>Ga0180017_100024_pt1 | contig 66710 bp, 61 predicted proteins | sample KR46_S_MetaG_FD_129674 | JGI IMG/M metagenome (GOLD analysis project Ga0180017, IMG submission 129674) | Groundwater microbial communities from the Olkiluoto Island deep subsurface site, Finland - KR46_S_MetaG | ecosystem: Environmental > Aquatic > Deep subsurface > Groundwater | place: Finland...
CCAACGGCGCCACCAGCGGCCCCAACCACACCATCCTTGCCGGCGTCGCCGCCTCGCAGCTGTTCAACGCGCTCACCTCCTATATCGTCACCACATCCGGCGACGCGCAGCAGGCGCGTGACGTCATGTTCTGGCTTCTGGGCAGCTTCGGCGGCGTGCGCTGGCCGGATTTCCAGCTTCTCCTGGTGGTGGTCGTGATATCGCTCGCAATCTGCATCTTCATGGCCCGCGCCCTCGACGCCTTCACCTTCGGCGACGAGGACGCCGCCGCACTCGGCATTCCGGTGGCGCGGATCCGCCTGATCATGTTCGCCGTGACAGCCATCCTGACGGCCACCATCGTCTCCATGGTGGGCGCCATCGGCTTCGTCGGCCTGGTGGTGCCGCACGCCGCGCGCTACGTGATCGGGCCGTTGCATCTGCGGTTGATCCCCGCCTGTGCCGTTGTCGGCGCCATCTTCATGGTGTGCGCCGACATCGTCTCGCGGGTGATCGTGGCGCAGCAGACTGTGCCGATCGGTGTTGTCACCGCCCTTGTCGGGGTGCCGTTCTTCGCCATCATCCTCTACCGTGCGAGACCCCAGTCATGATCGTCGTCGCCGAAAACCTCTCCTGGGGCGTCAGGAACAAGACAATCGTTTCCGAGGTGTCTCTGTCGGTCGCGCCGGGCGAGACCCTGGGCCTGATCGGGCCCAACGGATCCGGCAAATCTTCGCTCCTGCGTCTGCTGGCGGGTCTCAAGCGCCCCATGTCCGGGCGGGTGAAAATCCAGGACCGGGACATTGCGGAGGTTCCGCGCCGCGTCCTGTCGCGGCAGGTCGCCTTCGTGCAGCAGAACGCCGCCACCGACACCAATGTCAGCGTGCTCGATGTGGTCCGGCTGGGCCGGACGCCGCATCGCTCCGCTTTGTCGGGCTGGTCCGCCGACGACCAGGCGGCGGTGACGACGGCGCTCGAGCGGGTCGACATGACCGATCGCAAGGCACAGGCCTGGCAGACCCTGTCGGGCGGCGAGCGCCAGCGTGTTCATATCGCCCGCGCCCTGGCGCAGTCGCCGAAGATCCTGTTTCTCGACGAGCCGACCAACCATCTCGACATCCATCACCAGATCGAGATCCTGCGGCTGGTCCGCGATCTCGACCTGACCAGCGTGGTGGCGTTGCACGATCTCAATCTCGCGGCGATGTTCTGCGACCGGATCGTGGTGCTGCAGGAAGGCCGCGTCTCCGCCTGCGGGTCACCGGAAACGGTGCTCACCGAGCCGCTCTTGCGCGATGTCTTCCGGGTTGAGGCCGGCGTCAGCGCGTCTCCGTTCCACAGCCGCCCGCACATTCATTTCATGGCCGGTTGAGGCTTCTCCAGGATCTTGCACAATTTCACCGGGTCCGGCCGGATTGGGGCCGGTTGATCAGACTGATCCTTTATCGGAAAAATTCCGCATCAGATAGTCGACTCCGTCATGATCGCCCATGATGACGCCGATGCGCTGATGCAGCCCTTCAGGTTGACATCCATGATGCGCCTTGTGTCAACAGCCGCCTTTCCGCCAGCCTGCTCAATCAGATAGGCCATTGGATTGGCTTCATACATGAGCCTGAGCTTGCCGGGTTTTGCCGGATCGCGCCCGTCCCAGGGGTAGAGAAACATGCCGCCTCGCTTGAACATGCGGTGGATGTCGGCGACCATCGATCCGGTCCAGCGCATGTTGAAATTGGCCGCGCGCAGGCTGCCCGCGCCTGCCATGCAATCGGCGATGTAGCGCCGCACCGGCCCGGCCCAATGCCGCTCGTTCGACATGTTGATCGCAAACTCACGGTTGCCGGCGGGGATGTGGATCCGCTCATGGGTCATGACCCAGGAGCCCATTTCCCGGTCGAGCGCGAATTCGTACACACCGGTTCCCACCGACAGCACCAGAAATGCCTGCGGCCCGAACACGGCGTAGCCGGCGGCGACCTGGCGCCTGCCCGATTGCAGGAAATCCTGTTCCGTGACTTCGCGACCCAAGACATCGGCAGGCGCCACCAGAACCGAGAAGATCGTTCCCACCGTCAGGTTGACGTCGATATTGCTGGAGCCGTCGATCGGATCGACCAGCAGCAGGTATTCCCCGCAACCCCGCCCTTTCCGACGAGCTTTTCCGCAGCATCTCTCAACACCATCTTGCCTTAATGTTCTGCAGGATAGGGTCCACCGGAAAGCTCACAGTATCAAGCGGGCGGGATAGGCCAATAGGCGCCATGGTTTTGGCGCGCGGGTCTTGTCTGCCAGCGGACTGAGATTGAATTTCCTGGCCGAGTTTTCCAACGAGGGCTTGCCTCCCGTTCCGTGTGCTGATCTGTACGCGGATATCCCTTAAAAAGAGAAAGAGAAATTTATGCTTTATCTGGACCTGCCCACCCCGACCGAGATGAAGGCCCTTTCTGAGGCCCGCGACCGGGTGAGCGTTTCGATCTATCTGGTCACCACGCCTGAATCGCAGAACATCGGAGCCTCGGTGACCCGTCTGGGCCACATGCTGAAGGAGGCCGAGACCCAGCTGGCCGATGCAGGCTTCGACAAACGCGACATCTGGCCGATCAGCGAGCAGGTCCACGACCTGATGGATGACGAGGAATTCTGGCAGAGACAGGCCCATGCGCTGGCGATCTTCGTCACACCCGCGCGGCTGGTCACCCACCGCTTCGCCGCCCGGATCACAGAAACGGTGCAGGTGTCGGACCGGTTTCACATCAATCCGCTGCTGCGCAGCCTGACGGTGCCGCAATCGGGCTATGTGCTGGCGCTTGAAGAAAACAGGGTCCGCCTTTTCGACGTCACAGCTGGCGAACACACCGCCGAGATCAAGGTCCCGCACATGCCCAAGGATGCCCACAGCGCCGCGGGCACCTCTACCGTTAACTCGCGCTCGGCTTCGGGCCGGGTGCAGGGCGACGAGGGCCAGAAGCTGCGCCTGCGCCAATATGCGCGAAAGGTGGATGCGGCGTTGCGCCCCTATTTTTCGGGCCGGTCAGAACCCCTGATCCTCGCCGCGTCCGAGCCTCTGCTGTCGATATTCCGCTCGGTCAACAGCTATCCGCATCTCATCGATGCCGCCATCGAGGCAAGCCCGGCCAAGATGAGCGAGGCCGATATCCAGGACCACGCCCAGCCCTTGATCCGGGCGCTGCACGAGATCCGCGTGTCCTCGGCGCTGGAAACGCTGGCGGCGCGCGAAAACGAAGGCCGCGCCACCACCGACATCGCCCAGGCGGCGCGGGCCGCAACCTTCGGCGCGATTGATACGCTGCTCGTCGACATGGACGAGGACCTGGCGGGCACCGTCGACGAAGTCACCGGCGAAGTGACCTTTGCCAAGGGCGAAAGCGCAAGCAGCTACGGCGTGATCGATGAAATCGCGGGCCGGGTCCTGGCCTCCGGCGGCACGGTTCTGGCCGTGCGCAAGGCGGATCTTCCCGAGAACGCATCGCTGGCCGCGATCCTGCGCTTCGCCATCTGAGAAAAGGCAGGACATCGGCGTCTGCCCGTCAGGGGCGCTCCGATGTCCGGCCGTCCTGCGCCATCAGCCAACACGGCCGGACCCGATCACCCCCGCCCCGACGCAGGCATGCCTGGCGCATTCTATCTCCAGCGTCGTGTGGCCGATCCCGAAATCCTGCTTGAGCCTCTCCTTGACCATCTTCTTGATGGCGTCGGCGTCGCCCCAGCGGCCGGGGTCGACGACCAGATGGGCGTCGAGTGCAGCCTCGTGCTCCTGCATTTGCCACAGATGGACGTGATGCACGCTTGTGACGCCGTCGATGGCCTCGATGCTGGTGATCACCTTGTTCGCGTTGAGTTCCGGCGGCGCGCCGAGCATCAGGATGCGGATGACGGCGCCGATCTCATTGAATGACATCCACAATATGTAGCCCGCGATCATCAGCGTCACGGCCGGGTCTATCCAGAGCCAATCATAGAGGATGATCAGGGTGCCGGCGAAGATCACGGCGATCGAGCCCAGTGCATCGGCGACATTGTGCAGGAAGGCGGCGCGGATATTGACGCTTTCTTTCGACAGCCGGTAGGTGAGCATGGCGGTGACCACGTCGACCAGCAGGGCAACGCCGGCGATGATCACCACCAGCCAGCCATCGACGCCCGAGGGCGTGAGGAAACGCATCACCGCCTCATAGATGAGATAGAGCCCGATCACCACCAGCGTGGTGTAGTTGATCAGTGCGGCGACCACCTCGGCGCGGCCATAGCCGAAGGTCATGGCCTGGTCGGCGGGGCGGCGGGCTATCTTGCGGGCGAAGAAGGCGATGATCAGCGACAGCGCGTCGGATAGATTGTGAATGGCGTCGGCGATCATCGCCAGGCTGCCCGAGAGCACGCCACCGATGATCTGCGCCACGGTCAGGCCGAGATTGACGACAACCGCCCAGGCGACGCGGGAATCACCCGCATCGGGATCGACATGGTGATGATGATGGCCTGCCATGGGTGCGCCTGTGTTCCGTGTCCGCGAAACCGCCCGCCGACTCTCGTGGGCGATGCCGTGCCGCTCGTTCTAATCCTTCTCCCGGCAAAAGCCACACGGCAAAACATCACAGCCCACCTTATCGCCGATCAGGCTCTCGGCCGCGCAGAACTTGTTTTGCGGTAGCGCGATGCTCACATAGGAAAAAAATCAACATCCTGTTCTGAAGGCAAGAGGCGTGAGTACATATCATTATCCCACATTTGCGACCCGGCATGGCTACATGTCGGAAGAGATCCAGCGCAAGTTCATCGTCTGGGCGATCGACAGAGGCCTGTTGCCCAGGGATGCGCACCGGATGGCGCCGGTCATCTCGCTCGATGCCCCGAACGATCCGGGCAAGCCGATCCAGATCTGGCAGCTGTTTTCGGTGCTGGGGCCGGACCGGATCGTCGCCATCGTGCGCGATTTCTACGAGCGCGTGTTTGCCGACGAGGACTGGTTCACCGCGGTGTTCGCCCGCGTCGGGCCGCTTGAGCACCATGTCATGACCCAGGCGTCCATGTGGGTCGACGTGATGGGCGGCGGGCCGGCCTATCACGGCGGCGATTTCCGGCTGAACTTCCACCACACCCACAATGCCATGGAGCTGATGACCGACAAAGGCGCCAGGCGCTGGACCGATCTGATGGTGGCGACGCTGGACGCATGTAGCGAGCACATGACCGACGATCCCCGCGTGCGGCCGGCGCTCAACACGTTTCTCACCTATTTCATGGGCAAATATGCGCAGGAATTCGCGTTTGCGGACCGCCATGCGTTCGGCGAGATCAATCCGCCGCTGAGGCGCAAGCTCAATTTCATGACCATGAGCACGGAGGCGATCGAGGCCCTAAGCGAGGAGGAGTTGCGGCAGGCGCTCACTGAGCGCGGCGTCGACACGTCAGCCTATCCAGCCAAGCAGGATCTGGTGAACAAGGCGCAGATGTTGTGAGGCGCGGGTTGGCGCGAACGCCTTGCCCCCTCACCCCGCCACCGGCCTCAGCGTGCCTCTTTCGATCACCCGGCAGGGAAACAGCCGGGCTTCGGGGTAGCGGTCGGGCTTTTCCAGCATCGAGACGATGAGCTCGATCGAGGATTCGATGATCGAACTGATCGGCTGGCGGATGGTGGTCAGGTTGATGTTCTCCCAGCCGGCCATCTCCATGTCGTTGAGCCCGATCAGGCCGATGTCGCCGGGCACGGTGAGCCCGGAGCCGGTGATGGCGCTGAGCGCGCCGATGGAGAGCACGTCGTCGCCGCAGAAATAGGCCTCCGCCGGGCGGTCGGCGAGCCGCTTGAGCATCTCCCGGCGGCCGGCGTTGAAGGAATAGGCCTCGGCGAAGGAATGGCGCACGGCGATTTCCGGGTGATGCGCCAGTTCCTCGACAAAGCCCCTCAGCCGGTCCTGTGTCGAGGTGGCGAGTTCGGGGCCGCCCAGAAACGCCACGTTGCGGTAGCCGCGGCGGACCAGCTCGCGCGCGGCCATGCGTCCGCATTCGACATTGTCGATGCCGACCACATGCACCTCGGGCGAACTGGCATAGCGGCCGAAACTGTGCACCACCGGCACGCCCGCATCGCGGAACGACTTGGCGAAGCCCGGCGGCAGCGTCGATGACGCCACCACCACGCCGTCGACCGAATATTGCCTGAGCATGCGGATCGAATGGGCGGGATCGGTTTCATCCGACAGATTGACCAGAAGCGGCCGCAGGCCCCGGTCCTGCAGCCCGCGGGTGAACAGGTCGAACACCTCGAGAAAGATCGGATTGTGAAAATTGTTCGACACCAGGCCGATCAGCTTGGTGCGCCCCGTGGTCAGGCTCGAAGCGAGCGCATTGGGGCAGTAACCCAGCTCGGTCGCCGCCTTTTCGACCTTGCGGCGCATTTTCAGCGACACCGACGCACCATCGGTGAAGGTGCGTGACACCGCGGCGCGCGACACGCCCGCCCTTTCGGCGACATCCTTCAGCGTTGGCGGCATCGTGCGGCATCTCCTGTCGATGCGGTGCGGTATGATGTCATTACTGCCCAGAAAACCGCTGGAAAGCAAGATTATCAAGATCATTTTGCAACCGGTTGCAGATGTGTCAATTCGTGTTTTGCTCATGATCGCCGGCGAATTCGACCTCTCGGTCGGCTCGATGATCGGCTTTGCCGGCATGATGGTCGCGATCTTCTCCATCACGCTGGGGTGGCCGGTGTGGCAGGCCATCATCGTCACCTTCGCCCTCTGCATGGCCACCGGTGCGCCACGCGCTGGCGGTCGGCGACCGCTTCACCGTGCTCGACCGCGGCAAGACGCTCGGCCCCGCCCAGCGCGGCCAGATCACGCCCGATGAACTGCAGGACCTGATGGCCGGCGGCCAGGAGATGGTGGCGCTGGAGAGTTCGACCGGCGGCACGGTCTGAGGGCCGCAGCGCGGCGTCGCGGATCTGTCCGGGAACGGCGACATGATGCCGCGCTGCCGATGACGCGCGGTTGCGCTTCAAACACCCGCGGGCTGGCGCTGCCACTCCGCGCGGACCCGATGGCCGGCCGGTCGCCGTCCGGGCCGAACCGCAAATGACCGGCTTTGTCACACAGCTGTCATGACCGTCCGTCTAAGGGGTGGGGTAGATCGGCGTTGCGCCTGTGCGACCCGATGCATGCCCGCGGCAGTCTTGGACTTGCCAAACCGACTTTTCTGTCTCCATACTCAAATCATCCAGGGAGGATGACATGATGTTCAAAAACTACTTGCTGGCTGCTGCCAGTGTGCTGGCACTGTCAGCGTTCACGACCGGTTCCGCTCTCGCAGAGTGCGAACGCGGCGACCTTGATGCGCAATACTGCGATGTTGACGGCGATCTGATCGCCGACATCCCGACCGATCCGGCCCAACTTTCCGATCCGGACACTCTGATCTTCGCCTATACGCCGGTTGAAGATCCGGCAGTCTACAAGGAAGCCTGGGCCGATTTCCTGGTCCACCTTGAAAAGGTCACCGGCAAGAAGAACGAGTTCTTCCCGGTTCAGTCCAATGCCGCCCAGATCGAAGCCATGCGCTCGGGCCGCCTGCACATCGCCGGCTTCAACACCGGCTCCAACCCGCTGGCCGTCAATTGCGCCGGCTTCCGTCCCTTCACCATGATGGCAGCGGCGGACGGCAGCTTCGGCTACGAGATGGAAATCATCACCTATCCGGATTCCGGCATCGAAAAGGTCGAGGACATCAAGGGCAAGGTCATGGCCTTCACCTCGGAAACCTCGAACTCCGGCTTCAAGGCGCCATCCGCGCTGCTCAAGGCCGAATACAACATGATAGCCGGCACCGATTTCGAGCCTGCCTTCTCCGGCAAGCATGACAACTCGATCCTCGGCGTCGCCAACAAGGATTACCCCGCCGCAGCGGTCGCCAACTCGGTGATGGCCCGCATGATCGAACGCGATGTGGTCAAGGCCGACCAGATCAAGTCGATCTACAAGTCGCAGACCTTCCCGACCACCGGCTACGGCGTGGCGCACAACCTGACGCCCGAGCTCCAGGACAAGATCAAGGAAGCCTTCTTCACCTTCGAATGGGAAGGCTCGTCGCTGCAGAGCGAATTCGAGAAGTCCGGCGAAGGCAAGTTCCTCGAAATCGACTACAAGAGCTTCTGGGACGTCGTCCGCAAGATCGATGCGGCCAACGACGTCAAGTACACCTGCGGGTAACCCCGTGCCCTCCGGCGCCGCACTTCGGTGCGGCGCCTTTTTCATGCTGACGGGACCCCATGCTCGAACTCAAGAAACTGACAAAGACCTATCGCACCGGCGACAGGGCCCTGCACGAAGTTGACCTGATTGTCCCCAACGGCCAGGTCATGGCTTTGATCGGTCCATCGGGTGCAGGCAAGTCGACGCTGATCCGCTGCATCAACCGGCTGGTGGAACCCACCTCGGGCAGCGTCATTCTCGACGGTACCGACATCACCGCACTGGGCTCGACCGGCTTGCGCAAGATGCGGCGCAAGATGGGCATGATCTTTCAGGAATATGCGCTGGTCGAGCGGCTGACGGTGATGGAGAACGTGCTGTCGGGACGTCTCGGCTATGTCGGCTTCTGGCGGTCGTTCCTGCGCAAGTTTCCCCAGTCCGATGTCGACGAGGCGTTCCGGCTGCTTGACCGCGTCGGACTTCTGGCGATGGCCGACAAGCGTGCCGACGAACTCTCCGGCGGCCAGCGCCAGCGCGTCGGCATCGCCCGGGCGCTGATTCAGAACCCCCGGCTGCTTCTGGTCGATGAACCGACCGCCTCGCTTGATCCCAAGACCTCGCGCCAGATCATGCGGCTGATCTGCGAATTGTGCGCCGAACGCGACCTTGCCGCCGTCATCAACATTCACGACGTGGCGCTGGCGCAGATGTTTGTCGAGCGCATCGTCGGCCTGAAGGCAGGCGAACTCGCCTTCGACGGCAAGCCCACCGAGATGGGCGAAGACGTGCTGACCCGCATCTATGGCGAGGAAGACTGGCAGGCCACCATCCGCAAGGTCGATGAGGAAGAGGTCGAAGCCGAGGTTGCGGCGCAATGACCACGGCCACGCTGGAAGCGCGGCTGGGGAACGGATGGAAGAAACCGCCGTTCATCCCGAACCCGGCACTGCGCTGGAGCCTGTTCATCGGCGGCCTCATCTATCTCGTGCTTGCCATAAGCTCGATCGACGTCAACTGGACACGTGTCGCCGAGGGCCTGAGCCGCGGCTGGGCCTTCGTGACGGCGTTCTTCAATCCCGATTTCGTCTCCCGCGGCGGCGACATCTGGGATGGCATTCTCGAAAGCATCATCATCACCATCACCTCGACCGTGGTCGGCATCGCCCTTTCGGTCCCGATCGGGCTGGGTGCTGCGCGCAACATCGCGCCGCTGCCGGTCTATCTGGTCTGCCGGGCCATCGTCGCGCTTTCACGGGCGCTGAACGAGATCATCGTCGCCATCCTGCTGGTGGCGATCTTCGGCTTCGGCCCGCTCGCAGGCTTCCTGACCCTGTCGTTCGCCACCATCGGCTTCATGTCGAAGCTGCTCGCCGAAGACATCGAGGAAATGAGCAAGGCGCAGGCCGAGGCGATCCGCGCCACCGGCTCGTCCAGGCTGCAATGGATCAATTACGGCGTCCAGCCGCAGGTGATGCCGCGGCTGATCGGGCTGTCGATGTACCGGCTCGACATCAATTTCCGCGAATCCGCTGTCCTCGGCCTGGTCGGCGCCGGCGGCATCGGGGCGACGCTCAACACCGCCTTTGACCGCTATGAGTTCGACACCGCCGCGGCGATCCTCCTGATCATCATCGTCACCGTGATGGCGCTCGAATATCTCTCCGGCATCATCCGGGCAAAGGTGCAATAATGCCGGTATCCACCTCCCCAGACGGCGCAAAGATCTGGCAGTTGCGCACCCGCAACCAGACGCTCACCCGCTGGGCCGCCTATCTCGTGGCAGTCGCCATCTTCATGTGGTGCTGGCAGCGCATTTCCGAAGCCACCACCTGGTTCTTCGTCTGGGATGCGCCCAGGATTGCCGCCGACATTGGCGGCCGCGCCTGGCCGCCGCGCTGGTCCTACATGGACAATCTGTGGGGTCCGCTCTGGGACACGCTCAACATGGCAACGCTCGGCACGCTGCTGGCCCTGGTGATGGCCGTGCCGATCGCGTTTCTGGCGGCGCGCAACACCACGCCAAGCGCGCTGTTCATCAGGCCGGTGGCGCTGTTCATCATTGTCGCCACCCGCTCGATCAATTCGCTGATCTGGGCGCTGCTGCTGGTGGCCATCGTCGGCCCCGGCGTCTTTGCCGGACTGATGGCGATCGCGCTGCGCTCGATCGGGTTCTGCGCCAAGCTGCTCTATGAGGCAATCGAGGAGATCGACGAGAAGCAGGTCGAGGCGATCACCGCCACCGGCGCCAGCCGCTGGCAGGTGATGGCCTTCGGCATCGTGCCGCAGGTGATGCCCGCCTTTGCCGGCATCAGCGTCTTCCGCTGGGACATCAACATCCGCGAATCCACCGTGCTCGGACTGGTCGGCGCCGGCGGCATCGGCCTGCAACTGCAATCCTCGCTCAACACGCTGGCCTGGCCGCAGGTAACGCTGATCCTGATCGTCATCCTGGCCGCAGTTCTGGTCGGGGAGTGGGTGTCCGCCAAGGTTCGGGGCGCCATCATTTGAGCACGGGCGCAGAAGTGATGTCCGGCCAGGATGCGGTTTGGGCCTTCACCGAGTATGAAGCCGTGCGTCACCGCCTGCCCGCCATGCGTCCGGTTTCGAAATCCGTGCACGCTGACCATCTTGATGCCATCGCCGATCAGTTCGACGTCTTCCTGCTCGATGCCTTCGGCGTGCTCAACATCGGCGAAACCGCCATTCCGGGCGTGGTCGAGCGCGTCAACGGGCTCAGGGCGCGCGGCAAGCAGGTGCTCGTCGTCACCAATGCGGCGGGCTATCCGTCGTCCGTACTGCACGCCCGCTATCACCGGCTGGGTTACAGCTTTGCCACGGAAGACGTGGTCTCAAGCCGGATGGCGCTGCTGGCCAATCTGCACGCCTACCCCAAGCGCAAATGGGGCATGGTGGCAGCCCCCAAATTCGGACGGGAAGAGTTGCCTGACGGCGCGATCTTTCTTGAGGATGATCCGGCCGCCTATGCCGAGGCCGAAGGATTCCTGATGCTGGGCGCATCGGTCTGGAGCGAGACCCGGCAGAGCCTGCTCGAACAGGCGCTCAGGGATCATCCGCGCCAGTTGCTGGTCGGCAACCCCGATCTGGTCGCGCCGGTCGAAGCAGGCCTCTCGCGCGAACCGGGCCACTACGCCCACCGGCTGGCCGACGCAGCCGGGATTGCGCCGTCATTTTACGGCAAGCCGTTCCCGGCGATCTTCGACATCGTGCGCCAGCGCATCAGGCCGGGTGTGCCCGACGACCGGGTGGTGATGGTGGGCGACACGCTGCACACCGATATTCTCGGCGGTGCCGCGGCCGGATTCAGGACCGCGCTGATCAAGGGCTACGGCTTTTTCGACGGCGCCGATCCGTCGGACGCGATCGAAAGATCCGGCATCGTGCCGGATTTCATTCTGGCCCGGCCGTAGGCAGTCATTCCGAGATCCTTGCTACAGACAGAATGCCTTTGAACCTTCAATCATAAACGAAAACCGCCGGACCTTCGCCCGGCGGCCTTTCCTTGACAGGCTGAGGAAGCTTTACGCCTTGGCGCGGGCGGCTCCGCCTCAGAAGTCTTCCCAGGCGTCCGGCTTGGCCGCCGCGTTGCCGCGGATCGCGCCTGCCACCCTGTTGATCAGGCGGTTTGCCGGTGAGGCAACGGCTGCGTGAAGGCCGTTGCGCGCCGGCGCCGGCGCAGCCGATTGGGAAATCTCGAAGCGGGCGATCAGTTTGAACAAGGCATCGGCTTCCTTGGTCAGCGCATGGCTGGCGGCGGTCGATTCCTCGACCATGGCGGCATTCTGCTGCGTGCCCTGGTCCATGGTAGTGACGGCGGCGTTGATCTCCTTGAGGCCAATGGCCTGTTCCTTGGCGCCTTCGACGATCGCCGAGACATTGGTGCTGACCGACCGGACCTGGCTGACGATATGCTCAAGCGCCTTGCCGGTTTCGGTCACCAGACTGACGCCGTTCTTCACCTGATCACCTGACTTGCTGATCAGCGCCTTGATCTCCTTGGCAGCACTCGCAGACCGTTGCGCCAGTTCGCGCACTTCCTGTGCCACGACCGCACAGCCCCTGCCCGCCTCGCCCGCACGCGCGGCCTCGACCCCGGCGTTAAGCGCCAGCAGGTTGGTCTGGAACGCGATCTCGTCAATGACGCCGATGATGCTCGATATCTCCTTCGAAGAGGTTTCGATTTCCTGCATGGCATGGACGGCCCGACTGACGACCTCGCCGGACTGTTCGGCCGACTGGCGCGTCTCGTTCACCAGCCTACCAGCCTCGTCGGCACGGCGACTTGAATCGCTGACTGTCGTCGTGATCTCCTCAAGCGCGGCCGCGGTCTCTTCCACGGAAGCCGCCTGCTGCTCGGTGCGCTTGGACAGATCGTCTGCCGCCGCCCGGATCTGGTTCGAGCCTGCCGCGATCGCCTGGGCGTTCTGGCCGACACGCCGCAGCGCATCCTCCAGCTTGGCGACGGCATCATTGAAGTCGACACGCAAAGGGTCAAGCCGCTCGGCAAAGTTTTCGCTGATCCGGTGGGTCAGCTTGCCATCCGCGAGTTGACCCAGCGCATGACCGATGCTTTCGACGGCAAATCGAACTCCGGCGGCTTCCTGCTTCTGCCGCTCTTCGCGCTCCAGCCGTTCCTTTTCTGACAGCGAGCGGTTGGCTTTCGCCTCCTCCTCAAGACGGTGGCGTTCACGGGCATTGTCGCGAAAGACTTTGACTGTCGAAGCCATCGCACCGATCTCGTCGGTGCGCTCTTCGCAAAGAATGGTGACGTCGAGATCACCCTCTGCCAGCGCGCACATAGCGCCGGTGATCTTGTTGAGCGGGCGGGTCACGCCAACAACGACAGCCCAGATCGAGCCCACTGCGAGAAGCAGCGCAAACCCAAGACCAATCATCTGCAGATAGGTGAAGCCGCCAGCCGCTGCAGAGACTTCCGCGCCGACGGTTTGGTTCTGGAGTTCCTGGTAGTCGATGAACCGGTTGATCGCCCCCAGCCATTCGACAAAATAGGGGCGCGCCTGATCCATCAGCAAGGCTTCAGCTTCGGCGCTGTTTCCCGCGCGGGCAAGGGAAATGATCTCGTCCACGACCGGATTGGTCCTGGCCTGGATATCCGCAATGTCCTGAGCAATCGCCCTTTCCTCGGCCGAGGTATCCTCGCGCGAACCAAGCATCTGGTTCAACACGACCTCGTTTTCTGCATAGGTGGCTTCGAGTTGGTCAATCAGTGTGACGGCAACCTTCAAATCGGCTGGCGAGGACACCAGCACGACATCGCGAATGGCGATTGCGCGATCATGGACACTGCCGCGAAAATTGATGGAATACCGCTGCTTGACGCTGTTGACGTCATTGATCACCTGCAGGTTCCGGCTGATGCCGTCCACCTGGCTCACCGAGAAAATGGTCAGAGCAGCCATGAGAGCAAGCACAAAGCCGAAAGCCAGTGACAAACGGCCCAGGATGCCGACGCGACGAAAAGCAGTCATTTTCAGATACCTCTGAGGTAATTGGCATGATGTGGGAGTGAGCGAAGACGTGATGCCCCGGGCTCGGCCTGCTGCTCGCCTGTAGCAACAATGAAGGCATGACGCGAGGAGGCGCTATCCGCACCTCGCACATTAACCCATCCCCCCGGTGCATCGAATTCGCTCGATCACCCCCTTTTGACGCACATCAAGGCGGCCGGGATCGCGCCTCCTATACTGGCATCTCGTTCGATATTTTTCACAATGCCTCAGGAGCGCCCCATGTCCGCAGCCAACAAGAATGTCATCTGGTTTGAAGATCTGTCGCGCGGCGATGTCGGGCTGGTGGGCGGCAAGAACTCTTCGCTGGGCGAAATGGTCCAGCAGCTGGGACAAAAGGGTATCGATGTGCCGCCGGGCTTCGCCACCACATCCGACGCCTTCCGCGCCTTCATCAAGGCCAACAATCTCAACCAGGTGATCGCCGATGCGATGACCATGCTCGAAAGCGGCAAGCGCACGCTGGCCGAGACCGGCAAGGCGGTGCGCGAGGCCATCGTCGCGGGCGATTTTCCCGAGGATATCAGCGCGGCGATCGTTGCGGCCTACCGCGAACTTTCCGAACGCACCGGCCACACCGACCTCTCGGTCGCAGTCCGCTCTTCAGCCACTGCCGAGGACCTGCCGGACGCGAGCTTTGCCGGCCAGCAGGAGACCTACCTCAATGTGCGCGGCGAGGCGGCGCTGCTGTCGACCTGCCGTCGCTGCTACGCCTCGCTGTTTACCGACCGGGCGATCACTTACCGCAAGATCCAGGGCTTCGACCACAACCAGGTGGCGCTGTCGATCGGTGTGCAATTGATGGTCCGCTCGGACATCAGCGGCTCGGGCGTGATGTTCTCGATCGACACCGAATCGGGCTTTGACAAGGTGGTGCTGATCAACGCCGCCTGGGGTCTCGGCGAAAACGTGGTCCAGGGCGCGGTGACGCCCGACGAATATCAGGTGTTCAAGCCGTTGCTTGACAGGCCCGGCCTCAAGCCGATCGTCGAAAAGACCTGCGGCGCCAAGGAGATCAAGATGATCTACGCCGGGGCTGAGGGCGGCGAGACCAAAAACGTGCCGACCTCGAAGGCCGAACGCCGGGCCTATGTGCTGTCGGACGAGGAAATCCTCAGCCTCGCCCGACAGGCCGCGACCATCGAAGAGCATTACGGCCAGCCAATGGACATGGAATGGGCCAAGGATGGTGAGACCGGCAAGCTCTACATCGTCCAGGCACGGCCCGAAACCGTGCAGTCGCGCGCCGATGTGACCGCGCTCAAGACCTACACCATCAAGAAAGCCGGCAAGATCCTGCTCACGGGCCTCAGCGTCGGGTCCGCGGTCAAGGCGGGCCGGGTCTGCCTGATCGAGAACGCCAAAGACATCGACAAGTTCGTCGATGGCTCGATCCTGGTGACGTCGACCACCGACCCCGACTGGGTGCCGATCATGAAGCGGGCGGCAGCGATCATCACCGATCATGGCGGGCGCACCTCGCATGCGGCCATCGTCAGCCGTGAACTGGGCCTGCCGGCCATTGTCGGCACCGGCACCGCCACCCAGATCCTGCACGATCTGCAGGAAGTAACGGTCTCCTGCGCCGGCGGAGAAGAAGCCGCGGTCTATGAAGGCATCGCCGATTACGAAGTCGAGGATGTGCGCCTCGACCATGTGCCTGAGACAAAGACCAGGATCATGCTCAACCTCGCCGATCCGTCGGCCGCCTTTCGCTGGTGGCGCCTGCCCGCCGATGGCGTGGGTCTGGCGCGGATGGAATTCGTGGTCAATTCGGCGGTGAAGGTCCACCCGATGGCGCTCGTCAATTTCGACACGCTCAAGGACGAGGACGCCAAGGCCAAGATCGCCGAACTCACACGGCGCTACGACAACAAATCCGACTATTTTGTCGAGACGCTGGCGCGCGGCCTGTCGCGCATCGCCGCCGTCGCCTACCCGAAGCCGGTGATCGTGCGGATGAGCGATTTCAAGACCAACGAATATGCCGAACTGCTGGGCGGCCGCGCCTTCGAGCCCGACGAGGAGAACCCGATGATTGGCTTCCGCGGCGCCTCGCGCTACTACTCCGACGCCTATCGGGAGGGCTTTGCGCTCGAATGCAAGGCGATCAAGATGCTGCGTGAGGAGATGGGATTCGACAATGTCGTGGTCATGATCCCGTTCTGCCGCTCGCCCGACGAGGCGGACAAGGTGCTCGGCGTGATGGCCGAGAACGGCCTCAAACGCGGCGAAAACGGCATGCAGGTCTATGTGATGGGCGAGATCCCCTCCAATGTCATCCGCGCCGCCGAGTTCGCGACACGCTTCGACGGCTTCTCCATCGGCTCCAACGACCTGACCCAGCTGACGCTGGGCGTCGACCGCGATTCAGGCGAACTGGCAAACCTGTTCAGCGAGTCCGATCCGGCGGTGATCTGGATGATCGAGACGCTGATCGAGAGGGCCCACGCGGCCGGCGCCAAGGTCGGGCTCTGCGGCCAGGCGCCCTCCAACGACCCGGCCTTCGCCAGGATACTGGTCCGCGCGGGCATCGACACCATTTCGGTGACGCCCGACAGTTTTGTCGCGGTCAAGCAAAACGTCGCAGAGGCGGAAAAGGCCGGAAAATAATCCGGTCAATCCGGCTCAAACCGATTGAAACCACCCTGCTGCCTGTGTGATGGTCCGGCCCATGTCTGAGATCCTGACCATCACACTCAACCCTGCCCTGGACGTGGCGACCTCGGTCGACGCGGTTGTGGCTGGCGCCAAATTGCGCTGCGGCGAACCGCGCTACGATCCCGGCGGCGGCGGCGTCAATGTCAGCCGCGCCATCCTGCGGCTTGAGGGGCAGTCGGAGGCCTTTGTCGCCTTTGGCGGCGAAACCGGCCTTATGGCGCTCGCCATGCTCAAGGCCGAGGGCATCGAGCCGATCCATTTTCCGGTGGCTGGCAACACCCGGCAATCCATGGCCGTGGTCGAGACCTCGACCGGCAAGCAATACCGGTTTCAGTTGCCCGGACCGGCATGGCCGCCCGAACAGAGCGCCGCCCTGCTCACGGCGCTGAAGCCGCATCTGACGCAAGGGCGCCTTGTGGTGATGTCGGGCAGTGTGCCTGTCGGCGCGCCAGCCGATATTGGAAGCACCATCAACAAACTGGCAATCGAGAATGGCGCAAGCATGATCCTCGACACCTCGGGCGATGCGCTGGTGAGCGCCGCCGAGAATACGGGTCCACCGTTTGCACTGCTCAGGATGGACGGCGCGGAAGCGACCGAAGTTTCGGGCCGCAGTTTCGCCTCGCCTACTGAGCTCGCCGATTACGGCCTTCAGTTGATTGCACGTGGTGCGGCCGAGAAGCTGGTCATGTCGATCGGCTCCAAGGGCACAGTTGGCGTCTCGGCCGAAGACCGCTTCTTCTGCCAGCCGCCGAAGATCGAAACGCGGAGCGCGGTCGGCGCCGGCGACAGCATGGTCGCAGCCATCGCCCTGAAACTGTCAGCAGGCAACAGCTTCCGCGACGCCGTCCGCCACGGCGTCGCCGCCGCCGGATCCGCCGTGATGACGCCGGCCACGCAATTGTGCTCGAAAGAGACGGCAGACGAGATCCTGGAGCGGGTGGTGACGGCTGAGATTTGAGGCCAGCCTCAAAACCCGAGCTTTGTCGAAAACCCCGCGATCACCTCGGCGCTTCGTTTCAGCGCAGCGCGTTCCTCCGCGTCGAGGTCCGGCATCAGGGTGGCGATGACGCCCCTACGGCCGACGATACGCGGCAGCGACAGGGCCACGTCCTTGACGCCTTCGATGTCTGCGCTGACCTGGGAGACCGACAGCACCGCGCGTTCGTCGCCGATGATGGCGCGGACGATGCGGGCAAGGCCCGCGCCGATGCCGTACCAGGTGGCGCCCTTGCCTTCGATGATGGTGTAGGCGGCGCCGCGGACCTGGTCTGCGATGGATGTGCGCGCCGCCTGATCGAGCGGGCGGCCGATTTGCTCGGCGAAGGAGACGATGGGCACGCTGCCCGCCATGGCGCTTGACCAGACCGGCACTTCGCTGTCGCCATGCTCGCCCAGCACATAGGCATGGACGGAGGTGGGCGCGATGCCCAGGTGATCGCCGAGCAGGCTCCTGAGACGGGCGGTGTCGAGGATGGTGCCCGACCCGATCACCCGCTCGGGCGGCAGGCCGGAGATGCGCTGGGCAACATAGGTCATCACGTCGAGCGGGTTGGTGGCAATCAAGAGGATCGTATCGGGCGCGGCCTGCATGACGCCGCCGATGACGCTGCGGAAGACTTCGACATTGCGCTCAAGCAGCGCCAGCCGGCTTTCGCCGGGCTTCTGGCTGACGCCCGCGGCGATGATCACCACGGCCGCATCCTTGAGATCCACGTAGCCGCCCGCCTGGATTGTCACCGTCTTTGCAAAGGGCGTGGCGTGGGCGATGTCCTGCGCCTGGGCCAGTGCAAGCGCAGGATTGGCGTCGACCAGCACGATTTCGGTGCCCACGCCCAGCAGCGCCATGGCATAGGCCGCAGCACTTCCAACCATTCCAGTCCCGACGATTCCGATCTTCATGGGTCTTGCTCCGTTTGAAAGGCGCGGGAAAGGGCGCCAGCTTTTCTACCTAGCAAACACCATGCCAACGGAATGTGACAGAGATCAAACCGGCTGTAAGCAGCGTGTCAGGCAGCCTGCTGCCGCAAGGTGTCAAACCAGGCGGCAAGGCCGGCCCCGTCTGTGGCGAGTTCCTCGGCATAGTCGCCCGCAAACACCTCGAAGGCCGCCTGGTTGAGCGGGTTGACGCCGAGCAGCACCGGGATGTCGCGAAGGAGCGCCTCGCCGATCAGCGGGCGGAAGCCCCTGCCCTCGGCTTCGTGCTTGCCGAACTTGTTGATGATCAGGAGATCGGGCGCCGGATCGAGCGCAGCCTCGACCAGCGCCACCGCTTCCTCGAGCGCAGCCGGATTAAGCCTGCAACCGCGGGATTCTTCGCCCAGGACCTGATTGATCCGTATCACAGGGCCAGCGGGCAATACGCGCACATCCATGTCGCAATGATGCGAACCGGGCCGGTCTGAATTGGTCTGCACCACGCCCGCGAGCCTGAAGCCGTCCGCCTGCAGGCGGTCCGCGAACCCCCACAGCAGCCGGTCGGTCAGTCCGCGTTCGGTGGTTCTGACAAATGCCAATGCCATGATCATGCTCCTGATATCCCAGGGCAGATTACGCCGCCCCGGGCAAAAATCAAAGCCCCGATCGCGACCTATTGACGCCGCGACCGGAAAGTGTGGGCGGGCTCACGCCGCCTTGAGCGAGATGCCGGTGACCTCGGCCTGGTCTGCCAGGCCATCGACGAAGGCGCGGCTGGCGCGCACCCAGGCGGCCTTTTCGAGTGCCAGCCGCAACGCGGTCTCTACCGCCTCGAACGGCAGGATCTGGCCCGGCGCCATGGCGTCGAGCCTTATGATGTGGAAGCCGTAACGGCTCTCCACAGGCTCGGAGGCGATTTCGCCCTGGGCGAGCAGATCGAGCGCCGCCTCGAATTCGGCCACGGTGTCGCCGGCCGAGATCTGCCCCAGCCTGCCGCCATTGGCGCGTGAGGAACAGGCCGAATGGTCCCGCGCCAGCGCGTCGAAGGCCTTGGGCTCGGCTTTCACCTTGGCCAACACGGCGGTGGCCTGGTCCCTGGCCACCTTCCGCGCCACGACGTCATCGGGCCGGGCAGCAAACAGGATATGCGCCGCCTCATAGAGCGAAGGCGCCCGGTGGCGCTCCGGATTGGCGTCATAGGCCGCCCGCACGGCTTGCGGCGTTGGCGCTTCAGGCGCCACCGCCTCGTCGAGAACCTGGCGGACCAGCGCGTCGTCCTCGGTTTCCCAGAGCCCCGGCGCCAGTTCCGCCGGCACGGCGTCAAGTCCGCGCCGCGCGGCCTCCTGCAGGATCAGCGCCCGCACGGCGAGCGCACGCGCTGCCGCCATCCAGGCCATGCCGGGCTTGCCCTTGGGCGCACGGTGGTTCTGCGCTTCCGTGGCGATCAGTTCCGGCGAAATCGGCTCGCCATTGACGGAGATATCGGTGAATGTCTGTTTCATGGCTTTTGCCCCAATGCTGCCTTGTGCTTGCGGGTGCGGACGATCTGGTAGCCCGGGCGCAGGACATAGCGTACCGGAACCGAGAACATGTGCACCAGCCGGGTGAACGGGAACAGGATGAAGATGATGAGCCCGAGCAGGATGTGCGCCTTGTAGATCCAGTGCACGTCGGCAACGAGTTCCCAGGTGCCGGGCTGCAGGGTGAAGATTCCGCGAGACCAGGTCATGAACTTGAGCATCTCGCTGCCATCCAGATGCTCGATGGAGGCGTAGATCGTCGCCATGCCGAGCAGAAGCTGGGCCAGCAGCAGCACCAGAATGCCGGTGTCGGCGAAGGACGAATTGGCCCGGATCCGCTCGTCAAAGAGCCGCCGGTGCAGCAGCATGGTGCCGCCGACAAGCGCCATGGCGCCAGCCACGCCGCCCACCACAATTGCCAGCACCTGCTTGAAGCCGTAGCTCATGCCGAGCGCGTGAAACACCTCGACCGGAGTGAGCATGCCGACCAGATGCCCGAAGAACACGATCAGCACGCCGACATGAAACAGGATCGAACCCCACACCAGCTGCTTGCGGCGCAACAGCTGGCTCGATGAGGATTTCCAGGTGAAGGGATCGCGCTCGTAGCGCGCGATGGAGCCGACCACCAGCACGGTCAGCGCCAGGTAGGGAAGCACTCCGAAGAGAAAATAGTCCATGATGCACGTCCTTTCGTGTCAGGCTGTAGCCGGCCGGAGCGGCGCGTCCATGCGGGCAAGAATGTCGCGGCTGACCGGGCAGCCGGCGTTCGGGTCGGGTCCGAAGGTGACCATGGCCTCCTCGTAGACCGCATCGAGCGCGTCGAGATCCTCGGGGTCGTCGTCCTTTTCCGAAATCAGCGCCTGCGCCTCGTCGGTCTCGAGCGACGCCTGGGCGAAGTCCGACAGGGCGGTCAGCACCGCGGCATAGGGCGTCTCCCGCCGGGTCAGGCGTTCGGCCAGGGCGGCGATAATGTGACCGGCGTCGACGAGCATCTCGCGCGCCTCGCCAATCGGCAGCGTCGCAATGAACTCGAGCAGCACCGGCAGATGATCGGGCAGTTCGGTCGCGACCAGATCGTAGCCCTGGGCGCGGTAGGTCTCGAGCAGGTCGACCATCGCCCCGCCCCGGTCCCTGCCCTCGCCATGGATGTGCTCGAACAGGTTGAGCGACAGCGTCCGCGACCGGTCGAACAGGAGCACGTAGCGCTCCTGCACGTCGAAGATGTCGCCGGTTTCGAATTCGCTCAGCAGCGGCTCCATCGCAACGATGGCCTCGACAGGCAGGATCTTCTCGAAGGTCAGGATTTCGCGGATGTCGGAAATCGCCTCCTGCAGGTCGGTGGAGGGATAGCTTAGCAGCGCCGAAAGCGCCTTGAAGGTGCGGATCATGACAGGAACTCCGTAGGTGAACGGAAGCTCTTGCCTCCGCCGAACAATTTGCCCTTGGACACGCCCGACGAGCAGCCATTGCCGTCGGTGAAGCCGCAGCCGGACTTGAGGTCATAGGCGTCCTCGACCAGCTCCCGGTGCGTCGTCGGTATGACGAACCGGTCCTCGTAATTGGCGATCGCCATAAGCTGGTACATCTCGTCGATCTGCTGCGGCGTGAGCCCGACGCGGTTGGCGACGCCCAGATTGATCACGCCGTCGACGGTCTTGGAGCGCATATAGGCGCGCATCGCCATCATCCGTTCGAGTGCTACGATCACCGGCGGTTCATCGCCGGCGGTCAGCATGTTGGCGAGATAGCGCACCGGGATCCGGAGCGAGCGGACGTCCGGCATGTTGTCGATGGAGGCGATGGCGCCGGCCTCCGCCGCGTTCTGGATCGGCGAGAGCGGCGGCACGTACCAGACCATCGGCAGGGTGCGGTATTCTGGATGCAGCGGAAATGCGATCTTCCACTCCATCGCCATCTTCCACACCGGCGATCTCTGCGCGCCCTTGATCCAGTCCTCGGGAATGCCTTCCGCACGCGCTGCCTTGATCACCTCGGGATCGTTGGGATCGAGGAAGACGCCGAGCTGGGCGTCATAGAGATCCTTCTCGTTCTCGGTCGCCGCGGCCTGGGAGATCTTGTCGGCGTCATAGAGCATGACGCCCAGATAGCGGATGCGGCCGACGCAGGTTTCCGAACAGACCGTCGGCTGGCCCGATTCGAGACGCGGATAGCACAGGGTGCATTTCTCCGACTTGCCGCTTTCCCAGTTGTAATAGATCTTCTTGTAGGGGCAGCCCGAGACGCACATGCGCCAGCCGCGGCATTTTTCCTGGTCGATCAGCACGACGCCGTCGTCCTCGCGCTTGTAGATCGCGCCCGAAGGGCACGAGGCGACGCAGGACGGATTGAGGCAGTGCTCGCACAGCCGCGGCAGATACATCATGAAGGTATTTTCGTACTCGCCGTAGATCTCCTTCTCGATGCCCTCGAAATTCTGGTCCTGGCTGCGCTTGGCGAACTCGCCTCCCAGGATTTCCTCCCAGTTCGGACCCCATTCGATCTTCTCCATGCGCTTGCCGGAGATCTTCGAGCGCGGGCGCGCGGTCGGGAACGCCTCCATTTCCGGCGCCGACTTCAGGTGGTCGTAGTCGAAATCGAACGGCTCGTAGAAATCGTCGATCTCGGGCAGGTCCGGATTGGCGAAGATGTTGGCGAGAATCCGCCACTTGCCGCCCTGCTTGGGCTGCAGCTTGCCGGAGGCGCTCCGGGTCCAGCCGCCGTTCCAGCGCTTCTGGTTTTCCCAGTCCTTCGGGTAGCCGATGCCGGGCTTGGTCTCGACATTGTTGAACCAGGCGTATTCGACGCCTTCGCGGCTGGTCCAGACATTCTTGCAGGTAACGGAACAGGTGTGGCACCCGATGCATTTGTCGAGATTGAGCACCATGCCGATTTGTGCGCGGATTTTCATTCTGCTGCCTCCACTTGGGCGGCCGGGCGATCCAGCCAGTCGACCTTTGTCATTTTGCGGACGATGACGAACTCATCGCGATTGGAGCCCACGGTTCCGTAGTAGTTGAAGCCGTAGGAGAGCTGGGCGTAGCCGCCGATCATGTGGGTCGGCTTGAGCGTGGTGCGGGTCACCGAATTGTGGATGCCGCCGCGTTTTCCCGTGATCTGCGATCCCGGCGTGTTCACGATCTTTTCCTGGGCGTGATACATGAACAGCGTGCCTTCCTTGATCCGCTGGCTCACCACCGCCCGCGCCGTCAAGACGCCGTTCGAGTTGTAGACCTCGACCCAGTCATTATCGACGAGACCGGCCTTGCGGGCGTCGACCTCGGAGATCCACACCACCGGACCGCCGCGGTTGAGCGTCAGCATCATCAGATTGTCCGAATAGGTGGAATGGATGCCCCATTTCTGGTGCGGCGTGATGAAGTTGAGCACCACATGCGGCTCGCTGTCGCGTTCGGAGATGTTGATCTCCGGACCGACCGTCTTCAAATCCACCGGCGGACGCCAGGTGACGAAGAACTCGCCGAAGGCCTGCATCCACTTGTGGTCCTGATAGAGCTGCTGCCGGCCCGTTACGGTGCGCCAGGGGATCAGCTCGTGCACATTGGTGTAGCCAGCATTGTAGCAGACCTCCTCGCTCTCGATCCCCGACCAGGTCGGCGACGAGATGATCTTGCGCGGTTGCGCGGCGATGTCGCGGAAGCGGATCTTCTCGTCCTGCTTGGCTTCGGCCAGGTGCCGGTGATCGATGCCGGTGTGCTTGCCGAGCGCATCCCAGGCCTTGACCGCGACCTCGCCATTGGTTTCCGGCGCCAGCATCAGGATGACCTCGCAGGCGTCGATGGCGGTGTCGATCTTGGCCAGCCCCTTCGAGGCGCCCTCCTCCGTCACGACGCCGTTGAGCGCCTTCAAGTGATGGACTTCCAGCTTTGTGTCCCAGGTGATCCCCTTGCCGCCATTGCCGACCTTGTCCATCAGCGGCCCGAGCGAGGTGAAGCGCTTGTAGACATTGGGATAGTCACGTTCGACCGCGATATAGCCCGGAGCGGTCTTGCCCGGGATCAGGTCGCATTCGCCCAGTTTCCAGTCGAGCACTTCCGGCTGCGCCAGTTCCGACGGCGTGTCGTGATGCAGCGCCAGTTGCACCACATCGGTCTCGACGCCGAGGATTTCAGGCGAGATCTCGGAGAACTTCTTGGCGATCGCCTTGAAGATTTCCCAGTCCGTCTTGCTCTCGTAGGCCGGATCCACCGCCGCCTGCAGCGGATGGATGAACGGGTGCATGTCGGACGTGTTCATGTCGTCCTTCTCGTACCAGCTCGCCGTCGGCAGCACGATGTCGGAATAGACCGCCGTGGTCGACATGCGGAAGTCGATGGTCACCAGCAGGTCGAGTTTGCCTTCCGGCGCCTCCTCATGCCACTTGGCCTCGATCGGCTTCTGCCGGCCTTCCTGGCCCAGGTCCTTGCCCTGGATGCCGTGATCGGTGCCGAGCAGGTGCTTGAGGAAATACTCGTGCCCCTTGCCTGACGATCCGAGCAGGTTGGAGCGCCAGATGAACAGGTTGCGCGGCCAGTTTTCCGGCGCATCCGGATCCTGGCAGCTCATTTCCAGTTCACCCGACTTCAGCCGCTCGGCGACATAGGCCGCCACCTCCTGGCCCGACGCCTTGGCGGCGCGGCCGACCTCGAGCGGATTGGTCTTGAGCTGCGGTGCCGACGGCAGCCAGCCCATGCGCTCGGCGCGGATGTTGTAATCGATCAGGCTCAGCGTCTTCCAGTCGCCCTCAGGCGCTGTCGGCGACAGGATCTCGGCCGCCGTCACGGTTTCATAGCGCCACTGGTTGGAGTGCGCATACCAGGCCGAGGTCGAGTTCATGTGGCGTGGCGGACGCGCCCAGTCGAGCGCGAAGGCCAGCGGCGCCCAGCCTGTCTGCGGGCGCAGTTTTTCCTGGCCGACATAATGCGCCCAGCCGCCGCCGGACTGGCCAACGCAACCGCACATCACCAGCATGTTGATGACGGCGCGGTAGTTCATGTCCATGTGGTACCAGTGGTTCATCGCCGCCCCGATGATGATCATCGACTTGCCATTGGTCTTCTCGGCATTGTCGGCGAATTCGCGCGCCACCTGGATGATCTTGTCGCGGCGCACGCCGGTGATCTTCTCGGCCCAGGCCGGGGTGAACGGCACGTCATCATCGTAGGAGTTGGCGACATTGCCGCCGCCCAGGCCCCGGTCGAGGCTGTAATTGGCGCAGAACAGGTCGAACACCGTAGCGACCAGCGCGGTCTTGCCATTGGCGAGCTTGATCTTCCGCGCCGGAACATTGCGTGTCAGCACGTCGGGATGGCCGCAGACCTCAAAGCCGTTGGTGGCCGCACCCCCGAAATAGGGAAACTCGACGCCCACGACCGCGTCGTGATCGCTATCGAGGATCTGGCTCATGCGCAGCTTGACCGGTTCGCCCGAGGCTTTCTCCTCAAGGTTCCAGTTGCCGTTCTCGCCCCAGCGGAAACCGATCGAGCCGTTGGGCACCACGACATTGCCGGTGGCCTCGTCGATGCCGACGGTCTTCCAGTCAGGGTTATTGTCCTGGCCAAGGTTTTCAGCGAAGTCGGCTGCGCGCAATTGCCGGCCGGGAATGTAGGAGCCGCCGCGCTTGTCGAGCTGCACCAGCATCGGCATGTCGGAATATTTGCGGCAGTAATCCTCGAAATACTCGGCCTGCCGGTCGAGATGGAATTCCCTGAGGATGACGTGGCCGAAGGCCATGCCGAGTGCGGCGTCGGTGCCCTGCTTGGCGTTGAGCCAGATGTCGGAAAATTTCGAGGCTTCCGAATAGTCCGGGCAGATAACGGCGGACTTGGTGCCGCGGTAGCGCGCCTCGGTGTAGAAATGGGCGTCGGGCGTGCGCGTCTGCGGCACGTTCGAGCCCCACAGGATGAGGAAGCCGGCATTGTACCAGTCGGCCGATTCCGGCACGTCGGTCTGCTCGCCCCAGGTCTGCGGCGAGGCCGGCGGAAGGTCGCAATACCAGTCGTAGAACGACATGCAGGTGCCGCCGATCAAGCTCAGATAGCGCGAACCGGCCGCATAGGAGACCATCGACATGGCCGGGATCGGCGAGAAGCCGAACACCCGGTCGGGGCCGTATTTCTTCGCGGTATAGGCATTGGCGGCGGCGGTGATTTCGGTCGCCTCGTCCCAGGAGGCGCGCACGAAGCCGCCCTTGCCGCGCTTGGTGACATAGTCGGCGCGCATCGCCGGATCCGACTGGATCGTCGTCCATGCCTCGATCGCCGACTGGGTCTCGCGCAGCTTGCGCCAGATCTTCATCAGCCGGGCGCGCACCAGCGGCGTCTTCACCCGGTTGGCGGAATAGAGATACCAGCTGTAGCTGGCGCCGCGGGCGCAGCCGCGCGGCTCGTGATTGGGCAGTTCCGGCCGCGTGCGCGGATAGTCTGTCTGCTGGGTTTCCCAGGTGACGACGCCGGATTTGACATAGATCTTCCAGGAGCATGACCCGGTGCAGTTCACACCGTGGGTGGAGCGGACGATTTTGTCGTGCCGCCAGCGGTTGCGGTAGACGTCTTCCCAGTCGCGACTTTCCATGGTGGTCTCGCCATGGCCGTTGGAGAAGGTATCGACGCGCTTGCTGGCGAAGAAGTTGAGGCGATCAAGAAGATGGCTCATTGGTGAATCCTCGGCTTGTTTTTTAGAGAAGAGCGGGCCGGTTGCGTCCGGCCCGCGCCGTGTGTCGGGTCGACCGTCTCAGCAGGCAGTGGCGGAGCCACGGCGGGTGTAGAAGAACCATGTCAGCACCACGCAGACCGCGTAGAAAGCCGCGAAAGTCCAAAGGGCCGCAGCCGGCCCGCCGGTCAGCGCGATCGAGGTGCCGTAGGACTTCGGGATGAAGAAGGCCCCGTAGGCCGCCATCGCCGAGGTGAAGGCGATGATGGCGCCGGCCTCGCGCTCGGCGGTCTTGAGCTGGGAAGCCTGGTCGAGCTTGGGCATCAGTCGCGGGATTTCCTTGCGCATGATCACCGGGATCATCTGGAAGGTGGACGCAATGCCGACGCCGGGGAGGAAGAAAAGAGCCATGAAGCAGGCGAAGAAGCCCCAGAAATGGCCCTCGGAACCGCCGAGCGGCAGGAATTGCAGCACGCCGATGACCGCGACGATCATCGCCAGGAAGGTCCACAGCGTCACCCTGCCGCCGCCGAACTTGTCAGAAATCCAGCCGGTCGCGACCCGCGACAGCGCGCCCACGAGCGGGCCCAGGAAGGCGTAGGACAGGGCGTTGACTTCCGGAAACTGGGTTTTCATCAAGAGCGGGAAGCCCGCCGAATAGCCGATGAAGCTGCCGAAGGTGCCGACATAGAGCAGCGACATGATCCAGTTGTGCTTGCGCTTGAGGATCGACAGCTGGTCGGAAAGATTGGCCTTGGCGTCGGCCAGGTCGTTCATGCCGAACCAGGCGGCGATGGTGAAGAACACCAGGAACGGCACCCAGATGAAGCCGGCGTTCTGCAGCCAGAGTTCGCCGCCGCCGCTGATGGTCTGCGACTGCCCGCCCATCGCGCCGAACACGCCCATGGTGATGACGACAGGCACCACGAACTGAACGACCGAGACTCCGAGGTTACCCAGACCGGCATTGATCGCCAGCGCATTGCCCTTCTGCGCCTTGGGGAAGAAATAGTTGATGTTGGACATCGACGAGGCAAAGTTGCCGCCGCCGAAGCCGCACAGCAGCGCCAGGATGACGAAGGCCGAATAGGGGGTTTCCGGGTTCTGCACCGCAAAACCGATGCCCAGCGCCGGGATCAGCAGCGAGGCGGTGGAGATCGCCGTCCAGCGGCGGCCGCCGAAGATCGGCACGACGAAGCTGTAGAAGATGCGCAGCGTCGCCCCCGACAGACCCGGAAGGGCCGCGAGCCAGAACAACTGCCCGGTGGTGAAATCGAACCCGATGGCGGGCAGCCGCGCCACAACCACCGACCAGACCATCCAGACGGCGAAGGCCAGAAGCAGGCAGGGGACCGAGATCCAGAGATTGCGGCTGGCGATGGCGCGGCCCTTGCTCTCCCAGAATTGCTGGTCTTCGGGCCGCCAGTCGGTCAGCACAGGCCCCTTTGAAGTCATCGCGTTCATTCCAGATTCTCCTTGTGTCGGACCGTGAAGCCTGCTTCCGGTCGATGATTTCGGGGCTCCGGCAAACAAGAAGCCGGAGCGATAATTCTGATCGGACCGGCTACCGGGCCGGCGCCTGGACACCCTTGGAACCGAGCCGGTCAAGTGTGGAGCGCAGTTCATCGATGTCCTTGAACCGCGCCGTCAGCGTCAGGCCGGCGCCCCGCTCGGCCAGTTCGACCTTGCCGCTGCCGGAGAACAGACGGGCGACCTCGGCTTCGGTGTCCCGCTTGACCCTGGCTTCGGCGGCGATGGCGTGATCCACAGAAGACAGGACATATTCCTCGTCGAAGCCGCCCTCGGGCTCCTTGAGCCACATCCAGCACACTGCCCAGCTCAGGAAGGCGCCGGACGAAATGATGAAGAAGAAGGTCGAGGAGTCGACGAACATGAAGATGAAGAGGTAGACGACCGCGCCGACATTGCCGTAGGCGCCGGCCATGCCCGCGATCTGCCCGGTCACACGGCGCTTGATCGATGGGATGATGCCGAAGGTGGCGCCCTCGGCCCCCTGCACGAAGAAGGAGCAGCCGATGGTGATGGCGATGGCGATGATCAGAGGCCAGCTCGAGTTCATCAGGCCCATCAGCGCGAAGCCGACGCCGATGCCGAACATGTAGGCGAGCATGACGAAGCGCCGGTTGCCCATGCGGTCGGAGACGAGACCGCCCATCGGCCGGGCAAACAGGTTGACGAAGGCGAAAGTCGAGGCGATCATGCCCGCCGCCACCGCTGTCAGCCCCCAGGTTTCCTGGAAGAACATCGGCAGCATCGACACAACGGCAAGTTCGGCGCCGAAGTTGGCGAAATAGGTCATGTTCAGCGCGGCGACCGAGGAGAACGGATAACGGTCGTCCTCGGGGATGCCTTTCTTCAGGATCGGCACATTGACCTTGATCGCCAGCCAGACCTGATAGGCCACGATCACCGCAATTGCGCCGTAACAGATCGTAGCCGTCATGCCGTCGACATAGCCCATGAGCTGCAGGCGGTAGACCACGATCGACAGCACGCCGACCATCGGCACGGTGAAGATGCAGAGCAGCACCAGGTCGCGCCAGCTGGAAACCTCGAGCGCCGTGGCCTTGCGCGGCTTCTTGTGGCTGTCCTTGTGCGGGCCATCGGTGATGGCGAACCAGTAGAACACGCCGTAGAGCCCCATGACTGCGCCCGAAGTGGCGATAGCCCAGCGCCAGCCGTCAGGCCCGCCATAGATCAAGAGTGCGATCGTCGGGATGGTCATCGCCGCCGCGGCCGAGCCGAAATTGCCCCAGCCGGCGTAGAATCCTTCGGCAAAGCCGATGTCGCGCGGCTTGAACCACAGCGCCGTCATGTGGATGCCGACCACGAAGGAGGCGCCGACCGACGACAGCACGAGGCGCGAAACGAAGAGCTGTTCCCGCGTATCGCCGAAGGCAAAGACGAAGGTGGGAATGGCCATCGACACCATCAGCACCGAGAACACCCGACGCGGACCCCACTTGTCGAGCGCCATGCCCACAAGGATGCGCGCGGGAATGGTGAGCGCGACATTGGCGATGGCAAAGAGGCGCAGGTCGTCGCGGGTCAGCCAGTCGGCCGAGGCCAGCATCGACGAGGCCAGCGGCGCCATGTTGAACCAGACGTAGAAGCAGATGAAGAAGGCGATCCAGGTCAGGTGCAGCGCCTGGATTTCCTTGTTGCGAACCCGGAAGAGACTAGAGACTTGCATGGTTGCGTCCTTGAATCACTTGTCAGCCTGGGGCTGCGCATGGGTGGGAATGATCAAAAGCGGACATTTCACCCGCCGCGCCAGGAAGGCCGATACCGAGCCGAAGGTCATGTGGTCGAACTCCTCGACCAGCGCATCGAGCCGCTTGGTGAAAAAGCCCAGCGGACCGGTGTCGGGCTGGTGGCTGTGGCGGGCCATGACCAGAAGGTCCGGTTTCTTCTCCTCGGTTGCGCGCAGGATCATCTTGCGCGCGTCGCCATCGGCGAGCATGACCTTCGCTGAAAATCCGTGGGCGTTGAGCTCGGCCGCCGCAGCTTCCGTCCCGGCCTTCTGCGACGCGAACTGCTCGTTGAACATGTCATCCGCCCCGGCCGTGGCGCTGGCGACATCTTCGATCACCGAGATCAGCGTGACGGTGGGCTTGAGAGCGCCGAACATCTCAATCACCGCGTCGAGCGCGATCCGGGAATTCCGTGAATGATCATAGGCAAGCATGAGATGCATGGTTGTTTCCCCGTCGAACGGCCTGCGCTTGCAGGCCTGTTGGAGGGAGAAAATCCATGCCGGACGCGCTGTCTCGTTGATGCAGATCAAACCTTCCGGCTTCGCACTGCACAAACGAACCGGATTTGGCTTTGATCGGATCAAACGGACAAAAGCATCAATCCACCGGGTGACAATTATCAATTCATGTGCGAGCAATTGAAAGGATCTGTATTGAGATCCGGCAAGTCGGGATCGAGGGGAGAACACGACATGCGGGAAGAAGACAAACCCGAGATTCGCAAATTGCTTCTGTTCCGGGACATGAGCACGGAGAATTTCGATAGGCTCATGCAGGCAGCCTATGCGCAGACCTTTCCGGCGCAGCTCGAATTGATCCGCCAGGGCGAGCCGGCGGATTTCCTGCACATCATGATGGAAGGCACGGTGGAGCTTTTTTCCGGATGGCGCGACCGCGAAACCACCATGGCGGTGGTGAGGCCCGTATCAACCTTCATTCTTGCCGCCTGCATCAAGGACGCCCCCTATCTGATGTCGGCGCGCACGGTGGAGAAGTCGCGCATCATCATGATCCCGGCCAAGGATCTCAGAGCGACTTTCAGGCTCGATCCCGAGTTCGCCGTCTCGACCATCACCGAACTGGCGAGTTGCTACCGCTCCGTGGTGCGCCACGCCAAGAGCCTGAAACTTCGCAATTCGAGGGAGAGGGTTGCAGCCTATATCTATCGTCAGTCGAGCCTGGCCGGAAACGCCGCGAGCTTCGTCCTGCCCGTGGAGAAACGGCTGCTGGCTTCGCTGCTCGGCATGACGCCCGAGAATTTTTCGCGCGCCATCAAGTCGCTCCAGTCCGATGGCGTCGCCATGGACGGCATGCGCATCATCATCACCAACATGAAATCGCTTGAAGCGGTCGCAGGCCCCGACACCCTTATCGATGGGTCCGACCCCCTCTCAGGTTTCCCCGCGGCTACAGCGCCGTCCATTTAATCAAACGCACAAAGGCCATTGCAGCACTAAAAACTGCTGCAGAAGCCCCTATCAGGGAACGTCCTTTGAAAATCAGGACGTCCGTGCTTTCTCCGTGGCGTCAATCGCGCGGCGCAGATAGTCGTCGCGGCTGTAGATGTCGGCGAAATACTCGACTTTGCCCGTCTCATCCGGCCACGCGGTGAAGTAGGCCACGTGAACCGGGATCGTCTGGTCCAAATTCACCTGCTTGTTCCGGCCGCCCGCAATGTGAGCGCCGATGTCGCCGACCGAAGTGCCCAGCACCTTGGCGGCCATGGCGCGCGGATCTTCCAGCCGGATGCAGCCGTGGCTGTAGGCCCTTGTGTCGCGCTCGAACAGGTTTTTGGACGGCGTGTCGTGCATGTAGATGGCGTGGCTGTTGGGGAACAGGATCTTGAGTTCGCCCAGGGCATTGCCGTCGCTCGGTGGCTGGCGCACGCCGATGCCGCTGCCCTTGCCGACAGCGTTCCAATTGACCGCGCTTGAGGACACCGCGCGGCCGTTCGCGGTCACCTCGTATCCGAGCCGGTCGAGATAGGACGGGTCCGCCCTCAGCTTCGGCAGCATCTCGTTGATGATGATCGACTGCGGCACGCCCCAATAGGGATTGAACTCGACGAGTTCGATCTCATCGTCGAAGAAATAGGTCTGGTTGGCCTTGGTGCCGACCACCACCCGCATCGAGAGCTCCTGGCGGCCACCCTCGTAATAGGAGGCCGTGTAGGCCGGCTGATTGATGAACACGCGCCGCGCTGCCAGCACGCCCGGCAGCCATCTCGCCCGCTCCATGGCGAGCCGGACCTTCTCGATCTTGTCCGCATTGGTGATGCCGACGAGCGCCCGTCGCGTCGCCGGACCGACGACGCCGTCGGGCTTCAGGCCGGCTTCCTTCTGGAAGCCCTTCACCAGCGCGACGATCTCATCGTCATATTCCGGCTTGCCGGCATAGCTGGCGAGCAGCAGGGCATTGTCCACCTTCAGCGCATCGCTGCCCTTGAGCGCGATCGCCGCCATCACATTGGCGAGTTCGGGGTTTGATTGTCCCGGCTTGATCAGCACGTTCTCGGCGATCTCGACGCGCTCGCCCTCGTCAAGATCCTGCAAACGCACGAGTTCCGCCTTTAGCGCCTCGAAATGCGCGCCTTGCGGATTTTGCGCGAGCAGCGCTTCGGCCGGATCGGAGGCCTTCGAGAGCGCCTCCAGCCGATCCGCCAGATCAGGGCTCTTGCGCTTGAAATCGTGATATCCGGAAATCCGGTTGGGATCGACGCGGCCGCGGGTGGCGTCGAGGATATAATTGGCGACCGCCACCGACAGCTTCATCTCGAAAGCCATCAACTGCTTCTGACGCTCGGTGCCTTGGGTGATGTCAAAGCCATCGTCGGGGACATCGACCTTGTAGTCAGCCGCCGACAATCCCACCGCATCGGCATCGTCAAGAACCGCCACGACCGCGAGCGCCCGCTCCGTGACCGAAGTGCCGGCGACCCAGAGATATTCGGGCTGAGCCGAGTAATGGTCAATCACCGCCTCGGCGGCTTCCGGCAGGGCGCGGAGCGACAGATCAGCCAGGACGGCGCGGCCTTCGGTGAACGGATCAATGCCCAGGGGAGCAAGCCCCATCTCGCCGATGGCGCCGGTGGTGATCGGATCGGACAGCTTTGAGAAATCAACCCTGACCAGCGTGTCGGGCTTATAGGTGCGATAGGTCGGGCCGCTGATCTTCGCCACCGGCTTTGGCGGCTGGGCGGCGGTTACGGTCTCCTGCCTCGCCTGTTGCCGGGCCATTCTTTCGCGTTCGCGCTGAGCCGGGCTCTTGAACAGGGCGTCAAGCAGGCCCTGCGCCTGGACCGGAGGCGGAGCCGCCACCACGCCGGTGAAAGTTACCGCTATGGCGATCATCGCCACGCCTGCCCGCATCTTGATATTCATGCCCAACCCAGATTGTTGTGCAAAGCCCAAAGGCCTGCGCGTTCAATTCAAATCACCTTTAAGGAGCGAACCCTAACAAATTGAGGGTTCAATGGAAAGAACGGCGCGCGACATCAATCCGGAGGATTGTCACCCCTTTCCGTCAACCGGAGAAAGGCCGATGCGGCAGCTGTCTCGATGATCTGCAAGGGATGATGGCGGAGTCAATCTGCGGTCTTTGAAGCAGTCCGGCGGCCAAGCGCCGGCGAGGTGTCGTACCAGCCCTTGGAGCGGTTGACGACCCAGACCAGCGACAGCATCACCGGCACTTCGATCAGCACCCCGACAACGGTGGCGAGTGCGGCTCCCGAATTGAAGCCAAACAGGCTGATCGCCACGGCCACGGCGAGCTCGAAGAAGTTGCTGGCCCCGATCAGGGCGGAGGGGCCGGCGATGACATGGGTCTCGCCCGCCACGCGGTTGGCAAAGTAGCCGATGCCGAAGATCACATAGGTCTGGATGATGATCGGCACCGACAACAGTACGATGATGATCGGCTGGGCCAGGATCGCCTGGCCCTGGAAGGCAAACAGCACCACAAGCGTTGCCAGGAGCGCCAGGATCGACAGCGGCTGCAGCTTCGAAAGAAGGCCCTGAAGCGCGGCCTCCCCTCCTCTTGCCAGAAGCCGGTTCCGCAGGATCTGGGCGATGATCACCGGCACCACGATGTAAAGCGCCACCGACAGCATCAGGGTTTCCCAGGGAACCGTGATTGCCGAAATGCCCAGAAGCAGCGCCACAATCGGGGCAAAGGCGAACACCATCACAAGATCATTGACGGTCACCTGGCTGAGCGTGAACAGCGGATCCCCCCTGGTCAGGTTGCTCCAGACGAAAACCATGGCCGTGCAGGGCGCGGCCCCCAGCAGGATCAGGCCGGCGATGTAACTGTTGATCTGGTCACCCGGCAGATAGGGCACGAACAGCCAGCCGATGAAGAACCAGGCCAGCACCGCCATGGTGAACGGCTTGATCGCCCAGTTGACAACGAGGGTGATCGAGATGCCGCGCCAGTGCCGGCTCACCTGTCCGAGCGAGCCGAAGTCGATCTTGACCAGCATCGGAATGATCATCAGCCAGATCAGAACCGCGACCGGCAGATTGACATTGGCGATCTCGGCGGACCCGATCAGTTGGAAGAATGCCGGGAAGACATAGCCAAGGGCGATGCCTGCAACAATGCACAGCGCCACCCAGACTGTCAGGTATCGTTCAAATGTCGACATGTCCTACTCCTGTTCATCAAGTCCCGCAGGGTGGCGCCACGACCGCTATCGTGGCACAAAAACCTGCGCACCCGAGCCAGCGAATTCAGCTGGCGAATTCATTTCGATAAATCATGATATCTCGACTTATTCAAGGACAGTTCCCCTGCCCTGTCACATATACCGCAATTGCAATTGGACGGCCTTCATCCTAAGAACCCGTTGAAACAAACCAGCGGCATCAGTCGACCGGAAAGGCATCCCGTGGCAAACGATCTCTTCCCTCTTGGACCTGACACTACCCCGTGGAGAAAGCTCACCGACAAGCATGTCGGCGTCGAAAGCTTTCGCGGCCAGGACATTCTGACCGTCGAGACTGAGGGATTGCGGCTGCTGGCCGAGGCTGCGTTCGGCGACATCAACCATTTGCTCAGGCCCGGTCACTTGAAGCAGCTGGCGGCGATCCTGGAGGATCCGGAGGCGACAGAGAACGACCGTTTTGTCGCGCTCGACCTGCTCAAGAACGCCAATATTTCCGCTGGCGGCGTGCTGCCGATGTGCCAGGATACCGGCACCGCCATCATCATGGCCAAGAAAGGCCGCAGGGTGTGGACCGAAGGCGGCGACTACGAGGCCTTAGCGGGCGGCGTGCTCGACGCCTATGAACGCCGCAACCTGCGCTATTCGCAATTGGCGCCCTTGTCGATGTTCGAGGAAAAGAACACGAAGACCAACCTCCCAGCCCAGATCGATATCTATGAGGAAGGCACGGACAGCTATGACTTCCTGTTTGTCGCCAAGGGCGGCGGCTCGGCCAACAAGACCTTTCTCTTCCAGGGCACGCCGTCGCTGCTCACCCATGACCGGATGATCGAGTTCCTCAGCGAAAAGATCCTGACGCTCGGCACCGCCGCCTGCCCGCCCTACCATCTGGCCATCGTCATCGGCGGGACCTCGGCGGAGATGACGCTGAAGACCGTCAAGCTGGCTTCCACCAAATATCTCGACGAACTGCCCACCAGCGGGTCCGCTTCCGGCCATGCGTTCCGCGACCTCGAGATGGAAGCCGAAGTCCACAAGCTGACGCAGCAGATGGGCGTCGGCGCGCAGTTCGGCGGCAAGTATTTCTGCCACGACGTCCGCGTCGTCCGGCTGCCGCGCCATGGCGCGTCGCTGCCGATCGGTCTCGGCGTATCCTGCTCGGCCGACCGCCAGGCCAAGGGCAGGATCACGAAGGATGGCATTTTCCTGGAGCAGCTTGAGACCGAGCCTTCAAAATACCTGCCGGATATCGATGAGGAAAAGCTTTCGGAACATGTTGTCCGGATCGATCTCAACCGCCCGATGAGCGAAATCCTCACAGAACTGTCCAAACACCCAATCAGGACCCAGGTGTCGTTGACCGGTTCGATCATCGTCGCGCGCGACCTGGCTCACGCCAAGATCCGTGCACGGTTGGAAGCAGGCGAACCGATGCCGGAATACTTCAAGAACCACCCGGTCTATTATGCGGGCCCCGCCAAGACCCCGGAAGGCTTTGCATCAGGCTCCTTCGGCCCGACCACCGCGGGGCGGATGGATTCCTATGTCGATCAGTTCCAGTCCTTTGGCGGCTCCATGGTGATGCTGGCCAAGGGCAACCGGTCACGTGCGGTGCGCGAGGCTTGCGCGCGCCATGGCGGGTTCTATCTTGGCTCCATCGGCGGTCCGGCTGCACGGCTGGCGCAGGATTGCATCAAGAAGGTCGAAATCGAGGAATATCCCGAGCTGGGCATGGAAGCGATCTGGCGAATCGAGGTGGAAAACTTCCCCGCCTTCATCGTCATTGATGACAAGGGCAATGATTTCTTCAAGGAACTGAACCTCGGGTAGGCGTTTCAACCTGAGAAACGGGAGGTTGCGGCATATCTGCAACCACGCATAAACGTATGCAACTCTGCGGCGGTTAACATTTCCCAAACAATTGTCCCGTAATATGCCCCGGAGAAAATGATAGATTTCTTGGTTTGGGGACGGAAGATGTCAGCTGCTGCTGCGAACAAGGTCCAGACACTGGACACGGCTACCATGGTTCTTGCGACCATGCGCCGGCGTGGGATTTCAGGCCTCCCGCGCAATTATGAGCTGGTCTATGAAGCCCTCAACGCCTCCAATGCCCGCCTGACCAAGGACTTCGACAATCTCGGCCGCAATCCCACGCAGGAAGATCTCGACGAACTAGGCAAGTTGCATTTTCCGCATCATCACCGCCGCGGCGTCGTCGAAGGCGCTCATGACCGGATCTCCGGCGAACTTGAAGGCATGCTCCGCCTGCTCAGGCAAGAGCAATCCTCGCTCGAAAGCTACTCGAAGCTGCTGGGCGAAACCTACCATCGAATATCCAGCAAAAGCGCCTCGAGCGCCGATATCCTTTCCAGCGTCATCGGCGTGTTGAGCAACGCCACCGGCGACACCATGGAAAAGGGCAAGATCGTTGTTGAGCACATGGTCGAACGCGCCCGCGAGATGGAACAGGTCAAGCTCGAGCTTGACGAATACAAGCGGATCGCCAACACCGATCCGCTGACGCGCCTCTCCAACCGTCGCGCGTTCGACGAGATGCTCTCCAACATGTACAACAATCCGCGCGAGGCGATGTATTATTCGCTGATCGTAGCCGACATCGACCATTTCAAGAAATTCAACGACACCTACGGCCACCCCGTCGGTGATCGGGTTCTCGGCGTTGTCGCAGCCGTGATGAAAAGCGCGCTACGCAGGGACGTGTTCGTCGCCCGCACGGGCGGCGAGGAGTTCGCCGTGGTTCTCAAGGACACAAACCTCGATGTCACCACGGAGATCGCCGAGCGCATCCGCCGGGCCATCGAGGCGACGCCATTGAAGAACCAGAAGACCGGAGTGGATTACGGCCCGATCACCCTGTCGCTGGGCGTGTGCATGGCCAGCGACGCGGCCAGCGCCGAAGAGCTCTACAACAAGGCAGATGTGGCGCTCTACACTGCCAAGAACGCCGGACGTAACCGGATTCATGTCTATAATCCGGACCTCAACCAGGACTTCGAAAAGAACTGGGCGATTTACAGGGCTTGATCGGTGCAATTTCGGACAAAACGAGCTGGCCAATCCCGCAAAAGAACGGCGCAGTAACGTGCCCGATCTTCGCCACAATCCGGCCATGAAGCTGGACACATCGCCACGAAGCAGCTACCGATTAAGGCCAGACGGTCGAACGTGGACCAGCGTCAGGCCCGAAATTCATCAACCATAGCCCGGGAACTCGACATGAAACGCCTGATTTCCTCCGCATTCCTCGCCCTGTGCCTGATGGCGCCGGCGGCCGTCCAAGCCCAGCCGGCAGGACAGACATCATCGGAGTCAAAATCTCTGATGCAGATCCTGTTTCCGCCTTCGGACACCTTCAGCAAGCACAGCCGCTCGGATAAGTCGCCGATCAAGCGCAAGGTGATCTCGTTTACGGAAAACCACCCTGTCGGAACCATTATCATCGATACGTCCGACCGGCGGCTCTATCACGTGATCGCGCCGGGCAAGGCGACCGCCTATGGCATCGGCGTCGGCCGCGAGGGCTTCACCTGGCAGGGCAAGAACAAGATCACCCGCAAGGCCGAATGGCCGGGCTGGACACCGCCGCAGGTGATGCGCGACCGGGTCAAGCGCCAGGAAGGCCGCATCCTCCCCGCCCACATGAAGGGTGGCCCCGATAATCCGCTCGGCGCGCGCGCGCTCTATATCGGCTCGACGATCTACCGGATCCACGGCACCAACCAGCCCTGGACCATCGGTCAGGCGATGTCATCGGGATGTATCCGGATGGCCAATGAGGATGTGATCGACCTCTACAACAAGACCAAGGTCGGCGCCCAGGTGATCGTGCGCAAGTAACGGCCGTAAATCATCGAATCATTGAAGAACCGGCCGGACTGGCCGGTTTTTTTGTCTAACATACTGTTTTCAATCGAACTGATGATGCTCATGCCAGCCTGCGGGGTCTCCCGCGTTCACTGGACGGCAATTTGTGGGACTCATCCAAATCGGGACGCGGCAAATCGACGATCCTGCGGCAGTCGGTCTCCCCGCCGGCAAATTCCGCCACCGCCGCAGTCACCTCGGGCGCAGAGACTATGCGCCGGTGGCCGGAGCCGTTGGCGCGCATCAGCCTGACATGCGAGCCAAGCCCGGCCAGCGCCTCGGCATTGGAGAACGCGACTTCCTTGTCGTCCTCAGCGTGAATGACCAGCATCGGCAGCCTGACGCCATGAAACATCCGGTCGGCCCTGAATTCCGAAAGGGGGCGCCCGGTAACCCGGAGCACCTGCCTCTCGAAGGCGCTCTGCGCCGCCGGTCCAAGTCCCAGAAGGTTGCCGAGCCAGTGAAACACGTCGGCAATATCGGAAGGGGCGGCGATGGTGACGATGCGGTCCGGCATGCGCCGCCGAACATGCAGGATTGCTCCCGCCGCCGCAGCCATCACCGAAGGCCCGCCAAAGGAATGGCCGACAAAGGTGCCGAAAGGCCCGTGCTGGCGCCAGGCCGCGTCGATTGCCTCCACCGCCTTGCCCAGATGCAGCACGCGACCGGTCGACGCGCCGTGGCCTGGAAGATCAAGACACACTGCCGTGTGGCCGCGCGCAACCAGGGCATCGGCCATGGCCAGCATATGGTCGCTGCGCGAGCGGTATCCATGAACCAGCAGGACCCGCTCGCCACTGTCGTTTTCGGGGGCGGGACGGAACACGTGGGTGGCGACGACGCTGCCGGGAATCACAAGGCGCACGGTTTCGCTCGCGGCCATGCGGGCGCTGGCCTTTTCGAGCGCCAGGCGCTCCTTCTCGCTCTGCGGCTTGACGGAGCGGGTGCGGCAGAACAGCCAGAATGCAAGTTCCCCTGCTTTTTCAGGCGATTGAGCAGCAATCACCCGGAACGCCGCGCGGGTGACCTTTTCTACAAGAGATGCCATAGTGGATTTCCTGATCGGTTCAACGATGAACAGAATTGTACAACCATGAACAAAAATCAAGCCCTCCCCTGGGAGAACCCGCGTTTTCGCAACTGGATTGCAGTCGGCCGAGCCTGTCAGGTGATGGGGCTGACGCTTGCGCGGGCGCTGCAGCCGCTCGACATCAAGCCGCCGCATCTCGACATTCTGGTCAATCTGTTCCGCACGCCGGGCATATCCCAGCAGGATCTGGCCGACAAGCTGCTGGTTGGCCGCTCCAACCTGTCGATGCTGCTACCGCAACTGGAAAAGCGCGGGCTGATCGTCCGCAGCGGCGACGCGAAAGACCGGCGCATCCTGCGGCTGGAACTCACCCCCGAAGGCATCAGCCTGACAGAGGAGGCGATCATCATCCAGTCCGCCCTGATTGACCGCACCATGAAGACAGCGAGCGCCGAGGAGTGCGATCTCGTCGGCGAGGTGATGCTGCGCATCATTAGGGAACTGACCGGCGCCAGTGATGACGAGCCTGCCGAAGCTGCGGAGAACGAGCGGAAGCGCGGCTGATCTGTCCGACCGCAACGCCGCTGGCTCAGGTCCGGCTCATGCCCTTGTCCGCCAGTTCGGCAATATACTCCGCCCAGCGCGCGTCCTTTTCAGCGCCAAGCTCCGACAGGAAGGCCCAGGTGAAGATCCCGGTGTCATGACCGTCGTCGAATGACAGCCGCACCGCATAATTGCCGACCGGCAGAACCTTGGAGATGGTGACGTCCGACTTGCCGCCCACCGTCACACGTTGCGCCTTCGAATGGCCCTGCACTTCCGCCGATGGCGAGCGGACGCGGAGCAGTTCGGCCTCGATGGCGTAGCTGCGCCCGTCGGTGAAGCTGACGGTCAGCGTCTTGCGATCGGGAGAGACCCGCAGTTCCTTCGGCCATGCCGTTTTGTGATCAGCCATCTCTCTGCTCTCCCGGTTGTGCCGCAATTGCGGCTGATCTAGTCATGAACCGGCCGTTCCACAAGCCGCGCGCGCGAATACATGCAGCTGCGGCGCGTCTATCCCTTGACGCGGAGGCGACGAATGATGACATTGGAGCTCAGGAAATGAAGGACAATTCGCAATGCAAGACACCCTCACCCCGGCCATGATGGACCCGTTCGGCCGGGCGGTGACCTATCTCAGGGTCTCGGTGACGGACCGCTGCGATTTCCGCTGCACCTATTGCATGGCGGAAAACATGACGTTTCTACCGAAGAAGGACCTGCTGACGCTGGAAGAGCTGGAACGGCTCTGCAGCGTGTTTGTCGAGAAAGGCGTGCGCAAGATCCGGCTGACCGGCGGCGAACCGCTGGTGCGCAAGAACATCATGCATCTGGTCCGACAGCTCGGGCGCCACATCGACGCCGGCCGCATGGACGAGCTGACGCTGACCACCAATGGTTCCCAGCTGGCGCGGTTTGCGCCGGAGCTTTACGATTGCGGCGTGCGCCGCATCAATGTCTCGATCGATACGCTCGATCCTGACAAGTTCCGCAAGATCACCCGCTGGGGCGAGCTCGACAAGGTGCTTGAAGGCGTCCGCGCCGCCCAGGCCGCAGGGCTGAAGATCAAGATCAACGCCGTGGCGCTCAAGGATTTCAACGACACGGAAATCCCCGAAATGCTCAGATGGGCCCATGGCCAGGGCATGGACATGACCGTCATCGAGACCATGCCGATGGGCGAGATCGACGAAGACCGCACCGACCAGTACCTGCCGCTGTCCGAACTCCGGAGCAGTCTCGAGCGCCAGTTCACGCTCGAGGACATTCCGTTCAACTCGGGCGGCCCGGCGCGCTATGTGACGGTCAGGGAGACCGGCGGCAAGTTCGGCTTCATCACCCCGATGACGCATAATTTCTGCGAGAGCTGCAATCGCGTCCGCCTGACCTGCACCGGAACGCTCTACATGTGCCTGGGTCAGGACGATGCGGCGGATCTGCGCGGCCCGCTACGCGCCTCAGAAGGCAACGAGTTGCTGTCCAGGGCCATCGACGAGGCCATCACCCGCAAGCCCAAGGGGCATGACTTCATCATTGACCGCACCACGCGGCAGCCCGCCGTCGCCCGCCACATGAGCGTCACCGGCGGCTGACTCCCAAAGAATCCGGAGCATTTTCATGCGTGTTGCAGTCATCGGCGGCGGGATCGCCGGCCTGTCCACGGCCTGGGCACTGACCAGGGCCGGCGTTGAGACGACGCTGTTCGAACGCGGGCCGATCCCCAATCCGCTGGGCGCTTCGGGCGACCATCACCGCATCATCCGCCGCGCCTATGGCAGCCAGGGCGGCTACCAGCGCCGCATCACCGAAGCCTATGAAGCCTGGGCCGAGATGTGGGACGACATCGGGAAGAACCATCTTGTCGCCAGCGGCTTCCTGCTGATTTCGCTGCATCCCGGCGACATGGGCGAACAGATGCGGCAGGGCCTCGCCGACCAGGGTGACCCGCATGAGGTCATTCCAGCCGACGAGGCGGTTCGCCGCTATCCCTATCTCGATGCCGGCAATGTCCGGGAAGTCACCTTCAGCCCCGAGGGCGGCGCGCTGATGTGCCGCCATATTGCCACCGATCTGGCCCTATGGCTCAGTGCCAACGGCTGCACGGTGCGCGAAAACACCGAAATCGCCGCGATCGACCACGACAGCGGCGAAGTCCGCACGGCCGCCGGCGAGATCTCCGGTTTCGATCGCATCGTGATTGCCGCCGGCGCCTGGGCGACCAGCCTGGTTCCCGATCTGCAATCCGTCCTGACCCCCTGGCGCACTGCAGTGGCCTATCTCGAACCACCCGCAGATCTGGCGGACGCGTGGGCGGCATCGCCGGTGATCCTGGAAACCGGCGGCACGTCAGACGGCTATGTCCTGCCGCCGGTGCGCGGCGTAGGCCTGAAATTCGGCACCGGAATGCACAAATACAAGAGCGCGCCCGACGAGAATCGCGATGTGCTGCCCGAGGAAGGCACCGCCATTATCGGCCATATTCGCCCCGCCTTCGCGCGCATGGACGAGTACCGCATCACCAACGTCGTCTCCTGCGCCTACATCTTCACACGCGACGAGCACTTTCTGACCCGCCGGGCAGGCCGGTCCACCATCGTCTCGGCCTGCTCCGGCCATGGCTACAAATTCGGCGCCGCCGTTGGCCGCAGGGTGGCCGCAAGCCTGATTGATGGCGACGATGCCGCGCTGACACGCTGGATCGAAGCCCGCGACTGATCGATATTGCTGATGAATGGGCAGTTCTGAACGGCTGTGTCGCCATCCGCAACAATGCTAGGTTTTGGCTGAGCCAGCGATTCCCTGCCGGCAAAGACCGGATTGCAGATGGCCCTTACTCCCAATATGCGCGGCGCGTTGTTCATGTCCCTGTCGATGGCGGGATTCACGATCAATGATTCGATCTTCAAGCTTCTGACCGACGACCTGAGCATCGCGCAGTTGATGTTCCTGCGGGGCGTTGTTGCCTCCACACTGATCTATCTGCTGGCGCGGCATCGCCGGGCTCTGCGGCCACTGCGCTTCCTGCGCGATCGATGGGTGGTGCTGCGGGTGGTGGGCGAGCTTGGCGGCACGCTGACATTCCTGGCTGGCCTCGCCCAGATCCCCATCGCCAATGCGTCGGCGATCCTGCAGGCCCTGCCGCTCGCTGTCACCATGGGAGCTGCGATGTTCCTATCCGAACCGGTCGGCTGGCGGCGGTGGGCGGCGATCCTGACCGGCTTTGCCGGGATCCTGATCATCGTCAGGCCCGGCTTCGAAGGCTTCTCGCCCTATGCGCTGATGATTGTCGGAACGGTCATCTTCGCCACCGTGCGCGATATCGCCACGCGCAAGGTCGACGTGGCCGTTCCGTCCCTGTTCCTGTCGACCGTCACCGCAATCGCCGTGACGCTTGCCGGCTTCGTTCTGATCTGGCCGATGGGTGGCTGGAAGCCGGTCAGTGGATCGCAATTCGCCCTGATCAGCCTCGCCGCATGCCTGCTGCTGATCGGCTACCAGTTCATCATCATGTCGATGCGCGAGGGCGAGATCTCGTTTGTCGCGCCCTTCCGTTACACAAGCCTGCTCTGGGCGTTGCTGATGGGAGTGCTGTTGTTCGGCGAATACCCTGATATCTACATGATTGTCGGCAGCGCCATCGTCATCGCGTCCGGGCTATACACACTCTATCGCGAACGCATCAAAAGCAGCGACAAGCCGGCAAGCCGCGCGGCACCGCGCCATTCGCCCTGAACACAGGCGCCATCAGGTACGGCCGCCCTGGGAACTGGCGGACCGGTCGTCCTGAGACGGACCCTTGTTGCGCGACTGCGGCTCCTGATCAGAAGCCGCAGTACTTCCGAGCTCTTCCTGCGCCTCTCTTACCAGCGCGTCCTTCTCCCATTCCAGAAGCATTTTGACATGCAGGCACTCTCCCCAGAGTGCATTGCAGAATGGGCATTGGTCGATTTCGTCACCACCTGACATGTACCCCCCATCATTTCTATGGTCCGGGACTTGCGCCCTAGCTTGTTCTTCTCAGTACTGCATAACAAAAAATCCCCCAAGGTTTAAGGGGTCGCTAAAATAAATCCCGAGACAGCAAAGTATAACTGACCGGCAATTACCAACGCCACGCCCAGTGCGCCGTCATTCAACGGGACGACCCGGCGGCGGGCACATCCGATTTCATTTGCATCGGCGCGCGCGACGTCACAAAAGACGAGCGATGAACAAGACGATCTTCCTCGACCGCACGACGCCGCCGCATATCTTCACGCTGGTAATGATGGCCGGCCTCAGCGCGCTGACCATGAACCTGTTTCTTCCGTCGATGCCGAGCATCGCCAGCTATTACCAGGCCGACTATGCGCTGGTGCAATTGGCGATCTCCGGCTACCTCGCCTTCACAGGCCTGCTTCAGCTGATCATCGGCCCGCTGTCGGATCGCTACGGGCGGCGGCCCGTGATGATCGTCAGCCTGGTGATCTTTCTGGTGGCGACGGCTTTGGCGCCCTTTGCGCCGACCATCGAGACATTCCTGGCAATCCGGATGGTGCAGGCAGGCGTGGTCTCCGGCATGGTGCTGTCGCGCGCCATCGTGCGCGACATGGTGAGCACCGACAAGGCGGCCTCGATGATCGGCTATGTCACCATGGGCATGACGCTCGCGCCGATGATCGGACCGGCGCTCGGCGGTGTCATGGACGAGATGTTCGGCTGGCAATCGACTTTCGGGCTGCTTTTCGCTTTCGGACTGGCCGCTCTGGCGCTGACCGTGTGGGATCTGGGCGAGACCAATCTCAACCGCTCCACAAGCATGCTCCGGCAGTTCGGCGCCTATCCCGAACTGATCCGCTCACGGCGGTTCTGGGGCTACACGCTGACGGCCACATTCGCCTCAGGCGCGTTCTTCTCGTTTCTTGGCGGCGGACCCTTCGTGGCCAGCGAGATCCTCGGCATGAGACCCTCGGAACTCGGCTTCTATTTCGTCATCACTGCGCTTGGCTACATGGGCGGCAACTTCCTCTCCGGCCGTTTCTCCGAGCGGATCGGCATCAACCGCATGATGGCGACGGGCTGCCTGGTCGCGGCATTCGGCATGACCCTGTCGCTGATGCTCTTCCTTGCCGGATTCCATCACCCGCTCTCCTTCTTCGGCCCGATCTTCTTTCTGGGCCTGGGCAACGGCATCACGCTGCCCAGCGCCAATGCCGGCATTGTCAGCGTCCGCCCGCATCTCGCGGGTTCCGCCTCGGGCCTGGGCGGCGCCATCACCATCGGCGGCGGCGCGGGTCTCGCCTCCATCGCCGCGGCCGCCCTTTCGATCGAGACAGGTCCCTACCCGCTGATCCTGATCATGCTGGGCTCCTGCATCCTGGGCGTGCTGTCGACACTCTACGTGATCCGCGTCGAGCGCAGCCTGGACGAAGCCGACAAGATCGAGCAGGTCACATGAAGACCGTCGGCGGGATTCTGGCCGGCGGCCGCGGCCGTCGCATGGAAGGCATTGACAAGCCCTTTGCCGAGCTGGCGGGACGGCCCCTGATCGCCCATGTGATCGAACGCCTGGCGCGGCAGACGGACGGGGTCATTCTCAACGCCAACAGCGCGCCCGAGCGTTTTGATGCGTTCGGTCTTGATGTGGTCGCCGACAGCATCGAAGGTTTTTGCGGCCCGCTGGCTGGTGTTCATGCACTGATGCAGGCAGCCCGGAACCACGGCGCCAGCCACGTGCTCGTGGTCCCCGCCGATACGCCGTTCCTGCCCCGTGATCTTCTGCCGAGACTGGTCGCGGCTGACCGGGACGAAACCATCGTGCGGATCGCCTGCTCCAACAAGAGACAGCATCCGGTGGTGGCGCTGTGGCCGGTCACACTCGCCGATCACCTGGGCGCTTATCTTGCTGCAACGGCTGATCTGAGCATGGCGGCGTATCTGAGGCAGATAGGAATTGCCGAGGCGGACTTCTCCGATCCGGATGCGCCCGATCCCTTCTTCAACATCAACGATCCTGCCGATCTGGCCCGCGCCGAACAGATCATCAGCAGCTCTGGCGGCGAGCGCTGATGGTTTTTTGCAGGTGACCTGCTTTAGCGCCGGGTAAGCCGGCTTTTCCTGTTGCAATCTCCGCGGAAACAATGGGAATATCTTTTTCAGCGCGGGCACAAACCCCGCGAGCCAATGGAATGCGGCGGCAACAAGCTGCAATCCAGCCAACAGAGAGGACACCTATGCGTATTTCCAAGCGTATCACCCTGGCCGTGACGGCCGCAGCCCTGGCCCTGACCTTGGGCGCTTCCGCCCAGGCCGCAAGTCATGGCGGCATCAAGAAGATCGTCATCGGCACAGAAGGCGCCTACCCACCCTTCAACAATCTTGAATCCGACGGCAGCCTGGTCGGCTTCGACATCGACATCGCCAAGGCGCTCTGCGAGGAAATGAAGGTCGAGTGCGAATTCGTGACGCAAGACTGGGACGGCATCATTCCCGCGCTTCTGGCCGGCAAGTTCGACGCCATCATCGCCTCGATGTCGATCACCGAGGAGCGCAAGGAGAAGGTCGACTTCACCAACAAGTACTACAACACCGGTCCGGCAATCGCCGTGCCGAACGACAGCGCGATCACCGAGGCGACCGATGCGGGCCTCGCTGGCAAGACCATCGGCGCGCAGTCGTCGACCACCCACTCCAACTACGCGGAAGCCAAGTTCCCCGCAGCCGAGCTCAAGCTCTACCCGACGCCCGACGAGTACAAGCTCGACATCGCCTCGGGCCGCGTTGACGCCGTCATCGACGACGTGATCGTGCTGTCGGACTGGCTCAAGTCCGACGACGGCAAGGCCTGCTGCAAGATGCTCGCGGCCCTGACCCCTGATCTGGTCATCAACGGCGAAGGCGCCGGCATCGCCATCCGCAAGGGCGAAACCGAACTGCGCGACATGTTCAACACCGCCATCGCCGCCATCCGCGAGAACGGCACCTACAAGACCATCAACGACAAGTATTTCGACGTTGACGTCTACGGCGACTGAGCCGCGCCTGCGAGGCTGACACGAACGGCACGACGGCGGGCGAGGTTTCGTCCGCCGTTTGCACACCGAGACCGTAAAAATACGGCAGGGTACAGGGGACGGCATGGAACCGACAGCATCGCTGGGAGTGCAGCTCTATTCGCTCATGTCCCTGTTTGACCCGTTCTGCGGGCCGGTGGGCTTTCTCAACCTGCTCCCGGACGGCTCGCTCATGTCCTGCGGCGACACCGGCTGGGGCGACGAGGTGGCGCGCGGCTTCTTCGTCACCGTGACGCTCGCGCTGTGCACGCTGCCGATCGGGCTCACCATCGGCCTGTTCCTGTCGCTGGCGCAGCAGACCGAGGTGCGCTCGCTGCGGATGGCGGCCAATATCTACACCACCATCTTCCGCGGCCTGCCCGAACTGCTGACCATCTTCATGATCTATTTCGGCCTGCAGATCGCCGTGCGCGAGGCCGCGCTGGCGCTCGGTTACGCGAGCGGCTTCGACATCAATTCCTTTGTTGCCGGCGTCATCGCGCTGTCGCTGGTGTTTTCGGCCTATGCCTCGGAAGTGCTCTCCTCCGCCTTCAAGGCGATCCCCAAGGGCCAGTACGAGGCGGGCTACGCGCTGGGGCTGAGGCCGGGCAAGACCATGCGGCTGATCATCCTGCCGCAACTGGTCCGCATCGCCCTGCCGGGGCTCGGCAATCTCTGGATGATCCTGATCAAGGACACCGCGCTGATCTCGGTGATCGGGCTCGGCGACACGCTGCGCCAGACCGGCATCGCCGCGAAGGTGACCAAGGAGGCCTTCTTTTTCTATGGCATCGCCTGCCTCTTGTTCCTGGGCATCGCCATGGCCTCTTCCATCGTGTTCTCGAAGATCGAGACCAGCGTGCGCCGCTCGGGTGTCAACCGATGAGCGCGGTGAGCGAACTGATCGCCCCGCAGCCGGCCCCGCCGGCAAAGGCCACGATGTGGTCCCCCACGCGGATCGCCGGCGCCGTCCTGCTCGGGGCCTGGATCCTGGCGGGGATCGCGCTGGTGGCCTGGCTGATGGGCGCCTGGGACATCGCCAAGGTACAGACCTACGGTCCGAAATATCTCACCGGCCTTGCCACGACGCTGACGCTGGTTGGCATCTCGATCGTGCTCGGCGCGGTGCTGTCGGTGCCGCTCGCGCTTGGCCGCATGTCCTCCAACCGCGTGATTTCGGCGCTCGCCTATGGCTATGTCTATTTCTTCCGCGGCACGCCGCTGATCGCGCAATTGTTCTTGGTCTATTACGGCTTCGGAACCTACCGCAACGAACTCGAGGCGCTCGGCCTGTGGGTGTTCTTCCGCGACGCCTGGAACTGCGCGCTGCTGGCGTTCACGCTCAACACCGCCGCCTACCAGGCCGAGATCCTGCGCGGCGCCATCGAGAGCGTCTCGCACGGCCAGCACGAGGGCGCCAAGGCGCTGGGCCTGACCCCGTTCCAGACCTTCCACCGCATCATCCTGCCGCAGGCGATGATCGTGGCGCTCCGCCCCTACGGCAACGAGATCATCCTGATGATCAAGGGCTCGGCGATCGTCGCCATCGTCACCGTGTTCGACCTGATGGGCGAGACCAGAAGGGCCTATTCGCGCACCTTCGATTTCCAGACCTATATCTGGGCGGCGGTGTTCTATCTCGTCATCGTCGAGACGCTGCGCAACATCTGGGCAAAGCTCGAACAGCGCCTGACCCGCCACCTCAAGCGATAATTCCGAACTGCCCGCGCCTCCGGCTTTGTAATCTCCGCGCGCGTGGTTTAAAGAGCGCCAAACCCCTGTTTGGAGCCCCGATGGCCAAGACCGATGACGACGCGCTTGCCGAAGCCTACAACCGCGCCCTGGCGCTGGAAAAATCCGGCGATTTCGATGCAGCGGCACGCGCCTACACGGAAGTGCTGGCGCTTGACCCCGAGGACCATGGCGGCGCCGCGGTCCGGCTCGCCTCAATGAAGCGCGGCGAGGTTCCGGTGCGGGCGTCGGAAGCCTATGTGACCACCCTGTTCGACCAGCATGCCGAGGTGTTCGAGAAGGTTCTGGTCGAGGATCTCGGCTACCACGTGCCGATGCTCTTGCGCCAAAGGCTGATCGAGCTTGGCGAGATGAGCTTCGAGCGGATGCTGGATCTCGGCTGCGGCACCGGTCTCACCGGCGGCGCGCTCGAGGACATGGCCGACGACGCCACCGGCGTGGATCTGGCCGAGAACATGGTCGAGATCGCCCATGAGAAGGGCCTCTACGACACGCTCTACGTGGCCGACGCGGTCGACTATCTCGACGACAATGACGACGAGCCTTTCGACCTGATCGCCGCCACCGACGTGCTGCCGTACCTCGGCGCGCTCGAACCGCTGTTCGAGGCCGCCGCGAAGAACATGCTGCCCGGCGCGCTGCTCTGCTTCTCCAGCGAAACCCTGCCCGAAGCAGACTTCGAGGGCCGCCCCTACACCGTCGGCCGCTTTCAGCGCTTTGCGCACACGCAAGCCTATGTGCGCGAGGCGCTCCAGGCGGCGGGCTTTGCCGTGATCGAGGTCACCGACATCACCGTGCGCCATGAACAGGGGCTTCCGATCGCGGGGCATTTGTATGTGGCGCGACGGGTGTGATGGGCGCCCATCCCACGGATCGACACTGAACTTGATCGCGATCGAGTACCTATCCTTATGACCGGGCCGCCAGGATCTTCGGCACCTTGTTGGGCCGAAGGCGGTGGGCGTCCGGCATGCCCTTGCCCAGCAGCGGGCGAAGATACATCCGGAACTCGTCGGTCACATCGTGACCGGAATCCGAGATGAACGCGTCGGGCATGGTGCGGGTCTTCCCGGCAACCAGTTCCAGCGGGACCAGTTCGTAGTCGACCGAGTAGTGGCCTGTGCGTTTGATCGTCACCGATCCGTCGCGATCGCCGAACATCCCGTACTGGACGGCCTTTTCGCCGACCTCACGCGCTTCATTCTGGTCCACATCCGAAACACACCCGACAAAACTGCGCTGGATATAGCCGAGCGTATCCCCCCGCACCCGCGTGATCTGCAGTTCCTCCTTGATTTTCCGGGTCAACAAATCGGCCAGCGCACCGCTTCCCGACAATTGCACATTGCCATGGGCGTCCCGTTCGACCTCCTTGGCCAGCTTGGCGATGATCGGTTGGCCCGAGCCATCATGGATGCCTTCGCTGACGGCGACGATGCAGCGGCCAAGCCGGTCATAGACCTGCTTGACGTCCCTCAAGAACCCATCGATCTCGAAGGTTCGCTCGGGCATGTAGATGAGATGCGGACCGTCATCGGCGAATTTCTTGCCCAAGGCCGAGGCGGCCGTGAGAAAGCCTGCATGGCGCCCCATGACAACCCCGATATAGATGCCAGGCAGCGCCGCATTGTCGAGATTGATGCCCATGAACGCCTGAGCCACATACCGCGCGGCTGACGGGAAACCTGGCGTATGGTCATTCTCGACCAGGTCATTGTCGATGGTTTTCGGAATGTGGATGCAGCGCAGATTGTAATCCGCCTTGCGCGCTTCATCGTTGACGATGCGAACGGTATCCGAGGAATCATTGCCGCCGGTGTAGAAGAAATAGCCAATCTGATGCGCCCGCAGGACCTTGAAGATTTCCTGGCAGTATTTCAGATCCGGCTTGTCGCGCGTCGAGCCCAGCGCCGAAGACGGTGTATTGGCCACCATCTCCAGATTGTGGGTGGTCTCCTGGGTCAGATCGTAAAAATCCTCGTTCAGGATTCCACGCACACCGTGTACCGCGCCGTAGATCAACTCAACGGAGCGGAACTTGCGTGATTCCAGCACCGCCCCAACCATGGACTGGTTGATGACCGCCGTCGGACCGCCCCCCTGGGCGACCAGTACCTTGCCATGAAACACAAAGATGTCCTCCTGCACTTGGATACACAGACTGGCACCAATGGTGGCCTACGAACAAGCGTTTAATTGGGAGGCCAGCGCGATTGGACCAGACTCGTCGAGCGCCGTGGCATTGGATCAGCTTGCTTTTGGAGCGCGTGAACGCGCCTGTTGTTGCAGTCTCGTTTGATGGATCCGGCCGCCTCGTCCGTAGAGGGGCCTTCGTTCGCGCAGGCCCGAATACTCGAACGTTGCCACCGCCCTCACCCGCCTGGACTGAGCTTCCACACCCCTTCCGGATCCACCGCCCCCGTCGACGGGATCTGGATCGAGTTAACGTCCGCCCAGATCGGCGCGAGATCGTTGTAGTGGCCTGAGAAGACGTTGCCGGACTGGCCGGTGGTTTGGATATAGGTGGCCTGGTCGAGGTCGGCGAGGTCGAAGATGCCGCGATAGCTCGAGGCATTGGTGTTGGCGTAGGGGTCGGCGTCGTTTTGCAGCTGGGTGTAGCCGCGGTCGAGCGTGAACGGCCCGCCGCCGCTTTCCACCTCGACATTGAAGAAGCGCCTGAGCGCGCCCACTTCGCCGAACGGGCGGTGTGCGCCCTTGGCGACATGCGCCGCCCCCCAGCGCCATTTGCTGGAATCCGCGCCGTAGCGCGCGGTGAGATCGTCGATCGCCGCGTCGAAGGCCTGGGCCACGATCTCGTCGCAGCTCTCCTCGGTCTCCGTCCCCTTGACGTCGCACCAGTTGCGCGCGGTCTCGCCGTCAAACAGCCGTTCGAGCACCCTGCCGCGGGCCTTGAACCAGTCCTTGAACAGGAATCCCAGATCATCCTCGAAGGTCATGATCATGGTGTGGCGGACCCAGGCGATCATCAACAGCGGTTCCATCCGGTCGCGCGCCATCTGGCCATCCCAGGCCGCAAGCGCGTCGGCAAGGCCGCGATGCGCGTCGGAAAGCAGCTTGCCTTCAAGGCCCGCGAGCATGCGCGGCTTGAGGCTCACAAACGCCGGCGAGACGATGTCGGCCTGCATCTGGCGCGACATCTGCGGCGTGTGCTTGTCGTCAGAGCCGTTGATCAGCGTCTCGATCCGGTCCTGCCGGTAGGGCTCCTCCCAGTCAAACGTCAGGTGCAGCGGATAGTCCGGTCCAACTATCTTGGTGTTGGCGGTGGCAATGAGGCCGCTCTCGGGGTTGGTCTCGCGCGGCAGATCCTTGTAGGGCGCATAGCCGCGCCAGTCATAGATCGCGTTCCAGCCTGGCGCTGGCGCCCGGCCCATGAGCTGGTTGGCGGGATCGCGCCTGGGCACCCGTCCCGCCGCGACAAAGCCGATATTGCCCGATGTGTCGGCCACCACCATCGACTGCATCGGCGTCAGGAACGCCTCGAAGCCTGCCTGGAAATCCTCGACCGTGCGCATGCCGTAAAGCCGCGTGCCGGCGATCGCCGTGGTGTCGTCATGGGCCAGCGCCACCCATTGCAGCGCGGCTACGGTGTTCTCGGGCAGTAGCCTGTCAAAATGTTTGTAGCCCGCGGGGAGGACCGGCCCATGTCGGGTCCAGCGGCGGGTGAAACTCTGCTCAGCGCCGCCCTTGACCTTGATGATTTCCTGGCTCTGCCCAAACGGCGCCCAGCCGGTGGGCGTCAGGTACTGGTCCGGATTGTCGGGATTGACCCGCTCGACAAACACGTCCTGCGCGTCGGTCGCGGTGTTGGTGAAGCCCCAGGCGATGTCGTTGCCGCGGCCCAGCAGCACATAGGGCGTGCCCGGCAGGGACACCCCGATCAGTCGCCGCGGCTCGTCGAACTCCTGCGTCACCTCGAGATGCGCCAGATACCAGATCGACGGCGCCATCAGCCCCAGATGCGGGTCATTGGCGACGATCGGCAGGCCCGATTGCGTCCGCTCGCCGGAAATCACCCAGTTGTTGGAGGCGCCCGAAGACAGCATGGCCTCGATACCGGCAAAGGCATCCGACGCGTCGGCGGTGGTGACGGTCTCGCCGAGCGGCGCCGGATCGAGCCCCAAGAGCGCGGTGAGATCCGGCATCGGCGGCGGCGTGTCGGCGTCGAGATAGGGCAGCAGGTCGCGGATTTCCGGCTCGCTCAGGCCGATGCGGTGAAAGCCCAGCCTGAGGGCCTCGTCGCCGACATTCTCCGCGAGCGACACCGACATCATCTTGATCGCCGTCAGCGTGTGCGCGGGTGTCCAGGGTTCGGGGGTGAAGCCCAGGATCACATATTCGGGCGGCAGCCGCGACGAAAACGCCCGCGTCTCGCGCTCCATCCAGGCGTTGATGCCGCGCGCGTAGCCTTCGAGCATCGCCACGGTGTCGGCGTCCATGACATCGAGCGATGCGACCGCCGCCTCGTAAATCCCCATGGTCCTCAGCCAGATGTCGGTGCCGACGGTGGCGTCGCCGAACATTTCCGACAGCCGCCCCTGGCCTGCCATGCGGCTGACCTCCATCTGCCACAGCCGGTCCTGCGCATGGGCAAACCCGAGGCCGGCGGCCACATCGGCGCGGGTTGCGCCCACGATGTGCGGCACGCCGTTGCGGTCACGGGTGATCGTCACATCGCCGCCAAGGCCAGCGATCTGCTGGGCCCCGTCGAGCGGCGCCTGGGAGCGCGACAGCCACAGCATTCCGGCGCCTGCGGCCATCACCACGAGAGGCACAAGGATGAGAATGAGCTTGATAAGCCCTTTGACGATGCGCATCATTGGTCTATGTCCCTCCTGGTGGTCTGACCGAAACAGATGGTTCCCATCTGTTTCGAAAGTCGGCCCACAAGCGATTAATCTGGTGGGGCGATTGTTCCAGGCAGATGGGAACCATCTGTCTGGATCGCACCACTCGGCGCCGGCCTGGCAAGCCGGTGAAAGGCTTTACGTAAACTGCAATAAGGTCATGCGTAAAGCGTATTTGTGACAAAAGGATAGACGATATGGCAACAGTTGCATTCATCGGTCTGGGCGTCATGGGCTACCCCATGGCCGGCCACCTCAAGACCAAGGGCGGTCATGAACTCCGCGTCTACAACCGCACCGCTGAAAAGGCGAAGAAGTGGGCCGGGGAATTCGGCGGCACCGCCTGCGACACACCAGCGGACGCCGCAACCGGCGCCGATTTCGTCTTCACCTGCGTCGGCAATGACGATGATCTGCGCGCCGTCACGCTCGCATCAGACGGTGTCCTGCACGGCATGAAACAGGGCGCGATCCTGATCGACAACACCACAGCGTCGGCCGAAGTCGCGCGCCAACTGGCGGCGGCCTGCGTGGACAAGGGCTGCGGCTTCCTCGACGCCCCGGTCTCGGGCGGCCAGGCCGGCGCCGAGAACGGCGCGCTCACCGTCATGGTCGGCGGCGAGGAAGCGACATTCGACAAGGCCCGTCCGGTCATCGACGCCTATGCCCGCATGGTCGGCCTGATGGGTCCCGTGGGCAGCGGCCAGCTCACCAAGATGATCAACCAGATCTGCATCGCGGGCCTGGTCCAGGGCCTGGCCGAAGGCATCCATTTCGGCAAGAAGGCCGGCCTCGACATCGAAAAGGTCGTCGACGTGATCTCCAAGGGCGCCGCAGGCTCCTGGCAGATGGATAACCGCCACAAGACCATGAATGCCGGCAAGTATGATTATGGCTTCGCTGTCGACTGGATGCGCAAGGACCTCGACATCGTGCTCAACGAAGCCAAGCGCAATGGTGCTACGCTGCCGGTGACAGCTCTCGTCGACCAGTTCTACGCCGATGTGCAGGCGATGGGCGGCAAGCGCTGGGACACCTCGTCGCTGCTGGCGCGTCTCGAAAAATAACATGGCCCCGCGCCGCCCGCCCGAAAACGCAGATCATTCCGTGCCGGACATCCTGGCATGGCTCGAAGAGCACGGATCGGCGGACAACGTCGCGGGCATGGCGCGCTACGGGATCAACACAGCCAGGGCATTCGGCGTCGGCAATGCCGATCTCCGGCCTTTCAGCAAAACGCTGGGGCGCAACCATGAGCGCGCCCTGGCGCTGTGGCGGACAGGTTACCGGGAGGCGCGCCTGCTCGCCCTATTCACGGACGAGCCGAAACGGGTGAGCCCGGACCAGGCCCGCGAGATAGCCGCAGATTTCGACAGCTGGGAAATCGTCGACACGGCGGCCGACCTGTTTGTCGAGGCCGGCCATCTCGATGAACTCGTGCCGGAATTTGCCGCGGATGACCGCGAATTCGTCCGCCGCACCGCATTCGCGATGATCGCATCGGGCGCAGTGCATCTAAAAACGCGCGACGATGCCGATTTCCTGAATTTCCTGCCGTTGATCGAGCAACACGCCCGAGACCCGCGCAACTTTGTGCGCAAAGCAGTCAACTGGGCGCTGCGCAACATTGGCAAGCGCAGCCTCGCCTGCCACGGGCCGGCGCTGGCGCTTGCCGAAAAGCTGGCCGCGTCGCAGGACAAGACAGCCCGCTGGATCGGCAAGGACGCGGTCAGAGAACTGGCTGACCCGGACCGGGTTGCCATGATCGGCCAGAAGAAAACTCCGGGCAACAGACGGACAGTCCTGGGAAAGCCATAGGCCAGGCGCTCATATGGACAGTCCTCGCAGCGGGGCTTGTCAGAACCCTTCGGCCGCCGTCCTGACGATCTCGTTCAGGATATCATTGACCTGGCCGCGCTCGCCGCCTTCGGGCAATGTGCGGTGACCGATGGTCACCTTGCCAGGCGTTGCGGCATCCTCGTAGACAAACACCACATAGGGGCAGTAGGCGATGTCGCCGATGTCGGCTTCCATCACCGTGCGCGACACCACGGCCGAGCAGAATGTGAAGAACTCGGCGTCCTTGTAGAGTTCCTTCGTCGCACCGACATCGCCAGCAGTGCGCTTGAGCATGTCGCTCAGGAAGCCGTGGTAGTCGACCTTGAAGCCCTTGTTGACGATGGCTTCGTTCACCCCTTGCGCGGCGTCGGCAAAGGGCACCTCGGCAACAACGGTGAACACGTCATCGCCCGCAGCCTGCACAGGCATAGTTGCAAGGGCCATGAGCCCCAGTCCGGTCATCATACGCTTGATCATGTCAATCCTCCCGATCTGTTCGTCCGTCCCGCAAACAGGCGCGAGGCAGTACATATCGAAATTATTGCATGTTTTATCGCCAATGAACAGTGCGCTTTGTTGCCTCAATTTTCCTTGGCGAGCTGGATATAATCGAGCGGCAACTCGGTTGTGTACTTGATCTGCTCCATGGCGAAGGAGGATGACACATCGCGGATCTCGATCTTGGCGATCAGCCGCTTGTAGAACGCGTCATAGGCGGCGATATCGGGCACCACCACGCGCAAAAGATAATCGACGTCGCCACTCATCCGGTAGAACTCCACCACCTCGGGAAACTCGGAAATAACCTCGGAGAAGCGCTTGAGCCATTCGTTGGAGTGCGAATTGGTCCGGATCGAAACGAACACCGTCACCTTGGCGTTGATCGCCGTGGGATCGAGCAGCGCCACGCGGCGCTTGATGACGCCGTCCTCCTCGAGCTTCTGGATGCGCCGCCAGCACGGCGTGGTCGACAGCCCCACCTTCTTGGCGATCTCCGCCACGGCCAGCGTGGCGTCTTCCTGCAGCAGGCGAAGGATCTTGCGGTCGAGGCGGTCCATGGAAATCTCCGGAAACGGGAATATCGTCCCTGATATCGCGCTTCAACCCGCATCACAAAGTATAATTTGCCTCAAAGCGGCCTATCGGGAGGAACTCATTCCATCCCGGGGTGAAATCAGCATCGAAACGCGCTTCCTGAGTTCGGGCAACAGCTCGGTCTCGAACCACGGATTTTTCCGGATCCAGCCGCTGTTGCGCCAGGACGGATGCGGCAGCGGCAGCACGGGGCGCTCCGGACCCGAAGCATCCAAGATGCTCCGCCAGTTGCGCACCGTGTCGGTCAGCGATTTTCGTCGCAAGGGTCCGAGGTGCCAGGCCTGCGCATATTGCCCAATGGCAAGGACCAGGCGCACCTGCGGCATCAGTTCCATCACGGGGCCGCGCCAGGCCGGCGCGCATTCGCGCCGTGGCGGCAGGTCTCCGCCCCTGGCGTCATTGCCGGGAAAGCAGAATCCCATCGGCACGATGGCGAAATTGTCCGGATCGTAGAACTGCGCGTCGCCGACGCCGAGCCAGTCCCGAAGCCGGTCGCCGGACGGATCGGTGAACGGCCTGCCGCTCAGGTGCACCCGCATTCCCGGCGCCTGGCCGGCAATCAGGATCGGCGCACGGGTGGAGGCAAAGCACACCGGCCGCGGCTCATGCGGCAGCGCCCGCTCCGGCCCGCCATCGGGGCAGTCGCGGCATATCCTGCAGGCGGAGATGTCGGCCAGCAGCGAGCCTAGCGAGTCCTCTCTGGCCGTCATGCCGCCCCTGCCCGCATCATGCCTGCGCGCTCGGCCTGGCGGCAACCGCCTTATGCCAGCGCATGACATGCGTCAGATGTTCGGGCCGCTCGATCCGCGCCGGCTTCATGAAGTCGAAGGCCACCATGCCGGTTATGTCGGCAATGGTGTAGCGGTCGCCGGCAATGAATTCGCGGTCGGCGAGTTCCCGGTCGAGCATCTCAAGGAAAGCCAACGCCTTGGGCCGGTTCGCCTCGCCCCACTCGGGCAGTTGAGGCACCTCCCACTCCTTCATCGCCGGATGGGTGTGGCGGAACGCGGCGGCGACGGCGGCAAGGTAATGAAGCTCCATCCGCCGGTTCCACATTTCCACGATCGCCTTGTCACGGGCATCCGTGCCCATCAGCGGCGGCTCGGGGTGAAGCTCCTCGAAATACCGGCAGATGGCCACCGACTCGGCAATCACCGTGCCATCGTCGAGGACCAGCACCGGCAGCCTCTGCAGCGGATTGAGCGCGGTCACCTCGTCGGACTTGTGTCCCATCTGGCCCATATCGACCGGCACTGTCTCGACTTCGATGGATTTTTCCGCCAGGAAAACCCTGACCCGCCGCGGATTTGGCGCCTTGCCGCCATCATAAAGCTTCATGGTCTTCTCCCTGTCATTGACCCTGATCAGACACCAAACAGCCGGCGCAGGAAAGCCACCAGCGTGGCCCATCCCGTGTGAAGATCCTCGCTCAGCCCGCCATGGACTGCGCGCCATTGCTTCGGCGTCTCGAATTCACCGGCCCAGAGCCCGAGCGATTCTGACCGCGCGCGACTTTCGGCGAGATCGTAGTCACCGAAGGCAACGGCGTGACCTGACCGGACCATGGTCTCGTTGAGATCGATCCCGTCCGCCACGCAGCGCACCAGATCGCGGCCATAGCGGTCAACTCCCTCCCCCTTGCAATCGACCCGGTGCCGGCCGACCAGGCCGCGAAGATAGGACGCCGATTCCGCGCCGCAGCCATATTCATAGGCGTCCCTGCGGCAGCGCTGGGCGAGTTCCGGCGCGTCGATCCCCTTGAGCCGCAGGCGCCGTTCGCCAAGCGCCAGGCTGTCCCCGTCCACCACCCGCATCTCGCCGGATATGTCGGCGCCGGCGAGGTGCTGAAGCCGCGCGGCGACAAGGGCCACGCCGGCAAACACCAGCGCCGCCACGGCGACATCGACATATCTGCGCCAGCGCGGACGCCGGCGGAACGGGTACCGCGCTCTCACTCTCATGGCCGCAGGTGACCTTATTCGGACGCTGATCTCAAGCGCAATCTCAAGCTCGATCTCCGGCAAATGGATGTGCGGGCCCGATGAAATGCAAACAGGTTCTTAAGCTTTGACAGCTAGATTTTCTACGAGAACCGGAGATATCGGATACACGTGACTACCCCCCAGACCATGACCGACAAGAACATTGTCGATCGTTCGCGTACGCATAAGAACGCGGCGGTCGTCAAAACCGTGCGCGCCACGCGCGAGCGGCTGCAGCATGGTCGTGAGACGCCGCCCGAATTCGACAATGAAATGATCCGGTTGCACATCAATGCCGTGCTGCAGGGCGCCGCGGCTCCACCTTTTCTGGTCATTCTCGCCGCGGTTGGCGGCCTCTGGTTCGATGAAGCCATCTGGCTGATCGGCTGGGCCCTGATGGCCTTGTTCGTCTATGCCGGGCTCGTGCTGATGGCGCGGCGCGCCTCGAGAGAACCGAGCGACAAGGAAATGACCCGGCGCTGGCGCCAGCGCTTCCTCGCGATTTATGCGGTGATCGGGCTCAGCTGGGCGCTGTTTGCGTTTCAGGACTGCACCACCTGCCAGGACGACAATTTCAACTTCTACAAATCCGCGGTTCTGCTGATCGCGCTCGCCGCCACCGCCATGACGACGTTCGCGCTGCGCTTCGCGCTGTATGTCACCGTCTTTCCGATTGTCGTGGCCCTGGCGCTGCGCGTCGGCATCAGCCGCGATGTCTCCGACTTCTCCGTTCTGATCATGATCCTGGGCGCCGCCCTGTTCTTCCTCTTCATGTCGCAGCGGCTCTATTCGACAAACCTGAAAATGCTCAGCTACCAGACCGAGAAGGACGATCTGATCGCCGAGCTCGAAGTGGCGAAATCGGTGTCCGACGAAGCCCGGCGCCGCGCCGAGGAATCCAATCTCGCCAAGTCACGCTTTCTCGCGTCGATGAGCCATGAGCTGCGCACTCCTCTCAACGCCATCCTGGGCTTCTCCGAGGTCATGGCCGGCGAAGTGCTGGGGCCCATGGAAAATGCCAGCTACAAGGAATATGTGGGCGACATTCACCGGTCCGGGCAGCATCTGCTCAACCTGATCAATGAAATCCTCGATCTGTCCCGCATCGAGGCCGGTCGCTACGAGCTCAACGAAAATGCGCTCGCCTTCGCCGATATCGCCGAGGATTGCATCGGGCTGGTGCAGCTCAAGGCGCGCAGCAAGAACATTCGCATCACCGAGGCCTTCGAGGAAGCGCTTCCGATGGTCTGGGCGGATGAGAAGTCCATGCGCCAGGTGATCCTCAATCTCCTGTCGAACGCGGTGAAATTCACCCCCTCGGGCGGCGAGATCCAGGTCAAGCTCGGCTGGACGGCGGGGGGCGGCCAATATGTGTCGATCAAGGACAATGGTCCCGGCATCGCCGAAGAGGAGATCCCGGTGGTGCTGTCGGCCTTCGGTCAGGGCTCCATCGCCATCAAGAGTGCCGAACAGGGCACCGGACTCGGACTTCCCATCGTCCAGGCGATTCTCTCCAAGCATGGCGGCGAGTTTGTCTTCAGGTCAAAGCTGCGCGAAGGCACCGAGTGCATCGCCATTCTGCCGCGTGAGCGCGTGCTGGAAAGCATGGCCCCCGTTGAAGGCCTTCCGGGTGCCGTGCAAAAGAAGAAGCGGGCCTTCGGCTGAAGACCCGCCCTGCCCCGTTTCAGGGCGCTTGCTGCCGACTTGGCTCAAGAATTACTCCTTACCCGAAACTCCGGCCTGGCTGAACGTCGCCATTCCGGAATGGCAGAGCGCAGCTGCCTTGACGATACCGGCAGCCAGGGCGGCGCCGGTGCCCTCACCCAGACGCATGCCGAGCGCCAGAAGCGGCGTCTTGCCGAGTTTCTCGATGGCCGCCATATGGCCGGGCTCGGCGGAAACATGGCCGATCAGGCAATGATCCAGTGCCTGCGGATTGGCGGCGTGCAGCACTGCGGCGGCGGCGGTCGCCACATAGCCATCGATCAGGACCGGGATCCGCTCCATCCGCGCCGCCAGGATAGCGCCCGCCATGGCAGCAAGCTCGCGTCCGCCCAGACGCCTGAGCAGCTCCAGCGGATCGTCCAGATGCGCCTTGTGCAAGGCGATCGCTGCCTCCACCGCCGCGATCTTGCGCTGCAGAACCTCGCCTTCGGAGCCGGTGCCGGGACCGACCCAGTCGGACGCCGCACCGCCATAAAGGCCATAAAAGATCGCCGCCGCGATGGTGGTGTTGCCGATGCCCATTTCGCCGATGCACAAAAGGTCGGTGCCGCCGGCGACCGCTTCCATGCCGAAGGCCATCGTGGCCGCACAGCTGCGCTCGTCCATCGCCGCCTCCACCGAAATGTCCCCCGTCGGCACTTCGAGCGCCAGATCGAAGATCTTCAGGCCGAGATCGTTGGCGACGCATATCTGGTTGATGGCGGCGCCACCGGCGGCGAAATTCTCGACCATCTGCGCCGTCACCGAGGACGGGAACGGCGACACGCCCTGCGCCGTGACGCCGTGATTGCCGGCGAAAATCGCCACCAGCGGGCGGGTCACCTGCGGGGACCGGCCGGTCCAGGCGGCGAGCCAGTAGGCGATCTCTTCCAGCCGTCCCAGAGACCCGGCCGGCTTGGTCAGTTGCGCGTCACGTTCCCGCGCCACCACCAGCGCTGCGGTGTCCGGCCCAGGCATGTTGCGCAGAAGTTCGCGAAAATCATCGAAAGGCAAACCGCTGGCACTCATTTTTCTCTCCTGGAACCTTCTGGCGCATGACGCGCGGGCTGGCCCGGTGTAATTGTCGAATCGCCCAAGGACAATGATTATCGCGCCCCTTGATGTCGCAACCGGCAGGAGACCCCCGATGCAGTTCAGCGATTATGTCGACGACATCGCCCGCGCCACGGGTTTCCTCAGTCGCCTGCCCGTGCCGGCGCACTATTTCGACGGGCATGACGGGTCGCTGTCGCGTGCGTCGGGCATGTTCCCGGCCGCCGGACTGGTCATAGCCCTGGTCCCCGGACTGCTGATCGTGCTGTTGTCCTGGCTGGGCGCCAACCCGGCGCTCACGGTGCTGATCGCGCTTGCGGTCTCCATCGCCCTCACCGGCGGGCTGCATGAGGATGGGCTGGCTGACTCGGCCGACGCCTTCGGCGCGCGTGGCGGCCGCGACCACATGCTCGAAATCATGAAGGACAGCCGCACCGGAACCTACGGCGTCCTGGCGCTGGTCTTGAGCCTGGCGCTTCGCGCCACGGCGCTGACCATCCTTCTGTCGGTCCTTGGCGGCTGGTACACGCTGCTCGGGCTGCTCGCCGTCGCCGCCGCCTCCCGCGCGGCCATCACCTGGCACTGGAACGCGCTTCCCCCTGCCCGCCAGGATGGCGTCGCGGCCTCCGTCGGCGCGCCTGAGGACAGCGCGGCTACCCGCTCGCTTGTCACCGGCGGGATTGCGTTCACGGCCCTTGCGGCCCTCTCGGTCGGCCTGATACCCGCCCTGCTCAGCCTGGGCGTTCTGGCCGCCTGTATCAGCCAATGGACCACTATCGTCCGCAAGAAACTCCACGGCCACACCGGCGACACCCTGGGCGCCAGCCAGCAGATCGCCGAGACGGCGTGCCTCGTCACCCTTGCCCTTTTGGTCTGAAGGCACGATATATTCCCCCGAAAGATCATCACCAACGGCGCTAACACCTCCATGAACATTGAATCACCGTGCATCCTCGTCTGCTCGATAGACATCACCACCGGATATTGCTTCGGCTGCGGGCGCACGCGTGACGAGATCGCCGGCTGGATGGGCTACACGCCCGAAACCCGGCGCGATCTCATGGCCGAACTGCCGGCGCGACTTGAAACCGTCGAACGCAAGCCCCGGCGGGAAACCCGGAGAACGCGTATCGCCCGCGAGCGGTCGGGCGTTCAGCCGGAATGATTGTTATTCTCGCCTTGATCGGCGCCGCCCTGGCAGTGCTGATTTACAACCATGAAACCGGAATGAGTTTCGGCCTGCCCAATGACGAGTTCGCAGGCCTGGTCTATCTCGGCCTGCTCGCGGCGGTCATCGGCGCCGGCATCGTCGGCGCGCATCGCAATATGGGGGAAATGGTCAAGAACCTCCTGATCTGGGCGGTGATCATCATGGGATTCGTCACAGGCTTTCTTTACCAGGATCAGGCCAAGGAGATGGTCATGCGCATTGCCGGAGGGCTTGCGCCGGGACGTCCGGTCTTGATTTCCGATGAGCGAGGCCCTGCCGTCTCGATCCGCAAGTCGATCAACGGTCACTTTGAGGCCCAGGGACTGGTCAATGGCGAGCCGGTGGGCTTTCTCATCGATACCGGCGCGACATCGATTGCGCTTTCCCATGACGACGCCATGCGGATCGGGTTCACCGATGCCGATCTGAGCTACACGCTGGTCATCTCCACCGCCAACGGTCGAGCCAGCGCCGCCCAGGTGCGGCTCGACAGCGTCAATGTAGGATCGATCGGCAGGACCGGGCTGCGCGCCCTGGTGGCCGAACCCGGCCAGCTTGACCAGAGCCTGCTCGGAATGAATTTCATCTCGTCGCTGACGGCCTTCGAGATGCGGCGCGACGAGGTGATCCTGCGCGACTGAGGTTGGGGAAACCGCATGGACCCCCGACAGCTTCAGACAAGCTACCGGCCTTAGAGTGACATCAGATTGATCTGAATGCACGCATCTTCCAGGCGACCTGCCCGGAGCGGCAACTTGTGGCGCGCCATGATATCCAGTTACCAGACCTATACATTTTACACCAAGGACATCAATGAGACCCTGGAACGGGCAGCCGCCGATCCCATCATCAGTCGGGAACAGCAATATTACCGCGACAATATCGGGTCGATCACAAGCATCGATGAGTTCCTCGCCGATGACCGCATCTACGCCTATGCCATGAAAGCCCATGGCCTGGAGGATATGGCCTATGCCAAGGCCTTCATCCGCAAGGTGCTGGAAAGCGACCTGACGGACACGTCGAGTTTCGCCAACCTGCTGACGGACACCAAGTACAAAGCCTTGGCTGCGGCCTATGATTTTGGCGGCACTGTCACGAGCGAGATCATCCAGACCACCAGTCAGATCGACTCACTGATCGGCACCTATGAGCGGACGATCGAAAACAATGACGCCATCTTAAGACAGGAAACCAACTATTTCACCGCGGTCGCAAGCACCTTCACCGAGGTTGATGACCTGTTCAAGGATACCCGCGCGCGCGACTATGTGTTTTCGACTTTCGGCATTGATCCCGACACATTCGATTATGCCACGATCAAGAGCGTCATCACCAGCAACGTGGCCGATCCCGACAGCTATGTGAACGCCGTCCTTGCCCCGCAGGTCAATGACTGGCTGATCCTGATCGACGGTCTCAATGCGCAACTGGCGGACCCGGCAAGCACTCCAGCTCAAAAAGAAAAATACAACTACCTGATCACGCAATACTCCAAGGCTGTCGAGAAGGCCGACAGTTACTTCAATCTGGCCGCCTCCTTCAATTTCAATGCCGACGGCACGCTGGATGACGGCGTTGAGCCGATGAACGCGGCGCAATTGAAACTGGTCACGGAATCCTATGTCCTGTCGCAACCGCGGCTAACCACCACCGGGGCGCTGCTCAACAAGCAGTATTATGAGGAGACGATCTCCACGATCACCAGTCTCGACGATCTGCTCAATGACACCCGTCTCAGCAAGATGATGCTGACGGCGTATGGCGTCCCGCTGACCACCAGCCGCGCCGACGTGAAATGGGCGCTGGAGCAGGACACATCCGATCCTTCAGGCGAGATCTACACCAAGAGCCCGGAGATCATCGCCCTGGCCAAGGCATTCAATTTCGAAAGTGACGGCAGCATCACGCCCGGACAGGACATCCAGGATGCCGACCAGCTATTCATGACGACGGCGATGTACATCGACAGATACAATGACGCCGATGAAGAGGCTGACGCGGCGGCAGTGGCCAAGTACAAGCTCTATATCGGCCTTACCAGCAGCCTGGATGATTTCCTCTCGCGAGAACCTGCCGCGGTCACCATTCGAAACTTTGCCTTGAAAGCCTTCAACATATCGCCGGACGAGGTGTCCATTTTCAAGCTGAAACAGGTCTTCACCAGCGATCCCTACGATCCCGAAAGCTATGTCAACAAGATGAAGGATGACCGTTTCGTTCAATTGGCGAAGGCCTTCAACTTCGCCGAGGACGGCAGCATCAGCGCCCCGCGCTACGCCCAGTCCGAAAGCGAGATCACCCGGATCGGCACCGCCTATTATTCGGCCGTGACCCGGCTGGACAAGAGCGAGGCGACCAAGCAGGCCGCCGAGGACGTGGTGTCCTATTACCGGACCCAGTTGCAGACGCTGGAGACCGTTGACGACATTCTTTCCGACGCGCGCCTGACAGATGTGCTGCTCAAGGCCGAAGGGATCGACCCGGATGACATGACGGTGGAAACCCTGAGGGCGATCCTGACATCCGACCTCGATGATCCGGAAAGTTTCGCGAATTTGCAGAACAATGTCAGTTTCCGAAAGCTCGCAGGGTCGTTCAATTTTGACGCAAATGGCGTCATCCAGTCCACCGCCAGCAAAAGCGTTCAGAATGAGCGCGGTTTGGTCGAGACCCAGCACCTTTACCTGACCCAGACCGTTGAACAGACCGCCGGCGACGAAAGTGTAGGAGCCCGTCTGGCGCTCTATTTCGAACGCATGGCGCCCACTCTGACCAGCACCTATGAAATTCTCGGCGATGACGCCCTGGCGCAATTCATCCGCACCACCTTCTCAATTCCCGAGGAGACTGCCAGCGCCGATATTGACGCCCAGAAGGCCATGATCGAACGGTTTCTGGATATCGACGACCTGCTGGATCCGGAGAAGGTCGACACCCTGGTGCGGCGTTTCCTCGCTCTCTATGATGTCGAGAACGGCATCCAGGATCCTGTCCTGTCGGTTTTCAGTGGAAACACGTCCCTCAATTTTGAAACCGTGGCGACATTGATGCAGTTGCGCAGTGCATAGCGCAGCGCGCGACAAACACGGCCGGTGATCCGGGATAGCCCAATCAGACCAGGCTGTAGATAAACCGCGCCGCAACAAGCATCATGAACAGGCCGAAACCGATCTCGAGCTGGCGTTTGTCGAGCGCATGCGCCAGCCGCACGCCGAGCGGGGCGACCAGCAGCGTGATCGGGATGATCAGCGCCACCGCCACCCAGTTGATGTAGCCCGTCGAGAAAGGCGGCAGCCCCGGGGCGCCCCATCCGGCCCACAGGTAGCCGAACAGCCCAGGGATCGAGATCAGCACGCCGACCCCCGACGATGTCGCCACCGCCTGATGCACGGGGCGACCGTAGAGCGTCATGAAGGTGTTGTTGAGAACGCCGCCGCCAATGCCCATCAAGGCCGACAGCAGGCCGATCACGCCGCCGACTGCGGCGCGGAACGGATTGGGCGGCAGATCTGTCCCCAGGCGCCAGGTCACCCTGTTGAAAAGCATCCGCAGACCCACGAGGATGGCGATGATGGCGAAGATCGCCCGCAATCCGCCGCTTGAGACATAGGCCGCGATCAGCGAGGCGGCGGCAACGCCGAGCGGCACGGCGAAGACCCAGCTGCGCAGCAGCTCCAGATCCACCGCGCCGCGTTTCTTGTGCGCCATGAACGAGCGGATCGACGTCGGCACGATGATGGCGAGCGACGTGCCCACCGACAGATGCATTCGCACGGCATCGTCAATCTGCAGGAGACCGAACACCTGGTAGAACACCGGCACCAGGATGGCCCCGCCGCCGATGCCGAACAGGCCCGCGAGCACGCCCGCGACAACGCCCGCACCGGCAAGCGCTGCGGCAAACCAGATCAATTCTTCCACAGGCGGCATGCGCTCACGTCCTTGTTCCGTTATCCGGCCGGCATCATCTCAAGGGCGCGTTTCCACAGCCGCGATTGCCGCACGCGGCAAACGTCATCAAACCGAGACATTTATCAAGCATTGTTTTGTCGATGCGGCGATCAGTATGGCCGCATCGGTTCCGCCGCCCGGTCACAAGTCCCCTCTTGGCCAGCGGTGCAGGACCTCGACCGGAGCCGTTCGGGCACCCCATCCGCCGGGATCCGGCTTGAAGGCTAGGGCCTGTTGACGTTTATCTAAGTTGAATGACGGCTGCGGCTAGCGAGACAAAGGCGGCGAAGCTCTGGTCGGTTTTGCACGAACGCATGGCGATGCCTCTGTTTTCCTTGAGTTTTC
>Ga0180017_100025_pt1 | contig 66579 bp, 64 predicted proteins | sample KR46_S_MetaG_FD_129674 | JGI IMG/M metagenome (GOLD analysis project Ga0180017, IMG submission 129674) | Groundwater microbial communities from the Olkiluoto Island deep subsurface site, Finland - KR46_S_MetaG | ecosystem: Environmental > Aquatic > Deep subsurface > Groundwater | place: Finland...
GGCCAGGGTCTCGCCGGAGATCTTCTCCGCGCCGTCGAACTTGCCGCTGCGGAAGTTCTTGGTCGGCAGCGCGCCGGCCTCGTTGATGACGTTGACCAGCACCGCCGTGCCGAATCCGGGCAGACCCTGGCTGGTGACGGGGTGCGTGCGCAGGACATCGACCCATTCCTTGCGGGCTTCCTTGAACATTTCTTCGTTGCCGTAAACGGTCTTCACGTTCGCCGCGCCGTCAAGAATGATGGCCTTGACGCCCTTGGAGCCCATGACCGCACCCATGCCGCCGCGACCGGCGGAGCGGGAGGGCAGGCCCTCGGGATCGGAGAACTGGATCGTGGCGGCGGCCAGGCACTGCTCACCGGCAGGGCCGACCAGGGCGGTCACGGACTTGTCGCCGTAGGCGGCCAGGAGCTTCTCCTGCGCGGCGTAGGTGCGCATGCCGGCCACGGCGGAATCCTTGAACACGACCTTGCCCTCGGTGATGAAGAGCTCCTGCATGGGGCTGCCGGCCTCGGGCTTGTCTTCGAGGATGATGGCCTGCAGGCCGAGTTTGGGCAGGGTGTGGGCAAACTGTCCACCGGAGTTGCTTTCCTTAATGCCACCGGTCAGGGGGGACTTGGAGCCCACGGAAACGCGGCCGGAGTTGGCGGCATTGGTCGGAGCCAGCACGCCTGCGGCAAAAACGAGCTTGTTGTCGGCGGAAAGCGGGTGACAATTGGCCGGGACTTCCTTGTTGACCACTCTTGAGGTCAAGGCGCGACCGCCCAAACCGAGCAGATCGCCGAGCTCCTCAAATTTGAAGGTCTTGGTCCGGGTATTGATCCGTACAATCTTCATAAACACTCCTTGTTCATTATTGGGTATGACCGCAGTGAATGCTGTCAGTTCTGACATAAAACAAAAAAAAGGACAGAGCTAGGAGAATGCCTCCCCAACCCTGCCCCCTGGGACTAGCATCGAAAACTTCGTGGCAGTCTCATGGTTCGGCACAGATCTCGATGATCCGTTCAGTATCAGGAGTTATGTGCAGTTTGCGCAAATCTCCTGCGTTCCGTGCCAGGTTTCATCGAACCGCGTCGATTCAAGAAAATCCTCGTCGCGGATGGTGGCGCTCAGCTCATTGCGCTCGACGCCAACCTTCCAGTCGACCTCTTCCAGGCTCAGCAGCGAAGCGTCATCGATCCACATGGAGAATCCCCTTTTCTTGATGAGCCGCATAGTCAAGCGCGCCGGAGGTCTCCGGCGCGCTGGCTCCATATTGTGCAAACTACAGGGCGGCCTCGTAAATGCGAGCCACATCGGCGTCCTTCAGACAAACGGGGTTGGTGAAACCGCATGCGTCTTTCTGGGCGTTGCCGGTCATGATGGCGATGTCTTCCTTGCGCACGTTCTTGCCGTAACGCTTGCCGAGCTCGATCAGGCCGGAAGGAATGCCGACATCGGTGGACAGCTGCTTGATGGCGTCGAGGGCCTTTTCAGCGGCGGCGCGGATGGACATGCCTTCAACATTCTCGCCCAGGTACTTGGCCATGTCGACAAAGCGTTCGAGCTTGGCGTTCATGTTGGCGCGTTCGACGTGGGGCAGCAGGATGGCGTTGCATTCGCCGTGCGGCAGATCATAGAAGCCGCCCAGCTGGTGAGCCATGGCGTGAACGTGACCCAGGCTTGCGTTGTTGAACGCCATACCGGCCAGGTACTGTGCGAAGCACATGCCTTCACGAGCTTCGATGTCTTTACCGTTGGCAACTGCTTTGCGCAGGTACTTGGCGATCAGTTCGATGGACTTCTGAGCGCAGGCGTCGGTAATGGGGTTGGCAATGGTGGACACATAGGCTTCCACGGCGTGGGTCAGGGCGTCCATGCCGGTGGCGGCGGTCAGCGCCGGGGGCATGCCGACCATCAGCATCGGATCGTCGATGGCGATGCCCGGGGTGACGCGCCAATCAACGATGGCCATCTTCACCTTGCGGGAAGTATCGGTGATGATACAGAAACGGGTCATTTCAGAGGCGGTGCCGGCGGTGGTGTTGACGGCCAGATATGGAGGCATGGGTTTGGTGGACTTGTCCACGCCTTCGTAGTCGTGAATCTTGCCGCCGTTGGCGACGACCAGGCCAATGCCCTTGCCGCAGTCATGAGAGCTGCCGCCGCCCAGGGAGATCAGGGAGTCGCATTTTTTCTTCTTGTAGACCTCAACGCCGGCGTGGACGTTGTTGTCCGTGGGGTTCGGGATGGTGTCGTCATAAACTTCGTACTTCATGCCGGCGGCGTCGAGCAGGTCGGTGATCTGCTTGGTCAGGCCACAGCCGGGGATGCCTTTGTCGGTAACCACGAGGGGCTTGCTGCCGCCCAGGGCCTTGATTTTCTCGGGAATCTGCTTGGAAGCGCCAATACCGATCAGAGTTACGCTGGGAATAAAAAATCCATACACCATTTCTTGAACAGCCATGACTTGCACCTCGCTAAAGATTGTTTGACTCGAAGGAATACACTTGACTCTCATCTCGTGATTCTTCCTAAGGCAAGAATGAGGCCAGAGTGCTTTGAAACTCGCAAAAGAACATTTCTCCCTTCGCAAGGTCTTGCAATCATGCCTGATCTAACATCATCCGCACCTCTCGCCAAAGCCAAACGACCCGCAGACGTCCCGCGACCACCGCACTGTGTATCAGATTGATCCTGGCCTTTGCCGGGGACTTGAGTCAAAATGACTCATTATGCCTGCCGAATCCATGCGCGGCCCTTTGCAAGCCTGCCCGGTGTCGGATAACATGGCCGCAAAACAGCAATTCATCTCTTTAATTTCAAGGATTTGGAAATGCTTATTCCGGACAAGCCCAAAATCGGGCGACTGGAGAAGAGCGGTCGTGTTCTTGCACGCCAAACAGGCATGCGCCGACCGGATTCGAGCCGGAATCGCAAAACCAGTCCACTCCATAGGAGATACATATGGACATCAGGAAATTCTCTCTGCCGGAAATCATTTTCGGACACGGCAGCATGCACTACGCGGGCTCGTACGCCCTGCAGCTCGGAGCCAAAAAAGTTTTCGTGGTCAGCGATCCGGGGCTCGAACGCAGCGGCTGGGTTGAGAAGCTTCTTCAAATTTTTGAAGTGTCTAATCTCAAATGGGTCTATTATTCCAATGTCAGCTCCAACCCGCGAGACTATGAAGTGCATCTTGGCGCCGAACTGTACAAGGCGGAAGGAGCGGACGTGGTCATAGGTCTGGGCGGCGGCAGCCCGCTGGACATGGCCAAGGGCGTGGCCACGGTGGCCAGCAACGGCGGAATCATCCAGGACTACGAGGGCGCCAACCTGATCATCAAACCCCTGCCGCCCATGATCTTACTGCCATCCACGGCCGGCAGCGGATCGGATATCTCCCAATTCGCCATCATCACTGATGTAGGGCGCAAGGTGAAGATGTCGCTCATCAGCCGCTCACTGACCCCCAACGTGTCCATCATCGACCCCGACATGCTCTCAACGGCCGACGACGACCTCATCGTGACCTCGTCCGTGGATGCCTTGTCCCATGCCGTTGAATCCTATGTCTCACTCATCGCCCACACGCTGACGGAGACCCAGGCCTTAAAGGCCATTCACCTCATCCTGCACAACATCAAACCGGCGCTCGAAACCCGCGCCCCCTGGCCATGGAGAACCTGTCCATGGCCGCCGTGTGCGCGGGCATGAGCTTCAGCAATGCCAGCCTCGGCGCGTGCCACGCCATCGCCCATTCCCTGGGCGGCTTTTTCGACACCACCCACGGCATGGTCCACCCGGTGCTGCTGCCGGCGGTCATGAACTACAACCTTCCGGCCTGCGAAGAAAAAATGGCCACCGTCGGTGAAATCGTCCTCGGCAAACGCCTGTCTTCCTCCCTACAGACCGCAAAAGGCGGTATCGAGCGGCTGAAGGAAATTTTCCTGGAGCTTGGCACAGCGGTCCATTTCCGCGAAATAGTGGACGACCGGACGGCCTTTCCCCAGATCTGCGAAATGGCCACCAAAGATGCCTGTCTGCTGACCAACCCGCGACCGGCCACCGCCGAAGAACTGCTGGCCATCTGTCAGGAGGTCTGGTGATGGGCAAGACCACGCTCAGCGACATCGTCGGGCCAGAATACACCAAGCTCGGTTTTTTCCGCGAAGTGCAGGATAAAATGGCAGAGCTTGAGACCTACAATGCGGAGCTCGAACGCAAGAAACAGGAAATTCAGGATATCCTGAACGGAATCATGGACCTTTTGGCGGTGGTTTCGCCGGATTACCGTATCGTCTACGTCAACAGGGTCTTCAAAAACTATTTCGACATCCCGCATCCCGAAGGACTCTTCTGCTACCAGGTCTTCCGGGGCGCTCCAGAGCCCTGCCCGGTCTGCCCTCTGCGCAAGGCCCTGCAGACCGGCAAGCCGGACAAGTCGGCATACATAGACCACCGCCCGGACCGCAGCCTGCACTTCGAGGTCGTCGCCTCGCCGATGTTCGACGACAAGGGCCAGGTGCGCAACGTCCTGGTCTCCAAACGCGACGTGACCATGGAAAAGGAGTACCAGGCCAAGTACTATCAGTCCGAAAAGATGGCTACCATCGGCCTGCTTGCTGCAGGCGTGGCCCACGAGATCAACAATCCCTTGGCTGCCATCAGCGGTTTTTCCGAGGCGTTAAAACGCCGTCTTCCCTACCTGAGCACGCTGCTCGACAAAGACACGGAAAAGGACCTGCTGGAAGATTTCACGGACTACACGACCACCATCCTGGAGGAATGCAACCGCTGCCGCGACATCGTCGGCAACCTGCTCTCTTTCAGCAGCCAAAAATCTTGTAAATTCGATACTATAGACTTAAATTCGCTGGTCGCTGGCACACTCAAAATCCTGCACCATCAGATCAAGCTGCACCCCGGCATCACCCTGCTCCAGGACCTGGGACCCGGCCCCGTGACCATTCAAGGCGCACAGGGCGAACTCAAGCAGGTGCTCCTGAATCTCGTGCTCAATGCAGTGGACGCCATCGATTCAAATGGAACCATCACCATTCGTACCAGCCAGGACAGCTCCGAGCGCGCAGCGCTGATCGTCGAGGACACCGGGCAGGGCATAAGGTCCGAAACCCTGGACAAGCTGTTCATCCCGTTCTTCACCACCAAGACCAAAGGACACAGCATCGGCATTGGCCTGTCCATCTGCTATAACATCATCAAAATGCACGGCGGAGAAATCCACGTCTGCAGCGAACCCGGCAAAGGGTCCGTCTTTCGGGTCATGCTCCCGACCGGGTTTTCAGCAACCAACAAGGAACAGCCTACATGAGCATCTTCAATTCCATTGAAATCCTCGTCGTGGACGACGAGTCGAACATACGCAAACTCTTCTCCCGGGAACTGGCCTCGCCGGGCCGCACCATCCACACCGTGGGCAGCGCGGCCGAAGCCTTCGAGCACCTGCACAGGCATCATTGCGACGTCATCATTCTCGATATCCGCCTGCCCGATGCCAACGGGTTGGAGCTGATGACCAGGCTGCTTGAAACCGTGCCCAATGTGGCCATCATACTCATCACCGGCTACGCGGACGTGGACAACGCCGTGCAGGCCATGAAGAACGGGGCCTACGACTACATCACCAAGCCCTTTTCTCTGGACCGCATGGAGCAGGTCATCGAGAAGGCCTACCAGAGAGTCCGTCTGCAGCGGGAGAACGAGCTGCTGCGGCACAACTCCGATCTCAAACCCATGCCCAAGTTCATCGGCCACTCCAAATCAGTGCAGGATGTCCGCTACCTGATCGAAAAAGCCGCACCCACAGATGTGCCGGTCCTGCTGACCGGGGAAAGCGGCACAGGCAAGAATGTGGCCGCCGCCGCCTTGCACGCCAAAAGCAAACGCGCGGATCAGCCGCTCATCATCAAAAACTGCGGCACCTTCGACAAAGAACTCCTGCGCAGCGAACTCTTCGGCTACTGCAAGGGAGCCTTCACCGGCGCGGATCGCAGCCATGACGGCCTACTGTCCCTGGCCCACAAGGCGACCCTCTTTTTCGACGAGGTGGGCGAGCTGACCCTGGAGCTGCAGGGCACGCTGTTGCGCGTGCTCGAAACCCAGCATTTCCGGCGTGTGGGTGACAAGGAGGAACGCTGCGTGGACGTGCGCTTCATCTTCGCCACCAACAGGGACCTGGAAAAGGAGGTCGAGGTGGGTCGCTTCCACGACGCCTTCTACCATCGCATCAACGTCTTCAACATCGAGCTGCCCCCACTGCGGGAACGGCGCGAAGACATCCCGGCCCTGGTGGAGTATTTTCTCATGTCCCTGGCCAAGGACGGGCAGGAATACAAGATTTCGCCCCGGGCCATGCAGCAGCTCATGGACAACCCCTGGCCCGGCAACGTGCGCGAGCTCAAAAACATCATCGAACGCGGCATGATCCTGGCCGAGAACAACATCATCAACGTCAAGGCCCTGCCCTTCTGTCAGAAAAGCTGCCACAATCCCCGCGAACAGGGCTTTTCAACCCTTGAGGAGCTGGAGCGTTCGCACATCAGCATGGTCATGCACGCCGTGGAGGGCAACAAGTCCCGCGCGGCCCAGGTTCTGGGTATCGGGCGCAAGACATTGTACCGCAAGCTCGAGGAGTACAGGCTGAACGACATCCCTCTGCAGGATGCCGGGTTCCTGAGCAAATAGGCTCGCCTCTACCGCGCCGACTGGACAATCAGTCGGCGCGGTTGTGTTTTGGCTCGGCATCCTCTAGCCTGGGGCGGATCGTAAAAAACGCGCCGCGTTTTAACAGGACACGAGCCTGGACACAGCGGCCGTAAGCACAAGGATTCGCCAATGCCCACGGTTTTCTTCTTTTGCGACGGCGGGGGACGCGTCGCCCAGACCCACGCCGAAGAATTCAAGGATTTGGATCTGCCCCCCGGAACGGACCTGTGCGCTGCCCTGGGTCTTGACTGTGCGGACGCAGAGCCCCTTTCGGCCCGCTTTGCCCCAAAGGTCGCCCACACCCTGACCGATCCGGCGGGTCGGCCCATGACCCTGCGCATCATCGAGCTGCCCGAAAGTCTCGCTCCGGCCGGAGGATTTCTGGTCACCCTGCGATTTTCCGCGCCCCTTTCCATTTTCCGTGACGCTGACCTGCCGGACAATCCCGGTCCTTCAATCGCCACCCTGGATTATGCCCTCTTCAATGCCGTGTTCAACGATGCTCGCGACGCCATCCTGCTCGCGGACGAACATTTCTCCGTCCTCGCGGCCAACCGTAAGGCTCACACCCTGTTCGCCACGGAAGGCGGATCACTGACTGGGATCACTTTGCGCCACATCCTGCGCGCCGGGGATCAGGCCCGGGTTTTTGCCTCGGTCAAGGCCTTGAAGAACGGAGCATCCTGGCGCTGCACCATTGCCACCCTGGGCGCTGATGGACAGGAAACTCCGGTCAGGCTCAAAGTCCGCCGCCTGAGCGTGGGCGAGGTGCGACTTTTTCAGTTCATGATGAGCGATCTGCGCGGACGCATGGCCCTGGAACGTGACCTGGCCCAAAGCAGAATTGCGGTGGCGGACATGAATACGGCTCTCAAGCAGGTGCTGCGCAATGTGGAAGAGGAGCGCCAGGAACTTAAAGACGAACTGGCCCAGCAGGTCCGCGAAGAGGTGCTGCCCACTGTGGAGCGTATCGCCCTTGAAGACTCCCCCCTGGTGCGCCAAGCCTATCGCTCGGCCCTGGAGGAGAAGATCGCCGATATGGGCGTAACCACGCCAGATTCAACGAGCCTCCTTTCACGGCTCACCCCCCGGGAAATGGACGTCTGCCGTCTCATCCAACAAGGCTGGCAGGGCAGGGCCATTGCCGAAGAGCTGGGCATCTCCTTTGAACCCCTGCAGACACACCGCAAAAACATCCGCCGCAAGCTGGACCTCAAGGGCGGGCAGGTATCCCTCTGCGCCTTCGTCCAACAGCAACCCCCCTTCTAGCCTATCGGGTATTTCCGCATACCCGATACATCCCCGCTTCCTCCCCTTGATCTCTCGCCCTTTTCACCTATCCTGTTCAACGCTGTGAAAAAGGAGCGCGCCAATGCGTGCGTTTCTTCCAACATGAAGCCCAGGAGATTAAATGGCAAAAATATACGTTGAAGGTCTGTATAAAATTTTCGGCCCCAATCCCAAAAAAGCACTGCAGATGCTGTCCGAGGGCATAACCAAGGACGACATCATGGCTTCAATCCGCCACGGCGTGGGCGTGAACAACGCCACCTTTGAAGTGCATGAAGGCGAGATCGTGGTCGTCATGGGTCTCTCCGGCAGCGGAAAATCCACTCTGGTGCGCTGCTTAAATCGCCTGATCACACCCTCCGCCGGCAAAATCCTCATCGACGGGCGCGACGTCCTGACCATGGACGAAGACGAATTGCGTCAGCTGCGCCAACGCAAGATGGGCATGGTCTTCCAGAACTTCGCCCTTTTCCCGCACCGCACCGTGCTTGAAAACGCGGCGCTGGGCCTTGAAATTCAGGGCATGGAAAGACAGGAGCGCTTAAAGCTCGCCGATGAGGCCCTCTCCCTGGTGGGCCTGGACGGGTGGGGCGAGTCATACCCGCGCCAGCTGTCCGGCGGCATGCAGCAGCGCGTCGGGCTGGCCCGGGCGCTTGCGCTGTCCCCCGACATCCTGCTCATGGACGAGGCGTTCAGCGCCCTTGATCCCCTCATTCGCCGCGACATGCAGGACGAGCTCATCAACCTGCAGGAGCGCATGCGCAAGACCATCGTCTTCATTTCCCACGATCTGGACGAAGCCTTGAAGCTCGGCGACCGCATCATTCTCATGAAGGACGGGGCCATCGTGCAGATCGGCACTCCGGAGGAAATCCTGACCCATCCCGCCGATGAGTATGTGGCGCGCTTTGTCGAAGACGTGGACATCACCAAGATCATGACCGCCGAGTCAGTCATGAAGCACAGCGAGGCCGTGGCCTACCTGCGTACCGACGGCCCGCGCGCGGCCCTGCGCAAGATGCGCAAGCACAACATCGCCCATCTTTTCGTGGTCGACCACACGCACCAGCTTGTGGGCATCGTGTCTGCCGACTCTGCGGCCGTCCTGGCCCAACGCGGCGAAGGGAGCCTGACCGAGGCCATCTGCACAGACATCAAGACCGTGTTTCCAGGCACCCCGGCCCAGGATCTTTTCGGGATAATGGCCGACCTGCCATATCCCCTGGCCGTGGTCGACGAAGGAAACAAATTCAAGGGAGTCATCGTACGCGGCACCCTGGTCGCAGCCCTGGCTGAAAGAGGAGGTGCCGCATGAGCCAGTACAAATTGCCGGTAGGCGAAGTCATCGAGACTGGGATCGATTTTCTGGTCGAGCACCTGTCGTTTATCACCAAGGCCAGCGCCAAGGTGGTGGAAACAGTCTTGGGAGCCATGGAAAGCGGGCTCCTGCTTGTGCCGATCCCGGTTTTCATCGTGCTCGTAGGAGTTGGCGTGTGGTTTCTGACCAAAGACCGCAAACTCACCGTGGGCAGCGCCCTGGGCCTGGCCCTGATCTGGAACATGGGTCTCTGGGCTGCGACGGTAAGCACCCTCGCCCTGGTCGTGGTGGCAACACTCTGCGCCATCGCCATCGGCGTGCCGCTGGGCATCTGCGTGGCCATCAGCAAGGGTGCATACAAGGTTGTCATGCCCATCCTCGACGTGATGCAGACCATGCCCGCCTTTGTCTACCTGATCCCGGCCATCCCGTTTTTCGGTCTGGGCAAGACTGCGGCCATTTTTTCCACAGTCATCTTTTCCATGCCTCCAGCGATCCGCTTCACGTGCCTCGGCATCCGGCAGATTCCTGCGGAGCTTGTGGAATGCTCCACCGCCTTCGGCGCGACGCGCATGCAGCGGCTGTTCAAGCTGGACCTGCCCCTGGCCTCGCCGACCATCATGGCCGGCATCAATCAGACGGTCATGCTGGCCCTGTCCATGGTTGTCATCGCGTCCATGATCGGCGCCAAGGGGCTCGGCGGAGAAGTATGGAAGGCCATCCAGCGCCTGCAGATGGGACGCGGGTTCGAGGCGGGCATCGCCATCGTCATCGTGGCCATGATCCTGGACCGGGTGCTGCAGAAGCTGGGCACCCGCAAAGAAAATTAAAAATCAAAAGGAGAAACGTATGAGAAAAATTCTACTCACCCTTATCTGTCTGATGTTTGTGGCCGCCCCGGCCCTCGCCTCCAAAGGCAAAGTCCGCATCGCCTACGTGGAATGGGACTGCGCCACGGCCAGCACCGCGACGGCCAAGGCCGCCCTGGAGCAAATGGGCTATGAAGTCGAAACTCTGCCTGTCGCGGCAGCGGCCATGTGGCAGGCCCTGGGCACAGGTGACGTGGACGCCATGGTCACGGCCTGGCTGCCCGTGACCCACGCCGACTACTATGAGAAGGTCAAGGACAAGGTCGAAAAAGTGTCCGTGGTTTCCGGCGGGGCCAAGCTTGGTTGGGCCGTGCCTGCCTACGTGACCATAGGCTCCATCGAGGAACTCAATGCCAACGCCGACAAGTTCAGCGGCAAGATCATCGGCATAGACCCCGGCGCGGGGCTCATGAAGCTCTCCGAGCAGGCCATGGCTGACTATAACCTGAACAAACTCGAACTCATGGAAGGCTCTGGTGCAACCATGACCGCTGCCCTGGACAACGCCATCAAGAATCAGGAATGGGTGGTCGTCACCGCCTGGTCCCCGCATTGGATGTTCGGCAAGTGGGAACTCAAATACCTGGATGACCCCAAGGGCGTGCTGGGCGGCGAGGAAAAAATCGAGGCCATTGTGCGCAAGGGCCTGGACAAGGACATGCCTGAAGTGCACGCCTTCTTCTCCAACTTCAAGTGGGATTCCCCGGCTCAGCTGCAGATGGTCATGGCCTGGAACCAGGAAGGCGGCAGCCCCGAGGAAAACGCTCAACGCTTCCTGAAAGAATACCCGGATACCGTGAAGGGCTGGATGGGCAAATAACGGCGGTCTGAATACGACGCTGAACGGCGCGGGCCGGGGTGTGATCCCCGGCCTGCGCCGTTCTTGTTTTTACACCACGAGATAAAGGAAAATCGTCGCGGATTAAGATCAGAAAGTGAGAAAGCCTCGACGATTGTGATCAAAAAGATTACATTGAATCACAACTTTTGAGGAGTACGCCATGTCCACCCAGATTTCGATCCGAACCAGTGAAGAGCTGATCCTTAAATTCAACGAGTTAGCGAAAAAAACCGCACGATCCCGCGCGTTCCTCATCAACCAGGCGATGGAAGAATACATTGCACGCGAGGCGTGGCAGGTCGCCGAAATCCGCAAAGCCCTGCAGGAAGCGGACGCAGGTGACTTCGCCACGGACGAGGAATTGACCGCGATTGACGCGAAGTGGAGCTACCGTGCGGGTTAAGTGGCTTCGAGCTGCGCTCCGCGATCTTGACCTCCAAATGGACCACATCGCTCTCGACGATCCTGAAATGGCCATGAACGTATATGCCGAAATCAGAAAACGGAGCGCTGATCTCGCCCACTTCCCGGAAGTCGGACGTGCAGGGCGCGTCCCCGGGACCAGAGAACTGGTTCTGGTGAACTATCCCTACCTCCTGCCGTACCGGGTCCGAAAAGGCGTCGTCGAAATATTGCGCGTCTTCCACACCAGTCAGAAGCCACCGGCAGTGTGGTGATCTTTGCAAACGAAAACCCCGGCGCTACCCGGGGTTTTCGTCGCTGATCAGGCCAGTTTGCCGCAACACTTTTTGTATTTCTGCCCGCTGCCGCAGGGGCAGGGGTCGTTGCGGCCGACTTTGGGGTCGGCGCGACGCACGGTGTCCGGCTTCTTGTCGGCGGGTTCGCTTCCGCCCGCGTATTTCACGTCATCCTGTTCCTCGTGCTTGAGCTCCTCCTGCTTGACCGCCTCGATGCGCAGATGGGTGAGCGCCTTCATGGTGTTTTCGCGGATGCGGAAGATAAGGTCTTCGAAGAGTTCGAAGCCTTCGCGCTTGTACTCCTGCTTGGGGTCGCGCTGGGCGTAACCGCGCAGTCCGATGCCCTCTTTGAGGTAGTCCATCTGCAGCAGGTGGTCTTTCCAGTTGCGGTCCAGGGCGTCGAGGAGGAAGAAGCGCAGGATTTCCTGGTACTGGTCCGAGGCCGCGGAGCGGTGTTCTTCGAGCACGGAGAGGATGGCGACTCGCGCAGCGGGCCTTTCCATGAATTTTCCACCCGGAACCATGCGCTCCATGGCGAATATTTCGTCCAGCTTGGACCGGATCATGCCCCGGATCTCATCGGGGGATTCGGCGTGCCCTTTCCTGTTTTCAAGGGGCTCGTAAACTTGGGAGAGAAGGTCGTCGACGAACTCCTCCACCGTGGGCTGCAGGTCTTCGGCGATCATGAATTCGCGGCGCAGGGAGTAGATGACCTCGCGCTGCTGATTCATGACGTTGTCGTAGTCGATGAGCTGTTTGCGGATCTCGAAGTTGTGCCCTTCGACACGCTTCTGGGCGTTTTCGATGGAGCGGGAGATGAGCGGGTTCTCGATGGTCTGCCCATCTTCCAGGCCCAGCTTCTCCATGATCCCGGCGATGCGCTCGGAGCCGAAGAGGCGCATGAGCGTGTCATCAAGGGCCAGGTAGAAGCGCGAGGAGCCGGGATCGCCCTGGCGACCGGCGCGGCCGCGCAGCTGGTTGTCGATGCGCCGGCTCTCGTGGCGCTCGGAGCCCAGGATGTGCAGGCCGCCCTGTTCGCGCACGCCCTCGCCCAGCACAATGTCCGTGCCACGCCCGGCCATGTTGGTGGCGATGGTCACGCGGCCTTTCTGTCCGGCCATGGCCACGATCTCGGCTTCCTTCTCGTGATACTTGGCGTTCAACACTTCATGGGGCACGCGCTTCTTCTTGAGCAGCTCCGAGATGTACTCGGACTTCTCGATGGAGGTGGTGCCTACCAGCACAGGCTGCCCCTTGACGTGAAGCTCGCGGATCTCCTCGACGATGGCGTCGAACTTCTCCTGCTGCGTCTTTAGGATCACATCAGGGAAGTCTTTGCGGATCATGGGCTTGTTGGGCGGCGCAACCACGACTTCCAGCCCGTAGATCTGCTGGAATTCCACGGCCTCGGTGTCGGCAGTACCGGTCATGCCGGCGAGCTTCTTGTACATGCGGAAAAAATTCTGGAAGGTGATGCTGGCCAGGGTCTGGTTCTCGGCCTCAACCTTGACCCCTTCCTTGGCTTCCAGGGCCTGGTGCAGGCCGTCGCTGAAGCGGCGACCGGGCATGAGCCGACCGGTGAATTCGTCGACGATGACCACCTGCCCATCCTTGACGATATAGTGGTCGTCCAGGCTGAAGAGGTAGTGGGCGCGCAGGGCCTGCAGGATATGGTGCTGCAGGGTGATGTTGGCCGGGTCGAAGAGGTTGGCCACACTCAGGATTTCCTCGCAGTGCACGACGCCTTCGTCGGTCAGCACGACGGTGCGCGCCTTTTCGTCGATGGTGAAGTGGTCGTCGCGCGTCAGGCGGGGTATGATTGAATTGATCCGCGCGTAGAGCGTGGTCGATTTCTCGCCCGGGCCGGAGATGATGAGCGGGGTACGCGCCTCGTCGATGAGGATGGAGTCCACTTCGTCGACAATGGCGAAATTGAGCGGCCGCTGCACGAGTTGGTGCTTGTAGAACTTCATGTTGTCGCGCAGGTAGTCGAAGCCGAACTCGTTGTTGGTGCCATAGGTCACGTCCGCGCCATAGGCTTCCTGGCGCTCGGCATCGGAGAGGCCGTGCACGATGACGCCAACGGTCAGCCCCATGAACGTGTAGAGCTGGCCCATCCAGGCCGCGTCGCGCCGAGCCAGGTAATCGTTGACCGTGACCACGTGCACGCCCTTGCCGGACAGGGCGTTCAGCACGACCGGCAGGGTGGCGACCAGGGTCTTGCCCTCACCGGTCTTCATCTCCGCGATCTTGCCCTGGTGCAGGACCATGCCACCCATGAGCTGGACGTCGAAATGGCGCATGCCCAGCACTCGCCTGCTGGCCTCACGGGTCAGGGCGAAAGCTTCGGGCAGCAGGGACTCCAGGTCCCGGCCCCCGGCCGCTTCCTCACGGTACCCGACGAAACGGGCCGGAATATCGGCGTCGGAGAGGGCCTGCATTTCCTTTTCCAGTGCGTTTATCTTGTTTACCGTGGGCAGCAGTGTTTTAAGGTACCTGTCGTTTCTGGAACCAAATATTTTCTTGGTCAAATAACCGATCATGAACGTATACTCCCGACTCGTTGGTCTTGGGGATAAAAGAGTCTCTTGCCGAGGGCGGATGCTCCGGCTAGAAAGCGGACCCATGCCCGAGTTCACGCACTAGGGCAGATTTTTCACAATGACAACCCGGAGAAGCCATGGACAGCCACGCGCTGCTCATCATCGACATGCAACACGACTTCGCCGTGCCCGGCGGGGCCTGCGAAGTACCCGGCGCCCACGCCACCATCCCGGTCATCCGCAGGGTCCTGGGCCGATTTCGCGACCTTGGCCTGCCGGTCTTTCACATCGTGCGCGAGTACCGCGCCGACGGATCGGACGTGGAGATCACCCGTCTTCACGCCCTGAAAGAAAAAAACATGGTCGTTCCCGGCACCCAGGGAGTTCGCATCGCGCCCGGCCTCGAGCCCGTGGAGGGCGAATACCGCATCGTCAAGCAGCGCTTCAGCGCTTTCATGTTCACGGAACTGGACCTGATACTGCGCCGCAAGGGCGTGACCCACCTGGCCGTGACCGGCACACAGCTTCCCTTTTGCCTGCGCACGACCCTCTTCGACGGCCTGAGCCTGGGTTACCACATGAGCCTCTTGACCGATGCATCGTCCTCGCGGACGAACGAAATCCACCAGGCCAATATCCGCGACATCCGCGATGCGGGCATGTCCTGCGTGACTGTGGACCAATACCTGACGGGCATCAACCAACCGGCCTGACCGCTTTTGCGACAAAGCCCTCAGAAACGGTTCATCTCCCGCTCCGTGTCACGGTTCACGGCCTTCTGCTTCAAGTCCTCTCGCCGGTCGTAGACCTTCTTGCCCTTGGCCAGGGCCAGCTCGATCTTGATCTTGCCGTCCTTGAAATAGAGTTTGGTCGGCACCAGAGTCAGCCCCTTCTGCTCCATCTTGGACTTGAGCGAATTGATCTCGTGCCGGTGCATGAGCAGCTTTCTCTCGCGGTCCGGCACATGCTGGGCATAGCCCGCGTTGGCGTAGGTGGAGATGTGCACGCCCGAAAGAAAAGCCTCGCCGCCCCCGATGCGCACATACCCGTCCATGAAGTTGACCTTGCCCTCGCGCAGGGATTTAACCTCGGAACCGGTCAGCATGATGCCAGCCTCGATGAATTCGAGGAGCTCGAAAAAATGACGGGCCTTGCGGTTGGCCGCGATGATCTTGATGCCTGTGGGCTTGGCGCACATGAAAAAATCCTTGAAGTTGTAATCTAGTCGTCCACCAGGGAGGAGTAGAACATAAGCTCTTCGGGAAAGCGACGGAAGATCATTTCCCGGACGAGTTTGTTGTTGCGGGCCACCGAATGGCTGGCCATGACCTGCTTTAAAAGCGCGCTGCACTCCTCCATGGAGGCCTGTCGCACGATGCGCTTGATGCCGGGGATGGCCTGAGGCCCGAGGCTGATGGAGTCGACCTGCATGCCCATGAGCACAGGGATGCAAAACGGGTCGGCGGCCAGCTCGCCGCACAGGCAGACCTCGATGCCCGCCCGGTGGGCCGAGTCCACCACCCATTTGATGGAGCGCACGATGGCCGGATGCAGCGGTTGATACAGGTAAGACACGTCCTTGTTGGTGCGGTCGATGCCGAGCGAATACTGGATCAGGTCATTGGTGCCGATGCTGAAAAAGTCCACCTCCCGAGCCAGGAAATCGGCGGTGATGACGGCGCTGGGCACCTCGACCATAATGCCCATGGGCATGTCCTCGCGAAAGCAGATCCCCTGGCTGTGCATCTCCTGCTGCACCTCGCGGTAGAACTTCTTGACCTCCACCAGCTCCTGCAGGCCCGAGATCATGGGGAACATGATGGACACGTTGCCAAGCACGCTGGCCTTCAAAATGGCGCGCAGCTGGGTGCGGAACACTTCGCGGTGTTTGAGGCAGTAGCGGATGGCCCGCAGCCCCAGAGCAGGATTGGCCTCGGTCGAGCTCTGCATGCGCATGAGCTTGTCCGCGCCCACGTCGAGGGTGCGGATGACAAGCTTCTTGGGAGCGACCAGGGAGGCCATGTCCATGTAAATTTCGGTCAGCTCTTCTTCGCTGGGCATCCTGTCGCGGCTTAAGTAGCTGTATTCGGAACGAAACAGCCCGATGCCCTCTCCCCCGTTGTCGTTGACCGCGACAACCTCCTCGAAAAGCTCGATGTTGGCCAGAACCTGCACCCGGTAGCCGTCGATGGTTTCGGCGGGCAGGTGGCAGGAGCGCATGATGGTGGCCTGATAGCTCTCGAACTGGATCTGCAGATCCGTGTAGCGGGCCAGTTCGTCCTCATCGGGGTCGATGATGATGCGCCCGTGGAACCCGTCGAGGATGATGATCCCGCCCTCGGCCAGATCATCGCCAAGGCCCTCCACGCCGACCACGGCCGGAATCTGCAGGGACCGGGCGAGGATGCCCGCGTGGGAGGTCTTTCCGCCCTGGGCCGTAGCGAAAGCCATGATCTTGTTGACGTCGAGCTCGATGGTGTCGGCGGGGGAGAGATCGTGCGCCAGAAGGATGGCGCGGTACTTGATGGCCTGATGGCCGTTGCCGCCGCCCACCAGCTTGCCCAGCACCCGCTCGGCCACCAGACGCACATCCTGCATGCGCTGGCGCAGGTACTCGTCGGCGATGGAGGCGAATATCTCCTCAACATCGCCCACGGCCCGTTCCAGGGACCATTCGGCGTTGACCTTGGAGGTGGTGATGTGATCCAGGGCCCGCTTGCGGAACTTGTGGTCCCTGAGCATCATCAGATGCGACTCGATGATGGCCGAGTGCTCTTTGAGATCTTCCGGGACAAGAGTCAGGATGCGTTCCAGGTCGTGCAGGGCGTCTTCGAAGGCCTGGGTCAGGCGTTTGACTTCAAAAGGCACGTCCGCGTCGGCCACGGTCTGGCGGACCGTACCGGAAAAATGGCTCTTGTTGAGATAATAGGCCCGGCCGATGGCGATGCCTGCCGAGACGGGAATCCCGAAAATCGTGCGTGAGGCCATCAGTGCTGCTCTCCGAACAAGTCCTCGAAAAGTTTGGAAAGGCCCGAAATAGCGGCGCCCGCATCGGGTCCGTGGGCGCGCAGAATCAGCTCGGCCCCATGGGGGGCGGCCAGGGAGAGCAGATCGAGGATGGACTTGGCGTCGGCCTCCATATCACAGGAATGCACCGTGATGGCGGCTACATAGCGCTGGGCTTCCTGCGAAATCTTTCCAGCGGGCCGGGCATGGAGCCCAAGACTGTTCCCGACCCGGATAATCTTTCCTGCACTTCATCCATTTTAGTCACCTACATGGATACAAAAGCAAAAATCTTTTCCCAGGGCGCCGCCAGGCCGCCCAGAACCAAAACCGCCAGAAAGATCGACCGGTCCCTGGTCCGCAGAAAACCAGCCAGTGCCAATAGCACGGCGCACGCTCCAAAGGCCAGGGTCCACAGCCCCCCCGCAGGCGCGACCTGCAGCAGGAAGAGGGCCACCAGTACGCTATTGGCCAGCTTGAGGCGCCCGCCCCAGTCAATGAGATTCCAGGACTTCAGGCGCTGAAGAAAAGACAGCCCCTGGGCATAGCCCCGTGCAAAGGTGTACATCTTGAAAATCTGCAGTCCCATCAGGCACAGGCAGATCCAGAGCACAAGCGTGCCGATGCACCCCGCGGCCGCCAGGTTGACCCCGACCAAAGACCACAGGACCAGAAAACTCCCGCCGAAAAAAGAATCGCCCAGGGCCGAAAGGGTATAGACCGTGGTCGCGCGCAGCTTGGGCAGGATGTCCGCCGGAACCATGCCAAGCGCGATCTTCTTCTCCATGGACAGAAAAATACCCGCCAGCGGGGGGGTCCAGAACGGGTGGGTGTTGTAGTGCTTCAGATAGCGGCCCCGCGCCTGCTTCAGAGCGTGGGAGTCCGCGCCGTAAATCACCCGCAGCCCCGGATCCATGACATAAGCCAGCCCGACATTCTGCATCCCCTTGGTGTTGAATGTAGCGCCAACCATGTATGTGCGCAGAAAAATCTGCAGCAGGACCCGCGTATCCACCTTTACTCCGCGTTCAGTTCCACGATCAGCTCGTATATCTCTTTGACCGACCACCCGCTGGTCCGATCCCGCACCGCCCGTGCGGCGTCCCTGGGGCGCACCCCCGTTTGAATCAAGCCCCGGACCAGGTCCAGAACTTCGCTCCTGGGGGTCACGGCAACCCCTTCGGGCGGACCGATGACCACTGTCACCTCGCCCAGAAGCTCTTCGGTAAAATCCTGGAGTTGACCAAGCCTGCCATTGATAAACTGCTCATGTTTCTTGGTCAATTCCCGGGCCAAACAAAATTCCCTCTCTCCAAGCACTTCAAAGGCCAGCTCAAGGGTTGGCAGCACCCTGTTCTTGCGCTCAAAAAACACCAGCGTGGCGCTCAGTTGCGCATAAGGCCCCAGCAGGGCACGCGCTTCCCCGCCCTTGCGCGGCAGAAATCCGAGAAAAACGAACGGGTACGGAGGCAGCCCGCTGGCCATGAGCGCCGTGATGGGCGCGCAGGGTCCGGGCACGGGCACGACCGAAACGCCCTCGCGGCGACAGGCCGCCACCAGCCGATAGCCGGGGTCGGCGATGAGCGGGGTCCCGGCGTCGGACACCACCGCGATCTGCAGGCCCTGAGCGAGCATCGCAAGCACCTCGGTGATGCGGGCGACCTCGTTGTGCTCGTGCAGGCTTACGCAGCGTTTGCCAGCGATCCCCGCCATGCGCAGCAGCAAACCCGCCCGCCGGGTATCCTCAGCCAGGATGACATCGGCAGATTCCAGGGTCTGCCGCGCCCGGGGAGAAAAATCACCAAGGTTGCCAAGGGGCGTGGCCACGATCCAGACCGTCCCGTACATCGATGATATCCTCCCAGTGTTCGACGACCGTTTCCCCGAGCAGAAAAAGAATGCCGACCAGATCAAACCGGCATGGCCTGCTCCATGCGCGGGTGCGGCTCAGATACAGGGCCGCCGCCTTGACCAGCCGCCGCTTCTTGGCCGCTTTGATAGCCTCTCCGGGCTCGCCGCGCACATCCGAGGAGCGGGTCTTGACCTCGACAAAGACGATCGTCTTGCCGTCTTCGCACACAAGATCGATTTCGCCGCTGGTACAGCGGAAATTGCGCGCCACAACCTTAAGCCCCTTCTCGATCAAAAACGCCGCGGCAAGCTCTTCCCCGGCCTTGCCAGTGCTCAGATGCCGGGCAGCCATAGCTGGGCCTCCCGGGGTCTGGGCCCCACGCCGCGAAAACTGATCCGGTGCGCGGGGCTTGGCCCCAGCCTGCGCAGGGCGTCAAGGTGAACCTTGGTGCCGTAGCCCTTGTGCTCGGCCAGGGCGTAGCCGGGATAGCACTGGTCCATGCAGAGCAAGAGATCGTCCCGGAAGGTCTTGGCCAGGATGGATGCGGCGGAGATGCAGGGGTGGAGAGCGTCGCCACCGACCACGGTCTGCTGGGGCAGGTGCGACGGAAAACGCTGGTTGCCGTCCACCAGCACCAGTTCCGGGCTGACCGACAGGGCGTCCAGAGCACGGGCCATGGCGGCCAGGGTGGCCTGCAGGATGTTGATGCGGTCGATTTCGCCGGGCCAGGAAAAACCTAAGGCCCAGGACACTGCCTGGGCCTTGATGGCTTGTGCAAGCACCGCGCGCCGTCGCGAGGAAAGCTTTTTGGAATCGGTAAGTCCGGGCAGGTCGAAGTCGGGAGGCAGTATGACCGCCCCCGCCACCACCGGACCGGCAAGGCATCCGCGGCCGGCCTCATCGATGCCGGCCCTGATCCCTTCCGAAAACCCTGTGCAGCCTTTGGGGCTGAACAATTTGACCTACCAGGCTTTCTTGGTCTTGATACGGGCTGCTTTGCCCCTGAGACTGCGCAGGTAGTAGATGCGGCTCTGACGAACCACGCCTTCGGACACGATTTCGATGCGGTCGATGGTCGGAGCGTGCAGGGGGAAGATGCGCTCCACGCCGACGCCGTCGGAAACCTTGCGCACGATGAAGGTGCTATCGGTGGTGCCCTTCTTCAGGCGCAGGACAACGCCCTGAAAAACCTGAATGCGTTCCTTTTCGCCTTCGATGATGCGGGTATGCACCTTGACCGTGTCGCCGGCGCGAAAGCGGGGATGGTCGGCACGCAGGTGCTCATTTTCAATCTTCTGGATGATGTTCATGATTTTCTCCTTTATCTGAAGCGGCCTTTGAGCCGCAACGTGTGCGTCTTATCCGATATCGCCCAGCAGGCGGTCCACCATGATGGACGCCGCAGAGCGGACGGAAAGGTGGTTGTACCTATCCATAAAACGTATGGCCCGCAACATGCCGTCGGACCCTGCCAGGACGTCGCGGTGCAAGCCGTATCCGGTGCCCAGCACCAGAAGGACCGGCTCCTTGGCGAGCATCTGGGTCACCTGGGCGCAGGTCATGTTTCCCGCCTTGGCGCTGGTGGCCACGACCTTGGGACGCACGCCCGTGCTCTGCGTAATTTCCGCGACCGCGTCGTCCAGCAGGCCGACCACCCGGACCCGGGCCAGGGCCGTGCCTCGATCCGGATTGGCTTTCAGGCCGTAGCCCTCGCGCCAGTGGCCGACAAGGGTTCGCGCAAGGTCCTGCTGATCCGTCACCGGGGTGCAGACAAAATATCCGCCGAGCCCATAGGTACACGAAACGCGTGCAATATCGTGGAGGTCAAGGTTTGTCAAAGACGTTGTGATGGTCTGGCCCGATTTATTTTCAACCGGGTAATGGACCAGGGCCACGAAGAGGTTGCGCCCCGGCCTGGTGCGCTCCGTCTCCTTCAAATACTTGATATCCGCATCACTTAAGACTGCCGTGGCCAGGATGTCCGGGCGCAGGGCCAGGGTGGTCTGAAGGCTCTTGTCCCGCCGCCAGGCCGTGATGCGGCCGTGATGGCCCGAGGAGAGGACTTCCGGCACCTTCAGCCCGTCGTACTCTTCGGGTCTGGTGTAGTGGGGGTATTCAAGCAGGCCGGAACTAAAACTTTCCTCGTCCGCGCTCTCGTCCTTGCCCATGAAATCCGGGACCAGCCGGCTCACGGCCTCGATGAGGCACAAGGCCCCGGTCTCGCCGCCGTTCAAAACAAAATCGCCCACGGAAACGGGCTCGATGGGGCAAAGCTCTTCAAGCCTGGCGTCAATGCCCTCGTAACGCCCGCAAAGAAGAGCGAGCTCCTCTTCTCCGGCCAACTCCCGGGCCAGGGCCTGGGTCAGCGGGCGGCCCTTGGGACTGAGCATGAGCACCCGGGCCTTTGGAGACAGCGTGGCCAGGGCGCGGCGGATGGGGTCCACGGCCATGACCATGCCGGGGCCGCCCCCGTAGGGCCGGTCGTCCACGTTATGATGCTTGTCCGTGGAGTGATCGCGCGGGTTGATGAACGAAAATTCGACCAGCCCCTTTTCCCGGGCCTTGGACAGGAGCCCGCAGGACAGGGGGGAGTCGAAAAATTCGGGAAAAATGGTGATGACGGAAAATCGCATTCCTGCTTCCACTTTAAGTCCGGCCGGAGCATTACGGGTGTCACTGCAAAAAAGTCGCGCGATTCCGCTAAAGGTCATTCCCGCGAACGTGTGCCCAGCATGGGTAGACGGGAATGCATCTTATTCCGATCAGTTATTTAAATTATGGGATGGATCCCCTTCTTCAAGGGGATGACGACATCGTGTCTCGACAATCCTGCGCGCTATTACTTCCAGCCAATCACGCTCATGACTGTTGATACAATTCGAGCAGACCGTCCGGGGGATCGACCAGGATGACTCCAGCCTCAAGATCGATGTCCCGGATGAACTCGTCCACGGCCGGGAGCAGGATCTCGTTGCCGGCCTCGTCGCGGATGAACCACAACACCTGACCGGCCACGTCGCGGATGTCTTCCAGCACGCCGATACGGGAACCGTTGACATGCATGACCGGCAGACCGAGCAGGTCGTCGGGGCGGAACTCGTCCTCGTCCAGCGGCGGCAGGTCGCGTTCCCGGGCCAGCACGTCGGCACCGCGCCAAGCCTCGGCCTGGTCCCGGCCCTGGGAGCGGTCCACGGTGATCAGGGCGCGCCCCTGGTGCGCACGCCACCCTTCAAGCACGCACGGCTTCGGCTTTTTGCCCGGAAGGCGCAGATATACGCGGGTCAAACCCTCAAAGATGAAAGGGGAGTCTGCATATGGTTCGATGCAGAGCTCCCCCCTGAGGCCATGTGGTTTCTGAACCCGACCCAGTTCCACGAGCCTGACCGGGTCCAAGTTTTCTTCGGACACGCTACTCCAGAATTTCCAGGACCGAACGCTTCCTGATTTTGGTTGAAGCCGCGCCCAAGATGGTGCGCATGGCCCTGGCCGTGCGGCCCTGCTTTCCGATGACCTTGCCCAGATCTTCCTTGGCTACCTTGAGCTCAATGACAGAGGTCTGCTCTCCCTCGATTTCAGTCACCGATACACTGTCAGGATTGTCCACCAGAGACTTGGCAATGAATTCGATCAAATCCTTGAGCATGGGCACCTCCGCTGAAGATCTGTGGATCGCACGACGAGCCGGGCGACGAGCCTTGGAGGTACTATTTACTGAATCCAGACTTCTTTAGCAAGGAGCGAACCGTATCTGTGGGCTGCGCACCAAGTTCGATCCAGCTCCTGACCTTGTCCTGATCGAATTTGACTTCGGCAGGTTCGGTCATGGGGTTGTAATAACCAACATAATCAAGGGCCCGACCGTCACGGCGGGAAGCGGAATCCACGGCCACGATGCGGTAAAACGGTTTCTTCTTGGAGCCCATGCGGGTGAGTCGTAATTTCAAAGCCATTGTTGTTCTCCCTGAACGTAAGTGTAATGAGCGCACCTCAATGCCCGGTCGTAACCGAAACAAGGGAGGTCCGACTATTTTTTTCTGCGCTGCTTTTTGGCCTTCTTGCGCTTTTCCTTGAGCTTGGCCGCTTCCGCAGCGGTTCGCCCACCGCCTCCTGAAGGCAGGCCTGCGGGCATTCCTGGCATACCCCCCATGCCCGGCATTCCGGGCATTCCAGGCATGCGCCCGCCCTGCGGCATGGACGGCATCTTGCCGCCAGCAATCTTTTTCATCATCTTCTGCATCTGCTCGAAATTCTTGAGCAGCTGGTTGACCTCGGTCACCGTGACCCCGCTGCCCTTGGCGATGCGCTGCTTGCGGCTGGGGTTGATGATCTTCGGTTCGTGGCGCTCAGCCATGGTCATGGAGCTGATCATGGCCTCGACCTTGGCCAACTCCTTCTCCGGCATCTGCACGTCCTGCAACTGCTTGCGCATCTGCCCCATGCCGGGGATGAGCTTCATGATGCCTTCGAGGGAACCGAGCTTCTTGATGCGGCGCATCTGCGTGCGAAAATCCTCGAGGTCGAACTCGGCCTTCTTGAATTTCTTTTCAAGGGCCTCGGCCTCCTTGGCATCGATGGTCGACTGCGCCTTCTCGATCAGCGTCAGCACATCGCCCATGCCAAGAATCCGGGATGCGATGCGGTCCGGATGAAAAACTTCCAGCTCGCTGAGGCGCTCGCCCATGCCGACAAACTTGAGCGGCTTGCCGGTGATGGACTTGATGGACAGGGCCGCGCCGCCGCGGGCGTCGCCGTCCATCTTAGTCAGAACCACGCCGGTGATGTCCAGTATCTCGTTGAACTTCTCGGCTACGGTCACCGCGTCCTGACCGGTCATGGCGTCGGCCACGAACAAAATTTCCTGCGGGTGGCACTTTTCCTTGATGCCGACCAGCTCCTGCATGAGCAATTCATCTATATGCAGGCGGCCCGCCGTGTCGATGAGGATCACGGAGCAGCCCTTGAGCTCGGCGTCGCGCATGGCGGCGACGCAGATGTCCACCGGATTCATGTCCACGGTGGAAGGATAAACCGGCACCCCAAGTTCAGCGCCCAGCTTGGTCAGCTGGTCGATGGCCGCCGGGCGGTAAACGTCGGCGGGAACCAGATAGGGCGAGTACTTCTGGCGACGCAGGAACAGCGCCAGCTTGGCCGCCGACGTGGTCTTGCCCGAGCCCTGCAGGCCGGACATCATGATCACGTAGGGCGGCTTGCCCGACAGGTTCAGCGCGCAGTTCTCGCCACCCAAGAGCTCGATAAGCTCTTCGTGAACGATCTTGACGACCTGCTGGCCGGGCGTGAGGCTGCCGAGGACATCCTGCCCCAGGGCGCGGACCTTCACCTTTTCGACGAAGTCCTTGACGACCTTGAAATTGACGTCGGCTTCCAGGAGGGCGAGGCGCACTTCGCGCAAGCCATCCTGGATGTTGCTTTCGTCGAGGCGGCCGTGGCCGCGAAGTTTCTTAAAGACCGATTCAAGCCGGTCGGACAAGCTATCGAACATGCAGGGGCACCTATGCTAGGGAAAAGAAGAAGGGATGCATAGACAAGTTCGAACCACCCGTCAAGTGGTGCGCGGGAGCGGCTCCCGCGCAACCCGCGCTCAAGTCAGGGCCTTGGTCACGGCCCGCTTGAATCCCGGAGCCGCCCTGCGGATGGTGCCCTCGTCAACGCAGAAGGCCAGACGGAAGTAGCCCGGATACCCGAAACCGGACCCCGGCACCGCCAGGATCTGCTCCTGCATCAGCTCGTTCACAAAGGCCGCGTCGTCCCCGCCTTTGGGGATGCGCGGGAAGAAATAAAATGCGCCCTGGGGCATGGAGAATTCAATCCCGGCCTCGCGCAGCACCTCGGCCATGGCGTCGCGCCGCGAAGCGTAAATAGAGGAGTCCACCTCATGCCCAAGCGCCTTGGCCAAAAGCTTCTGGCCCACGGCCGGGGCGTTGACGAAACCGAGGATGCGGTTGGCCAGGATCAGTCCGGCCACCAGCCTTTCGCCTTCCGGCATGGCCGGGTTCACGGCCACGTACCCCACCCGCTCCCCGGCCAGAGCCAGGTTCTTGGAGAAGGAGCTGATCACCACGCTGTGCTCGTAGATCGGAAAAATCGCCGGAACATCCGTGCCGTCGTAGGCCAGGAAGCGGTACGGCTCGTCGGAAATGAGCAGGATGGGCCGCCCGGTACGGGCCGAAGCCTGGCGTAGGATATCGGCCAGCCCGGAGAGTTCTTCTAATGAATAGATCCGACCCGTGGGATTGTTGGGCGAGTTGATGAGCACGCAGCGGGTGCGCTCGGTGATGGCCGCAGCCAGAGCTTTAAGATCCAGCTCAAAGGTCAGGGGCCTCGACGGAACAGTTTTCAAAACCCCGCGATGGTTCTCGGCGTAGAATCCGTACTCCACGAAATACGGGGCCGGGCAAAGCACCTCGTCCCCGGGTTCAAACACGGCCCGGAACAGGGCGTTGATGCCCCCCGCCGCGCCGCAGGTCACGACCAGATCATCGGAGGCGACAGCCACGCCCTGCTCCACGGAAACCACCTCGGCCAGGCGCTCGCGAACCTGCGGGTAGCCGGCGTTGGGCATGTAGCCGAAGGCGAAAGGCTTGCCCGCGTCCTCGGCCAGCTCGCGCAGGCCCTCGGCCACGGCCGCAGGCGGAGCCAGATCGGGGTTGCCCAGACTGAAATCATAGACATTCTCCGCGCCGAACTTCTTCTTGAGCTCAATGCCCGTCTCGAACATGCGGCGGATCCACGACGATTTGGCCAGATAGCCCTCGATCTGCGAACTGAGAATCATATCTTTCTCCCTATAAAAAATTTTCTGAAAAAATCGCGAAAGAACCTGAGCTTCATTCCCATGAAAACGGGAATCCATTCTTTTCAATCATTTAAAAGGCATGCCCCCCTTCTTCAAGGGGATGACGACTTTTTGTACAGTGTCACCTTGAAAACCCGGTTCCCCTACGGGATGTCCATGCCGATCTTTCTGTATTCCCCGAGTTTGTTGCGCAAGGTGCGTACAGAAATTCCCAGTAACTCCGATGCCTTGGTCCTGTTTCCGGCGGTCTTGTCCAGACTCTTGATGATCAGGTGCATCTCCATTTCATGGATGGTCGGAATGCGGCCGTCGGCGTCGATGGTCACGCCCGAAGTCGTGGACGGCATCGACGGCGCATCGAGGGCAGCCGAGTCCGCGCCGCCTTCCTGCGAGAGTTCGGGCGACCATTCCTGGCCATCAAGCAGAAAATGCACGGGCCGGATGGGACCACTGCCGGCCAGCAGCACGGCCCGCTCCATCAGGTTCTGCAGTTCGCGCACGTTGCCGGGCCAGTCGTGGGCCAGAAGCCAGTCGCGGGCCTCGTCCGAGAGTCGCAGGAGGCCAAGCCCGTATTCACGGGCAAAACGGCGGATGAAAAAATCGGCCAGCACCAGGACATCGTCACCGCGCTGAGACAGGGGCGGCAGGCGCAGGGGGATGACATTCAAGCGGTAGAACAGATCCTGGCGGAACTCGCCCTTCTCCGCGCTCTGTTCCAGGTTACGGTTGGTGGTGGCCAGGACGCGCACATCGACCTTGACCGTCTCCATCCCGCCCACACGGTCGATCTCGCCCTCCTGCAGGGCGCGCAGCAGCTTGGCTTGCAGAACCAGAGCCATTTCGGAAATTTCGTCCAAAAGCAGGGTCCCGCCGGTGGCCAGCTCGAACTTGCCGAGCTTGCGGGAGATGGCCCCGGTGAAAGAGCCCTTCTCGTGCCCGAACAGTTCGCTTTCAAGGAGGTGTTCGGGCAAGGCCGCGCAGTTGACGGCCACAAAGGGGGCGTTTTCGCGGCCCGAATGGGCGTGAATGAACCGGGCGAACATCTCCTTGCCCGTACCCGATTCGCCGGAAATGAGCACCGTGGCCTTGGATGGGGCCACCTGCCGCGCCAGGGCCAAAACGCGACCCACGGAAGAATGGGAGCCGATGATGGACACATCGCGAGGGTCGCCCTGCGCTGCGGGTCGGCCTGGAGCGGGACCGGTCGCGGGGGCATCCTCGGGCAGCACGGCCTGAATCTTTTCCCAGGTCAGGGGGCAGAGCCAGTAGTCCTGAGCGCCCATTTCCATAAAATAGCGCGCTTCCTCGGCGCTGCCCTTTTCCGTGAACACGATGACCGGCACCGGATGCGCGGACTCCTGCACGGCATCGAGCAGATCCTGGGCCCGGTATCCGGGAAGGCTCGGCAGGGTGAAGACAAGATCGGCCTTGCGCCCCTCAAGGACCTTCATGGCCGAAAGGCGATCGTCCACGACCATGGCCTGGCAGTCATGCGCCTTGAACTGCGCATGCAGGGGGGACACGAGTTCAGATCGCGCAATGAAGAGGATTCGCTTGGACGCCATATCTTCCTACGCTATCTTTTCCCCAGACTCTTTGCAATACTGGGAGCCTGCGGGCGCTTGCCCGCCATGCGCCCATCTGCTAGGCCCGGGATGGATTTTGCGCTCAAAATTTTCAACAACCGGAGAGACTTTCCGCACATGTCCATGGATCCCAATGAACTGCACACCCTGCTGCGCAATGTCGCCGCCGGAAACATCTCCTGCGAGGCGGCCCAGGCCGCGCTCACTGTGCAGGACCGCCAGGACCAGGGCCTGACCCTAGACCACTGGCGGCTTGAGCGCACCAATGTCGGCGAAGTGGTCTTCGGCCAGGGCAAGACCCTGGAACAGATCCGCGTGTCTCTTATGGAGCTCGGCAAGCGTCATCCGGTCCTGGCCACCAGAATTTCGCCTGAACACGGCCGGGCGCTCAAGCGCCATTTCCCGCACGGATGCCTGTGGGAGGAGGCCGGGCTCTTCTGCCTGGGTGTGGACCTGCTGCAGGACGGCCCGCTAGCCGATGACCTGCCCGACGACGATCTCACGGCCGCCGCCAAAGTCCCGCACGCGGACGTGCTCATCGTCACGGCTGGCTCCTCGGACCTACCCGTGGCCCGCGAAGCCCTGGGCACGGCCAGATTTTTCGGACTGAACGCGCGCCTGGTGGCCGACGTGGGCGTGGCCGGCCTGCACCGCCTTGAGCCGCATCTTAACGCCCTGCGCCGGGCCAAAGTGGTCATCGCCGTGGCTGGCATGGAGGGAGCCCTGCCCAGCGTCCTGGGCGGGCTGGTCAAGGCTCCGGTCATTGCGGTTCCGACCTCGACAGGCTATGGGGCCAACTTCGCCGGCCTGACCCCACTCCTGGCCATGCTCAACTCATGCGCCCCGGGCGTGGGCGTGGTCAACATCGACAACGGCTTCGGCGCGGCCGCCCTGGCCAAAAAAATCCTGGCCAGCTCATAATTGGCTGTTATAAAATTCGAAATCCGCAGGTTGTTCAAAAAAGGTGAGATGCAAGGAAGCGGAAAAAGGCAGGACGCGCAGTGTATTTGCACATACATAAGCGGTCTGGCTTTTTGCGCTGACGCAGCAGATCGCCGTTTTGGGACGGCATGATAAGACTCATGAACAAAATGCTCCTTTCCCTGACGCAAACCTTACTTGGCGCAAGCATCCCAGTGCTGTGCTACCATCAGGTGCGCCCGGAAAGCGGCATGACGCCGGAAAAATTCGGCTCACATTTGGACCTGATCCGCAAGATGGGCTTTGAAACCATAAGCCTTGCCCGGCTGCATGAAATCATCACCGGAAAGGAAAAACCCCTCTTTCCGGCCATCGTCATCACCTTTGATGACTGCACACTGGACAACTGGATCTACGCCGTGCCGGAACTTCTGCGCCGCGGCATGCGGGGTGTCTTTTTCGCCATTACCGACTTTCTGCGCCCCGGCCAAGCCAGGCCACGCGCTGACCAAGGCGGCCAAACACGCATTCCCCGTTTCGACGGAATCATGGACCAGGCCCTGCAGGGAAACTGCGAATGGTTCATGAACCACGCCGAGGTCCGCCTCCTGGTCCACGACATGGGGATGGAGGTGTATTCGCACTCCGCAGCGCACCAGGCCTGCTTCACCAGCCACAAGCCAAACGGCACCCTTGGGGACGCAAAACACTGGAGCCACAAAACCCTTTGCGGCCCAGACGCAGCAGCTGATTCCCCGGTATACCCGACGGGCAGCGCCTACGCCCACGCGGGCTTCGGACTGGACTGGAGTGGCAGCCCCCTGCGCATCGCGGAGCAGGAAGAGCGCTTGGACATGTGCCTGGAAGACTTTAGTCGAGCCAAAAAGGAGTTGGAGGCGATCCTAGACCATCCCTGCCCCTTCCTCTGCCTTCCCTGGGGCCAGTTTGACGGAACAACGCTTGAGGCCAGTGCCCAGGCCGGATACCAGGCAGCGCTGACCCTGGAGCGGACCGTTGTCGGCCCAGGCTCGCAACGCATCGGCCGCATCGCCGTAAAAGACGCCAAAACCCCGGCATGGCTCAGAAACAAACTTTTCCTCCACGCCCACGCGCTTTCCGCAAAAATCCTCCGCTAAGGACATGGACACAGGACAGCCATGAATATCGCATTCGTCAACAGCACAAGGAAATGGGGCGGGGTCAAGACGTGGTGCATTGATACGGCGACAGCTCTCAAGGAATTGAATATAAACTCGATAATTTTTGGAAAAGATAAAAGATTTATAGACAGGGCAACACAAAGAAAAATTGAATCTCATCCAATAAAATTCGGCCCAGATTACAATCCCATCCTTATATACAAGCTCTACTCTTTTTTCAAAAAAAGAAAAATTCAATTCGTCGTTGCAAACGTAGGAAAAGACATCAAATCTGCGGGCATCGCCGCTAGAATTGCAGGCATTCCTCTCATCGTCCATATTGGAAGCCCTGGAGACATCAAAAACAAGTTTGAAAATAAAATACTGCATTTTTTTACAAAACCAGTTTTTGTTTGTTGTAGTGAATACACAAAAAGCGGATTTTTAAAAAATGTACCCTACGCAAAAAAATTCAAAATTGCCGCAATTCATCCCGGAACAGAAATATCGAAACACGAAATACAAACAAACAACACGCTTAAAATCATAACAACAAGCCAGCTCAATAAAGACAAAAGGCACATAGACGTTTTGGAGGCATGTAAAATTCTTGCCGACAGAAAATTGAAATTTTTTTGAATATCATTGGGGAGGGCGCGCTTTCTGCGGAATTGAAAGTGCTGGTCCAGAAACTTGGACTCACGGACCGGGTTTTCTTTTCTGGATATGTCAACGATGTTACCACGGAACTGCGAGCTGCGGACATCTTCATCCTGCCGAGCCAATGCGAACCTCTCGGCATCGCCCTTGAAGAGGCCATGGCCAATGGCCTGGTACCCATTGCCAGGAACGCAGGCGGAGCCCCGGAAATCTGGCCCGAATTCCTTGCCTCCCATCTTCTTCCATCTGAAAGCCGAGGGGCGGAATTCGCCGAAATATTGTCCACGCTTCTTCACAGACCGTGGCAAGAAATCCACGAATTGAAGAATCGAGTCCGAGATCACGCAGCTCAAACATTTTCAATTGAATTGCAGACCAAGAAATTTTTAGATTTTATGCTCTCCTCCAGGCACGACGCTTCATTACAGAAAAACAAACACTTATGATCACACTCGACTCGGAAATTTCCACCATCGGCGGCTGGAGCACGGTTTACGCCATCAAGGACGATTCCACCCGCTGCGCCAAGGTCCTGGCCCATCATCGCCAGTACAAAGGAGAATTCCCGGACCCAGCCATGATCGCGCAAAAAAAATACGGGATTCCGGACATGCTCAGGTACGAACTCGACAACCACCGCCACCTCATGGCTCATGTTCCGGCAGATCTGGCCAAACATTTCGTGAAGTTTTACGGCATCGAAAAAACGAATTGCGGCCGTGACGCGCTGGTCATGGAGCTTGTCACCGACGATACCGGCGGGGTGGCCAAGAACCTCGACGCCAACACCCGTCCCTTGAGTCTGATCTTTTTCCGGACCCTGGAGCGCATCCGGCGGGACGTGCTGCTGCGCCACGCCATCGACCATTTCGGCATCGCTTGCCGCAACATCCTGGTCCGCAACCAGGACTGCCCGGTGCTCATTGATTTTCAGAACAGCGTCATAAGGCACCGCAGCCAGTTCTGGCTTAGCCTGCCGTTTTTCATCCGCCGCAAGGTCACGCGCAAATTTCAACGGGTCTACCAGGACGTAAAGATGCCCGACTTCACGAAATCTCCAAGCATCACGGACATGTCCCTACCGTGACTGCGGCGGTAGGATTCGCAAGGACAGACGACGGGCAAGCCGCAAACACGACAAAGCATCAGCCCGGCATAAGAAACATACATGTTCGCCACTTCTAAAATACAATGGCACACGCCGATCATGGGCAATCTAAAGGTCCTCAAACAACAAATTTTCACTGCCCAAAACTCATAACGGCAACCTCGCCTCCGGATACTTGCATGATCGATCCACGAAACAGCACATTCAGCCTCATGAAGCGCAGCCTCAGCTACTTCATGCCCTACAAGCTGCATATTGCCGTGGCCATGAGCGGCCTGGGCATCGTCGCTGCCTGCACGGCCGGCGCAGCCTACCTGGTGCAACCGGCGCTGGATGAAATCTTCATTAAAAAGGACGCCTCCGCCCTCATGTTCGTGCCCTTGCTTCTGGTCGGGGTGTTCCTGGCCAAAGGCCTCGGGCTCTTTGTGCAGAAGTTCCTCATGTCCTACTGCGGGCTCAAGGTGCTGGAGCGTCTGCGCTACGAACTGTTCGCCAAGATCATCTGTCTGCCGGTGGACTTTTTTGGGGAGACCAGAGTTGGCATGCTCATGTCGCGCATCATAAACGACGTGAACCTGATCAGCGCGAGCCTGCCGGAACTCATCCGCATCATCCAGCATACCCTGACCATGTTCGGTCTCGTCGGCCTGATCATTTACCGCGACCCCAAGCTCGCCTTCTGGGCCTGCCTGGTCTTTCCCCTGGCCATCTACCCAGTGATTTATTTCGGCCGAAAACTGCGCAAGGTGGGCCGCAAGTACCAATCCAAGATCGCGGACATCTCTTCGCACCTGCAGGAAAGTTTCAACGGCCTGCGCGTGGTCAAGGCGTTCGCGGCCGAGGACATCGAAAAGGAAAAATTCGGACAGACCAGCAACAACCTGGTCAAGATCAGCGTCAAGGGCGCCATCTACAACCAGCTGTCCTCGCCACTCATGGAGCTGATCGGCGCCGTGGGCGCGGGCCTGGTCATCTGGTACGGCGGCCGCGAGGTCATCGCCGGCAACCGCACCCCCGGAGAGTTTTTCTCATTCCTGACGGCCTTGGTCATGCTCTACGACCCTTTCAAATCCATCAGTCAGGCCAACAACACCATCCAGCAGGCCATGGCCGGGGCGGAACGGGTCTTTGAAATTTTGGATTCCAAGGAATTGCAGGAAGAAACAGGCGGCAGGGAGGTCTACACCCCGCCCTTTTCCTCTCTTTCATTCAGGAACGTGTCCTTCAATTACCCCGGCACCGAGGTGCCGGCCCTCAAGGACATCAATCTTGAAATCAGGGCGGGTGAGCGCGTGGCCTTCGTAGGCCAGAGCGGAGCGGGCAAGACATCTTTGGTGCAACTCATCCCCCGTTTTCACGACTGCCAGAAGGGCGAAATCCTCCTGAACGGCCTGCCCCTGCACGACTACACCCTGCCCAGCCTGCGCACGAACATCGGCATCGTTTCCCAGGATCCTTTTCTCTTTAACCTGACGGTGGCGGAAAATATCGCCTACGGACAAAAAGAACTTGACCGGAAGGGCGTGGAGCAGGCCGCCAAGGCTGCCTATGCCCATGACTTCATCCTGGAGCTGTCGCAAGGCTACGACACTGTGGTGGGGGAAAAAGGGGTGAAACTGTCCGGCGGGCAAAAGCAGCGCCTGACCATCGCCAGGGCCATCATGAAAGACCCCTCGCTTTTGATTCTCGACGAGGCCACCTCAGCCTTGGACACGGAATCGGAACGCATCGTTCAGCAGGCCCTGGAAAATCTCATGCAGGGCAGAACCAGCCTGATCATCGCGCACCGTTTGTCGACGATTCTCTCGGCGAATAAAATCGTGGTTATGCAGGGTGGAAAGATTCTCGATATGGGTCCGCACGAGACCTTGTTGCAACGTTGCGGCACGTACAAGAAACTCTACGATCTGCAATTCTCATCGTCACAGGGGCATGAAATATGACAGCCGATATGCCATCGCAGCGCATCCAAAGACTTTTCTTTTTCTGGATGATTGCTCTTTGCATTTCCTTCGGGTTCGATTTGTGGTCGTATTTCGTCCTCTACACATCAGGCCTGCTCGGATTCTTCATCCTTGTTCAGGCCAGGCGCAGAAAGCACATTGAGATTGATTGGAAATTCTTCATACCGGTTCTCTTTTTCATCTATCTCGTAATTACCCCAGGGAACCCCCTGAAAGATCTGCATGTGGCCGGGATTTTCAGTGCGGCGTTTTTCGCCGGGGCCGCCGGATGGCTTCTTTTTCGCGACAGATTGCACACGATCCTGTTTGCCCTGCCCGCCGCCTTGGCAGCGAATTTCTTTCTGAGCTGCCTGCGGACCCTTCTTTTCGACGCGCCACTCTTGGGCACCAGCGGCAACGCCGGACGCCTTGCCCTGTCCTTTTCGCATCCCAATGTACTTGGAGAACTCTCAGCTCTGGGGATTTTCTTCCTGCTCTGCTTCCCTCACCCAAATCGCACCATACGCTATACAGGCTATGGGCTCATGGCCATCCTGTCGATCATGATCGTCCTCAGCGTTGGCAGATCTTCCTACCTTGGCATGGCTAGCGCCCTATTTGTATTTGCAGCTATTCGCTCATGGAAAAAATCTCTTGCTTCAGTAGCTATCCTGCTGGTTGTGGCATGCGCCGCATTTCCATTCATGCCGGACAGTGAGCAGCAAAGAATCTTCAACGCATTTCAAGCGCCCCTGGAGGACTCAACCTACCAAAGTCGCTTGCCCATTTGGAGCCTCGCGTATCAAAAGATCACGGAAGCGCCTTTCTTTGGAAACGGTTTACGCACCTTCCAAATCCATTACCAAGAGCATCTCGATAGAAATTATGACACGCTCAAAGCAGAAAATCTTCATACGGAGTTTCGCTACTTTAAGCACCCGCACAGCATTTATCTTGCGGCCATATATGGGTGGGGAATAGTGGGAACGGCTTTGCTAGTCGCATGCTGGGTCATGGCTATTCGATACGGACACTATCAAGGACATCATCTGATGCTCTATATCACGGGCTTCATGCTGGCCTTTGGGCTTTTTGACGTACGCTTTTTAAGTAGAGACGGGGCACTTTTTCTATTTTTTCCGATTGGGATGGCGTTTACTCATACAATCCGCATAAGAACCAAACTCACGTAAATTCCCAATTCGCTCAGCAGGCCCCACGGCAACGAAACACTTCGCCGGGTGTCTTGAGCAGAATATAAATATCAAACCAAATCGACCAATTGCGCACATAATACGCATCGAGACGAACCCTCTCGGCATACGTGGTGTCGCTTCGCCCGGAAACCTGCCAAAGCCCCGTCAATCCCGGCTTTACCTTCTTGTAAAGAGCAAAGCCGCCCTGATATTTGACCACCTCGTCCCAGACGATGGGCCGTGGGCCAACCAGGCTCAAATCCCCGCGCAGTACATTCCATAGCTGAGGCAACTCATCCAGGCTTGTTTTGCGCAAGATGCGTCCCACACGAGTGATGCGCGGGTCGCACGTGAGCTTGTGGTTTTGATCCCATTCGGCACGCATATCAGAATCGGTTGCCAGACACTCTTCCAAAACCTCACCAGCTTCTTGAACCATGGTCCGAAATTTCCAGATAACTATGTCTTTGCCGTCAAGACCGATACGCTTTTGACAAAAAAGGACTGGACCAGTGGAATCTTTCTTGATCCAGATGGCTATCGCCAAAGACAACAACAAAATAATTGGCAAAAAAACAAAAATCAGCCCAAGCTCCATGCATCGTTTGAGCCATTGTCTGCGTGGATCAAGAAGCTTTTGATGAACCTCTAGACCTAAAATTCCACCTAAATCAAAGGCGGAAATCCACAGCGAGGCCGCACCAAAGAGGTCTGGAATCAAAATCAAGCGACGAAACTCCGATGCCGGCCCTTCCAATATTTCAACGAGACGAGCGGGCAATACTCCAGGCATAGCCACGATGGCGACAGCGTCCCTATATTCACTGGCCAAATTTCCCGCGGAATGAAGAGGCCCTTCTACCGGTACGCCGTGGATATGGGTGCCGATTTTGGCTGGATCGTCGTCGAAAAAGGCAACAGGCCGCAGTCCGAGACGATGCTCACGGGCCAATGCTTTGCACACTTCCCGCCCGGTTTTGCCCGCGCCCAGAATCACTACGGGATGGCCCCACCAGTCCTTGGCATGCGCATGTCGACGTAGCAAAGAACGAAACAGCGGAAGCACCAGAAGCGCGCCTAACCACGCCATGAGAAATATGCCACGTGAATATAATTCCCCCTGTTTCGAAAAAAACACTGCTCCCGTCATGGCAAGAAATATGACAGAGGTGGACTGAGATAGTTTTTTGAGTTCTTCCGGGGGACTGAGCAGAATTCCTGGATACAAACCGACAAGTGCATTGGAAACGATATACAACCCAAGGCAAGGAACAAGGTTCCAGTAAAGGAGAAGCCCAAACTGTCCGTCAAAAACGAGCCGGATCCAAACACTCAGACACCAGACCAGCAACAGACCAAGCAGGTCTGAAAGTGCAAATATACCGGTCATAGCAAGCGAATTGAGTTTTCTTTTCATCAAAGGTTGGCCTTGTTTTGAGACGTATTGGATTGCCAAAATCCTGCGTGCATACTGAGGTGTTTTTTTACAACCAAGGGAATGAATCTTTCTAATTTACCAAGAGTAAAGCCCAAAAATTTTGCGCATGTTTCTCCAACAGCATGAAAAAATGCTGGCATATCACCTTGCTTTACCATGTGCGCAAGCAGTTCTCGTGTATATGCGGCGCCGCGTCCATTGGTTGCAAGATTTGAAAGATTAAAATGCCTGGCAAAAAAAACGCCAATGTCAAAATATCGTCGAAATGTCTGCAGCAACGAGTAGTCATGCGAATGATAAACTTGCGCCTCTGCGGCATAAGCGACAGCGTGTCCCGAATTTAAAAGCTTCGCACACATGAGCATATCTTCATTCATGATTACATCATCCGCAAACATGCCCATATCCATGAATACATCTTTTCGAATCGCCGAGGACACGTTGGAAAAAAAATAAGCTCCAATGCCCATGGACTGAATGTTTGCATGCGTTCGAATCTGGCTCACGGGTGGATAGTTAAAAACTCGTGCAAACTTCTCGCCTACGGAAGCGCCTGGATACGGCACTTGTCGGGCAAAGCTTGCCACTGCGTTACCTGAGATGATCGGATCTAGCAAATGTTGCAGGAAAAAAGGATCCACCGGTAATGCATCCTGGGTCATGAAAACGAGAATATCTCCCTGAGCAGGGATGGAGGCTAGGTTACGCGTACCGCCATGGTTGAAATCACTCCGAGCAATAGGCAATACTGTACAACCCAGATAATGTGCTAGTTGAGATGTACCATCGATTGATTCGGAATCAACAACGATGATCTCATTGGGGGGCATTGTCTGGCCGCGCAAAGAGATGACAAGTGATTCAAGCATAGTGAATGCATTCAGACAAGGGATGATTACGGAAATATTCATTGATATAAGCAGTTAAATAAAAAGTACTAAACCGATATTCCGCATCAGATCTTGCTTCCAAAACCCATATTTATAAAGTCTCAGCAATCTGGCCGCATAAGATTTTGAACGAATTGTCGCGTAAACATCTGCCAGTTTAAGAGCGTCCGCCATGTCTTGCCTCGACGCGAAATACTCGCAAAATGCCTGCGCTTGTCGCTGCGCTGCGCGCAAAGAACTTTGTGGGTTAGTATTATTTAATCTTTTAAGGACACCTTTCAAATCGCTGCGAACAGCTCCAAGTTGATTGGTATCATGCTGCCTGTAACGAACCAACGGACGTGATACGAACCCAATTTTTCCAACAGCCGATGCCACAAGCGCAAGCCACCAATCATCACTTACCGGGCGTCTGGCAATGGCGTGGTGCGTACAAGACAATTAATCAGCCCAGCCTCTTATCAAATTTCACATAATTCAAATTCCAAATCAAACAATTCAATCATGCGCCATAATTCATACTTACTATTAATTCCGAAAGAACGAAGCAATTCGTAATACGCTCCTGACTCCTGATCAATATTTTTACAATGTTTGACAACTATATCATCGATAACACCGGATTTGAATAATCGTTCAGATGCTTTTTTCGCCAAGAATAAATCAAGACCAAAACCACTGACACTATACACAAAATATGGGAGCACCGCATTCAAAGCTTTTTTTGAAAAACACGGCATCATGATTTCAACGCCATTCGTGTACCTAAAACCACCTGACCTCGCATTAAAAAAACACTTCCATACACAATGCGAATCCTTGGAAAGAGAGGGTTGAGAAAAATCTAGCTTATATATGGATGTAAGTTGAAAAAAATTCGAGATATCTTCAAAATTAAAAATTAAATCATCATCAATAAAAAAAACATAATCGTAGTTGTCGAATATTTCGGAGTAATTTTGCCAACACTGGAACATTCCTGTAAATTTAGTACCCCTCTGCAAACATACATATTCTGGCTCACAATCTTTGGAAAATAAGCCATCATAGCAATTGACAAATAAGTCCCAATCGCGCGAGGCGCCCGTATCAAACCAATTCCAAAATTCACTGTCATTTCCGCATTGAACAAATACCAGGTTGCGCCCTTTAACCGGAGTCGAGGCCCTGATAATCAAATCAAGATGACACTGGCTCAAGAAATTTCGTTGTCTGGCGACCAAATCCGCAGGAGAAGGCGTAACACCCATATGCGTAGCAACTTCAGAACCAGAATTCGTGGCTAAATATGTCAAATAAGATCCGTCCCCAAGCGAGGAAAATGATCGTGCAAGTGCAGTCATGTCGACCTCAGGACAAGGATCCCTGTATTGACGCCCACCGATTTGCAAGTAGTGGAGCAAACTACAAGAACCAACATCCCCATTTTGCCATCGATACCAATAAGGATTAAAATATAAAGATGTATTGCAACAAATTTTTGCCTTATTTTTGAAGTAATGCTTCAACGGAGAGACACTACTGGGAACGCAGGCGAGTTTTTTATAATAACTCGGATTAAAAAGAGGATTAGGCAACTCTCCCTTTCTTTCTCCCTCAGAAAAATAGTACTGCGAAAACTGACGTTTTGTGCTGAACATTTTGCCATACTCGCGGAAATACCAATCGGGATCCAAATAATCTTCAATCATGACTTAACAACTGCTCGAAATTTCTGAACAACGCGAAACCAAGCTTTTCTATAACTGTCTTTTGACCGAACCTTATTGATAAAATCGACAAGGGGATCATGGGCTTGGAATTTCCTCAGGGCCTCATTCACAGCTCGGCGGCCACAGTTAGCGAAAAAATATTCAAAAGATTCACGGGTATTGGACGAGCTATTCACTTCTTCAAGAATCGAAACCAAAGCATTATCCTCACGGCTACCAAAAGCGATGACACCTAGCCCATGCGTATGCTGAAAATTGAATGATGCATGACAATCCTTGATTTCATCCCAAAACTTCCAGACGCCAAAACCACGATCCCTCACGCACGTATCATGAAACAGTATGATTCCATTGTCCGACACCTTTGGAAGCCATACTGTATAATCATTTTTTACAGCCTCATATGTATGCAAACCATCAATATGAAGCAAATCTATGCTTTTATTTTCAAAATTCTCGACTGCTTTATTAAAATCCTCTCTTAAAACAGTCCCAACACCACCGTACTTACTATTGAATATCCACGTGAAATCATTATAAACACTTTCATCGTAAACACCTGCGTGCTCATCACCGATCCACAGGTCAACCGCTGTCGGGTGGCACTCTATATCATAAAACTTGACAGCTTGACACACAGCAAAAAAACTTGCTCCATAATGGGTACCCAGCTCAACGTACGTTTTAGGTCGAATAAAATTCATTAGGCAGAGCATAAAAGGGATGTGACCACCCCACGCCGAGGGAGTCAATGTCTCTATCTCTATTCCAGCCGGAGCAAAAAAATCTATCATGTCAGCAGCATTAACACTCATTACATCCCCCCATTGAAAATTATATCGCGCCATGTGCTCGAACAGACGCCTCGCAAAAAAACGTACTAAAATGTCACCACAGGCCCACTTCCCCTTGAAAAAAGGAGTTCATGTTTTTTTTGACGATGAAAAGAATGAAAACCCACGTAAGCAGGACAAAAATCAGGATTATCCTCAATTTCATCCCAACTTAGCATAAAATTACATAAGAATTTGTTAAGCATAGTACAAAATATTAGTATGGGTATCCAGCGTAATAGACTTTTCCTGGCCACCCGGGCCGCCAAACCCTGCATTGTTGCTGTAAATATCACATACTTGATCGCTGATGTAGACATCATTTTCAAATTTTGGAAATTCTGCATACATTTCGACGTTTATCAATATCTGCTCATAACCCTTGGCAAGCAATTCGACCCGCGTCATACCGTATGGAGGTACAAGCGGAAATCCATAACGCACGACCATATCAATCAAAACTTCTTCAGCAAGGTTTTCATTGTTCACTAGGCAGGCAATTTCATCCCAATGAATTCCTTGTGAAGCATTCCGGTGCTGTCCCATTTTACGATAGGCGTTCACACCCTGATGTATCTTATCAATCATTTGCCGCCTTGTCCGGACAGGAAGATGATATATTGGAAAACCATTTTTCGCCGGATAATATTGATGATCACTTTTTCCAATCAGTAACGCATGATTTCCCTGAGCTATCCTGTATGACTTGAGGGGTATCAAATTTGGCTGAAATGCAATTTTGTGAAACTCAGACTCTTTGGGCGGCTTTAAAAAAAAGGTTCCGTGCACGGTGCCACTATCCATTTCCAGCGGAACTAAATTCTTCCAGGATAATGCAATAACGGGATAAGATGACAATTCTATCAATTCGCGATCAAATTCTTCACGAGTCGCGAACGGCAAAAATTCATCCGCATCTAGAAAAAAAACCCAACCCTCTTCATCCGCATCCACAAGATGATGAACTATCCATGTCATAACTTCTGACTGAAAATACCCTTCATTACAAAATCTATAACAACGAATTTGCGGGAAGCGACTCCTTAAACTATGAATATATTCATACGTTCCATCTGTTGACATATGATCAACGATAATTATATTATCAAACATTGTTAAAGCATGAGCGAGAAAAACATCAATAAGAGCGCTTTCGTTTTTCACCATAGTGATAAGATTTTTTTTCTGGGAATTGAACTAAAAGCTTTTTTATTTTTGCCATATTGTTTGTGAAGAAAACACGCTTTATACTTATTGAATACCATACGGGTTATTTTATTAAATATAAGAACTAATGCCATGAAAAAGCCGACATGCTTTATTTTGGAGCGAAGCTTAGAGCATAAAGTTTTAAATTTTCCCATGAGCACTATTCAACTCCAAAATATAATTATAACATTACTGTGAGGGAAGACAAAAGCGAGCGGTTACTATAAAATCAACACCCATGCATTAAGCACAACCCTCGTAGCCTCTCTCAAATCGATCCCATGACGTCGACGCAAAAAAACACCATTTCTTTGAAAAAACGGATCCTGCTTAACGTGTCGAAAAGATAAGGACCTCCTCCACATGCTTGGGCACACATCCGCGGGAGTGACGTCCAGGTCCTTCAAAGCTTTTTACAACGGCCTCGACAATTTATCGTTTGCGTGAAAAAAAACTGAATATCTCGCGCAACGGCGCAGTAAAACGCCATGAAGAGCTTTCTAAAACATCTAGTAAACGTTGCTGCAACTCCTCATTTTGCCTGACCTGCGTATCCAGCGCCCTTATCAGCGAATGCGACGCCTTGCGCTCATTCTCTAACATCTCTAATGCTACAGAAATCTGTCGTTCTTGAGTTTCTATGACGTTTAGAACCTTTTTATCAACAGCAAACAAGCAACTTCCATTTTTCAAAAGATCACGATACTTTACGCATAAACCATGTGAAATTTCAGCAATTACCGCAAAAGCTAAAGACAAGTCATCTATACATTTAATATCATAAATCTCAGGACATGGCATTTCGATTCTTGAAATTTCTTCCCACTTCACTCTATCCAACACAAGAACGACCGCCATCGACTTCGCCGTGCTTTCCACATTTCGAGAACAACTCAGTCCGACATACAGCCTATCCGTGTCAAAAGCGATTCCTCGGGTATACCCGCCAAGATATTTGCTTCTGACCAACATCCCGTATCCGTCATATTCTCGAATTTCTCCCAACTCAGAATTCGCGAGAAGAAGCCCCTCACCGTGAGATCGCAGGCTATGCGGCTGCGACAACGCCCCTATCAGACACTCCCCTGTCAGCAGGTCAGCGACAAAACCGGTCTCAAAGGTCCCGTTTTTGTATTCTCGATGAGTCTTAAAGTCGCCAAAGGCGCTGAACACGACCCGACCATTCCACATCTCCAGACAATTAATGTGTTTGGAATCCTCCTCCCCGCCGAATTCCCAGCGCCGAATCTCTCGCCCGTCGGCATCGAATTCATAAATTGCGTTCCGTTCCGTGCCTACGATGTAAATCGACTCTCCGACCACCAGCACATCATGAATATCGGCGACCAACTCTTTGTCAATGTGCTTCCAACTGTTGCCTGCGCCATATTTGAAGACCGAATCCGGCTGCACCGCGCGGTAAGCGGCAGCGGAACCGAATGCAAGCCCTGTAGAACTCAAGTCGTCAAGTTGGTAAATGTTTGAGCTATGCACGACAAACACTCCCCCGTCATTGGGCGCCGAGACAATCAAAGCCTGGGATCTATCAACCATGAACACTCACTTGCGGATGAAATTCAAAATAAACCGCTTCGGTTTCCAGGTTTGAAGCAACAGGTACAACCCGAAAGACAAGCGCATCAACGACACGATGCAGCACCGTCTCTTCACCGCCGACATTCCCAAAAACGCCGACAGTGACGAAGTACGTGCCCGGATTCAGCACCATACGCAATGTGAAACGGACTTTCGCCGTCTGTTTTTGCTCGACCGCAACGACCGCTCCGGCCAAAACAGGAGCCGACATCGCGCCCCCCAAGGCCTGCCCGCTGACCGTACGGATGGACATCCCAAAGCGGACATCCGCGGCAGCGCGAAAAAAATCGACTTCATAACTACAATTGTAGATTTCATTTCGCTCCAGCAGATTTACCTGGTACCCGCTGGCATCGTGCAAGCGGACATCTCGAATGACTCCTCCATGGGATTCATACGCCAGGGTGCTTGCCGGCTTGAGGTGCGGATCAAAGCTCGCGGATATCTCTGGCGCGTCGACATGAACGGCCGGCTGAGGCTGATCATGGGACATCCCGCCAAGGCTTTGCGTTATCTCTCTGCAAATCGCTTCTTGTTTGTCATCTGGCGCAAACAGCAGCTTCTGATAAAAGCCGACCATCGTTTTGGGATCGCCCATGGCCAGCACCCGCCCCTTTTCCAGCAGGATTACCTGACTGCACAATTCAACAATTTGAGAAGCCGAATGCGAGACAAACAAGATGGTTGAGCCGCCTTTTTTGAGATCCTCGATACGGGAAAAGCACTTCCGCTGAAAAAGTTCGTCTCCCACCGCCAGTGCTTCGTCAACTATCAGGATGTCCGGCTCGACGCTAATTGCAACTGCGAAAGCCAGCCGCACCATCATCCCGCTGGAGTATGTCTTGACCGGCTGCCCGATGAACCCGCCAATATCCGCAAACGATTCAATGAACGGCAGCCTATCTGAGAACTCCTTGGGGCTTAGCCCCAGCAGAGTCGCATTCATCTCCGCGTTTTCAATGCCGGTGAATTCAGAATTGAAGCCGGAACCAAGCTCCAGCAGGGCGGACACGCGGCCATCAACGAACACCTGTCCGGTGGTGGGGGCCAAAGTCCCGCAAATGAGCTGAAGCAATGTCGACTTGCCGGATCCATTGCGCCCTATGATGCCGACAGTCTCTCCCCGCCCGACGGAAAACTGCACATTTCTGAGCGCCCAAAATTCACGATAATAGTTTCTCCGTCCACGAAACAGCGTTTGTTTCAATCGATCCCGCGGAGACTCGTATATCTGGTAGCACTTACCGAGTTCTTCAACAATAATCGCATTATCAAAGGACATCGGCAAATCCCTTACGCGTTTTTTGGAACCAGAAAAAGCCAAACCAAGCGATGCAAAGCATCGCTCCCCAATATGCTATAAGCAAGCTCCAGTCGGGATTAATACCAAAGAACATGACGTTTCTCATTTGAGCAATAGCAGGCATAAGGGGATTCAAGTATATGAAAACCTGGTATGATTTTGGAACTGCATCCACGGGATAAAAAATAGGAGAAACAAACATCATTACGGTTGTCAGCAGACCTACAATCTGAGACAGATCCCGAAAATAAACGCCGAGTGCGGACATTGTCCACAACATCCCAAGAACAAAAAAAGCAAGCGGCATAACGACAAACGGAAAATACACAATGGTCGCATGCGGCGGGCCGATGAAAATGGTGTACGCGAGTACCCATACGACAAGACTGATCGCTGTATGAAAAAAGGCGGAAGCCAGCGTGACGAACGGCAAAATTTCCAAAGGAAAAATCACCTTCTTCACGTAATTCACATTTGAGAGAATCAACCCGGGAGATCGGATCGCGCAATCCGCAAAAAGATTGAATACAATGAGCCCAATGAACAAAATCAAAGCGAATTCGGCTTTTGATTCCGCGCCTGTTCCCCATCGAGCTTTAAAGACCACGCTGAAAACGAATGTGTACACGGCCAACATGAAAAGCGGATTAAAAAAAGACCAAAATAGCCCTAAAAATGAGCCCCGATAGCGCCCAATTACTTCTCGTTTGGTTAAAGCTATCACAAGTGAACGATTGCGCCACAAACTTGCGAACATCTCTCGCGGCGATGTTGGAAAATCACGCATATATTACTTTGATTCCTGGAACAGTATTCTGCAGTTTACAAGTTGTACTGTGCAGCCATCCACTGCCTGTAATCACCATTCTGGACCTCACGCCACCATTTCTCGTTTTCCAGATACCACCGAATCGTCTTGGCTATACCCGACGCGAAGGTCTCGTTGGGCGCAAATCCCAGCACTGACTCGGATTTGGTAGCGTCTATGGCGTATCGCCGATCGTGCCCAGGCCGATCAGTCACAAAGGTGATCAGGTCCTCCGACTTTCCTCTCAGTGCAGACAGGGCGTTTGGAAACGCCTCGCGGTAGCGCTCTTCCTGCATGGCTTCATTCATCAGCCGACAAGCCTGCTTGACGATATCGATATTGGCCCACTCGTTGTTACCGCCGATGTTGAAACACTCGCCAACTCTGTCTGATTTGAGGATCAAATCGATGCCACGGCAATGGTCTTCCACATGCAGCCAGTCGCGTATCTGCAAGCCGTCCCCGTACACCGGCAGCGGCCGATCATCAAGAATGTTGGTAATTACCAAGGGGATGAGCTTTTCCGGAAAATGGTAGGGCCCGTAGTTATTGGAGCAATTACTGATGGTAACGGGCAGGCCGTATGTCTCCATGTATGCTCGCACCAAATGATCCGACGCCGCCTTGCTGGCTGCATATGGAGAATTGGGCGCGTAGGGTGTTTTTTCGGTGAAAGCGGGATCGGTTGGCCCGAGGGTGCCATAAACCTCATCTGTGGACACATGATGGAAACGGACATCTCTTTTCCCTTTCCATTCCTCCAACCAGACTGCGCGCGCAGCCTTGAGCAAACTATGCGTGCCCACGATATTCGTTTCGATAAAGGCATCCGGTCCGAGAATGGAGCGATCCACGTGCGATTCGGCGGCAAAATGAACCACTGTGTCAAGTTCGTAAGAACGGAGCAAATCCTCAACCAGGGCTTGGTCGAGGATATTTCCATGCACGAATCTAAATTTTCCAGCTTCTTCTATGCCTGCCAAATTGGCCCGATTTCCTGCATAGGTCAGGGCGTCAAGGACAACGACAACGTCTTGCGGATATGTGGAGCGCCAATAGCGCACAAAATTGGACCCGATGAACCCAGCCCCACCCGTAACGAGAAGCTTCTTCACTGAGCGCCCCCCAAGACGAACCCCGCCGGAAACACATCCGCATCCGCAAACCGCAAACCGTTTTTATCCTTATCGGAGAGTACCGGTTCGCCGTGAAGAGGCCATGCGATATTCAGCTCCGCATCGTTCCAGATAATGCTTCGCTCATATTCGGGCGCATAAAAGCCCGTGCATTTATACACAAATTCCGCCTGCTCGCTCAGCACATAAAAACCGTGCGCAAACCCCGGCGGCACCCAGAACATGCGCTTGTTCTCCGAGGAAAGCGTGGCGCCGACCCATTTGCCAAAGAAAGGGGACCCCTGCCGGATATCCACCGCCACGTCAAAAACTTCACCGGCAATGACCCGCACCAATTTCCCCTGCGGCTGACGAAGCTGGTAATGCAGGCCGCGCAAGATCCCTTTGCCGGACAAGCTGTGATTATCCTGCACGAAATCAAAATCAATCCCATTCTCGGCAAAAGTTTTTCGCTGCCAGGTTTCCATGAAAAAGCCTCGTTCATCTCCAAAGACACGGGGCTCGATAATCATGACATCTGGAATTTCGGTTTTGATGATTCGCACTGCCTATTCCCCACTCACAAGCAGATTAAGCAAATACATGCCATACCCGCTCTTTTTTTGCTCTTCGCCCAGTTTGCAGAGCTGCTCCGCATCAATGAAACCTTGACGATAGGCGATTTCCTCAGGACAAGCGATCTTGAGGCCTTGCCGTTTTTCAATTGTTTGTACGAAAAGGGAGGCTTCCAGCAGACTATCATGAGTTCCCGTATCAAGCCAGGCGCTGCCTCGACCCAATTTTTCCAGGCACAGACTCCCCATTTCCAGATAACGACGGTTCACGTCTGTGATCTCCAACTCCCCGCGAGGCGACGGCTTGATGGACTTGGCGATATCCACGACCTGATTGTCGTAAAAATAAAGCCCTGTAACCGCATGGTTGGATTTGGGTTTTTCGGGCTTTTCCTCCAGAGAGGTGACATTGCCCTCCTTGTCGAATCCGGCCACGCCATACGCCCTGGGATCAGAAACATGATAGCCGAAAACAGTGGCTCCTTGCGTGCGGGCCGTGGCCCGGCGCAACTTTTCGGACAATGTGTGTCCAAAAAAAATATTATCCCCCAAAACCAGTGCAGAATGTGCATTACCAAGAAATTTCTCGCCAATCAAAAATGCCTGCGCCAAGCCATCTGGAGATGGCTGCTGGGCGTACGTGAGAGAGAGCCCCCACTGACTGCCGTCACAGAGCAAGCGTTCGAAGAACGGAAGGTCCACCGGTGTGGAAATAATAAGGATATCACGTATTCCCGCAAGCATAAGCGTGCTTAACGGGTAATAAATCATGGGTTTATCATATACAGGCATAAGCTGTTTGCTCACGCCCTTGGTCAGAGGATAAAGCCGTGTCCCGGATCCTCCGGCAAGAATAATACCTTTTCGCTGTGAACTCACGTAATACACTCCATATAATCGGCACATAATAATAACTACAAAAAGTCTCGAACGAGCCTGAGTGTCATTCCCGCGAATGCGGGCTATGTCAGCCTACGCGTGAAATCCATTCTTTTTAAGATAGTTAAAAAGCGTGGATCCCCTTCTTCAAGGGGATGACGACGTTTTGCAGTGACGTCATAATAGGCCAAAAAAATATTTTGATCTCTAAACAAACTCGCAGCCTGCGCGTTAAGAATAGTTTAAAATCGGAAACAGCGTAAACCATGCGTCAACGGCGGCGTCAATCTCTTAATGAACCGTAAGACAAACTTCGCCTTATTGACTGTTTTTTATGAAAAAAGAGATTTTGTCGGACATGATCGAAAAAGAGGGGAGAATGCAAGCAGTATTAAGACATCTCCGCAATCCGAAACGAAAATAACTGATCACCGCACCACAAACCACGGATTGTGCAAATTTTCCTTGTTGTATGCAAGCTCCGCCCCTGTCTCCCAGCAAGTCAAATCCTTGCCAGCAAACTTGGCGATGGCGTGACCGGCCGCAGTGTCCCACTCCATGGTTGGTCCCAGACGCGGATAGACATCCGCCGAGCCTTCCGTCACGCGGCAGATTTTAAGCGAGCTGCCCGCCGGAACGAGTTCAACCTGGGCGTGTTCACTGCGCGCCTTTGCGACAAATTCTTCCAGCTCCGGCGAGCCGTGCGATCGCGATCCCATGATCACGTAACTCGTTCGATCATAAGGTTGGGGCAGGCGGGTGGAACTGACCAGCACCGCGTCAAGGCCCGGATGTTTTCCAGCCATCTCGCTGCGAAATGAGCCCAGACCTTGCGCACCGAAATACAAAAGGCCGGTTACGGGCACAAAAATGACCCCACATACCGGCACCGCATCGTGAACCAGGGCGATGTTGACCGTGAACTCCCCATTGCGTTTGATAAATTCCTTGGTCCCGTCCAGCGGATCTACGATCCAAAACGGATTCCATTCCCTGCGCTCTGCATAGGGAATAGACCGCCCCTCTTCGCTCAGGACCGGATACGGCGTCTCCTTCAAGAAGCGCATGATCACGTCATGCGACGCCTTATCCGCACACGTCAGCGGCGAATTGTCGGACTTGAGTTCAACGGTGCACGCTGCGCTCTCATATACCGCCATGATGGCCAGCCCCGCTTCCAAGGCCGCGGGAATGGCAACATACAGACAGGATCGAACGTCAATCTTCATTGCCGCTCCGCGTTCAGCGTCTCGAGCACAAAATCCACAACATCCTGCACGCAATCATTAATCGTGCACTTGTCGGTTTCAAGCACCAACGCGGGGTTACGGGGTTCGTCGTATGGAGCGGACACCCCCGTGTAGTTCTGAATTTTCCCGGCCCTGGCTAGTTTGTAGAGCCCTTTGACATCCCGCTCTTCACAAACTTCAATAGGGCATTTGACATATATCTCAAAAAAATCGTGCTCGCCAATGATGCGCCGCACCTTTTCACGGTCTCCTTCCAGGGGAGAGATAAATGCGGTCAGGCACAGAGTGCCGGCATCGAGGAACAGTTTGACCATCTCCGCAATGCGCCGCAAATTTTCGGCCCTCGCCTCGGGCGAGAAGCTCAGATCCCCGCACAGGCCGTGCCGGACATTGTCGCCGTCAAACACGTAGGTTCGTATGCCTTGCCCATGGAGCGCTTCCTCCACCAGATGAGCCAAGGTTGATTTGCCGGAGCCCGAAAGCCCGGTGAACCAAAAGACCTTTGCCGGGTGACGATTGAGCTTTTCACGTGCCTGACGGTCTATCTTGCCGCGATAACTGACTGTGTTGGGAGATTTTGGTGTGTGCATGTATTTCATTAAGAAACGTTGAAACAGAGGATTCCCCTAGTATTCCGGAAGTCGACAATCAAGACAAAATCCAGAATAACCGAATTTCAGGATCACTTTCCACCAGCAGTGTTCACTCACTCGCATCATTCGCAGGAGAATATTCGGGGACCAGACTCTCAAGCTCTCGTCGCACGCCGTCCACATCAAAACGGCGCGTCGCCTCGAACAACGCATCCAGCGTCTCATCCTGGCCGACGCCATCCCTGCCGGAGCGCAGCACCATGATCTTGTCGTGCCCGGTCTCGAGCACGTCCTCACCGGCGGTGATGAGCTCCTCGTAAAGTTTTTCCCCCGGTCGCAAGCCCGTGAACTTGATCTCGATCTCAGAAGGATCCTTGCCTGAAAGCACGATGAGATCCCGGGCCAGTTCGGCGATGCGCACGGGCTGGCCCATCTTGAGCACGAAAATCTCTCCGCCCTGCCCCAGGGCACCGGCCTGGACGATGAGTTGGGCCGCTTCGGGGATGGTCATGAAGTAGCGGGTCACTTCTGGGTGGGTGACCGTGACCGGGCCGCCGCGTTCGATCTGGCTGCGGAAGAGCGGGATGACCGAGCCCGACGAGCCGAGCACATTGCCGAACCGCACGGCCATGAACGTCGTCCCCGCGCCTTGAAAGCCATGCATGAGCAGCTCCGCCACGCGCTTGGACGCGCCCATGACGTTGGTCGGGCGCACGGCCTTGTCCGTGGACACGAGCACAAAACGCCGGACACCGTGCCGGACCGAGGCCTCCATGACCGTGCGCGAACCCAGGATGTTATTGGTCACAGCCTGCCACGGGTTGCATTCGAGCATGGGCACATGCTTGTAGGCCGCGGCATGGAACACGACCTGCGGTTGCCGGGCCGCAAAAACCGTGTCCACCAGAGCAGCGTCCTGCACCTGCCCCAGCACCGTGACATAACGCGTGAACCCATGCTGGTGCAGAAGCTCCATCTCGATGGAGTACAGGTTCTCTTCACCGGCATCGAAAAGCACGAGCAGGCGCGGATTGAATCGGATGATCTGGCGGCAGAGCTCCGAGCCGATGGACCCCCCGGCCCCGCTGACCAGCACCACCTTGTCCTCAAGGTAGCCCTTGATCCCAGCCTCGTCCAGGTGCACTTCCTCGCGGCCGAGCAGGTCCTCGTAGCGCACGTCGCGCAGCGCCTTGACCGAGACCTTGCCGCTGGCGATGTCGGCCAGCGCGGGCAGTTTCTTGATGCGCAGCTGGGCCGCCTCGCAGGCGTCCACGATCTCCCGCAGATGACCGCCGGCCTGACCCGCGCTGACCAATATCTCCTCGGCGCGGGTCATCTGGGCCACGCTCACCAGCGCCGCCAGCGGCCCATAGACGGGCAGGCCATGGATATTGCGTCCGATCCGGACCGGGTCGTCATCCACAAAGCCCACCAGGAGCAGCCCGGAATCTCGAACTTCCAGGATTTCCTTGGCAATGCGCGCACCATCATCGTCAGCCCCGACAATGAGCGCCCTGATGCCGAGGGCGGGTGCGCAGAACCTCTCGGGCAGCAGGGCAAACAACCAATCTTTCGGCTGCGCGGAAGCCTCGTATAGAGAACGTATCAAAACCCTCGCCCCACAAGCGAAAACAAAGGCCAACAGCGGGTCCAGGATAAAAACGGAGCGCGGATGGCCCTGAAAATGCGACGTGAACGCGACATAGATGATCAGCGCCACCTCGGCCATAAACACCGCCCGCCCGATCTTCCACAAGTCGGCCAGACCGGTATAGCGCCACATGCCCCGATACAGGCCGCAGACCCAGAAAAAGGCCAGCTTCAGGCCCACGGCGGCGGGCATCATCCTCAACATCTGGAGAAAGAATTCCGGAGAAATTTCGAACTCAAAACGCAGACCATAAGCCAGAATCAGAGCCAGAGCAAACAGCCCGCTCTCGCCAAGGAGCATGAGGTAGAGATTTTTATTGCACCAAAAATTCATTGTATGCTGCCGGAGGTCGCACTTCGCATGGCTTTTTTTAAAACACCGCCGACCACCTCGGCATACCCTTCAATATCTTCGGAAGAAATTGTCGGGTGAACGAGCAAAAGAATACTTCTTTGGCCCAAGTCATTGGCAACTGGCAAACTTGCAGCAGGGCCCAGCCCGATTTGCACAAAAGCCTGTTCGCGGTAGATCTCAGGGCAGATACCTGCCAAGCAAGGCATTCCTTGCGCGTTGATCTTAGCGACAATCCGGTCCCGATCCCAACCTTCGCGAAACCCAGCGGCATCCAACGTCAGGTAAAATTTATAGTAGGAATGAAAAAAATCCTTTCCAGGCTCGGATACTTTCACCCAAGGCAATGAGGACAACCTCCGCGCCAAATACTCTGCATTTTTCCTGCGGAAGCAAACCCAGGTATCGAGCTTCCCGAGCTGAATACGTCCGATAGCCGCTTGCATTTCGGTCATCCGCCAATTGGAGCCAAAGGATTCGTGCAACCAGCGAAAGCCCGCCGGTTCTTCCCTGCTATATACTGCGTCCCAACTCTTGCCGTGATCCTTGTATGCCCAGGCGCGTTTCCAGGCATGCTCATCATCCAAAAGGAGCATGCCTCCTTCACCGCCAGTAGTGATGATCTTGTCCTGACAAAAGGAAAATGCAGCAGCGTGGCCGAAAGAGCCCACAGGCATCCCCTTGTACCGGGCACCATGGGCCTGGGCGCAGTCCTCGATGACGACAAGATCGTGCTTGCGGGCCAATTCCATGATGGGGTCCATGTCACACGGCCACCCAACCAAATGCACGCAGATGATTGCCTTTGTCCGGGGAGTGAGAACCCGGGCAATGGTTTCCGCCGTGATGTTCCGAGAAAAGGGATCGACATCCGCCAAAACAGGCACCGCTCCCCTGGCAACGGCGCAGCTGGCTGAAGCGATGAAGGACCAGCAGGTTGTCACGACTTCATCACCCGACCCAACACCAAAAGCGTGCAAGGCCAACTCCAGCGCCAAGGTGCCGTTGGCCAAGGCTATTCCATGCCTGCGACCAACATATGCGGCGTATTCCGTTTCGAACAGCCGGCACTCGTCTCCCGTCCAATAATTGACTTTCCCGGACTCAAGTACGCGGGCCACCGCAGCCCGTTCGTCTTCCGCGAACGCGGGCCATGGCGCAATTCTGCTGTTCAGCAAGACTGATGCCTCACAATACGGGCCGGGGTACCCATGACCACGGCATTGTCAGAGATGTCCCGCACCACAGTGGCACCCGCCGCGACCATGACGTTCTTCCCGATTGTGATACCCTGGATAACTTGGCTTCCGATTCCGAGCCAAGAACCATTCCCGACAGTAACGTTGCCCCCCAAATGAACTCCTGGGCATATGTGTACGAAATTTCCAATCCGGCAATCATGGTCCACAGTTGCTCCTGTGTTGATGATGCAATGAGCCCCTATTTGAGCGCCAACCTGGACCACTGCCCCGGCGCATACGACCGAACCGAGCGCTACAGTGCACAAAGGGTCGACCCAGGAATGGGCATGTACGGCAACAGCCCAGAGAATGTCCCGGAATTTAGACGCAACCATCCTTCTGACTTTACAGTCACCAATACCAATAATGGCCTCCGCACCCGACAACCGGCCGAAATCTTCAAGCCGTCCCAGCACGGAAAGCCCGGAAATGATCGCTTCGCTCAACTCCGGCGCATCATCATAAAAGCCGAGGGCGTCACCCCCGTTGGAGCGCAAAACGCTCAACACCACCCTGCCGTGCCCGTTGGCACCCAAAATATACGTGCCGCTCATTTGTCACCTCGCATACCGTTTGTTCCCTGGAAACGAGGCATTGTTTCGTGACCAGCAGCAGAGATTCCATCCCGGCGGAAAACAGCCTGGAGTGTCATCCAGAAAATTTTCAGGTCCAATGTGGTGCTCTTATTGTCAACATACCAAACATCCAAGGCAAATTTTTCCTCCCAACTCAATACATTACGACCATTGACCTGGGCCCAACCAGTGATGCCCGGGCGAACTTCATGACGCCTCGCCTGCTCCGCAGAATATAGAGGCAAGTATTCCATCAGCAGGGGACGAGGCCCAACAAGACTCATTTCGCCCTTAAGAACATTCCAAAGTTCGGGCAATTCATCCAGTGAGGTCGCACGCAGAAATCGCCCAAATGAGGTCAGTCTCTCCGCATCAGGCAACAACCGTCCAAACCTGTCTTTTTTGGCACTCATTGTCCTGAATTTGTACATCGTAAAAGGTTTGCCGTGCAAGCCAGGTCGGAGCTGCGAAAAAAAAGGCGGCCACCCCATCTTGAGCCAGACCAGGATTCCGATCACGACCATGGGAGACAACAGAACGCACAATGCAACCGCTGAAACCATAACATCCATGAAGCGCTTCATCATTTGGCTCGGTAAACCCGGGTCCAGGGGAATTTGTCGTCCACAAGCTCGAAGTGGGGCTCGAAAGATTTCGTGTTCCCAATGAGCATCTGAACCATCATGGATCTGTACATCTTGGAGTCCATCAGGAAAACCTGTTTGGAAAGCTGATTGATAATTACGTGCGCGTTCGCATTTTTTGGCCACTCGAATTGCCGAATCCCGCCTTGTTCCACCACGTCGATGGAATCGACGGGCATCTGTCTTTCATTGACCAGAATAGCTCCAGTAGTTGTATCAACCTTGACCTCGCCCCTTACCTGCTGAATCTTGCCTTGGGCGGCCGCACCTGAAACCAGATCCCAGTTGCCGTAATAGCTGATCCAACTGGCCAGACGCAAATTTTCCCAGGAGAGCACCAGGTATTGCGACGGCAGGTCGACCGAGAAATTCTCTTCAACCGCAGCAAGATTTTCGACAAAAGCGTTCGCCGCTGGCGCACCCATGAGTTCAAGTCCGGCTAAAGGATTGGACCAGTAATATGAAGCCGTGTCTGGATTATCGGAATTTTTGCGCTGAGCCTGAGTCACATACTTCATAAGCTGGCTAGCCTGGAGCGCGGAGTCGGTGCTGTGCACACGGGCCAGCGGGTACAGCCACTTCCCGTCATGTGCCCCGCCATCTCCGAAGGTCAGACGTTCCGCGTAATACTGCCCTGCGTATCCGTAATCCCACCACTGCCAAAGCCTGGCGTCGGGGTCGACCCTGTCGCGCAAATCCAAAAACGTCTGGGCGTAGACTCTAGGCAAAACAGTGACCGGCTGCATCTGGCTCATCATATCTCCCGCCGGCCAGAAAACGATACAACAAAGGGCAAGTTGAGCAATCCATCGTCTCCCTTGCGATTGCCCAAGCAGCCGCATCAATTCCGCCACCCCAAAACCGAAGCCGACGCCAAGAGTAACCCCGCCGTACATGGCAAAACGGTTTCCAAGCGTCACGCTGGCCATACCAAGAACAAGAAAAGGTAAAAACACGAGGAGCTGCGGTCTGCGGATAACTGCAAAGCCATACCCCACCACACCAAAAACAAACAAGGCAACATGGCCGGCAATACGCTCGGTCATAACAAGCCACTGAAGATTCTGCGCCTCACGGACGCTTTGAACTATATCCGGTAACTGCAACGAACTGGCGTTGCTTGCCATTTCTATGGGCTGAGTTTTTGCGTAGGCTATAACCATATTGGAATAGGTGATCACCTTCGTATGCAGTTCAGTGTAGAAAAAAATCAGAATGGTGGCAAAAAGCAAAGCCAGCAGTCCATAGTGCTGCTTGAAAAAAAACGGACGCAAGATCAAGGTCATTGCCAGAGCCAGGGCCAGAGCCAAGCCAAGCAGGCCACCGAAAGTCAGGGCATAGACCAATATCAAAACAGCCCATACATGCATCAACTGCCCTTTGGGAGCGAGCCCAAAACCCAGCAGGGCCGACATGCCGAGCACAGCCAAAAGAATGCTGCCGCCCTGCGTATATGTAAGAAAATTCAGCGCACCACAAACTCCTGCCAGGAGCGCTAGAGAAACCGAAAGTTTGACATGAAATTCGGACTCATCTGTCGACCTCTTCCAGTTCTGTCCAGTCTGGACAATCAACCAAGCGGTCAAGGCACAGGCAAAAGACAGCGGAAAAAACAGGGCGAGAAGATCCGTATCACAGAATCCCAACCGTGTACGGACTAGGAACCCAATACTTGAACCTGACATGACTGCGAAAATGACACCCGCTTCCGTCATACGCATGAACCGCGCCAACAAACAGGCGGGCAACGCGAGCCAGGGTACGGTCAATACCGGCAGCCAAAAACCTATTGTCCCGAGTTGCAGTCCGGTTATTTGATGTATGAATCGGATGAGCCCCGCCAAGGCTGAATCGACATAACTGCCAATTCCCTTGGCTCCCGCCAGCCAAGCATAGGCGTCATGGGTAGCCATGAGCGGTTCGCCGTCAATAAACAAATGATCCGCCTGCCAGTACTCCAGTTCTATCAGCCTAAGCGCCACGCCAAGCGTAAAAGCCAGGACAAAAGCAAAAAGAGCCTCCCCATTAGCAGGAACATCTAAAATTGTTCGAGAGGCGAGACTCGATTTTGATCGGCCAACTTCGACCTTACTCATGTAAACACTCCATGTATCTTAAAGCAAAGAAGCATTCTTGATGTCACTGCAAAATTGTCCCGAAAGAAGCATGGGTGTCATTCCCGCGAAGACGGGAATCCATTCTTTTCAAATAGTTAAAACGGCATGGATCCCCCTTTTTCAAGGGGATGACGACTTTTTGCGGTGGCGTCATTCTTGATTGACCCAGATTTGTAAAATCTATCCTAGGCGTCATAACGAGGGCTAAGTATCTTCGTGCATGAGACCTGAATAAAAATGCACCATTTCGGACGTTACATAATCCATCGAAAAATTTGTTACCGCCCTCTCTCGCGCCTTCATGCCCATCTCGACACGCATGACTGGGTCATCATAAAAGCGCAACAGACTATCTAGCAATTTCTCGATATCACCAGCAGGGTAAAGAAGCCCGGTTTCACCGTCAGCGACAGCGTCAGTAAGGCCATAGATGCAGGACGCTACTGCTGGCACGCCACAAGCGGCAGCTTCGATAATGACGCTTCCAAACCCCTCTCGATAGCTGGGCAAGACGAAGACATCTGAAGATGCCATGTAATTTTCAGGGGTTGAAGTGTAATCTACGCGGATGACCCGATTCTGCACAGATCTACACCGGTCATATATCTGAGCAGAGATACCAGCCTCATCAGGGCCGACAATAAGAAGCCAAGCATCATTGCACTTTTGAGCCAGCATAGAAAATGCCTGCGCAAGGTCGAGCACGCCCTTGTCGAGAGTTAAGCGCCCAAGATATACATACAGGAGCGCATCTTGCGGAATACCAAGTTCACGTCTGACCCTTTCACGGACCGCACTGTCCGGACAAAACCGGTCACAATCCACACCTGATATCGAACCGTGTCCGAGCACAACTCCCTGGCCTGAACTCAAAACTCCTTCAGCTTCGAGGAAATCACGCTGAGAGTAACTGTCCGTGAGAACATGCGTGGCACATGAAACAATAAGCTTGTCCGCTCGCTTTAACATTTCACGAGCTAAGCCATTCCGAGTTGCCCAAACCTGACCAGTAAAACAATGAATTCGTAGCGGAATACCGGCCATCAAGGCTGCAAGCATTGCCAGCAGACCGGCTTTCGGGGTTATCGAATGAACAGCGTCGTAACGGTTCGTTCGAAAATGGCGATACAACTCAATAAGCGACACAATGTCTGGCAAGGGCCGAATAGGCCTGGCGATGGGAATACTCACGCATTGAATACCTGAACTCCAGCCAGAAAAATCACCTTTAGAATGAAAATTTGAGATTGCGGTTAACTCATACAAACCAGAGAGCGCCTTGAAATGATTGGACATGAAAGCACGCATTGTCATTGGGGTAGATGTAACAAAGCATATTTTTTTCATGAATAATTTTTCCGCGCCTCAACCAGTTCGGTGACGCCTTCCTCAAGACTGACGCGGTTGCGGTGCCCCAGCTCAAGCTCAATTCGGGCTGAATTGTAGCGTACGGCATTAGTCAGGGCGTCGATCCGCGATTCACGCAGGGGGAAGCCGGGCAGATACTGCCCGACACGCGCCAACATTCGGACCGGCAATTCCGGCAAGCGGCAGCGAGGCGCTTTGCGGCCCAGAGCCCTGGCAATCAATCCGACAAAGTGCTCCATCGGACATGAGTCGGAAACGATGTATGCACGCCCTGCCTCAGGCGAGCTGCTGTCTGAGCACAACACCAGCGCATCAATGACATTGCTGACATGAATATAGTTGGCCACGGTCTCCCTGGGGCCGAAATGACAAAACAAGCCCAGATCGATCATGCGAATCAACTGAAACAAAGATTGATTGGGCATGTCCGGACCATAAATATTCGAAGGGCGGAGAATGAAGCACTTCAAGCCGTTCTTAGCGGCCGCCTGAACCAGCGCATCGCCCGCTGCCTTAGTTCGCTCGTACGAATTGACCGGAGCAAGAATACTCTCTTCATCAACAACACCGCGGCGCACCGGACCATAGACCCCGGTACTGCTCAACTGCACCCAAAGCCCGACTTCACCTTGGGCAGCGGCCAACAACCGTTCTGTGCCCCGCGCATTGACCTCATCCATTATGGACGCATCATGCAGTTCCGCCGCGCAGTGATAAAGTACATCCACGCCAGCGGCAAAGGCTCTAAGGTTTACCCCGGAGCGTATATCTCCGATAAAGGGCGTAGCGCCAGCTAAAGTCGTTTTTAAACTCGACCTCGTCAGATAACGGACCTCATCGCCAAGAGCCACATGGCGGGCCACAAGATGACGGCCAATGAAACCGGTTCCGCCGGTAATTGCAACGGTCTTAGTCATTTACAACAACCGTATTGTAAGCGAGCGACAAACCCCACCTTCCAATAATTTGAGGCTATGAGATAGTACACAGAATAATAGACAATTTTAAATATTCTCTGATATTCATAATACTCGAATTTCAGACGATAGTAGCTATGCAAAAAAAGGCTCTACTCTAACATTCGTTTTTAAAAGCTGCCAATCAATAGAATTACTGTGTATATATGCTAAATTTTGCTTTGAATTTCTAGCGTGTAACAACAAATAACAACTACACAAAAAAATCACCTCATAAATATTCAGCTATTTAAATATATTATTTTTTTAAATTTATTAAGAATAAAAAAACGAAGTATTTTATTACAGAAAAAACGTTTAGCAAGTTTCAAAAATGAAAACGCACAAAAAAAACATAACACTAAAAGCGAAATAGAGTTTTTCTTCCAAAGTTCAAAAAATGAAGATATCTCGCCAAGCCACATATGAATCAGGTTGCTGGATAGGCCAGCTTCCCCATATCGTTCTTTATGCAAATAACACAAAGTCTCTGGAATAAACGCGAGAAAATGTCCCGAAGCTGCCAAATTCAACCAAAGATTATAATCTTCAGAGTATCGCATCGTTTCATTGAATCGAAAAGAAATCTCACGTTTAATAATTACAGATGGAGTACTAAACCTATTTTTTATTAATAAGTGATGTAAGAAAAACAAAAAAAAATCTTTTTTTCCTGAGACCTCATCTATCTCATCTTTAAATAATCCTGACGCATGGCCGCAAATATCAACGTACGAATTTTGTTCCATGAATTCGTATTGAATTTCAATTTTTTTTGGATGCCATGTGTCATCTGCGTCTAAAAAAGCAACATATTTTGAAATGCTATAATTCCATCCAATATTCCTAGCCTTTGACGGGCCAGAATTTACTGACAAACGAAAGTACCTAATATTTATCAGAGAATTTGAATGTAAAAAAAAAGAGACAATTGACTCCGTACTATCGCTCGAACCATCATCGACAATAACTATTTCGTTCGGAACTAGCGTTTGTTGTAAAACAGAATCGAGCGCACGCAAAATAGTTGCTTCTGAATTGAAGCAAGGTATAACGACAGAAACATTAGCCTTATGCACGACCAAACCTTTTTATATTTTTTAATAGCCTTAAAAAATAAATTAAAATTTGCAAATACTTGCATTCGCCAGTCATAATTTGAATTCGAAAAAACTCGGTAAGAGATCCGAGCATATCAAAATTGCTGACTCCCTTAGAACCAAATTTCCCTGCAACAAATTCAGCGTAATGAATCACGCATCCGGAGTCGCCAACTTTTTTTAAAAAAAATTGATCTGCGGCAATCGGAAATTTTGAAGAGTAATATCCATGAATATCATGCAATTTTTTGCATATCAATGTTCCTACAGCATGCGAAGAAACATATGCTCGCTGTGAATATAAAAATTTCCACTTTTTAACTGGATATAATATTTTTCCATCATCTTTTTCAACATTCGCAACAATCAAATCCGGAAAATTTTGTTCTTTAATGATAGAATAAAAATACTCAATCGAATTAGGATACAACACATCGTCTGCACCTAAAACTAGATAGTAATCTCCGGAGCAGGATTTTATCGCTCGATTCAGCGCGTCATAAATTCCAAAATCTACCTCAGAATCAACGATAAGATTCAAATCTTCTACCTGATTCAAAATTTCAAGCGTCTCGTCAGTTGATCCACCATCTGCTACAATCCATTCAAAATTTTTATTTGCTTGGTTACGAAGGCTATCGATGAGCCGAGGGAGATCTAGGGCTACGTTATATGTGGCTGTAATTATAGATATCGCTAGCGGTTTAATTTCATAATTGTCTGCACCCATATTAGATCCCCTCGCAAATAAACCATCTCAGTGATAACAAACGAGATTAACCCTAAAAATTTGGTTCTTCGACGTTTAATGTTGAATTGACCGACCTCGATCAGTTTGGGTAGCCCTCCCTCAGGAGGGTTGCCATGCTTGCTGAACAAATCTTCGCCTTGGGTCTTGGCCTCAGCCGCCCTGGAAAGTTATGAGCCAACGTCTTGATACCGACCATACGCCAACCAAGCTCCATCTGGAACTCGGTGCCGACCACAGAGCGCTGTATCCGTGCCCTGAGTGCGGCGCCGCGTGCAAGGCTCATTGACTTCAAGGAGTACACTTGGCGGCATCTCAACTTCTTCCAGCATCATTGCTACCTCACAGCCCAACTACCGGGGATCAATTGTCCGGAACACGGAATCCGGCGGGTGGATGCCCCGTGGACAGGGAAGGCATTCGCTTCACCCTGCTTTTTGAGCAGGTGGTCATGAGCCTCATCCGCGAGATGCCAGTCAACGCCGTAGCCCGCCACGTTGAGGTCACGGACAAGCGTCTGTGGCGCATCGTTCATCACTATGCGTCCAAAGCGATCGCTGCGCTGGATCTGAGATCGGCCTGGACGAGACCGCTTCCAAGCGCGGCCACAACTACATTACCGTCTTCATCGACCTGGATCGATCCGACAAGCCCGTGTCTTTGCGACTCCCGGCAAGGGCAGGGAATGCCTAGCGAAATTCTGCGCGCTCATCAAAGCCCATGGGGGCGACCCGAGATCGTCGAAGTTGTCTGCGACATGTCGCCTGCGTTCCTCTCCGCCGTCGAACAGGAGTTCAAGTCAACCTCGGTGACGGTTGATTGGTTCCATGTCCCATGTCGTACAGCTCTTCACCAAGGCCGTAGATGAAGTCAGAAAGCTTGAGGCCAGGCAGACAAAGCTGCCGGACCAAACCGATGGGCCGTGCTCAAGGGTGCAGAAAAAGGGCGAGCGCAGAACCAAGAGAACGCTCTTCTGGAACTCGTCGAACAGGGCTTCGCTACCGCCAAGGCCTACCGTGTCAAAGAACTTCTGCGCTGGGCTCGGCGAGCCGAATCAAGACAGGCCGCCAAGTGGCGCATCACCCATTTTCTCAAACATGCTGCCGAGTACGCGGCCGACTGTCCTCTCCTGGAGCCAGTAAGGAGTGCGCTGGCCAGTTTTGAGAGGCACCTGCCGCGAGTCCTTCATCGTTGGCATTCCTTGCTACACCAATGCGAGGCTCGAAGGCTTCAATGGCCTGTTCCAGGCAGCGAGGGCCAGAGCCAGGGGGTATCGAAATGTGGAGAACTTCATCACCATGGGTTTACCTGATTGCGGCCCCGATTCAGGCCGTGGTGGCTTCATGAATTCCACTTCAAACGCCGAAGAACCAAAATATTCTAGGCTGCTCTTATTCCGATCTTCGGACATGCTCGACCGTGCTGCGCATAAGGTTAAGGTCGCAGACGATGGTCATGCAGGAGTGCCCTTTGCGGAATCCTTTCTCGTCCAATCCGAGATAGTGAATCGGCCGGGCCTCCCTGTGTGAAAGGCCTCGTCGAACAGCCCGCTCCATACTCACTAAACCTCATCCCATGTTCAGCAAGCGTCGAGAGCCATCCACTCTGTTGCGCACTCCGTGAGTACATCTATGAACCAGCGCTCGATGAGCAATGTGAAGAGAAACAGTAACTCAGTACAGGGCACAAACACCTAGTGCACTCCATGTTCCGGGCATTCCAATCGCAAAACTCGAGCATGAAGTAACGTCTTGAATTGACATGTATCCAGATGACGGTAGACACGCTCGCCTACATGGTCCCGGCAGGGCAAAGCTTACAGCACTCTGAGAATTATTCGAAATACATTTTTTCTAACAAAAAATTAAATTTATTTTGAGTCACTGTCGCGCTTGCAGGACTGACTAAATATTATACCAAGATTACTATCACTCAGAGCTGCTTCAAGTACAACACCCCTACTCAATAACTTTTCTTTTAAATAAATCAACAATTCTTCATGCGTTACTAAACCAAGATTTGTTTGATGCATTTTTGTATAATTAAAAACTTTTGTTGAACATATTATTCTCCGTATTAATTCACATTGTACATCAGAAAACTTAACAATATCATAAAAATGAGGGCCAGAAAAATCAATTCCGTGCAAAATAATTTTTTTAAACCCGATTTTATACGCTAAGGCAACTGCAGTTATAGCGGTAGATATACTTTGAACTTGGTTAGAAAACAACACACTGTTACACAACAACATTTTACTAAAAAAATTCAATGACTTAACATCATCCAAGCCAACTATAGCATCTTTTAAATATAATACTTTATTTCCATATTTTTTATCTATATTAAAAATACAGTTATGTCTTTCAGCAATGTTTTTAAAAATATATTGCGTTTTTTTTCCAGAACTACACAAGTGCCTCCAAAGAATATATTGCGCTTTAGATACTACATTATAATTATTACATATTTCTATAAAATATAAATCTGAATTTCTATACGCCAAACCAGAAAAATTAAAACCAATAACAAAGTCCTTCTCAGAATCAATAAGAGACAATGAGTCATTCAAGGAATATCCAGATCCCAAAACATGACAAACCCCACTCTCCTTCATCATTACAGATAAATCCTGAGCACGTAATATCTTCCATTTAAAACATCTTGCCCCTATAAATAACTTAATATTTGTGACGGCTGAATGCTTTACGTACCGCAACAATAGTCGCAAATTTGGACTAAGCAATTCACTAAAACAACTCTTAAAATTAATGCACATATAGAATTAACTAGCTTTACCTATATAAAATTTAATATAAAATTTATAAATTTTTTACTTATATCATAAACGTTAAAATTTTACTAACTAATTAATTTTTAACGCTTACACATATCATAAAAAATAAATTTTGTTCGCAAAATTGCACCTTTTAAATTTATGCACATATTAAAACTCAAAATACATACACATTATTTTAAAATGAAGGAGAACCACGGCATGGGATATTGCTTCTGAGCCACAACCCATGTAACAATAAATCGAAAACACATAGCAATACAGAAAGCAATGGGCGCTCCTGTAACACCAAAAAAACGGATAAATAAAAACAAAAGAGCAACATTTAGTATTCCAGAACAAATTGTTGTCAACGAGAGCAAGCCTGTTCTTCTGGAATAAAAAATATAGTTCGTAACCATCAGATACATCCCAACGAAACCTTGACCTAAGGCAAGCCAGCCTACAAGCTTTGCAGCTGCAGCATACTTCTCACCGGCAATCCATACGATAATCTCGGGCCCTACAAGAAATGCACATCCTACAATCGCAAAAATAAATCCAAACCAAACATATGTGTTACGAACAATGCGGCATTTTTCTTCGAATACGTCATCTTTAAGTTTCTCGTACAGGCATGGCACATAAGCCTTGTTCACTGCATCAAAAATCAAAACCATTGCATACGCGATCTGCGAAGCTACAGCATATATGCCAGCCTCTGCCAAACCAAGCTCCACATTAACAATCAACCGATCGATAGACATCAGCAGAAACAAACCAGCCACATGCGGAATCAATGGCACGCCAAATGACAGCGCTTCTCTGGCATAGACAGGGTTCCAGACAAAAAAACCCAACAAGTCATCTTTGTACAATGAGAAAAGCGCGACCGCGCCACCAATGCTTGCCCCAATAATCTGAGCAGCAACACGGCCCCAAACGCCTTCCTTATACATAACTACAAACAACAGTGACAATGACATTATAACAATACTCTGTAAAATCTGAAATATTGCATATTTTTTTGCATTTTTGCGAACAATCCACTGTCCGAGTTGCAACTGAGTTATTGAAGATACAACCACAACAAAAACACACCAAAGAATCCATTCTGGATCCAATCCTAAAAACTGTGATAACGGAGTTTTAAAAGCAAATAGTAAACAAAATACTGCAATTCCACTTGCAATAATTATATGCAAACATGTCGTAATGTACTCATTCATGACGTGAATCGGATTTTCGTCGTAGTATTTTCTGCTAGCAGCTCCAACAACGTTCAAGCCGACAAACGCTCCGAGTCCCCCAATCATCACCTGAAACATGGCAACCTGCCCATATTCCTCAGGGGAGAGATACCGAGTCATTGCAGGAAGAAGCAAAAATGGGATCGCAGCGGTGACCATATTTGAGGCCATATATACTGCGGTCCCACGCAAAAAATTATTTTTTGACAACAAGGTGTGTCGAGCAAGGCAAGGGGTCAAATCTTCCTTTGTTAATTCTTCAGTTTCGCTCATGCATACTCTTTGTAGAAAACATTTTCAGCCAGAGTTTTCCAACGGCATGAGGCATCCTCTGAATTGGTGAGCAAGGCAGGCCGGAAAGGATTTGGCGTCCTGTCATCCATCATGTTAGGCATTCTGCTTGCCCTTTGCGATGGCTTCCAGGATTTCCACCAGCCTCCGGCCCGCCCCCATGGCCTTGCGCAGCCGTACGAGGTGCAAGTCGGGATTTTCCGGATAATCGTGAGCGAATTCGTTGCGGATGCGGCGCAACTCCAGCCACTCGTCCGCCAGCGGAATCCATCCGAGCTGCTCCAGCCGATTCAGCCGGTCGATCACGGACATTGCGGTGACCTCCTCGCCAAGCGCCCCCAGCAGGGCAGGGAAAAGACGTTCGCCCATATCGTCCTGCAACCGCCGTTCATGGCTCGACAGAACGAGCAGGTCCGCTGCGGAGAAATGCTTGTCCCCCAGATCATTCAGGGCATCCTGCAGGGCGTCCGCGTGTCCCAGACAGACTTCAAGGGCTCGCCCGAACTTCAGCCGATCTGTTTCCATGCTCACAACTCCACCCCCGTGGCCGTGGCTATTCCGACGATGGCGCGGTCATCTCCCGGCAGGGCCGTGATCAGATCGATTTTCCGCTCTCCCATCGCTTTTTCAAGCATAACCAGATAACGCACGCGCTTTTCTGCAAGCGCCATCATGTCCGCATTATCCGAGCTGCCGTCCAGGTGGATCAGCAGGTCGATGTCCCCTCCGCGCCGCGTGTCATCCACCCGGCTGCCGAAAAGCAGAACCCTGGCCTCCGGGCCGAACACTTCCGCAGCTGCGGTCCGAATGATGCATCGTTCACGGTCACCGAGTCGCACGCGTCACCTGTCCTGTCCGAAGCTCTCTGCTCACGCTATCTGACAAGGGGTTATCAAATCTTCCCTTAGCCATTATTTCCCTTCCAAGCTGGCATCATGACGCTCCCGCACCAGAATCCTTTTCATCTCTGCGCTTACCCTGAACCGCATTGCCTGAACCGTTGTGAAGCCACAATTCAACTTCGCGCATGTACTCCGCGAAAACTTCCGCATGTCGTTCCGCGACATCATGAACAATCTGCCAATTCACGGCGACATAATCCTGCACGGCAGACTTCTCCTCACCTTATCCTTGAACGCCCGGAACACCATTGGCCGCATGCCTTCCCGGTACGCCAGCGCCCGGATGGCGAGTTCGGCCAGAAGGGAAGCATCCCGCTTCACCGCTACCTCGCTGCCCAGGACGATCTGCGCCAGAAACTCGCCCTGTGCCGTGCGCAGATCCGCGACATCGACCTCGCACCCCAGCGCCTCAGACAACCTGGCGCTCAGTTCTCCACGGCGAACTGGTGACATCTCGCCGTCCAGCGCCACAGCCACGTCGGCATCCGAGCCTGCATGCGTTTTCCCGGTTGCCTGAGACCCGAACAAAATGGCCAGCCGAATATCCGGGTCGGTCAGGGTTTGCCTGATCGTTTGCACCATGCGTTGTGTTTTCATCAGGCGGTCTCCTGCCTGCAAGGACCCGTTCATGCCACCTCCAACAGCTTCGCATTGGAAGCAATCATCCTCTGAAACGCCGAGAGATCCTCCCCCTTGACACGCAATCCTTACCAGCGCTTCCTTCTGTTCCGGACTCAGCCGCATTCAGCCTCCCGCCGTTTCATCTCGACCATCCCCCCAGAAGAAAGCAGCCCCTAAACCTTGTGCGCTCCTACCCAAAACGCCCCACAAAATTCCCGTACGCCAAACCAATGCCCTCCGGCAATGCAACGCCCGGTCGCCATCCCATGCCGCTTAGCCTCGAAACATCAAGAAGCTTCTGCGGCGTTCCATCCGGCTTGCCCGCATCAAAAGCAATCTCCCCTTCAAAACCCACAGCCTCCGCCACCATCCCGGCAAGCTCCGCAATGGTCACATCCTCACCACAGCCGATATTGACCAAGGGCGGTTCCTGGTCGTTGAACAGCGCTTTGGTCTTGCCGGCCTCGCTCATCAGGAACACGCAGGCTCCTGCTAAATCGTCGCTGTAGAGGAATTCGCGGCGCGGGTTGCCCGTTCCCCAAACAGTGAAACTTCTGTCTCCACGCTTCTTGGCCTCGTGGGCCTTGCGGATCAGGGCGGGCAGGACGTGGCTGGTTTGTAGGTCGTAGTTGTCGCCCGGGCCGTAGAGGTTGGTCGGCATGACCGCAAGGTACCGCGTGCCGTATTGTCGGTTGTAGGCCCAGCACATCTCGATCCCCGCGATCTTGGCCACGGCGTAGGGACGGTTGGTGGCTTCCAGGGAGCCGGTCAGCAAATAGGATTCGCGGATGGGCTGCGGGCATTCCCGGGGGTAGATGCAGCTTGAGCCCAGGAAAAGGAGTCGCTGCACGCCAGCCTGGTATGCGCTGTGGATGACGTTGGTTTGGATGGCCAGATTGGCGTGGATGAAGTCCGCCGGGTACGTGTTGTTGGCGTGAATGCCGCCTACCTTGGCTGCGGCCAGGAAGACATGGCCTGGCCGTTCTTTCTCGAAGAATGCACGCACAACTGCCTGGTCTATGAGATCCAGGGGCTCCAGACGAACGCGGCCTTCGGCCACGGGGTTGAAATCCGGCACCTTGCTGTGGATGGTGCCAACGATGTTTTCGAAGCCCTGGGCCAGAAGGGCGCGCACGAGGGCGCTTCCGACCATGCCGGCCGCTCCGGCCACGAGGATTTTGTCTGTTTTGTTCATCTAAATGACATCATTATGCATTATCCATTTTTTGCCGCAACAACGCTGCAAACGAGCCTTTTTCAACAGTCGCCTCACTCCTGCGGCGTATTAACGCAAA
>Ga0180017_100028_pt1 | contig 63035 bp, 64 predicted proteins | sample KR46_S_MetaG_FD_129674 | JGI IMG/M metagenome (GOLD analysis project Ga0180017, IMG submission 129674) | Groundwater microbial communities from the Olkiluoto Island deep subsurface site, Finland - KR46_S_MetaG | ecosystem: Environmental > Aquatic > Deep subsurface > Groundwater | place: Finland...
AGCATCTGCAGCATCGGATAGATCGCGCCGGGGCTCGGGCTGTAGGCGCCCTGGAAACGGGCTTCGAGCGCCTTGATGATGTCATAGCCGTGGCGCGGCTGCTCGGCGATCAGGCCGAGAACCACCAGCCTCAGTGCGCCGGCGTCGAACATGCGCTTGCCGCCGCCGCCGAACGGCCCGCCGCGATGGCGCCCGAACGGCCCGCCGCGTCCACCGCCATGTTCACCGCCACGCCCGCCTCCGCCACCTTGCCCGCGTCCGCCTGATCCTTCAGTCCCGGCAAAATGGCGGCCTTCGCCATGGCATCTGTGTCTGTGCATTCCAAACATGTTGGATTTCCTTTCTAAACTTCGATAGCACTTTATAACGCATTATCTATGTAAAGATATATCTTTTGCAAGAGCCATCACGGATGCGACCGATAGGAATATTCGCATACCATTGATTTCACGCTGATATTTCTCGAAAGATAGCTTGTCCGAACGTTGCCAGATCTCTTACTTTGGGCATTACGGATCCGTGGATCAGGTCATTATGCCCCAACGGGAAGCGGATGGACGGCCCAGCGAGCATCCAGTCCGATCCCATGGTTTTTTCACGAGCCCAGCGGACCTTACCGGTCCAGCCCCTCGGCAAGCCGCACCAGTTGCAAAAACTCCGACCGGTAGCCGAACGGATCATCGCCGCGCGACTCGCGGGCGATCCGCTCGATCTCGTCATAGCCGAAGGCAGCGACCTGACCGGTATTGCGCAGTTTCTGCCCGAAGGCGGCGACGGCAATGGAAAACCGGACGTCGTCGGCCGCTGACGCAAAACTCTCAGCCTCCGCCTCCGGCATCACCGGAATTTCCGTGAGCTGGCTCTCCGCCTCACCCGGCGTCTTGGCCCGGATCTTGAGGAACGCCAGTTCATCGCCCAGTTCGGTCGTTGCGGGTCTTTCCTCGCCATAGCGCAGATCGCTGGTGAGGATCGCCGGGCTTCCAACCGGCGTGATCTCGTAGATCGCGGTCACGGTGTGGCCCGAGCCGATCTCGCCCGCATCCACAAGGTCATTGTTGAAATCCTCACGGTTCAATGCCCGGGTCTCGAACCCGATCTGGCGATACTCGGCCACCACGGCCGGATTGAACTCGATCTGGAATTTCACATCCGACGCGATCGGGAACAGCGACGCCGAAGCTTCCTGCACCAGCGTCTTTTCGGCCTCCGCCAGGGTGTCGATATAGGCGGCGATGCCATTGCCGTTCTGGGCGATCGCCTGCATCAGCTGGTCATTGTAATTGCCCTGGCCGAAGCCGAAGACCGACAGGAACACCCCGCTCTCGCGCTTGTCTTCGATCAAGGCGGTGAGCGATTGATCGTCGCTCTGGCCGACATTGAAGTCGCCGTCGGTGGCAAGCATCACCCGGTTGACCCCGCCCTCTTTGAAGCCTTTCTCGGCGAGGCGGTAGGCTTCTGAAAGTCCTGCGGCGCCGGCCGTCGAGCCGCCGGGCCGCAATGTGTCCATGGCGTCGAGAATCGTGCGCTTGTCGGAAACCGGCGTCGGCTCCAGCACCGTGCCCGCCTCGCCCGCATAGGTGACGATCGACACCGTGTCGTCCGGATCGAGCGTGTTGACGAGTAGCCGGAAGGCCGATTTCAGCAGTGGCAGCTTGTCGGCCTCGTTCATCGATCCCGACACGTCGAGGAGGAACACCAGATTGGCGGCCGGCCGCTCGCTTGGCGTGATCTCGTAGCCCTTCACGCCGATATGCAGAAGCTTCGTGTTCGCATTCCACGGCGTCGGAGTCACCGTCACGGTGGCGCGGAATGGCATGCTGGCTGTGTCGGGACCGGGATAGTCATAAGGGAAGTAATTGATCAGCTCCTCCACACGCACCGTCTCCGGCGCGGGCACGACGCCCTGCTTCAGCGCCCGGCGCACCATGGCATAGGACGAGGTGTCGACATCCGCCGAGAAGGTCGAGACCGGCTCCTCAAGGACTGACTTGACGCCATGGCTCGCGACCGCCTCCACCCTGTCGCGACCGACCTCGATCTGAGGGACCGGGTAATCGGGAGACCGCACCATGCCGTCCTGATGCCGCTGCGCATTGGCCTGCCCGTATTCACTTCCGGGTTGGAGGGTGATGCTGTTGCGCTGCATGCCCTGTTGCAGCGCTCCGACTGGGTTGAGCGCCCGTTGTGCCGGCCGGGGCGCAGCCGCCATCGGCGGCGGCGCTGCATCCGCCCGCTCCATCTCTTCCTGTTGTGGCGCAGGCGGCAATGGTGTCTCCATCGCCATGTCCGGGCCGGCGGATCTGCCGGTTTCCAGCGGCGCCAGCAGTTCCGGCTCAAAGCCGGGCTGGTCCCGGGCTATCTGCCAGGTCATGTAGGCTGCCGCGGGCAGGATCATCAAGGTGGCAAGGGCCGTGCCCGCCATATAGCGCTGGTTCATCAGTCCACTCCGTATCGAGGTTACGATACGGCTAAGACGTCCGACGGGGGCCGATCCTTGGGCGGGACGTTTTTTTTCCGGCCCCGCCTTGTCAAAAGCTTGAAGTGCGGCGTCCAGCGCCTGGCGCTTGGCATCCTCAAGCGGGGGCGGCGCGTTGCGCGCCAGTCTTTTGAGATCCTTGTCGATCATTGCTCTTCTCCAGACCCGCGCAGCAGCGTTTCCAGCCGCTTCCGCGCGGTGTGCAGATGGTAGGAAACCGTCGATTCGGCGCAGCCCATCACGGCGGCGGCATCGGCGTGGCTCAATTCCTCGCCGTAAACCAGAAGCACGGCATCGCGCTGCTTGTCCGGCAGGGTGCGGACCGCATCCCACACATAATCGCTGTGGCTCGGCTTGTAGCTCGCCATATCCTCGCCGAGAGCCGTGGCGTGGACCGCAAGCGCCTCCACCTTGCGCATCTCGCGGGCAATGAACCTGGCATGATCATGGGCCGCGTTGATGGTGATCCGGTAAAGCCAGGTCCTGAACGCACTCTCGTTGCGCCATTTGCGGATCGCAAATCCGAGCCTTAGGCAGACGTTCTGCGCAATGTCCTCGGCCGCGGACCTGTCGCGACACCATTTCCAGGCCACGCGATGAATGAAGGCATAGTGGCGCTCGACAAGCATGGCGAAAGCTTCACGGTCACCAACAGACGCCCGCTCGGCCAAGGTGTCATCCGCCGGCTCTTCGTCGCTCCGGGTCTTCGGTTCCATGCAGGCACGCGTCTCCATCATTGAAGCTTTGACGTTACCGATCCGGCAATCCTTGGGTTCTGTGACACAAATTTATGAATAAGCCGTCATATGGAACCGGATCTGTGCACCGTCATAGCGATGCGCGCGCCCGACAGGACAGGCGTCGCGCGCCAGGCATCCTGTGCTCATGCAGCCCTTTCGGCCCGGATCAGTCTTGAGATATGCGCGGCAGGATGCAACATCGAACCCGTTCGGGCTGAACGCGTCAACCGGACAGGCGGAGAGACACGGCTTATCGACGCAGGTGTCGCAAGGGTGAATCGTCGCTCCGACAGCCGAGCCGGCCTCGTTCGCTGCGGCCGAAAGCCCCAGTTGCGCCAGCGCCTCCGGCCCAAACAGGATCGCGCCGCGATAGCCGTGCCAGAGGCCGTAGACCGGGTGAATGAGCATCCCCAAAGGCGACCCCTTTAATCCTTCGGCTGCCCTGGCCCATTGCTGGAACGGTTGCCACGGCTTGTCGGACGGAAACACCGCCTCGCCGCCCGCCGAAAGCGCCAGCGGCGTGATCACCGCCTTGGACCAGCTGTCGAACGGGTTTTCGACGCCGGAATGCTGGTGATGCCAGGTCTCGAAGATGGGCCAGAAATCGCCGCCAAGATGGCCGATGAGCCCGACCGCAGCGGCGGCCCCGCCAGTACTGAGCCGGGGTGCCGTCTCCGCGTCCGGAAACACCCATCCGCGCAGACAAAGCCCGTGCCCGGCGAGTTCCGCCTCAAGCGTTTCGATGTCACCAGCCCCGGCCATCGGCCTCAGCCGCCCGATCCGCCATCGCGGAACGCAGAGCGCCAGACCTCCTTGTGAATGAGGCCTGCAACTTTATCCTGACCGCCTGTCTCCCTGGCTTTATCGGGCTGTGTTCAAGTGAAGGCGTCGGGCATCTCGTCCTTGCGCCGGGCGATGAACGCGAGCAGAGCGGCGTCAATCGCCGGGTCGAGGTCCGGCGCCACATAGCTGTCGAGCCACGACCGGCAAAGGGCGCGGGCACGTTCCTCGATGCGCTTCTCGCCTTCGGCAAGCCACTGCTCATAGGAATTGTTGTCGGCCAGCGCAGAGCGGTAGAACGCCTGCTGGAAATTGGCCTGGGTATGAGCGCAGCCGAGATAATGGCTGCCAGGCCCGACCTCGGCGATGGCGTCGAGCGCCTGGCCGGTTTCCGACAGGTCGATCCCCTCGGCGAAGCGCTGCTGCATGCCGAGCTGATCGATGTCGATCATGAACTTCTCATAGGAACTGACCAGCCCGCCCTCAAGCCAGCCGGCCGAATGCAGGGCGAAGTTGGTGCCCGCCAGCAGCGTCATGTTGAGCGTTGCCGCACTTTCGTGGGCTGCCTGCGCATCGGGAACCTTGGAGCCGCAGAGCGAACCGCCGGTGCGAAACGGGATCTTCAGCCGCCGCGCCAACTGCGCCGCGCCATAGGAGACCAGCGAAGGCTCGGGGGTGCCGAAGGTCGGCGCGCCCGATTGCATCGAGATCGAGGCGGCAAAGGTGCCGAACAGCACCGGCGCGCCGGGCCGGATCAGCTGGGTCAGGGCCGCACCCGCCAGCACTTCGGCGAGAATCTGCGTGAGCGTGCCGGCGACCGTCACCGGGCTCATGGCGCCGGCGAGGATGAACGGCGAGACGACGCAGGCCTGGTTGTTGCGGGCATAGACCTTGAGCGCGCCCAGCATGGTCTCGTCGAACACCATCGGCGAATTGGCGTTGATCAGGTTGAGCGTGACGCAATTCTGGTCGACGAACTCGGCGCCGAACAGGATCTTGCACATCTCGATCGTGTCCTCGGCCCGTTCGGGCGCGGTCACCGAGCCCATGAACGGCTTGTCCGAGTATTTCATGTGGCTGTAGACCATGTCGAAATGCCGCTTGTTGACGGGCACGTCGACCGGCTCGCACACGGTGCCGCCGGAATGGTGCATCGCCGGCGCCATGTAGGCCAGTTTGACGAAATTGCGGAAATCCTCGATTGTCGCATAGCGCCGCTCGCCATCGAGATCGCGGACGAAGGGCGGACCGTAGACCGGCGCGAACACGGTGGCCTTGCCGCCGATCTGCACCGAGCGCGCCGGATTGCGGGCATGCTGGGTGAAGACTTCCGGCGCCGTCTTCAGCAGTTCGCGGCACAGCCCGCGAGGGAATCGCACCCGCTCACCGGTCACATCGGCGCCGGCTTCGCGCCACAGCTGAAGCGCTTCGGCGTCATCGCGGAACTCGATGCCGATTTCCTGAAGCACCGTGTCGGCATTGCGCTCGATCAGGCTCAGGCCTTCTTCGTCCAGCACCTCGTATACGCCGAGCTTGCGCAGGATGAACGGCATCGAAACGCCGGGCCCGCCGCCGCTTCTGAGCGCGCGCCGCCCTGCGGCACCCTTGCCGCGCCGGCCGGCGGATGCCTCCGGCGCTGCCTCTTGAGCCAGGTCTGGGGGGGAAAGCGTGTCTGGATGAGCCATGAAGAGCCTGCATATTCTGAAATGGCGCACCATCGCGCCGATTCCGCCATGCTAGCCAAAACCGCTCCCCGCACCTTCCTCTGAGCGCCAAGCCTTGGCGCTCAAGGAATATTGCATAAAAGACACGCCGTCGCTTTTTCCGACATGCGCGTCGCATTCAAGGAACGTTTTGCAAACAATCGCCTATATCGCTATGCAGGGTAAATCTGGTGCGTCGAAACGCCGGACAAGTAATATCAAGGGAGTCACCGATGTCTGACGATGAAATCATTCTTTCCGAACTCTCCGATGATGAACTTGTGCAGCAGATGCATGACGACCTGTATGACGGGCTCAAGGAAGAGATCGAGGAAGGCACCAACATCCTTCTCAGCCGCGGCTGGACGCCCTACGACCTCCTGACCGAGGCGCTGGTCGAGGGCATGCGAATCGTCGGCGAGGATTTCCGCGACGGCATTCTGTTCGTTCCCGAAGTGCTGATGAGCGCCAATGCGATGAAGGCCGGGATGTTCATCCTGCGCCCGCTGCTGATCGAAACCGGCGCACCGAAGCTCGGCAAGATGGTGATCGGCACCGTCAAGGGCGACATCCACGACATCGGCAAGAACCTCGTCGGCATGATGATGGAAGGCGCCGGCTTCGATGTGATCGACCTCGGGATCAACAACCCGGTGGAAAAATACATCGAGGCGATCGAGCGCGAACAGCCCGATATCCTCGGCATGTCGGCGCTCCTGACCACGACCATGCCCTATATGAAGGTCGTTATCGACACGATGAAGGAAAAGGGCATCCGCGACGATTTCATCGTGCTGGTCGGCGGGGCGCCGCTCAATGAGGAATTCGGCAAGGCCGTGGGCGCCGACGCCTATTGCCGCGATGCGGCCGTGGCCGTCGAGACCGCCAAGGAACTGATCAAGCGCCGCCACAACCGGCTCGCCGCCGGAGCCTAACAGGCCGGCAATTCACAGGCGCCGAATTCGGCGCCTGTGTGCAGCCTGATCTGCCGCCGAGCATCCGATCGGATGCGCAAGGGCCATTTTGGGGTTCAGGCGCGGCGTCACTCAAATGGCCTCATTCGAGTGACAAAAGCATCAGAACGAATCCTGAACCGCATCCGCAGACTGGTTGACGTCGCGGCCGACGCCGCGAATGGTATTGGCGCAGGATGCAAGCATCAATGCAACGAGCATTACGGTGGAAATCTTGGTAAGTGTCATCGGTCTTCATCCTTCGCGTTGAAATTGACGCCAAAAGAATGTTCACCGCATACAAGGCGATTTGATGGTCAAGCCGCAAATGCAGACAGATAAGGTCCGTGAAAAGGTTCGCGTCATCGCCTGTGGCATGATTGCCCGCGAGGTTCTGGCGGTCAATGCGCAGCTCGGACACGATCACATCGATCTCAAATGCATCGACGCCAATTTTCACCATCATCCCGATCGGATCGCACCGGCCGTGGAGCGCGCCATCGAGTCTGCCCGGCAGGAGGGATATGAGCACATCTTCATCGGTTACGCCGATTGCGGCACCGGCGGCGACCTCGACAAGGTCTGCGCCGCCCATGGCGTCGAGAGGATTGCCGGCCCGCACTGTTTCTCCTTCTATATGGGCAATGCCGCCTTCGAGGCTGCGGGCGACGACATGATGACGACCTTTTTCATCACCGATTTCCTCGCGCGCCACTTCGACGCCTTCCTGATCCGGCCGCTGGGCCTCGACCGCTATCCCGAATTGCGCGACACCTATTTCGGTCACTACGAGCGGGCGCTGTATCTGGCCCAGACCGACGATCCCGATCTGGAAGACAAGGCCCGCACCGCGGCTGAGCGCCTGGGGCTTCGCTTTGAGCGGAGATTGACCGGATATGGCGATCTGACGGACGCCCTGGCGCGGCTGTGAGCCTGCCGGACAGGCGCTTCCTGGACACGCCCAAATATATTTTTGGACAGCCATAATTCTTAAGCAAACCATGCTTACATATCGGGAGATCGAAATACAGGGTAACCCCAGTGAATCCGCAGTCCGCCTTGTCTCACCAGCCTTCCATCGCCCCTAGCGACCCCAAACACCCCGAAAAACTCTCCGAGCTGCTCGACCGCCTGGCTCGCGACGCGGGTGACCGCATCAGCATGGGCGAGATCGCCACCGCGCTCGACGACCGCTCGTTCGGCGCGTTCCTCCTGGTCTTCGCCATTCCCAACCTCATTCCGCTGCCGCCAGGCGCAACCATGGTGCTGGGTTTGCCCATGGTGTTTGTCGCCTGGCAGATGGTGATCGGCTACCACAAGGTCTGGCTACCCCGGGCGCTCGCCAACTACACTGTCGACCGGGGCACCTTCCAGCGCATGGTCACGCGCGTCTCGCCCTGGTTGCGCAACGCCGAAACCTGGGTCCGCCCGCGCAACTGGCCACTTGACGGCCCGATCCGCGAACGGTTGTTCGGGATTTTCGCCTTGCTGCTGGGCATCACCTGCGTGCTGCCGATTCCCTTCGGGAACTGGCTGCCGGCCTTTGCGGTAGCCGTTCTCGGCGTCGCCCATACCGAGCGGGACGGCAATTGCCTGCTCTTGGGCGTCGTTTCCGGCATTGTCTCGATCACGGTGGCCACTCTTGTCGTGGCCTTCACCGGAGCCGTGCTGATCCGTCTGTTCTGAGCCGCTTCAGGTCGCCGCAACCTTCGCCGGTTCACTCCGACCGCGCCGTAGCCGGTTCTTAACCTCGGCCATGCTAACGTCGAGCTTTGATACGAGCGGAAAAATGCATGACCAAGAGACCGACACTCCTCGTCATCACCTCCGGCGGCGCCTATGCCTGGGTCATCGTCAATGCGCTGGCGTCGCGCTTTGGCACTGTCGAGGTGGCCCTGGAGCAGCCCGAGCCGAAGAGCCTTTTTCTCAGGCGCCGCGCCCGCAAGGTCGGCTGGTTCCAGACCGGCGGGCAGTTTGTCACCATGACCGTCTCCCGTTTCGGCAAACGCCTTGCCGGTGCGCGGACCGACGAGATCATTGCCACCCACGGCCTGCAGACCGAGCCGTTGCCTTCGCTCACCATCACGCCCGTCTCCTCCGCCAATGGCGCCGATTGCCTGGACCTGATCGCTGCGCGCAAGCCGGATCTCATCTTCCTCGCAGGATGCCGGATGCTGTCGAAGGCGACGCTTTCGGCCATCCCCTGCCGGGTGATCAACTATCATTCCGGGATCAATCCCAAATATCGCGGGCTGGCCGGCGGCTGGTGGGCGCGCGCCACCCGCGACGTTGAAAACTACGGCGCCACCGTGCATCTGGTCGACGCCGGCGTCGATACCGGCGCCACGCTCCGCCAGGCCTTCCTCACGCCGCATCCGCGCGAAACGCTCATGACTGATTCGCTGGCCATGGCCGCGGGCTCGCGCGAGATGGTCACCCAGGCCGTGGAAGACGTGCTGAACGGGACGATCGAGCCGCAATCGAGCGACCTGCCCTCCGTGCAGCGGTTCCATCCGCCAATCTGGACCTATCTCTCGACCGGTCTCGCCAAGGGCATCTGGTAGCCGATTTCCGGTCCGGATTTGACCCCGGCGATCAAGCCGATTACCTCCGTTTGCATTCAGGTCGTTTTTGACGCGCCGCGCGTCGTCGTGAGCGAAGCGGCCAGAAATCCCCATGCGCATTGTAACTTCCAAGGAGACCCCCATGGCCAACTGCATCATCGTCTACTGGCGCGACATTCCCGCCCAGGTGATCATCAAGAAGGGACGCGCGACCGCCAAGCGGGAGCTGTCGCTTCGGTTCACCGAGGCGATCGACATGTGCGCCATGCGCACGGGTGCTGCCGAGACCGATGACTACCTCGCCGAATGGCGGCGCGCCGACCCGGTGGAAGTCTCCGACGATCTGGAAGCCGAGGCCGAGAAGGCCGCGGCCGAGCTTGAAGCAGCCTATGACAAGGAACGCCTGGTGGCGCTGGTCAAGGGCGGAGGCAGGGAGAGCCATGGCTGACGAACCGACCAAGACCACGCAGGCGAGCCTCAACAAGAAGGCCGCGGCGAAGACGGCCTACAAGCCGTCGGGCGTTTCGGCCACCGGCCGCAACGCCCGCAGCTTCGCCATCCGCCTCTGGTCGGTGCGCCATTCCCGCGCGCTGGAATGGTTTTACGCCCGTTTCGCCGATGTGTTCCTGAAGCTGCATCCGATGTGGAAGGCAATCGGCTACCAGCGCGCCGAGGGCCCGGTGAAATTTGTCGAGAAACACGTCAAGGGCTTCCTCTTCGACTGCCGCATGTGCGGCCAGTGCGTGCTGTCGTCCACCGGCATGTCCTGCCCGATGAACTGCCCGAAGCAGTTGCGCAACGGCCCCTGCGGCGGCGTCCGCGCCAACGGCAATTGCGAGGTCGAGCCCGACATGCCCTGCGTCTGGGTGCAGGCCTGGTCCGGCGCGCAGCAGATGAACGGCCGCGACATGATCCTCAATGTGCAGAAGCCGGTGGATCAGTCGCTGCGCGAAACCTCCTCCTGGCTCCGGGTCACCGCAAGCGCCGCAGCCAGCCGCGAAGCGGCCGCCAACCCCGGAGCCGCTCAATGAGCCAGGCCGACGCCAATCCGCTTGATCCCTCGGCCCCGCTGGAGCCGCTGCCCGGGCACTCGTCCCACGGACGCCTCGAACGCATCCTGCGCCGCGGCGAATTCGCCGTGACCGCCGAGCTCAACCCGCCCGACAGCGCCAATCCGCACGATGTCTATGAACGCGCCGCGATCTTCGACGGCTGGGTCGACGGCATCAACGCCGTCGACGCCTCGGGCGCCAACGCCCACATGTCCTCGGTCGGCATCTGCGCCCTGCTGACCCGCATGGGCTATGCGCCGATCCTGCAGATCTCCTGCCGCGACAGGAACCGCATCGCCATCCAGGGTGACGTGCTCGGCGCCTCGGCCATGGGTGTGCAGAACATTCTGTGCCTGACCGGCGACGGCGTGCAGGCCGGCGACCAGCCCGGCGCCAAGCCGGTGTTCGATCTCGACTGCATGTCGCTCCTGGAAACCATCCGGATCATGCGCGACAATTCGAAGTTCCTGTCGGGCCGCAAGCTGACCAGCCCGCCAACCGTGTTCCTCGGCGCCGCCATCAACCCCTTCGCGCCGCCTTACGATTTCCGGCCGCATCGCCTGGCCAAGAAGATCGCCGCCGGCGCCCAGTTCGTCCAGAGCCAGTATTGCTACGACGTGCCGATGTTCAGGCGCTACATGCAACAGGTGCGCGAGATGGGGCTCGACAAGGAGTGCTTCATCATGTGCGGCGTCGGCCCGCTGGCTTCGGCGCGAACCGCCAAATGGATGCGCGCCAACGTGCCGGGCGTGCATATTCCCGACGAGATCATCAGGCGCTTGGAAGGCGCGCAGGACCAGAAGAAGGAAGGCAAGCAGCTCTGCATCGACATCATCAACGAGGTCAAGGAGATCGACGGCGTCTCCGGAATCCACGTCATGGCCTATCGCCAGGAGGAATTCGTCGCCGAGATCGTGCACGAATCGGGCGTGCTCAAGGGCCGCAGGCCCTGGCGCAAGGAGCCCAATCCGGTGGACGAACTGGTGGCCGCCCGCATGGAGGAAATCCTGGAGGAACCCAGGCAAATCCCGCATGAGATGGCCGGTGCGGTCGGTGACTCCGAGACATCCTGACAGGCCCAAAGGCTTGCATCTCCGCCCAAAATTCTATAACGATATAAACAAGTCTTTATGTCTTCACTGCAAGGATCGAACATGACCCGCACTATCGTCGCCTCCGCCACCCGCGAAGTCATCATCGGCTTTGACCAGCCCTTCTGCGTGATCGGCGAGCGCATCAACCCGACCGGGCGCAAGAAGCTGGCCGCCGAGATGATCGCCGGAAATTTCGAGACCGTGATCAAGGACGCGCTCGAACAGGTCGCCGCCGGCGCCACCATGCTCGACGTCAATGCGGGCGTGACCTCGGTCAACCCGAACGAGACCGAGCCGGGCCTCTTGGTGCAGACCATGGAAATCGTCCAGGGCCTGGTCGACATCCCGCTGTCGATCGACAGTTCGGTGACTGCGGCCATCGAAGCCGCACTTAAGGTCGCCAAGGGCCGCCCGCTGGTCAACTCCGTGACCGGCGAGGAAGAAAAGCTCGAGGCGATCCTGCCGCTGTGCAAGAAATACGACGTGCCGGTGGTGGCGATCTCAAACGACGAGACCGGCATTTCCATGGACCCCGATGTCCGCTTTGCGGTCGCCAAGAAGATCGTCGAGCGCGCCATGGATTACGGCATCAAGCCGCATGACATCGTCGTCGACCCGCTGGTCATGCCGATCGGCGCGCTGGGCGATGCCGGCCGCCAGGTCTTTGCGCTGCTCTACCGGCTGCGCAACGAGCTCAAGGTCAACACCACCTGCGGCCTCTCCAACGTTTCCTTCGGCCTGCCCCACCGCCACGGCATCAATGCCGGCTTCATCCCGATGGTGATCGGCGCCGGCATGACGTCCGCGATCATGAACCCCTGCCGTCCGCAGGAAATGGAAGCCGTGCGCGCCGCCAATGTGCTCAATGGCACCGATCCCAACTGCACCAACTGGATCAAGACCTACAAGGACTACCAGCCACATGTGGCGGGCTCCGCCCCCGCCCCGCAGTCCCAGGCGCCCTCGGGCAGCGACAGCCGCCGCCGCGGCGGCCGCGCCGGCCGCTCGGGAACTGCGTGAGCAAAGATAGCTGGACTATGAATCTGGCAAACCATTGTTTCAGATTTGCGATTGGACCGAGATCGCTCCCACACCCTCATCCTGAGGCGCGAGCTCCGAAGGGGCGAGCCTCGAAGGGCGAGGGTGTGGGCCACTGGACGCTATGGTTTTGGTATAAGGTGGCCGCGCCGCGAAAGTTCTGGCAATCCTTCATAGTTCAAGGCGATCAAGGCTTCCTTTTTTCGCCTCGACCATCCCTTGATTTGGCGTTCACGGGCAATCGCGTCGGTAATCAAATCGTAGGTCTCGGAAAACACCAGCTCAACCGGCCGTCGCTTGGCCGTATAACTGGTTTCACTTGGCAAATTGTTATGCTCCCATACACGAGCCTCAACCGCCTGCTTGGTGAGTCCGGTGTAATAGCTCCCATCCGCACAACGCAAAATGTAGACCGTTGCCTCGACCATCCTGCCCCTCGTCCTTCGAGGCTCGCATTCGCTTTGCTCATGCTCACACCTCAGGATGAGGGTCAGGATAGAGCATCGCGCCTCAATTGCAAAATGGTGACCCAATGACCGACCACCTCGTCCTGTTCATGCCGTCGGGAAAGCGCGGGCGCTTTCCGACCGACACCCCCGTACTCGATGCCGCGCGGCAACTCGGCGTGCATGTGGAAAGTGTCTGCGGCGGCCGCGGCATCTGCGGGCGCTGCCAGGTCGACGTGCAGGAAGGCGTCTTCGCCAAGCACGGCATCACCTCGTCCAACGACCACATCACGCCCTTTGGCGGCAATGAGGTTCGCTACGCAGAGAAGCGCGACCTGAAGCCCGGCCGCAGGCTGTCCTGCTCGGCCAGGATCCTGGGCGACCTGGTCATCGACATCCCGCAGGACGCCGTGGTCAATGCACAAGTTGTGCGCAAGGATTCCGACGGCCGCGTCATCGAGCGCAATCCGGCAATCCACATGTGCTATGTCGAGGTCGAGGAGCCCGACATGCACAAGCCGCTGGGCGATCTCGATCGGCTGCTCTTGGCGATCGAGGCCGACTGGGGCTTCAAGAATCTCGCAATCGACACCTATCTGCTCGGCCAGGTGCAGCAGATCCTGCGCAAGGGCAACTGGACCGTCACCGCGGCCGTTCACGAGCCGGTCCATGGCGGCCAGGCAACACTTGTGGCGCTCTACCCCGGCCTCAAGAACGAGGCCTATGGCATCGCCTGCGATATCGGGTCCACCACCATCGCCATGCATCTGTCCTCACTGCTGTCGGGCCGCACGCTCGCCTCGTCCGGCACCTCCAATCCGCAGATCCGCTTCGGCGAGGATCTGATGAGCCGCGTCTCCTACGTGATGATGAACCCCGAGGGCCGCGAGGGCATGACCATCGCCGTGCGCGAGGCGATCAACGGGCTGATCGACAAGGTCTGCAAGGAAGGCGAGATCGACCGCGCCGACATTCTCGACGCGGTTTTCGTCGGCAATCCGATCATGCACCATCTTTTCCTGGGCATCGATCCGACCGAACTCGGCGGCGCACCCTTTGCCCTCGCCGTTTCCGGCGCGGTCAATGTCAGATCCTCAGAGATCGGCCTTCCGCTCAATCCTGGCGCCCGGGTCTACATGCTGCCCTGCATCGCCGGCCATGTCGGCGCCGATGCGGCGGCCGCCACGCTGACCGAAGGCCCGCACCGCCAGGACGAGATGATGCTGCTCGTCGACGTCGGCACCAATGCCGAGATCGTGCTCGGAAATTCCATCCGCACGGTGGCCGCCTCCTCGCCCACCGGTCCAGCCTTCGAGGGCGCCGAGATCTCCTGCGGCCAGCGCGCGGCCCCCGGCGCCATCGAGCGCATCCGCATCGATCCGGTCACCTTCGAGCCGCGCTACCGCGTCATCGGCATCGAGCCCTGGTCGGATGAACCGGGCTTCGACGAACTGGCCAAGACCGTCGGCGTCACCGGCGTCTGCGGCTCGGGCATCATCGAGATCATCGCCGAGATGTATCTCGCCGGCATCATCACCGAGGACGGCGTCATCAATGGCGATCTCGCAGCCCAAAGCGAGCGCATCGTCAGCACCGGACGCACCTTCGCCTATCTCCTGCGCGACGGCGAGCAGAAGCTGATGGTGACCCAGACCGACGTCCGCGCCATCCAGCTTGCCAAGGCGGCGCTCTACGCCGGCGTCAAGCTGTTGATGGACAAGCAGGGCATCACCAGCGTCGACCGCATCGGCCTTGCCGGCGCCTTCGGCTCCTTCATCGATCCGAAATATGCCCTTGTGCTGGGTCTCGTGCCTGATTGCGATCTCGAGAAGGTCAAGGCCGTCGGCAACGCCGCAGGCACCGGCGCCCGCATGGCGCTCTTGAACCGCAACCACCGCCGCGAGATCGAACACACGGTCACCCGCATCGAGAAGATCGAAACCGCGCTGGAGCCGAAGTTCCAGGAGCATTTCGTCAACGCCATGGCCTTCCCCAACAAGATCGACGCCTTCCCCAGGCTCACCGAAGTGGTCAGGCTGCCCGAACGCTCGATGGACACCGACGCCGCCGCCGGCATCGAACCCGGCGCCGGCCGCCGGCGAGGCGGACGCAGGCGCGGCTGACCGGCGGGGCTGGAACTCTAGGCCCGTCACCCTCGCCCCTGTGGCGAGGGTCTACGGACGGCGCCCCGCAATAAACGGTCCAGTGGGAAACGCCGAGGGGCCAGTAGATCCTCGGGACAGGCCCGAGGACGACGATGCGGCGGGGTCGGCAAGCCTCTCGAACGTCCCTCACTCCGCCATGCATGGATCTCCCTGCCCTTCCTGCTCGGCACGTATTGTCCGCCGCAATCCGCCCATTGCGCCCTCCGTCACAGGCTCCGCACGGCCCCTCCGCCGTCACCCTCGCCCTTGTGGCGAGGGTCTGCAGACGCCCGCCCCGCAACAACCGGATCGATGGAAACGCCGAGGGGTCAGTAGATCCTCGGGACAGGCCCGAGGAGGACGATCCGGCTAGGGTCGACGAGGGCGGCGGGGTCCGAGGAGAGCGGCGGAGCGTACTTAAACAGGCTACCGGACGCCGGAAGGACCAGACCTGCGCGCCCTAGCGGCTGTCATCCGCCGAACGACAATGCGTCAGACCCCAGCCTCATTCCGGCCAGATATATTTGCCCCGCGCCCAACCGAGTTCTGCGTCGTCGGTCATCACCTGGCACCAGACATTGGCCTGCTTCATCTTGGAATATTTCCACTCCGAGCTGCCCTTCCCGTCGATCCGGAACGAGACATTGGTGACGATGCTCTTGCAGCGGCCGGTCAGGCTGATCGGCTCATTGAGCAGGTATGCATCGATGATTCTCGAATTTGCGCCTGGCCATTTGCGGATGTTGAGCGCGTCATCCGGCGCGATCGCCGTCACGGTGCCGGCGGTGAATGCCGATGACATGGCCGGAACGGTGGCGGTGGCGGTGGTCACGGCCGCAAGGGCCAAAAGCATGCGGATGGATGAAGTCATGATCGTGTCTCCCTTTGTGAGCGCCGTCACGCGTGCGCCAATGTCAGAAGATTAGAAATACCCGCCTGTATTTGTCCTGAATGCGCCGTTCAGAAAGGGTTCATCACCGCGCCATCCCAATCAAGGGGCTTCGAACACCCCGGTCTCGCTGAAATGCTGGAAGCGGGCACGGAAGTGATCGCTCAGCGCCATCACCTGCGGCGACGGGTCCGCCGCCACTTTCAGCAGCAGATGGTATTTGCCCGGCGCGGGAAGCCCGCAATCCTCGTCAAGCACCTGGATGTCGGATCCGAGAAAGCTCCGCCCCATCGGCGCGATCGCAAGATCGGCCAGGATCGCCGACCGCTGCCCGGCCGAATGCGATGTCATGAACGCCACCCTGTAGGACCGTCCCACCTTCTCGAGCGCCGCCAGCGCGCTGTCGCGCCAGACGCAGCCCTCGTCCCACATGGAGACCGGCAGCGGGTCCATCAGGTAGGCCTGTCCGCCCTTCGCGCCGGCCCAGACGATGTCATCGGTCATCAGGACTTCGCCCGGATCGGGCGTCTGGTCGCGCATGCAGCTGATCAGGGCGATGTCGATATGGCCCGAGGCAAAGCGCTTCAGCAGGCTGGTCGACTGGTCGATCACCACATCCACCACCACGGATGGATGCGACTTGGCAAACAGCTTTAGCACGCTTGGCAGCACCGCCTCGCCATAGTCGGATGGCGACCCGATCCGCACCACGCCCGAGACATCGGAGGTGACGAAGCGCGAGATCGCTTCGCGGTTGAGCGCGATCAGCCGCCGCGCGTAGCCCAGCAGAACCTCGCCGTCATGGGTGAGCGACACATTGCGCGCGTCCCGCAAAAACACCGAAACGCCCAGTTGCTCCTCGAGCCGCTTGATCTGCATCGAGACCGCCGACGGCGTCCGGTAGATCCGCGCCGCTGCCGCCGTGAAGCTGCCGGTCTCGGCAATGGCGACGAAGCTGCGCAACACGTCGGGGTCCAGCATCATGAGCGGATGATTGAGCGGCGCGTTCATGGTGTTCAATTCCGTTGATCGTTTGGGTCAATTCATTTCGTTTGATTGAATCATGCATCGACGCGATGCTGTTGTCAATCCAGTCAGTCTGGTCAACACCGATCAAGGAGACACAGCGATGTTCGGTTTCTCTCACATCACCCGCAAGGCGCGTCAGTGGCGCGCGCATCAGAAGCGTGCAGCCATGGAAAGCGTCCTGATGGATCTTCCGCTTGAACTGCAAAAGGACATCGGCTGGCCCGGCCCTGCGGATCTGCCATCGCTGAGCAGCGCGCAAGCCGATATCCATGCCCGTCCGATGCTGTGAAGCCCGGCAATTCCCGGTCCCGTCCCCGCTGCGGACCATGTCGCAGGCCGAAATATTTGCGTGTCATCCCAGTGACAAATCGCGAAATTTATGGCCTGATCGCGACATGGGCCTCGCGGGGGCGCGAACTGGGATTTTTGAATGCCCTCACATACGAAGCATATGCGGTCGATCGTCTTTTTCATGGTTCCGGAATTTTCCATGATCGCATTTTCCATGGCGATCGAGCCCTTGCGCCTGGCCAACCGGATGCTGGGCTACGAGTGCTACACATGGCGTCTGGCGTCCCATGACGGCGCGCCTGTGCCCGCCTCGAACCAGGTCGTGGTGGCGGTCAACACCTCGCTCGCCGACGAACGCCGCAGCCTGTCGGGCGAGAACCGGCCCACCATGGTGTTCGTCTGTTCCGGCGTCAATGTCGAGCGTTTCGACAACAAGTCGGTGCTCGCCTGGCTGCGTGAGGAGAACAATCGCGGCGTGGCCATCGGCGGATTGTGCACCGGCGCCCACATCCTGGCGAAGGCCGGGCTGCTGTCGGGCCGGCGCTGCGCCATCCATTGGGAAAATCTGCCGGGCTTTTCCGAGGCCTTCCCCAAGGCCCATGTCTATGCCGATCTCTATGAAATCGACGGCAACATCCACACCTGTGCCGGCGGCACTGCAGCACTCGACATGATGCTGAGCCTGATCGGCGAGGATCATGACGACACGCTGGTCAACCGCATCTGTGAAATGGCGCTGACCGACCGGGTCCGCAACGCCCATGACCGCCAGCGCCTGCCGCTGCGCGCCCGCCTCGGCGTCCAGAATGCCAAGGTGCTGTCGATCATCGAACTGATGGAAGCCAATCTGTCCGAACCGCTGTCGCTGATCGAGATCGCCGACGACGCCGGCCTGTCGCGGCGCCAGATCGAACGCCTGTTCCGCCAGGAAATGGGCCGCTCGCCGGCGCGCTACTATCTCGAGATCCGGCTCGACCGGGCGCGGCACCTGCTCATCCAGTCTCCGATGCCGGTGGTCGAGGTGGCGGTCGCCTGCGGCTTTGTCTCCGCCTCGCATTTCTCCAAATGCTACCGCGAGCTTTACAACCGCTCGCCGCAACAGGAGCGCGCCGAGCGCAAGCAGTACCAGGCCGCAGCCTGAACTGGGATTCCAAGCTCAGGCCGACGCGGCGACAATCGGCAACAGCGAGGCTGCCTTTTTCAAGGCTTCCATCTTCACCAGAATGCCGATGTTCTGCGCGATGCGGCACTGGAATTCCTCCTGGACGAAGGGACGGTAGAGAAAATCGCTCGCCCCGGCCTTGAGGAAACTGGCTGAAAGCTCGGGATCGTTCGAATTGGAAATGCCGATGATGCGCAGCACGTCGTCGGAATATTTGCGGCGCAGCTTGCGGGTCAGCTGATAGCCATCCATGTCGCCCATGTGGTAATCCGTCAGCACCAGGCTGATATCCGGATGTGCTTCGATGGCCTCAAGCGCCTCCTGCCCCGAGGCAGCTTCGACAATCTCGAATTTCTGCGCCGTAAGCATCGATGACAGGATGCTGCGCTGGGTTTTCGTGTCGTCGACGACCAGAATGCGGAAATCGCGGTTGGAAATGATCCGGCCGACCGCCATGACGATCTCGTCAAACGCCCGGTCATTGTCCTTGATGACGTAATCGAGCACGTTCTTCTTCAGGATGCTCTTGCGCGTGTTGAAATCGAACTTGCCGGTGAACACAATGGTCGGCAGGTCGATTTCAAGCGCATAGTCGAGCGCCTCGCAATGGGGCGAATCCGGCAGGTTGAGGTCGGTCACGGCGACAAAGAACCCGTGATCGGCGCCGGCGGCAGCCTGCCGCATTTCAGCCAATGAGCTGCAGGTGACGACATCGACGCCCAGATCGGTTTCGAACCGGTATTTCAGCGCCGAGGTGAACATCCGCGAATCTTCGACAAGCAGGACACGCAGGCGTTCGGGCGCGGTCGCAAGACTGGCGCGCATCCCAGCGTCTTTTTTCGCTCTAGGCAAAGCAGCTACTCCAATTGCGCGCGGTTTCGGCCGCACGACTGAGAAAATGCCCTGACAAGGTCAGGCGACCTTTGCCGCAGCGCGGCTCCCCATCCATCTCCGCGCCGACTTGATCTGATCAAGCGTGTCGAGGTTCTGATTGACGCGGCAGTAGAATTCCTCGTCGACATAGGGCCGCAGCATGAAATCATTGCCGCCCGCCTTCAGGAACCGGGCTGAGAGCATCCGGTTGTCGGAGGACGAAACGCCGATGATCCTGAGCTCATGGCTGCCGCGCACCGCACGCAAACGCCGCGTCAGCTCGAAGCCGTCGATGTCAGGCATGTTGTAGTCGGTGATCACCAGGCCGATATCCGGGGTGACCTTCAGGATATCGAGGGCCCGGGCGCCGTTCTCGGCAGCGCTGACCTTGAAGTTGAACCGCTCCAGCCGGCTGCGCAACAGCGCCCGCGCGGTGGCGCTGTCATCGACGATGAGCACATGGTGGCGGTGATTGGTGAGAAAGCGGCAGACCGATTCCGCCAGCAGATCGATCGCCAGGATATTGTCTTTGATCACGTAATCGACGATGTCGCGAGCCAGAATGCCCTCGCGCGTGGATTCGTGGAAGGTGCCGGTGAAGACGATGATCGGGATCGACAGATCGGCCAGATAATTCAGCGCCTCGCCGTTTTCGGCGCCCGGCAGGTTGATGTTGGAGATCGCCAGGGTGATCGGGCGTTCATTGTATTCGAACGCCAGTTGCAGCTCTTCGAAACTGCGGCACACCTCGATGTCGATGTCGAAATTCTCTTTCAGCGTCTGCCCGATCATGGAGGTAAACACGTTGGAATCTTCCGCCACGATGATGCGGTGGGACCCGAGAGACCCGCCGGAATACTGCATACCTGAAAGCCCGATGAACATGCGCCTACCCCTTCAATCGACCGAAACTACCAAAGCGGCGATTGAATTTCAGTTAACGGTTGAAGCCGATCTGGTCTGCAGCCACCGCCTCCCGGTCTGGCCGGCGTCAATCCGTGCGACGCGCCCGCAACAATCCGACCTACCACCGAATTGATCACGCGTGAATAATATGTGATTTTTCATCAGGTTACACCGAAATGACGCGCGGCGACTGGCCAGCCGCAAGCCAGCCAATTCCCTCCGCCGGGCCGGATTCTTGCCATTCAGATCTGGTAGGGGCAAAACCCGCCTGATGGCAGGGGGATCAGAACCGGCAGCCCTTGCTCACGGTTCGTCAAACATCCAGCGCCGCTGCTCCCAGATCTTCTCGCCAATCAGGCAGTCATAGGGCTCGCTCGACGGTCGCAGGAAGGGCGACGACGGCAGCGCCTGGGCGGGGACGACCGCGGGCAGTTCGTCCGGCAGGCTGCCGATCTCAAGGATCAGCTTGCGGCGGATCGCCTCCGGAAACTGGTCCCAGCTCTTGACCGGCACCAGAAAGCTCCCCGGCCCGCCGATCACACACTCCGCGTAATAGGTGTCGAGATCGCCGATATTGAAGCCGCCGCCCGGCCCGTCGCTCGTCATCAACGGCAGGCCGTTGATGACGATGCGCTGCGCCAGGGCCTCCTCGCGGGCGCTCAGGACCGGCCCGCCATGATTGTTGGGGCCATCCCCGGAGACATCGATCACCTTGCGAAACCCGTCGAACGGCGCCTCGTCCAGCCGCTTCACCGCGTGCTTGATGGCGCCTGAGATCGAGGTGCGCCGCTGCGCCAGCGGCATCGAGTCCAGAACAAGAGCCGACACCTGATCGGCGTCCGCCGCGGTTTCCACCAGCGTCCAGTCGAACACCTCGCGGATCGAGCCGTTCCCGGCCCATTCGAACATGGTGATGGCAATGCGGCCATAAGCGCCTTGCGCGATGGCGCGCACCACGTCGGGATGATTGAGCGCGGCTGCATAGCCCTCGCGCTGGATCGTCAGTTCCCGTGGCGACATCGAGCGGGACACATCGACCGCCAGCACCAGCGCCACGTCGACAGGCTCCTGAGCCTGCGCGCCCGGAAGGGCCGCAACCAGACCCGCAGCTGTCATGAGCGCCGTGATCCATCTTGCCATGGCGCAAGTCTAGCATGGAGGGAGGACGGGTCGAAGCGGGTTTTTGACGAAGCCCGGGACCAGATGCGGCGGCTTCTATGCCGCAAGGGCGGTGATGTGTGGACCGGATCGGCCTGGCTCTTGCCGGCTACAGTGCCCCGGTCCTTGCCTATTCGGCCGTGATCGGTAATGCCGAGAGCTTGAGGCCCATGGCCTTCATCAGCTTGAGCACGGTGACGAATTCCGGATTGCCGGTCTCGCCAAGCGCCTTGTAGAGGCTCTCGCGCCCGAGCCCCGCGTCTTCCGCCACCGCCGTCATGCCGAGCGAGCGCGCCACGGTGCCGAGCGCCCGGCGGATCTGGGCTACATCGCCCTCCTCAAACGCGGCTGCCATGTAATCCGCGCGCGCTTCGGGGCTGTCGAGATAGTCGGCGGCGTCGAAGCGGGGCATGTTCTTAATGGAGGTCATTGGGCCAATCCTTCAATTCCTTTGCCAGAATTTTGGCTGTCGCCACGTCTCGCGCCTGGCTGCTCTTGTCCCCGCCGCACAGGAGCACCACGACCAGGGAACCGCGTTGCACATAATAGACCCTGTAGCCGGGACCATGGTCAACGCGCAGTTCCTGAACACCATCGCCGACGCCCTTGTGATCGCCGAAGTTGCCGTCGGAGATCCGCTCGATCCGCAAGAGAATCTTTGAAACGGCGCGCCTGTCCCGGAGTGCACGCAGCCAGCGGTCGAAGATCGGATGTCTGCGAATATTCATTATTGTATCCCATGAGATACAAGCCCGCAAGCGAGATGTTGCATAAGCATAGGGGCAGGCTGTCCCCGCCGTACGACCCTGTTTCTCGTATTCTCCGGCAAAGTACCAATACAGCAGTAACCGGGCACAATAATACACGCTTAAGTCGCATGCATGTCAAACAACTTGACGCAATACAAAACCCGCCAGCCTCTCGACCGACGGGTCCAATCTCACGCCTCGGCGCTAACCGCCTTCGCCTCAGCTCCGCGGCTTCAGATTTTCCGGGTCATACAGCGGCTTGTAGCCGACAGCCGCCACTTCCACCGGATAGGTCTCGGCGAAATACTCAACGCTGAGCTTGCGCCCCACCTGGCAGTACTCCCACGGCAGATAGGCGAGCGCGATGTTCTTGCCGATGGTCGGGCCATAGGCGATCGAGGTGGTGTAGGAGCGGCGGCCGAGCGCGTCGATGAGAACTTCGCGGGTCTCCGGGTCCATCACCGGCAGCGTGCCGACGGGAAAGCGGGCGACGCCGTGGCTGTCGATAGTGTTGGTCATGATCAGCGTGCAGAGCATGGCCGGCTGGTGGTCGCGCGCCTTGTATTCGAGGTGCTTCGCCTTGCCACGGAAATCGGCCTCCTTGACCTTCGGGCGCGCCAGATCGGCCTCCAGCAGATTGTACTGGGTCAGGAGGTCGGCGTTCTGCAGGCGCAGGCTCTTCTCCATGCGGCGGGAATTGGCATAGGTCTCGATGCCGAAGGCCATGACGCCGGTGGCGCGCAGCGCGTCCCACACGGCGAGCCCGTCCTCGTATTTCATGTGCAGCTCCCACCCCTGCTCGCCGACATAGGAGATGCGGAAGGCGGTCACGGCCTTGCCGGCGATCTCGATCGGCTTGATCGCGGCGAAGGGGAAGTTCTCGGGATCGAGGCCCGCCGGATCGGCCACGGCTTTCTTCAGGGTCGTCCGCGCGTTCGGGCCCCAGATGCCGATGGTGATGTAGTGTTCCGACGTTTCGGTGATGGTGACGTCGAGGCCGCGATCCTTGGCCACGCGCTTCATGTAGTGGAAGTCGCGCGGGCCGGCGTCGGCGCCGTTGACCAGACGGCAGCGGTCGGCGAGCCGGAACACGGTAAAGTCGGCGCGCACCATGCCCTCGTCGTCGAGGAAATGTGTGTAGATGCCCTTGCCGATATTGCCGTCGCCGCCGATCTTCGCCGCGCACAGCCATTCCAGCAGCTCGACATGGTCGGGGCCTTCGATGTCGACCATGTGGAAGTGGCTCAGATTGACGATACCGCAATCCTCGCTCATCGCCAGGTGCTCGGCATTGGAGACGCGCCAGAAATGGCGGCTGTCCCACTCGTTCTCGCGCACCGGCACCTGGGCGCCGTATTTTTGCAGCAGAGGCTCGTTGGCGGCGTAGCCATGCGCCCGCTCCCAGCCGCCGAGCTCCATGAAATGCCCCCCGAGTTCCACTTCGCGCTCGTAGAACGGCGACCGCTTGACGTTGCGGCCGGTGCCATAGGGCTCACGGGTGTGGACAGCGGGGAAGTAGATCTTCTGCGCCGCCTCGAAGGTGCGGCCCTCGATGAACTCTTCCGTCAGCTGATGCGGATAGAAGCGGGCATAGTCGATCGAATTGTGGTCGATCTCGGTGCGGCCGTCGGTCATCCAGTCGGCAATCAGCTTGCCGTAGCCGGGACCGTCCTTGACCCAGATGGCGACGCAATACCACAATCCGCGCACCTTCTGGCTTTCGCCGCAGGAAGGCCCGCCGGCGGCAGACACCTGCAGCAGGCCGTTGAAGGAATGGCTTTCATTGTAGCCGAGTTCGCCGAGGATCGGCGTCAGTTCCATGGCGCGCTCCAGCGGCGCGAGGATCTGCTCCATGTCGAGATCGCGCTGCGAGGGCGACAGCCGCGCCTCGTGCTTTTCCAGGATGTCGCGCGGATGGCAGAGACGCGGGCTGTCGGTCTCGTAGTAGCCCCATTCGATCTGCCCGCCCTCGGAGGTCTTCGGGTCGCCGGTGTCGCGCATATAGGCGGAGTTGCCCTGGTCGCGCAAAAGCGGCCAGCCGATGTCCTTGCCGGTGCCTTCAAACTCGGTGTAGGGGCCAAAGAACGTCAGCGGATGGTCGACCGGCATCACCGGAAGATCCTCGCCCACCATCCCGGCGATCAGGCGGCCCCAGATGCCGGCGCAGACCACGACATGGTCCGCATGAATCGTGCCGCGCGGCGTGACGACGCCCTTGATATGGCCATTCTCGACGATCAGCGACTGCGCCGGTGTGTTGGCGAAGGCTTTCAGCTTGCCGGTCTTCTCGCCAGCGTCGACCAGCTTGCCGGCAACCGTTTGCGAACGCGGGATGACGAGGCCGGCATCCGGATCGAACAGGCCGCCCATCACCTGATCTTCCTCGATCAGCGGGAACAGCGCCTTGATCTCGGCGGGCGAGACATAATGCGCGCGGGTGCCGAACGCCTTGGCGGAAGACAGCTTGCGCCTGATCTCTTCCATCCAGCTGTCATCGCCGGTGCGCGCGACTTCCAGCCCGCCGATTCGGGCGTAATGGCCCATCTTCTCGAAGAAATCGATCGAATATTGCGTGGTCCAGACCGAGAGATAGTCGTGGCTCGTGGTGTAGCAGAAGTCCGACGCATGCGCCGTCGAGCCGATATCTGTCGGAATCCCCGACTTGTCGATGCCGACAATATCGTCCCAACCGCGCTCGATCAGATGGTGAGCGATGGAGGCGCCGACGATGCCGCCGAGCCCGATGATGACGACATTTGCCTTGGACGGAAACCCTGCCATTGTCTTTGACCCTGTTTGCACTTGCAGCAGAATTTAGGATCTGCCGCAGCAAAACCAGAGCCTGTCTACGACATTCTTTCCATGCTGCACGACGAGTGGCCTGCGGACCGGGCCAACCGGATGAGGAGACGGCCGGGATTGGCCGGAATGCGCGCAGGCAGAACAAACGGAAAGGGGCGCGAGCCTTTCGGATCGCGCCCCGGTTTTCAAGCCAGACTGGTGTTACTTGATCACCGCACCGCCATTGACGATGTCGATGTCCTCGTTGCCGGCGAGCGTTTCCCGGTCGCCCGAGGGCATGGTGACGAAGCAGCCGGCGGGGCAGAAAGTCACGGTCGCGCCGGCCTCGACCACCAGTTCGATCTTGTTGCCGTCTTCGGTGACGCTCAGAACCTGGGCCTGGGCATCCTTGTTGGTGACGCTGGCAGCAGCAGCGCCGCCAATCATCGCCACGCTCATGCCCAAAGCCATGGCCAATCGAATAAGATAAGTTTTCATCGGTCTTCGGCGGTGTCGCCGCTCCCTGTTAAAACGCTGTCGAGCCCTGTTGGCCCGGTATGTATGCTTTATTAGCACCGCGAAACTGAATGCAGTCTGAACGGATTGGTTTCACCGGTCACCCCCGTCCGGGCCGGCATCGTCCTCCATCGAGTCCTGGGCGGTCTTTGGCGGCCGCTTGCGCCTCGGTCGTCTTGCAGGGCTGGTTTTGGCCTCGGGGGCGTCCGGGTCCGAAGCCGCGTCCGGCGAAGGTACGGTTTCGGTCACCTTGCCCGAGAGCTTGGCGGCCAGTTCCGCGAGCGGCCCCGCATCATCGCTGAACTTGACGTTGAGATCGCGCTGCGGGAACGGAATTTCAATCCCCTCGGCCTTGAGCCGCTCAAAGATGCGCAGGCGCAGTTCGGTGCGCGCCGAAAGACCGCTGAGCACATCGGCCAGATGCGCCTTCACTTCGAAATTCAGCGAAGAATCGCCAAAACCGGCAAAATAGATCACCGGCGGGGGATTCTTCAGGACGAGTTCACAGCTGTCGGCAACTTCGGCGAGGATCTGGATTACCTTTCGCGGATCCACGCTGTAGCTCAAGCCGATCGGCACATCGACCCGCCCCAGGCTGTTGCGGTGAGTCCAGTTTCCGACCGGCGCATTGATCAGTTCGGAATTCGGCACGATGATCGACTGGCGCGAGAATGTCTCGATCTCGGTAGCGCGCACGGAGATCTTCCTGACAAAGCCCTCGGTCGTACCGGTCACCACCCAGTCGCCGACCTTGAAAGGCCGTTCGGCGAGCAGGATCAGGCCAGAGACGAAGTTGCTGACAATGTTCTGAAGCCCGAAACCGATGCCCAGCGACAAGGCGCCAGCAACAAGAGCCAGGCTCGATAGATCTATGCCCGCGGCGGAAATACCGATCAGTCCGGCTACCGCGACACCGAGATAACCTATCCCGGTCTTGATCGAGTTGCGCACGCCGGTGTCCATCTGCCCACGCGCCATGACGTTGCCGTCGAGCCAGCGCTGAAACCAGCGCGTCGCCAGCAGACCGGCGATGAACAGCAGAATGCCGAAGAAGATGCCGACCAGCGAAATGGTGATGCCGCCGATGCGGATTTCCGTGAGGAACCGGTAGAACCACAGTTCGATATCCTGGATCTGGAAGCCCCATTGCAGCAGGATCAGCGGCACGCCAAGCAGCAGCACCAGAAGACTGATCAGCAGTCCCGCCGCAAGTCCGGCCTGGTCGAGCCCGACCTGACCGACCTCGAAGCGGGTCTCCATCCACCGGCCGATGACGGTTTGAGCAAAGGTGCCCCGCTCGGAGATGGCCTTGCCCGACAGATAGCCGATATACATTGTTGTAAGAATCGCGCCGGTGACAACGATCTGGGTCGCGGCGAATCGGGCGAGCCCGACATAGCCGAGAGCCGCCGTGGCCAGCAATCCGAGGCCGCCGATCAGCAGCGTCACCCAAATCACCCGCGGCCAGGCTTCGCCCGGATCAGCCGCATCGCCGGATTTGGAAAGCATTGGCCTCACCAGTGCCATGCCGATCAGGATGAACGCCATCAGGCACACCGAGATGATGCCCTTCAGGACCGTCAGCACCACCGGCGATCCAAGCGACCGGCTGAGCTGGCCCGAGACATAGTCGAGCCCGTTGACCGCCACCAGCGCCACCACGAGCAGGTAGAGCACCCGTGCGCCGCTGTTCGAAACGTCCACCAGACGCCAGGCCGGCATGCGCGGCGAAAGAATTCCGCGCGCAAGCTTGCTGACGAAAAAGACAGCGACGATGACGGCAAGCAGGCTGCTGATGACCGGGGCCACGTCGGGCCGCAGGATTGCGAAGCTCCCGGCCAGAACATAGATCGCGCCGACAAGCGCCGTCATCGCCATCGTCGGGATGATGGTGGACCAGAACGCCACCGACAGCCGGCTGGTATAGGGCGGATCCTCGACACCGGGATCCCGTGCAATCAGATTGCCGAACAGCCTGTAGGCGCCCGACACGAACACCAGCGCAGCCAGCAGCGCGAAGAACAGCCATCCGAACAGCGCGTGCCATTTGAAGGCCCAGACAAATTTCATCCAGGATCCATAGGTGCGGACAACATCGTCCACCTCATCGCCGATGGCGATCAGCGCTTCCGACAGCATCGCCGGGCCGATTTCCGTGCGCTTGAACAGGGTCGTGGCGAACAGCTCCCGGCGCGCATCGGTGATCCGGTCACCGAGTTCGCTAGCCCTGACCGTGACGCCTTCCGCCCGGCCAGTGAGTGTGTTGATCCGCGCCCGTTCGGCGGAAAGCCGGGCCCGCTCCTCGACGATTGCCGCCGGCTCCGCCGGTTCGCCCTCGGCGGGAACCGGGCCAAGCTCATCGATCCGCGCCTTGATTTCGGTCAGCCGTGGCCGGAGCGAAACCCCGATCTCGAGCATGCCGCGGGCCAACGTTTCCAGTTCGAGCTTGAGGTCGACCAGGGCGCTGTCATTGTCGGCATTTTCGGCCACGCGCGTCGTCAGCCGGGCAATATTTGCTTCCGCGGACGCAAGGCGTTCTTCCGCCGCCGTAATCGCGGGCGACGCAGCAATATCGGCAGGCGCTGCGGCCCGCGGGGCGGCGACAGGGGCCGATTGCTCTGTGGCCTGAAGCGGCGACGGGTCTACGGTTTGGGCATCGGCTGCGGCCACCGATCCGGTGATCAGCAGGCCAGCCAGGACAAATGCCGTCAACCAGTCAAAACGCATGGAATCCCTATCCCGTTAAAGTCCGCCGGTTCATCCTTAGCGCATAAGCCGTCGGATCGGAATCCATTTGCTGCGCCGCCGGAAACTAGAATCCGGCGCCGGGCTCGGCGAGGTAAGCTTCTTCCTCTGCCGTCGACACCCGGCCGAGGATCGCATTGCGATGCGGAAACCGCCCGAAGCGGGCGATGATGTCCTGATGCTGGCGGGCATAATCGAGATAGGTCTCATTGCCCAGCGCCTCGCACAGCGCCACTGCGCGATCCTGGTCCGCAAGGGTTTCGGCATGCTCGAACGGCAAGTAGAAGAAGATCCGCCGGTCTTCGCTCACCGCCGCGTCGGCACCGACGGCAAGCGCGGCCTTGGCTGCGTTGAGCGCAAGGCTGTCGGTGGCGAAGGCCAGGGGCGAGCCCCGGTACATGTTGCGGGGGAACTGATCGAGCACGATCAAAAGCGCCAACCGCGCCTCGGCCGAAGCCCGCCATTCCGGCGGCACCGTCCGCGACAGATCCAGGTGCAAGCTGGAAAACCGCTCTGTGATCGTCCGGTCCAGCTCCGGATCCTTGACGAACCATTGCTTCGGCGTGAGCTCGTTGAACCAGAAGTCGAGCACGGTTTCGATGGTTTCGGTCATGAATTATCCTGTCTTGCGTTTCGCCAGTATCACATAAATGCATCGCGTGAATGTGTCGCGTCAATGTGGTGACATCGGCCGCAGCTTCAACCATCCGGCGGTCAATTGCCAGTCGGGATGCTCGGTTTTGTCAGTGCCTCCCCGGTCAGGCGGCCTCCGCCTCGACCTGAAGCGTAACCAGGCTGACCCCGTCCGTTACCTGCGCGCCCACGGCCACCAGGACTTCGGCCACCACGCCGTCACGCGGGGCGCTGAGCGTCATTTCCATTTTCATGGCTTCCATGATCACCATCGCATCACCCGATTTGACGCTCGCGCCTGCCTCCACCAGCACATGCTTGACAATGCCTGGCATCGCCGAGATCACTTGGTCGCCACCCGCCGCCAGATCGTCGCTGCGCTTGCCCTGCGGCTTGGAAAGCAGGTGGGTGAGGCCTTCGTAAAACACCGCCACGCTTCTCTCCGATTGCGCCACGCGGCAACGCCGAGCCACGCCATCGGCACGGAACGCCCAGTCATGGCCCCGAGCCGACACCGCCTCCAGATCCATATCCACAGCAAGCCCGGCCCCCGAAACCCGCCAATGATCCGCGCCGAGGCGCTCCACCTGAAAGGCGTGCTCCGCACCGTCGATCTCCAGCACGACCCTGCGCCTGGGCGCGCCCCAGATCTCGAACGGACCGATGGCGCTGACGGCACCGCCCCCTGGCGCCGGAACCATGCCGGAAGCCGCCAGCGCGGCCAGCGCCACGATGTGATCCGGCGCAGGCTCAGCCTCTGTCAGGCTCGCCAGATTGCGCTCGATCAGCCCGGTGTCGAGCCGCCCGGCGGCGAAATCGGCGTCGCGGCAGAGTTTTGCCAGGAACGCCGTGTTGGTCACCGTGCCGGCGATCTCGGTGCGCCCGAGAGCGCCTGCAAGCTTGCTGAGCGCCTCGGCGCGGGTCTTGCCGTGGGCGATCACCTTGGCGATCATCGGATCATAGAACGGGGTGATCTCGTCGCCTTCGCGCACCCCGGCATCAACGCGGATGTCGCCATTGGGGAACGCGAGATGCGCGAGCCGCCCGACCGCCGGCAGAAAGCCCTTGCCCGCATCCTCGGCATAGATCCGCGCCTCCACCGCATGGCCGTTGATCGCGAGCTCCTCCTGGCGCATCGGCAAGGCTTCTCCCGAAGCCACCCGGATCTGCCATTCGACCAGATCAAGCCCGGTGATCAGCTCGGTCACCGGATGCTCGACCTGCAGCCGCGTGTTCATTTCCATGAACCAGAACCGGTCGGGATTGAGCCCCTCGCTGGCGTCGACGATGAATTCCACCGTCCCCGCCCCGCAATAGCTGATCGCCTTTGCCGCCTGCACGGCAGCCGCTCCCATCGCCGCCCGCATCTCCGCGGGCATGCCGGGCGCCGGCGCTTCCTCGATCACCTTCTGGTGGCGGCGCTGCGCCGAACAATCGCGCTCGAACAGATGCACCACATTGCCGTGGCTGTCGCCGAACACCTGGATCTCGATATGGCGCGGGGTGGTGACATATTTCTCCACCAGCACCCGGTCGTCGCCGAAGGATGCCTTGGCCTCGCGCCGCGCCGAGGACAGCGCTGCGGGAAAATCCGCCTGATTGTCGACCTTGCGCATGCCTTTTCCGCCGCCGCCGGCGCGCGCCTTGATCAAGACCGGAAAGCCGATCTCGTTGGCCTTGCCCGCCAGCACCACAAGCTCCTGCGCCTCGCCGTGATAGCCCGGCACCACCGGAACATTGGCCTTTTCCATCAAGGCCTTGGCCGCGTCCTTGAGCCCCATCGCCCGGATCGCCTTGGCCGACGGCCCGATGAAGATCAGCCCCGCTCTTTCCACCTTTTCGACGAAGTCCGGGTTCTCCGACAGGAAGCCATAGCCCGGATGGATCGCATCCGCGCCGGTTCGCTTCGCCGCATCAAGGATCGCATCAACCTTGAGATAGCTCTCGGACGCCTGGGCCGGTCCGATCAGCACCGCCTCGTCCGCCATCTCCACATGCAGCGCGTTCCGGTCCGCCTCGGAATAGACCGCCACCGTGGCAATACCCATCATGCGCGCGGTGCGAATGACCCGGCAGGCAATCTCGCCCCGGTTGGCGATGAGGATTTTGGTGATCATGGATGTCCCATTTCGCTCCAGAGTTTGAAGTCCATCGTACTTGCCGAAGCGAGCCGTCGATCATTGCTGACGAAGGCATCACACCGGCTGAGAGTGGCGGTGGCAATGTGAATGGCATCCGGCAACCTCACACCGGTCCCGGCCCGCACCCGCGCCGCCTTAAGGAGAACCGCGCGTGACACTTCCGACACCCTTACAATTTCACTGTCTGCTGAAAGCAGGGACAGATAGGCGCGAATGAGCGGTTCGTCCTTGTCTGCGATAGGTTTGACAAGGCATTCCGCCAGCGTCAGTTCACTGGTCACAGCCTCAAGCACGCCCGTATCGATATCGCCGACAAACGCCGTTTGAGCGCCATCCAACTCGCCGACCTTTTCCAGAACGGCGATGAGGGCATTGGTATCAAGATAAACCCGCCGAGCTTCCGCCACCGTCAACGCTCCCATTCGTCACGCAACGACCGGACATAGGCATCGATTTCTTCCTGGGTGCTCCGCTTCGACGCAATACCGACGAAGTCGCTGAACCGCTTTGGCATGTCCGGGTTCAGGGAGCCCGCAGGAGATGTCAGGCCCACCGCGCTCGAAAGAATGGCGCGCACTTCCGCCTCGGTCGAGCGATTGTTGGCCGCAGCCCGCAGCTTGACCGCCTCCAAGACCGCATCCTCCAATTGCCGCACCACGATCTGACCCATCTCTCTCACTCCGGTTGATATCAAAATGATATCACTTCTGTCTTGGCATTTCCACCTCGTCTTGCCCACCGGCGGCGCCTAATCTCCCCCTTGGAGGGGGAGAAAGCAAAATCAACATCTTGGCGAAGCCAAGTGTTAGATTTTGCAAGAGAGGGGGCAGGTCGCGCTCACGCATCGGTCGCCACCTTGATGATATGCAGGGCTGCTCCATCGCCGTTGCGTTCGATCTCGTCATTCCAGAACCTCAATATCCGGTAGCCTCTCGAGCTGAAGTAGCTGTCGCGTTCAAGATCCGAAACGCTTTCGGAATGCTGCCCGCCATCGGCTTCAATGATCAGTTTCTTCTCATGGCAGACGAAATCGACAATGTAAGGACCCATCGGCTCCTGACGCTTGAACTTCATCCCTTCAAGCTTTCGTCCCCGCAGCATCTGCCAAAGCATGTTCTCCGCCTTGGTTGGATCTTTGCGCATCGCGCGGGCGAAGCGCCTCAGCCGCTCGGACATCTCGTCTGCCATGCCCATCCCCCTCTCTTGCGATTTCTGGCGCTTGGCCGCGCTGCGCACGTCCAAGACACCGAAATCGCTTTCTCCCCCTCCAGGGGGAGATTAACCCTCACATCCTGAACACGCCAAATTTCGTCTCGCCCACCGGCGCGTTCAGCGCCACAGACAGACTCAGCGCCAGGATCTCACGGCTCTTCAGCGGGTTGATGATGCCGTCGTCCCAGAGCCGCGCCGAGGCGTAGAGCGGGTGCGACTGCGTTTCGAACATCTCGATGGTCGGGCGCTTGAACTCCGCTTCGTCCTCGGCCGACCAGCTCCCGCCCTTGCGCTCGATGGCGTCGCGCCTGACGCTGGCGAGCACGCCCGCCGCCTGTTCGCCGCCCATTACCGAGATGCGGCTGTTGGGCCAGGTCCACAGGAAGCGGGGCGAATAGGCGCGGCCGCACATGCCGTAATTGCCCGCGCCGAACGAGCCGCCGATGATCATGGTGATCTTCGGCACGGCGGTGGTGGCCACAGCGGTGACCATCTTGGCGCCGTCCTTGGCGATGCCCCCGGCCTCGTATTTCTGTCCCACCATGAAGCCGGTAATGTTCTGCAGGAAGACCAGCGGGATCTTGCGCTGGGAGCACAGCTCGATGAAATGCGCGGCCTTGACCGCACTTTCCGAAAACAGCACGCCATTGTTGGCGATAATGCCCACCGGCATGCCCATCACATGGGCAAAGCCGCAGACAATGGTGGCGCCATAGCGCGCCTTGAACTCGTCAAACCGCGAGCCGTCGACGATGCGGGCGATCACCTCGCGGATGTCGTAGGGCTGGCGCGTGTCGGCGGGGATGATGCCGGCGATCTCCGCCGGGTCGTAGAGCGGATCCTCTGGCGGCAGGCAGTCCATCTGGCAGAGCCCCGCCCTGCCCCGGCTGTTGAGATTGGCCACCGCCTGGCGCGCCAGTTCGAGCGCATGGGCGTCATTGTCGGCCAGATGGTCGGCCACGCCCGACAGCCGCGTGTGCACATCGCCGCCGCCGAGATCCTCGGCGCTCACCACCTCTCCGGTGGCGGCCTTGACCAGCGGCGGACCGGCGAGGAAGATCGTGCCCTGGTCGCGCACGATGATGGTCTCGTCAGACATGGCTGGCACATAGGCGCCGCCCGCCGTGCACGAGCCCATCACCACGGCGATCTGGGCAATTCCTGCTGCACTCATATTGGCCTGATTGAAGAAGATCCGGCCGAAATGGTCGCGATCCGGGAACACCTCGTCCTGGTTTGGCAGGTTGGCGCCGCCCGAATCGACCAGATAGACGCATGGCAGATTGTTCTCGAGCGCGATCTCCTGGGCGCGGAGATGCTTCTTCACCGTCAGCGGATAATAGGTGCCGCCCTTCACCGTGGCGTCGTTGCACACCACCATCACGTCGCGGCCCCTGACCCGGCCGATCCCGGCGATCACGCCCGCCGAGGCGATGTCACCCCCGTAAAGCCCGTGCGCGGCGAAGCGCCCGATCTCCAGAAACGGCGAATCCGGATCGAGCAGCGTCGCCACCCGGTCGCGCGGCAAGAGCTTGCCCCGCCCCACATGGCGCTCGCGCGACGCTTCCGGCCCGCCCTGCCCGTGCAATTCTGCTGCCTCAGCCATCTCGGCGATCTGCCCATGCATGCGCGCGGAATTGTCCTTGAATGCTTGTGAGCCGGTGGAGATCTTGGATTGGATGATGGTCATGATGCGCTGTCCGGTTCTAAGGATGGTGATGGGTCGACATGGTCATTTCCACCCATCCGGAATGCCGCCTTGTGTCAATGAATACGGCTTTCAAGCCCTCGAAGCGCCCGCTGTGTGCAGACACCAGATGCTTTTGCGTGTCGTCAAGAACCACGATCTTTATCCTGTCCATCTTCGTCCGCAGCGCTCGCATAGGACACCTCCGAGAGCACCCTGATCTCGCGCTCGAGAAACAGACCGATGATCGCACGAATGATCACAAGGCCGCCGAGGAACAAGAGCCCGTCAAGATCCAGCGTGATGGCTGTGTGGATGACGTCCGAGACGATCAGCAGCTCGAGCCCGGCGAGGATGTAACTGCCCAACTCGCGGCGGGCGGTATTCATGATCGACAGCCGCCGGAAATTCTCCGACGCGAATTCGCCGCGCACCATCTTGAGGGTAAATCGCGCCGCCCCGATCAGCAGGACAGCGATTGACAACAGATCAATCACGCCGGAGAGCTGATCCAGCCACGGCGCGACCACGCCAAAGAAACCCTTAATCTCTTCAGACCCGTTCATGCTGTCACCGCCAGCATCTCGCGACCGATCAGCATCCGGTGGTTTTCGCACTGGCTGATGGACATCATCTGATCAACTCCACTTTGCAAGGCAGGTCGAGATCCGCCCAGATGCGATCGGTCGTCAATGCTCTCGCGTTTTCGAGAGCCGCAGTGGCGATGCAGGCCCGATCGGCGAAGGAGAGCTTCTTCCTGGTCAGGTCCGTGCGAAGACGCGCCGCGCGGTCCGCATGCACTGCTTCAAATGGCAGGATGCGCAAGCCAAGCGTCAGAAGCCATCCGGTTGCATGGTCCGGGTCGAACCCCTTTTCGATCATCTTCGCGCCGGCCTCCGACAGATTGACCGCGCTGACCGCCGCGTCGCCCAGGACGGCCGCGACGATGTCCGCGCCCGGCTCTTTGAAAGCCAGCGCCAGCAGAGCCGATGCATCCAGCATGGTCCCGCTCATTCCCGCAACGCTTCCGCCCGGCGGTCAGCAACCAGTTCGTCCGACACGAGGCTGTTGCCAGGAACCAGTTCGCGGGCTTTCTTCTGCAAGCGGCGCACCGCCGCCATCGGCGAGATGACCATCAGTTCGCCGTCCCTCACCTGCACCGTCACGCGGCCATCCTTGTCGAGCGCCATGGCGCGGCGGATATCCGCAGGCAGCACCAATGCGCCGTCAGCCGTCACGTTCAGCGCCCTGAAATCGACCGAGCCCGGCTCGACCGGATCCGCGCTCTTCCCCGCGCCTGCCTCCTGCTGTTCAGCCAACGCCTTTTTCCAGTGGGAATACTGGGTGAAGCCTGTGCCTTCATTGCCGCCTTCGGACACATAGATGTCGGCCACCTCGCGCCCTGACGGGATCACGCCGCGCTGGGCGAACAGTTCATCGCAGATCTGCCAGATCCGCGCCTTCTCCGAGCCAGGACGAATGTTTTCGTACAACATAAACGTCTCCTTTATGTTTACCGAAATAAACATAATATACAGGCATATTACATAATATCAAGCCACATAACGTTATGCCGTCTCTGCCATCATCTCCCGCCCGATCAGCATCCGGCGGATTTCGCTCGTTCCCGCGCCGATCTCGTAGAGCTTGGCGTCGCGCAAGAGCCGTCCGGTCGGGTAGTCGTTGATATAGCCGTTGCCGCCAAGCGCCTGGATCGCTTCGAGCGCCACTTGCGTGGCCTTTTCGGCGGCATAGAGAATGCATCCGGCGGCGTCCTTGCGGGTGGTTTCGCCCCGGTCGCAGGCCTGGGCCACGGCATAGACATAGGCGCGGCAGGCGTTCATCGTCGTGTACATGTCGGCCAGCTTGCCCTGCATCAGCTGGAAATTGCCGATCGGCTCGCCGAACTGCTTGCGCTCATGGCAATAGGGCACCACCACATCCATCGCCGCCGCCATGATGCCGAGCGGACCGCCGGCGAGCACCACGCGCTCGTAATCAAGCCCGGACATCAGGATCTTCGCGCCCTGGCCTTCTTCGCCCAGCACATTGTCGAACGGCACTTCGCAGTCCTCGAAGACCAGTTCGCAGGTGTTGGAGCCGCGCATGCCCATCTTGTCGAGCTTTTGCGCGGTCGAGAACCCGGCCATGCCCTTTTCAATCAAAAACGCGGTGATGCCGCGCGATTTGGCCTCCGGGTCGGTCTTGGCATAGACGACCAACGTGTTGGCGTCCGGGCCGTTGGTGATCCACATCTTGTTGCCATTGAGCACATAGCGGTCGTTGCGCTTCTCGGCGCGGAGCTTCATCGACACCACGTCCGAGCCCGCGCCAGGTTCGCTCATCGCCAGCGCGCCGACATTCTCGCCCGAGCACAGCCCGGGCAGATAGCGCTGTTTCTGCGCCTCGGAACCCCAGCGGTTGATCTGGTTGACGCAGAGATTGGAATGCGCGCCATAGGACAGGCCGATCGAGGCCGAGGCACGGCTGATTTCCTCCATCGCCACCACATGCGCGAGATAGCTCATGCCGGTGCCGCCAAATTCCGGGTCCGCCGTCATGCCGAGCAGGCCGAGCGCGCCCATCTCTTTCCACAAATGCATGGGAAAGGCGTTCTCCCGGTCGGTCTGGTCCGCCACCGGGGCGACCCGGTCGCGGGCAAAGCGCGAGACCATGTCCCTCAACGCATCGATCTCCTCGCCATGGCCAAAATTCATGCTGGTGGTGAACATGTCAGTCTTCCTCTTTCTGCCCCACCAGCCGCTTGACCAGGCGGATGTAGATCGCCTCGATCTCGTCAAGCGACAGCCGTCCGTTTTCGCGGTACCATGTGGTCATGCCTGTGAGCATGGCGATAATCGCCATGGTGGTGATCTGCGGATCGATGATGGTAAAACTGCCGTCCTTTGCGCCGCGTTCCAGGATAGCGCGCGGCACGGCCTCATAGCTGCGGCGCAGGCGCTCGATGACGCCGAAGTTCTCGTCCTCAAGGCTTCTGAGCTCCATGTAGGAGATGAACACTTCGCGCGACCGGTCGAGATGATAGCGGATGTGAAACCGGACAAAATGCTCAAGCGCCGCCGGTGCCTCAAGCTCCGGCTGATCAGCCTCTTCCCAGGCCTTGAGCAGGGTCTCCATGTGCACCACCAGGAGATCATGCAGCAGATGCTGCTTGGTCGGAAAATGATTGTAGATCGCGCCCGCCTGCACGCCTGTCTCCGCCGCGATCGCCCGCATCGACACCGCCGCATAGCCCGAGCGCGCGAACAGCTCCAGTGCGGCGTTGCGCACTTTCTCCGCTGTTTCAGCTCCCGATGATCCCGCCCGTCGCGCCATGGCCCACACAATTAAATGAACGTTCGTTTATTTTATCGTCTTCCGCCCCATCCGGCAAGCCCTGCCAGGGACGATCCGGCGTCCGGGTGCCGGTATCGGCGGCCTCGCACAGGGTCGGGCCGACACCCCGACCCGCCAGCCGCTCAAGCCAGCCAGCGCTTGCGGCGCTTGTAGTGCTTGACGTTCTTGAACGAGCGCCGCCCCTCGCCGCCGACGCCGAGATAGAACTCCTTGACGTCCTCGTTTTCGCGCAGGTCCTTGGCGACGCCATCCATGACGATGCGGCCCGACTCGAGTATATAGCCATAGGTTGCGTAGCGGAGCGCGATATTGGTGTTCTGCTCTGCCAGCAGGAAGGAGACGCCTTCCTGCTCGTTGAGCTTCTTGACGATCTCGAAGATCTCTTCCTGCAATTGCGGCGCCAGCCCCATCGACGGCTCGTCGAGCAGGATCATCTTCGGCCGGCTCATCAGCGCCCGCCCGATCGCCGTCATCTGCTGTTCGCCGCCCGACGTGTAGCCCGCCTGGCTGGTTCGGCGTTCTCTCAGCCGCGGGAAATAATTGTAGACCATCTCGATGTCGCGCCTGATCGCGGCATTGCCGTCGCGCCGGGTGAAGGCGCCGGTGAGCAGGTTTTCCTCGACTGTCAGATGGCCGAAACAATGGCGGCCTTCCATCACCTGGATGCAGCCGCGCTTGACCAGTTCATTGGCCGTCTGCGCCTCGATCCGCTTGCCCTCGAATTCGATCGATCCCTTGGTCACCTCGCCGCGCTCGGAGCGCAGCAGGTTGGAGATCGCCTTCAGCGTCGTCGTCTTGCCCGCGCCATTGGCGCCGAGCAGCGCCACGATCCCCCCTTCCGGCACCGTGAGCGACACACCCTTGAGCACGAGGATGACGTGATCATAGATCACCTCGATATTGTTCACCGCCAGGATGTTGGGCGGCGTTGGCGCATCAAGCGATACGGAAGCGGACATGGTCTGGACCCTCTCCGGTCTGATTAGGCGTCAGGGGCAGTTGTCCGCCGCGCGGGAAAATCCCCGCGCGGCGGTTGGTTGTCATGCCATCAATTGGCGCAAGGCTCGGACCGGGCCGGCCATGGCGCGTTGGAAGCCTTGTATTCCTCCGCCGCACTCACCAGCAGCGGCGCAACCTTGTCGGTCATCGGCTCGAACCAGTCAGACGCCTTGACCCATTTTTCCCCGTCCCATTCCGAGATATACATCTTGGTGGTGCCGGAATGGTTGGCGCAGGTCACATTGAGCGGCGCGATGAAGCCGGGGAGACCGATGGCCTCCAGGCGGGCTTCATCGATGACCAGATTCTCAAGACCGATCCGCATGTCCTCGGAGGTGATCACGGTCTTGCCAGTCTTTTCCTGGGCAATGCGGATGGCCTCCGACATCAGCATCGCGTTGAGCACGCCGCGATTGTAGAGGTTCTCGCCGACATTGGCAGGAGCCGTCTGGCTCTTGCCAGCATCCACGACATGCTTCCTGATGTCCTCGAATGCAGGAAGATCGGCGCCCACGAGGTTGAAGTTGAGGGTCTTGTAGCCCTTGGCCTCGGCTCCGCCAGCGCGGGCGTCGTCCTCGCCGCCGGCCCACCACACCCCGATGAACTTGTCCATCGGATAGCGGATCTTGGTGGCTTCCTTGACCGCGGTCGGGTTCATCGCGCCCCAACCCCACATCACCATGTAGTCGGGCTTGTCGCGGCGGACATTGAGCCACTGCGAGGCCTGGTTCTGCATTTCCTTGCCCGGAACCGGATATTGCACCATTTCGAAACCGTATTCCTTGGCGAGGTTCTCAAGCAGCGGAATCGGTTCACGGCCATAGCCGGCGTCGAGAAAAATGTAGCCGATCTTCTTGCCGGCGAGTTTGTCCAGTCCGCCTTCCTGCTCACCGATATATTTGATGACGCCTGAAGCACCGTCCCAATAGGTCATCGGCGGATTGAAGACCCACGGAAAAGTCTCGCCATCGGAGGCGGCCGAAAGGCCATAGGCCATCGAAAGGACCGGGATCTTGTCCACCGAGGCCTTCGGAATCACCTGCAGGGTGATGCCCGTAGACCAGGGATTGAACACGAGCGTTCCCTTGGCCTTGGCCTGCTCGTAGCATTCCACGCCCTTCTGGGTGTCGTAACCCGTTTCACACTCCTCGATGGTGAGCTTGACGCCATTGATGCCGCCGTCCCGTTCATTGAGCATCTTGAGGTAGTCGGACATGCCGTTGGCGATGTGAATGCCGGAGCCGGCAAAGGGTCCGGTGCGGTAGGTCGGCAACTGGATATAGACCGAATCCTCGGCCTGTACGGGAAGCGCCGCGCCCGCTGTAAGTGCAAGTGCAAATGCGCCGGCTGTCAGTGTGTGCAATCTCATGATTTCCTCCCATGATCGCGTCGACAGTTTTAGAGCCATTGTTGACATCCGGACCTGGCTCTCGAGTCCGGCGCCCCTCTTGATGCCCGGATCACCCGGGCATTTCGTTCACGGTCAGGCATAGGGGAACGGCCAGACCCTGAGTTTTTCCTTGCCGATCTGCCACAGCCGGGCGAGGCCATGCGGTTCGGTGATCAGGAAAAAAATGATAAGCGCGCCGACGACCATCTGAGCGATGTGAAAGATCACTTCCGCACCGACATTCAGGCCGAGCGCCGGAAACCCCGCGCGCAACACGATCGGCAACCCCCAGATGAAGGCCGCGCCAAAGAATGAGCCGACCAGGCTGCCAAGTCCGCCAAGGATCACCATGAACAGGATCTGGAACGACAGCGTGATCGAGAACGCCGAGGGTTCGGCCGCACCGAGATAGAAGAAGATGAACATCGCGCCGGCAACGCCGCTCAGATAGGACGACACCGCGAAGGTCGAGAGCTTGGCCGTCAGCGGTCGCACACCCATCAATTCGGCGGCGATATCCATGTCGCGGATCATCATCCACTGCCGCCCGATCCGCCCGCGGACGATGTTCTTGACCGCCAGAGTGACCACCACGACGATGGCGAGAACGACGAAATACTGGGTCATCGCCGAGGCCGACGGCCCGGTCAGGATGATGTCGCCAAAACCACGCCGCTCGGGCACCTCGATCGCGCCGGATGCATTGTAATTGTACAGCCACGGAATGCGGATGAAACACCATTCGAGAAAGAACTGCGCGGCCAGCGTCGTCACCGCCAGATACAGCCCTTTGATGCGGAGTGACGGAAGCCCGAACATCACGCCGATCCCGGCCGAGAACAGTCCGGAAATCATCACCAGGATGATGATGTTCACATCCGGGAATATCGAGGTCAGCTTGTAGCAGCTGTAGGCGCCCACGCCCATGAAGGCGCCGGTGCCGAGCGACAATTGGCCGGCATAGCCGGTCAGGATATTGAGTCCGATAGCCGCCAGCGACAGGATCAGGAACGGCGTCATGATTGCGTTGAGGAAAAAGTCGCTGGCAAAGAACGGAATTGCCAGTGCGACGAGCCCGATGATCGCCATCCCGATCCGGTCTTCCCGGATCGGGAAGATCGCCTGGTCGGCAATGTAGCTGGTCTTGTACTGGCCGGATTCGCGGTAGAGCATCAGTCGTCCCCCCAGACGTTGCCGCTTGACGGAAGCAGGTGCGAACTCGGCCCCGTCAGGCGGAACCGGTGCCCGGTCGGCGCTTCCATGATCACTGTGTGGTCGACGACGCTGACCTTGCGGCCGCCGAGCTGTTCGACACGGTGGATTTCCGCGGCAAGGTCGTCGGTTTCGATGTCGAAATGGATCCGCGCCTCGTCGGCAACCGCTTCGATCACCAGGGTAACGCCCTTGTCGCCAGCCAGAATGGTGGCCCGGCGCCCGTCGTCAGTGACCTGTGAGGGCTCGCCCAGCAACTGCGACCAGAACCCGGCCGCCTGCTCGATATGGCCGGCGTGGCAATCGATGACAATGGAGGAAAGTCGGCTCTTGTGCATGGCTAGACCCTTTCGATGATGCGTTCTCCGAACAGGCCCTGCGGCCGGAACAGGAGAAAGATAAGGGCAATCATGTAGGCAAGCCAGCTTTCGATGCCGCCACCCACCAGCGGACCCCAGTAGATCTCGCCGATCTTCTCGCCGACGCCGATGATCAGCCCGCCGACAATGGCGCCGGGGATCGAGGTGAAGCCGCCCAGGATCAGCACCGGCAAGGCCTTGAAGGCGATGATCTCGAGCGCGAAGGACACGTCCGAGCGCGCGCCCCACATGATGCCCGTCGTCAGCGCCACGATGCCCGCGGCAAACCAGACGATCGCCCAGATCTGGTTGAGCGAGATCCCCACCGACAGCGCTGCCTGATGGTCATCCGCCACCGCTCTCAATGCACGTCCAATCCGGGTTTTGTTGAAGAACACGGCGAGCACGGCCACCATGATGATGGCGATCACCGCCGCCGCGATGTCGATATGCTGCAGGATCAGCAGGCCGCCGTCGCCGATCTCGAACGCCGTCGATCCGGTCGGCAGCCCCAACTCGGTGGTGATCATCTGCTTGGGTTCGCCGCCAAAGACAAACTCGCCAAAGCCGACCAGGAAATAGGTAAGCCCGATGGTCGACATCAAGAGGATGATGTCGGGCTGGTTGACAAGCGGCCGCATCACGAAGCGCTCGACCGCGAGCGCCAGAAGCCCCATCACGCCGATGGTCAGGATCAGCGCCAGATAGGCGGGCACGCCCTTTTCGTGCAGCCCAACCAGCGTCAGGCCGGCAAACACCACCATGATGCCTTGCGCGAAGTTGAACACGCCCGAAGCCTTGTAGATCAGCACGAAACCGAGCGCGATCAGCGCGTAAAGCACGCCCGCGACAAAGCCTTCCCACAGCACCTGCAGGAAGAAGTCTGGCAGCTCCACCATCTGGACGAAGGGGTCGACAAGGATTGCATAGAGAATATCCATCAGTGCGACACTCCCAGATAGGCGTCGATGACGTCCTGGTTGTTCTTGACGTCCTGGGGCGTGCCGTCGCCGATCTTGCGGCCGTAGTCGAGCACCACCACGCGGTCGGAAATATCCATCACCACGCCCATGTCATGCTCGATCAGCGCGATCGTCGTGCCCATCTGGCTGTTCACATCCAGAATGAACCGGCTCATGTCCTCCTTTTCCTCGAGGTTCATGCCCGCCATCGGCTCGTCGAGCAGCAAGAGGTCCGGCTCCATCGCAAGTGCCCGGCCGAGCTCGACGCGCTTTTGCAGCCCGTAGGGCAGCTTGCCGACCGGGGTCTTGCGGATGTGCTGGATCTCGAGGAAATCGATGATCTCCTCGACCTTGAGCCGGTGCTCGATCTCCTCGTTGCGCGCCGGCCCGATATTGAGCACCTGCCAGAAGAAATTCTTGTTCATCTTCAAGGTCCGCCCCGACATGATGTTGTCGAGCGTCGACATGCCCTTGAACAGCGCCACGTTCTGGAAGGTGCGGGCGATGCCCGAGGCCGCCGCCTCATAGGGCTGCATCCGCGATCGGGCCTGGCCGCGGAAAGTGATCACCCCCTGCTGCGGGTGATAGAATCCGTTGATGACGTTGAGCATCGAGGTCTTGCCCGCCCCGTTGGGGCCGATGATGGCGCGGATTTCGCCCTTCAATATGTCGAAGGAAATGTCAGAAATCGCCTTCACCCCGCCAAAGGACAGCGAGACGTTTTCAAGCTTGAGCATCACGTCGCCGGGATTGAGGCCATCGTCATCGGCGTGCAGTTCGACATGTTTGACACGCGCATTCATTCGGCGGCCTCCGGCAACAGCTTCGCGGCGGGATGGACCTTTGCGTCCATGAGCTTGACGGTGGCGCGGATCACGCCCTTGCGGCCGTCTTCGAATGTCATGTCGGTCTCGATGAACTGCTCGGCCGCTCCATTATAGAGCGCCTCGATCAGCGGCGCGTAGCGCTCGGCGATGAAGCCGCGGCGCACCTTCTGGGTCCGCGTCAGCTCGCCGTCATCGGCCTCGAGCTCCTTGTGCAGCACAAGGAAGCGCTTGATCTGCGCGCCGGCCATCATCGGCTCGGCTGCCAGATCCTTGTTCACCTTGTCGATGTGGCCCGCCATGATGTCGTAGACCTGCGGCAGGTTGGCCAGTTCCTGGTAGGACGCATAGGAGATGTTGTTGCGCTCGGCCCAGTTGCCCACCGCCGTGAGATCGATGTTGAGAAACACCGCGACAAAGTCCCGCCCGTCGCCGAAAGCCACCGCCTCCTTGATGTTGGGGAAGAACTTGAGCTTGTTCTCGATGTATTTCGGCGCATAGAGCGCGCCGGTGGTGAGCTTGCCCACATCCTTGGCCCGGTCGATGATCTTGAGATGTCCATGGGCATCGAAGATGCCCGCGTCCCCGGTCATCACCCAGCCGTCCGGCGTCATGGTTTCCTTCGTCTTGTCCTCGTCGCCATAATAGCCCGAGAACATGCCGGGCGAGCGGAACTGCACTTCGCCGCTTTCTGTGATGCGGATCTCCACATCCGGGGCTGCGGGGCCCACCGTGTCGGGGCGCACATCGCCATCCTTCTGGCAGGTGACATAGAGGAAGGCTTCGGTCTGGCCGTAGAGCTGCTTGAGATTGATCCCCAGCGAGCGGAAGAACGAGAACAGGTCCGGCCCGATCGCCTCGCCTGCGGTGTAGGCGGTGCGGATGCGGGTGAAGCCAAGCACGTTCCTGAGCGGCCCGTACATCAGCTTGTCGCCGATGAAGTAGGAGATCCGGCCCGACAGCGGCACTGGCCGGCCTTCGAGGATCTTCTCGCCATGGGCCTTTGCGACCTTGAGATAATGCTCGAACAGCCATTTCTTCGGCCGGCTTGCGTCCTCCATGCGGATCATCACGCTGGTGAGCAGGCTCTCGAACACCCTGGGCGGGGCAAAATAGAAAGTCGGTCCGATCTCGCGCAAATTCTGCGCCACGGTGTCCGGGCTCTCCGGGCAGCTCATGCACAGCCCCACAACATAGCCCTGCGCATAATTGAGATAATGGTCGCCGACCCAGGCGAGCGGCAGATAGGCCAGCACTTCGTCACGCTCGCTCATGTTGTCGAAGGCAGCGGTGTCTTCGGCGGCCTTGACCGAGGCCGCCGCCGTCAGCATCACGCCCTTGGAGCGACCGGTGGTGCCGGAGGTATAGAGTATGGCCGAAATTTCGCTGCCGTCGGAGGCTCGGATTCCGGCTTCCCAGTCAGCGACCGCGGATGGGTTGGCGCGCGCGGCATCCCTGCCCCGATCCTGCACAGATCCGAAATCATGCAGATGCGTGCGATCATAATCGCGCAGGCCCCGCGGCTCATCAAAGATGATGTCGGTCAGTTGGGGAATTTCCGCAGTCATCGACAGCAGCTTGTCGACCTGTTCCTGGTCCTGGACAACGGCGAAGCGCACACCGGCATTGTTGAGCACATGCGCCATCTCCTCGGCGACCGAGTCGGCATAGACCGGAACCGGAATGGCCTTGAGTGATTGCGCTGCGCAAAAGGCCCAGTAGAGCCGCGGCCGGTTGGAGCCGACAATGGCGATCCGCTCGCCCTCAGCCAGCCCCATCGCCTTGAGCCCGAGCGCCAGGTCGCGGATTTCATCGCGCTGCTCGGACCAGTTCCAGCTCTGCCAGATACCGTAATCCTTGAACCGCATCGCAGGCCGGGCCGCGAAGCGCTTGGCGTTGAGCAGCAGATACTGCGGAAAAGTAACCGGCTTGCCGCCGGCGGTGACGCCTGTGGCTTCCATTTCCTCCACTCTCCTCCCTGTCCGGACGACTTGACGCCAACCCGGTCGCGTGGTTCCCGCCACACTGAAAGCCGTTCCCATCGGCCAGTCCCGCACCGGTTGACCCGGTGTCTTTTGTGAGTGAATTCCGGCTCCTGTCCTCTCAGCAACCGGTCTTCATTTTGGCTCATCAATTAAATGAACGCTCGTTTACTTTATTCCCCTTTGCCTCCGTTGCAAGTCCTACTTTAGGAATATTTCAAGCCGTAGCGCTGACGGTCCGCAGCCGGTCGACCAGCGCCTTGACGCCGAAGCGGATCGGGTCTGTCGCGGGTACGCCATACTCTTTGGCCATTGCCTCCAGCATCGCATGAGCCTCGGCCTCGCCCAGTTTCTGGGTGTTGACGGCGATGCCTGTGCAGGTGATGGCGGGATTGGTGAGCTTTCCGCAGGCGATCGTCATGTCGATGACCTCCTGGATGCTCGGCAGCTTATGCTTGACTCCGCGCATCGTCGTCCGCGTCGGCTCGTGACAGACCACGAAGGCATCGGCCTGCGCGCCGTGCAGAAGACCGAGCGACACGCCGGCGAAGCTCGGATGAAACAGCGAGCCCTGGCCCTCGACCAGATCCCAGTGATCGGGCTCTGCCGCCGGTGCGATCCATTCCACCGCGCCGGATATGAAATCCGCCGCCACAGCATCGATCGCAGCTCCTCGGCCGGAGATGAACACGCCGGTCTGCCCGGTGGCGCGGAAATCCGCCTTCATGCCACGCGCCCGCATTTCGCGCTCGAGCGCAAGGGCCGTGTATTTCTTGCCCACCGAACAATCGGTGCCGACGGTCAGGCAGCGAAGGCCCGGGCGCTTTGTGCCCTTGCCGGTGTCAAAACGATGGTCGGAGAACCGCACGTCATGCAGTTTCGCCCCGCTCTTCGCGGCCGCATCCCTGATCTCTGGGATCGAGGAAAGGCGGACATGCAGGCCGGTCGCCACGGAAATCCCGGCGTCGAGCGCCGCCACGATCGAGGCGATCCAGTGTGCGGGCAGCACGCCGCCGGCATTGGCCGCGCCCACCACCATGGTCTTGACGCCGGCCGCCGCCGCAGCCTCGATCGACAGATCGGGAATGCCGGCTTCGGCCTGGCAGCCCTCAAGCCGGAGCTGGCCGATGCACCATTCCGGCCGCCAGTCGACGATCCCGAGCCCGGTTTTCGCCGCCAGTGCGTCGGGCACATCACCAAGGAAAATCAGATAGGGCGGATCGATGACCATCACATACTCCGAACGTTTGGATTGGTTTGAGACCGGCACTGTCCTGCGCGCGTGTGGTGCCGTCAAGATGGCAAATGCCGCATCCAGCGGATTGCCGCACTCGGTAGCTTCTATCGGTCCAGCGGCAGGACATAGGCGTCGAAACAGGGCGTCAGCGCGATCCTGGCGTGCCCGGTCAGCGCCGACTGATAATGCTCCAAAAGCTGGTTGCGGGCGCGGTGAACCGGGCAGACCGGCGCCAGCACCAGGTCGGTTTGCGCCACCGCATCGCGCGTGCTGTCGTCAAGCATGGGCAAGGCGCGGCTCGGATCCGCGCCGATGGCGACATTTTCCGTCCCTTTCATCCTGAGAATGTAGGGAAAGGGATTGGCGAAATCGAGATTGAGCACCCGCTCGAATTTTCGGCCGGAACTGGCTTCCAGCGCCTTGATCGCCACCGTCGCCGCCTGCATCTCCTTGAGCAGCAGGTATTGATAGTCCGGGTCCGAGAACAGAATGAAGGAGGGAAGCGCCTCGGTTTCGGCGATCGCCTCATAGGTGTCGCGGCGGCTGATATAGATCCCGCGCATCCGCTCCGCCTGCTCGACGAACACGTCCTTGGCCGACACCCGCCCGATCGGCCCCAAATCCGGCGCATCGAGCGTGATGTAGCCTGGCGCCACGGCCGCGGCGCGGGCCGCCTTGTGCAGCATCGTCGAGACATTGGGCAGCGCGGTGAACCCGATCAGCACCAGGATCGCTGCGCCAAACCGGCCGTAGCCGGCCAGCGGCCGAAACAGGATCAAAAGCAGCGCCGGCCAGACCATCAGGAAGGCCTGCCCGCCAGTGTTCTGGGTTTCGTAAAAAAGCCCGCAGACCAGAAGCAGGCCGACCCAGAACCATGGCGCATCGATCGACCGGGCAAGCCTGTTGCCCGACGCGCGCCCGCCGGCTGACCGATGCCCGAACAGGGCTGCAAGCAGCAACACGATGGCCAGAAACCCGCCCGCGCCAAAAACGTTGAAATGCTGCGACGCCGCCGTCAGGAAGCGCGGCAGGATGGCCTCGGTGTTCTGCGACGCCAGAACAAGGATGTCCTGCACGTAAGGGATGACCAGACCGGTCGACAGCTCGACGACCCCCGTCACGCCAATGCAGATCAGCGCGGTGGCAATCGCCGTGCCGAGCGAGATGCGGCCCAGGATCAGTCCGAACAGCAGGATCGGACCCACCGCGATAAAGGCGGTGATCTTGCAAAAGGCCAGCGCCAGCGCAAGCACGCTCAGGCAGATCGTCTGTATGATTGGGCCGCGCACGAACAGCACGGAAGCCGCCACCAGATAGATCAGGATGGCGCCGTGCCGGTTGTAGATGCCGAAGGCGTCTGTTCCCGGATAGGGATAGAAGTCGATCACGTTGAACGGCAGCGCCGTGTAGAGCATCCACGGCACCATGAGCCAGAGAGCAACCCGTGAGCCGCGCCGCACCGTGTCCCACAGGATCAACCCCATCACCGGCACCGTCACCGGCAGCCAGATCCACTGGGTCATGAGCACCGGGTGCGCCTCGGGAAACAGCGCGTTGGAAAACGCTGCCAGGAAATACTCAAGCGGTCCGACCGGCGCGAAGAAATCGATCCCCGGCCACTGGCCCTGGGCGATACGCCCGATCGCATCGTAATAGATCAGCACGTCCCAATACATCGGCCCGATCGGCAGAACCAGCGGCAGCATCTGCAACACCAGGAGGATCGCGACAAAGCCCGCCAGCAGCGGATAAAGCCAGAGCAGTGCACCGCGGCCGCCCGTCTCGTTGCCCGGGGTCTCGTCAAACTCTGTGGTGTCCGCCCGCATCATGGTGTCCCAATTGTGATTCCCCGTGCGCCGATACTTGGCCATGGACGAGGCCGGGGTCAATTGCCTTGAATGCTCAGGCGACCTTGTCGTGCTGGGTCATCGGCTGGTTCATCCCTGGCAGGTCGAACACCGCCATCTGGCTCGCGCCGCCCAGGCGCGGGTGGCGCCCGGCAATATCCGAACAGCTGACCGCATAGCCCTGACGCTTGGCGACGCCGCCTGCCCAGCGCTGGAAGCGTGCGCGGTCCCATTCAAACCGGTGATCGGGATGGCGAAAGCGGTGCCGGGGCACGCCGAGCAGATCGTTGAATTCGGCATTGGGCGTGGTCACCACCACCGTCGCGGGACGGACACGCTGAAACACCGAGCGCTCGAACGCACCGAGGTGATCGGCATCGAGATGCTCGATCGTCTCGACCAGCACCGCGCAGTCAAATCCGGAGAACCGGGACGGAACGTCGAGCAGCGATCCGCACAGGAGCTCGACTGTGCTGCCGTGACCGCGTGCCGCGTCCAGCCGGGTGCGCAGGCGGGCAAGCGACCTTTCGCACAGGTCGACACCGACAACGCGGTCGATAGCGATATCCCCGACAATGCGGACGAGGAGGTCGCCATCGCCGCAGCCCAGATCGAGAACCGACCGTGGCGCCCTGTCGCGGATCACATCGAGAACGGCCTGGAGCCGCAATTCATGCAGCCAGGCGGTCACGCCGTCCCTCCCGGCTTGCCCATGATGACCACGTCCTTGCGGGGAATGTCGCAGCTCCAGCCAAGGCGCGTGGCGACATTGCGCAGGGTTTCCTCGCGATAGAACACGACATGGGTGGGATCGTGCCGGTAGTGCCAGTTCGCAAACAGCCGGTCCTCGGTGCGGAAGCAGGTCATCAGGCCGAGCAATCCCCCCGGCCGCAGCAGCCTGTCGAGCCGTGCGAATTCGTCGCCGGGCCGATGGAAATGCTCCGCAACCTCGCAACAGATGATGAAGTCATAGCTGCGATCGAGCACCGCGGTGTCGGGCTGGAAGAACGGGTCGTACAGGCTGACCGCATGTCCGTGTTCGCCCAGCATTGTGGCCAGCGCCGGACCAGGACCACATCCATAGTCCAGACCCTGGCTGCCGGGTTTCAGCCGCTGCAGCATCGGATCGCCGAGACGGGCGACAAAGGCCCGGTAGCCCGGGTCGTTCACCTCGTTCTCATGCAAGTCGTAATAGGCGTGCTCTTCGGGGCCCGAGAGCAGGCAGGATTCGTCGAGAAGAACCGCCTCGCAGCCCTGGCAGCGCCAGTAGGTCTGCTGCCTGATCGTGGCGAAAGCGCCAAGACCCGGCCGTCCGCACAGGCGGCATGACGGCCGTGAAGCTTCTGCTTGCGCGACAGCCGGGAGCGTGCCGTGCGACGCCATCATCACGCTGCGCCCGGCTTTCGCGCAAGGCTCGCGCCTTGCGCCGCGTTCCGGTCCGGCCGACGCCTCACCGGCGGCGCACCACGGCCACCTGGCGCTCCGGCGGCAGGCTCGCAAGCGCTTCGCCAAATTCGGGATGGAACGTGAGCACGGGCAACGTCTTGGTGTCCGCATCCTCGAGAGTGGCCAGCAGAAGCAGCGGATCGGCGCCCTTTTCCACGCCGTCCGGCCGGGCGTCGAGGAGATCGGCCAGCTTGCGCGCCGCCTTGCGCAACTTGTCGACAATGGTCGCGCCCTGCACCTGCGTACGCCTCGAAAGGGCGTCCAGGACCGGCTGCGAAGACTGTGGATCGAGCCGCTCGATCTGCAGGCTGCGGATATCCTCGCGAATGGTTGCCGGAAGCGCGGAGATGGCTTCGTGGAACTCCGCCGCGGTCGGGATGCCGTCGCGCCGGTCGCGGCGCATGTCGCCAAGCCGTGCCTCCAGCGCCGCCTCCATCAGCGCCACCGCCTCGTCCACGCTTGATGCCTCCACCGGCTCGACCGGCGCGATATCCCCCATGCCGAGATAGGCGATGGCCTTGCAGCGATCGCCGAGGTCGCCCGCAACGATGCGATAGAGGCGGTAGTCGCGCTCGACACGGTGAGCCACTCTCTTCTTCTGCTGTATCGGTGTCGCTGTCTTTGCCATTCTCAAACCTCTTTCCAAATCCGCATGCCTGTTCCCTTGCCGGCGGCAGTGCCGGAAAAGGCGGTGAACCGGGCAACCTCGCGCCGGACCGATCCCGTAAACCGCCAGCACACGCTCGGCGGTCCATGGCAACTGGAAACGCTCGAGGCGCGCCAGAGGCGAAGGATCGTCAGGGCTGGCCACAGGTTCCACTTGTGCGGTGAGGAACGAACCGGCGAAAGGCCGGACGCGGACGTGCGGCGAGAGCGGCGACGCAGCAATGATCATGCATCATTAGCAGCGGCCGCGCCATTTGTGTAGCAGTTTCGCGGCCCATGCGGCCGCCGCCTCTTTATGCCGCGGGAAACAGGCGCCTTCGCCACCGCGCAGCCGGCCCAAGCGTCAGCTATCCGCTAAGTTTTTGCCAAAATGCAACAATTGAAGCCAATTATGTAACGATTATTTCAAGCGGCCGCCACTAAGGGTTGATTTTCACCATCTCCGTTTTGCAGGTTGGTTATGGCTTCATTCAACACACTGTCTCACCAACTCATCGACATCTGGGTCAAGGCGGATTCGCTGGAAACGCCGAAAGACCTGTACGAGCCGATAATCAGCAGTCTCAGCATCAAGATGGGCCTGTCAGTAATCGAGACCACTGCCGACGATCCCTATGATTGGCGCCTGAAGCGCATAAAGGCCTTTGGCTACAGGAGCAGGGTTCTCGAAAAGCTCCTCGCCGAGTTGAGGGATTCCGTGTTGCGTGACCTGGACCGGACCTTCGTGGATCAGGCCATTATTCCAGGCTTTCAACGCGTTCTTGAGTCCAACCGCCCCATCATTGATTTCGTGAAGAGCCAGCTTCTGGGGGTGCGGATAGGGTATGAGCGCATCATTCTTCCGCAGAAGACGGAAGGAACTCCGAAATGGTGCCTCAGTCTCGCGGAAGGACGCTTCGCCATTCCATCGCACGAAGGGCCGAGCATTGATCTGACGGATGACGGCATTGTCCAGCTCCTGATCGAAGGCAACACAGCCAGGGAGATTGCGGACATGCTCAACCTGTCGCCACGCACCATCGAGCATCGCATCGACAAGATGAAGATCCGCTTTGGCGCCAAGAATCTCGTTCACCTGGTCGCAAAGCTGGTTGGAACCCAGGTTGACCGACGGGAAGCCGGATGACGGCAAAGTGGCGCCAAGGGCGTCGACCGCAGTCTGCCTAGCTGTCACGTCCGGGAATTGCCGCCGTCATCTCTTTCGGACGGTCATGTCCCCGGATGCCTACCGCATGGCCCTTCGCTTGCATGCATCTGTCACTGCTTTGAGGCTGCCGACGCTCCAGGCGATGCCCTTCGTAGTAAAACGTTGGTCGATACCCACAACCTGGCCTTCCGCATCTGTCAGAACACCGAGGACGCGAAACGCGTTGCGCTCTGCTGAGGTGTCCTGCATCGGCACCACGTCCCTGTAGTGAATGCCATCGCTGGTGGGCACGGCCACACCGCTTGCGAAATTCGTCATCTTCACGACCAGGCGACCATTGCCCTCATTGGTGGCATAGGGCACGTAGCAAACCATGGTTTCGCACAAATGGACGAGACGTCTGTTTGCGAAGGGTTGGGTAACGGTCCTGTCGCCTCGGACAACCTTGAGGCCATGGGGTGTCAGCACTTTCGCAATCGCTGCCGACGCTTTATCCGCCTCAGCCGCAAGTTTCAACGCCGACAGTCGAGCAACCTCTGACTTCGAGACGATGAGCGGTGTTATGTTGCCTGAAGCGGCGAGTTCGCGTCGGCTACTGTCAAGACCATGAGAAAGGAAGTAGCTCGGTCCCCTCTGGGAGGCAAAGTGGGCCTGTTTTTGTACTTCAAGGTCACGCTGTAACTGCAGGTTGTCGATATAGCGCACAGCTGATGTGTGGGTCGAGATTTGCATCATGATCTGATCCTCAATTCGTCCAATGAACCGCGCGACGACAGTTGGCTTATGGCTTCTTCCGGTTGTCTCATCAGAAATTCGATCGCAATGCCCTCCTGGAAATGCCGGATGACGCGACCCCGCATTGTGCCAAGGACAACCATGGAGCCAAAAGCCGGGCGAACGTCGACCTCGACAGCAGCGCCGGACACCGAAAGATCGACAATGCGGCAGGAATAGCTGCACCCATGAAGCTTGATTTCGGACATCGGATTGCTCGGGGCAACGCGGTCATGGCGGCGGTCGTCCGGCAGGCCGAATGTGTGTTTGTTGGCGAGCCAGGTCAACTGCGCCGAAAGCTTGTCGCGTTTGCGGTCGGTGGCATTGATCGAGATGACGAAGTATCGAATCCCGGCCTCGGTTACCTGGCCCTCGATGCGCCCGACATGGTCGAGATAGGCGATGATCCGCTCGCCGATCCTCGGGCGCTCGCCGCATGAGATGACTGCATCGTGTGGTGACATGGTTTCGACAATGCAATCATGTTCGGAATGATCCGCGCTCATGAACCGGCCATGGACTGAAATGGTCACACGGCTGTCGTGCGGATCAGCTGTACTCCCTGACGCAACCTGATGCTCAATATAGCTGATACCCGGCGATCGAGGCTTGCCAGATTCCGACGAGGGACATTGAGGATTGTGGAACATTTTGCGGCGCCTCCGGGACCATTGCCAGACAAGTGCATTTCCTGCCTGCGTTCTACCGCGCCGAGCGTTTTGTGACGCACACAAGGCCGCTGTAGCACTTCAAATCGCTGCATAATTCCTGCCCTGGATCGATTCCGGTGTAGGGAATTATGCAGTAGGCCGAATATGAGAGGGGCGGTTTAACGAAGATGACAATTCGCCATGGTATTTTTACCGTATGAACAAGGCGGTGAAGACGCGCTCCCGCCGACCAGGCGAAAAACATATCGACGGGGAATTGAGCACTACGAGCGTGACTGAGCCCAACTGGCAGGAAAGCCTGACTGCTTTGGACATGCATGGCGCCGAGCGCAGGTCAGGAGCGGTCCCGGATCTCGCTCACGAGGACGGGTCCACCGTCACGGATCGTTGAAGCCGTTCAACGACCGTTCATTCGTTGATCCGCTGGCGCGCCTTGGCGATGTCCTCACGCGGGATCGAGGTCCTGGTGTGGCTCTTCCTGTCGCGCCGGGTCCGAGCCAGCGAAAACAACATGAACCCTATTGCAATGGCAAAGGTCGTCATGGCGAGAATGAAAAGCCAGCTTACTTCAGGCATGACTATGCTCCGGTTGGTGTCTCATGCCAAAGCAACGCCAATCCCGGCAAATCGTTCCGCCGTCACTCGGCCGCCGAAAACGCGGGGGCCCGCCGCGTCATTGCGGGCGTCACGTTTCGCCCTGCCGCAACCAAAATGCGTCTCGCCCGTTTGTCCTTCTCGGAACATTGTTTGCAGAGGATTCCCGCCATGCATGAAAAACCCTCCCAGCCCGCAGTTGGCACGCTCGATACAGAAGCTCGCACTGACCAGATCGGCGGCGATCTGAAGGTCTACCGCATGATCCCCAGCGCAGAACCCGACGACCCGCGCTGGGACAATGCGCCCTGTCATGGAGAAATCCGGGTTCGTGCTCTCTCGCCCGCTGACGCGCGGATCGTCGCCGCCGGAGCTGAGATCGACTTTCTCGATATCGGCGCCAAGCCGGGTGACGGAACCACCACGGATTTCGCCAGCGCCTTCCGCGATGACAAGCTCTATCACGTCGTTCTCGACCCCGATGACGGTTCTGCCGGGCCGCGCGGCCTTGTCACCGGCCCCGAGGCGGGCCGTCGGGGCTGATCGACCGTTTCCGGGTACGACCGAACCGTGGCCCCATCAGTTCAATGGCTTGTGGGCTGGCTTTTCGAAACGGGTGGGAACCATCTGTTTTGGTCAGACGACTAGTCGAACGTATTCAGACCGTTGTTGAGGTGAAACTGCAGGGCATACTGGTAGCTGATGCGGTCGCGCGTCTGCAGTGCTTCGACAACCGAATTGTGCTGCGCCACGGTGATGGTCCGGAAATCCTGCCGCGACTTGCCTTTTTCCATGATGCGGATGATCACCGGCTTCATGATCCTGTAGATCTCGATCAACGCGGCATTGTCGAGAATGGTGATCAATCCGATATGGAAATTGAAATCGGCCTCCGAGGCCTCCGCGAGGGTTTCGGCGCTGCCCATTGCGCTGTTGGCCGCGTTGAGCACGTCGATATGGTCGCCCGTGACTTTCTCGAACACGGTATCGACGGAATTGACTTCGATCAGCGTCCTGAATCCCTGGATGTCGGCAAAGGACTTGCGTGAAATCTCGATCGTGTTGAACGAGAACAGGTCGAGCGCCCGCGCCATCCGGTTGTCGATGATCGTCGCGCCGACCTTCGGCCGCACATCCACCACGCCATAGGCCTTGAGCATGCGCATGGCCTCGCGCACCGTGTTCCGGCTGGTGGAAAAGCGCTCGCAGAGCTCGCGTTCGGATGGCAGCGCATCGCCGACCCGAAGCACTTCACTGTCGATCATCGCCCGGATTTCGAACACCAGCCTGTCCACGGCCGAGCGCGCCCGCGGCGACGCTGATAGGAGGCTTTCAGTGCTCAATTGCCGTCTCCAAACAGGAAATGGACCGACCCGCCCATTCAATTTTGTAGGACCAGATTCAGCATAATGGCGCAAACCTGGCAAAATCCAAGGAGAATTTGAGGCTCGAAAGTGAGAACCGGGATCGTGTGGTATGACAAAATGCGTGAATTCCCGAAAAAAATAATATTGTATTATTGATCCCTGACACGATCCGTGTGCATCATCCACCGACAAGCCGGAACGCAGGAGGCGCACCCGGTGGGTATGTGACGCATCAATCAAAAGGGAGAGAGAAATGAACTTCATGAACAAGCTGGCCGGACTGGCCGCCGTGACCGTATCGGTTCTGGCGTTGTCCGGCGCCGCGCTGGCCGCGGACTACAACTGGACGTTCCAGACATCGGAAACGGCAGGCGAGCCGGGCTTCATCAACAAGCAGAAATGGGCAGAAGGCGTCGGCGTCCTGTCCGGCGGCCGGATCAACATCGAGATCCTGCCGATCGGCTCCGTGGTTCCGCACACCGACACGCTGGAAGCCGTCGGCTCGGGCATCCTTCAGGGCCACCTGACAGATCCGAGCTATTTCGCCGGCAAGGATCCGGCGTTTGCCATGATGGGCAATCTCGTCGGCGCCTGGAGCGATCCGTTTGAGCTGCTCGGTTTCATGCAGTCGGGCGGCGGTGACGAACTCTACGCCGAACTGGTCGAGCCCTATGGCGTCCACTTCATCGGCGCAGCGGCAACCGAGCCTGAGGCCTTCGTCTCGAGCGTGCCGATCCGCACCGTGGAAGACCTCAAGGGCGTCAAGCTGCGTGCCCCCGAAGGCATGGTGTTTGAAATCTTCTCCAAGGCCGGCGCCTCGCCGGTGGCTCTCCCCGGCTCGGAAATCTTCTCCGCGCTCGACAAGGGCGTGGTGGACGCTGCAGACAACACCGTGTTCGCCACAAATCAGGCGCTTGGCATGAACGATATTGCCAATTTCCCGCTCTATCCGGGCTTTCACTCGCTGCCGCTGATCGACATCTCGATCAACAAGGCTGTCTGGGACGACCTGCCCGAGGATCTCAAGGCAATCCTGAACGCGTCTGTCGACAAGTTCAGCTTTGACCACATCTATTCTGTGCGCCAGCTTGACGCAAAGGCAGTCGCCGAGGCACGCGCCAATCCGAAAATAGAGATCATCAACTGGTCCGGTGACGAACGCGCCAAGTTCCGTCGCATCGCCCAGGACGAGTGGAAGGTGTGGGCTGAAAAGTCCGACATGACCCAGCGTTACTACGACGCGGTCACGTCCTATCTCGAAGGCCGCAACCTGCTCTGAACCAGAATAATTCCGCGCCCGGCTCTGTCGCCGGGCGCGGGCTTCGTGCACCCGGAGGGGCGAAATGGCCGACCACACTGAACCAGCAGCGCATGTCGATGGCGACGATGTCGAAATCCGCAGCGGGTTGGACCGGGCCGTTGCCGGTTCCACCAAATTCTTCGCCTGGGCCATTTTCCTGGCCTTCCTGATCACGGTCTTCGAGGTGATATCGCGCTATGTTTTCGACGAGCCGACCTACTGGGCTCACGAAAGCACCACCTTTCTGATAGCTGCCGTGTTTCTGATTGGCGGGCCCATTGCCCTGGCCCGCGACAAGCACATCCGCGTGCGCATCTTCTATGACACCGTCTCACCGCGCGGTCGCCGCCTGTTCGACATCGTCAACTCGCTCATCGCCCTGGTGTTCTTTGCCGGCCTCGCCTATGCGGCCTCCATCATGTCGTGGAAAGCCACCCACAACCCCAATGGGGAAATCCACTTCGAGGGCACCGGCACATCGTGGAACCCGCCGACGCCAGCCCTGCTGAAGATCCTGGTCCTGCTCTGCGTTTCCGTCATGTTCGTCCAGACCGTCATGCACCTTGTCAAAGCTGTTCGCCGCCATGCGCCGGGACCGACTGACGCCACGAGAGAGAAATAACCATGGGCCTGAGTGCGCTCGGCATCGAATACGGCTCCTATCTTCTGGTGGCCGCCATCTTCCTTTTGCTGCTGACCGGCCAGCCCCTGGCCTGGGTCACCGGGCTGGTTGCCCTGATCTTCACCATCGGCTGGTTCGGCAGCAACGCCCTGCCCCTGGTCACGTCCCGCATATTCGGCTTCATCACCGAATACTCGCTGGTCGCCATCCCCATGTTCATCCTGATGGCGGCCTTGCTCGACCGGTCCGGCATCGCCAAGGACCTGTTCAACGGCATGCGCATCATGGCTGGACGACTGCCTGGCGGGGTTGCGGTACAGACGCTGATCGTCGCCATTCTCATGGCAGCCATGTCCGGCGTCATCGGCGGCGAAATCGTGCTGTTGGGCATTCTGGCGCTGCCGCACATGTTGCGCCTCGGCTATGATCGCAGCCTGTCGATTGGCGTGGTCTGTGCCGGCGGATCGCTCGGCACCATGATGCCGCCTTCGATCGTGCTCATCATCTATGGTCTGGTGGCCAGCGTTTCGATTGCCGATCTGTTCGTCGCAGCCGTGACCCCGGCCCTGCTGCTCTTGGCTTTCTACATCGGCTACGTGCTGTTTATCTGCATCCGCAATCCTCAGCTCGGTCCGCCAATGTCCAAGGAGGAGTTGTCAACGGAATCGCTCGGCAGCGCGCTCAGGTCGATCATCGCGCCGCTGTTCATCGTGGCGGCGGTGCTCGGCTCGATCTATGGCGGCATTGCCTCGATTACCGAGGCCGCTGCCCTGGGCGTGTCAGCCGTTCTGCTCGTGGCGTTTCTGCGCCGGGAGCTGTCGGTCAAGATGCTGCAGGCGAGCCTGGTCCACACGCTCGAAACCTGCGGCATGATCATCTGGATCGGCATTGCCGCCGCCGTGCTGGTGGGGGTCTACAACCTCATGGGCGGCAACCGCTTCGTTTCCGGCGCCATCCTCGGCATCGACGCGCCGCCCGTGGTGATCATCATGGTCATGATGCTGATACTGCTGGTGCTGGGCATGTTCCTGGACTGGATCGGCATTGCCCTGCTCACCCTGCCCATCTTCGTGCCCATCGTCATTCAGCTCGGCTACGATCCGATCTGGTTCGGCATCCTGTTCGCGGTCAACATGCAGGTGTCCTATCTCACCCCGCCGTTTGGCCCCGCCGCCTTCTACCTCAAGAGTGTGGCGCCGCCGGAGATAACCCTCAGTCACATCTATAGGGCACTGCTGCCGTTCATCGCGCTGCAACTGGTGGTGCTGGGGATCATCCTGTTCTATCCGCCGATCGCCACCTGGGCGATAAACTGAGCGTCCGGCGGCAGGTGGCGGATCGACAGTCGGTTCACGGCACCTGTGCGCCCGTGGCGGTGACATAGATCGAATAGAGCGAGCGGGTTGCGGCAATGAAAAGCCGATTGCGCTTCGGGCCGCCGAAGGTCAGGTTGGCGACGGTCTGCGGCACCAGGATCTTGCCGATCAGCTTGCCGTCCGGAGCGAAGCAGTGCACGCCGTCCGCGGCGCTGGACCAGAGGTTCCCATCCGTGTCCGTGCGGATGCCGTCCGGAATGCCGTTGTCGATCACGCAGAAGATGCGGCCATTGGCGAGCCGCTTGCCATCCTGCACGTCGAAGGCGCGGATGTGCCGCGGCAGGCTCTCGTCATGGCTTGCCGCGGAATCGGCCACGTAGAGAACGGTTTCATCGTGCGAGAACACGAGACCGTTCGGCTGGACGAAATCCGTCACCACTGCCGTCAGCTCGCCGGTCGCGGGATCGAGACGGTAGACATTGCGCGTCTTCTGTTCCGGCTCCGCGCGGTAACCCTCATAGTCGGACAAGATGCCGTAGGTGGGATCGGTGAACCAGACCGTGCCGTCGGACTTCACCACCACGTCATTCGGTGAATTGAACCGCGCCCCCTCGAAGCGGTCGGCCAGCACGGTGATCGACCCGTCCGCTTCCGTGCGCGTGACCCGGCGGGTGCCGTGCTCGCAGGAGACCAGACGGCCCTGCCTGTCACGGGTATGGCCATTGGCGAAGTTCGACGGCTGCCGGTAGACCGAGACCCCGCCGTCGGGCGTCCAGCGCAGCATGCGCTGGTTGGGAATGTCGCTCCACACAAGCTGGTTGGCGTCGTTGAACCAGACCGGACCTTCGGCCCAGCGGCAGCCGGAATAGAGCTCGTCGAGTCCGGCGCTTGTCACGATCATGTGCCGGAAGCGCGGATCGTGGATTTCGTAGATGCTGGCCTCTGCCATGGTGGTCTTTCCGTTTATCGCATGCCGGTCCGGCGACCGCCGGCGAGCATGATGACGCTGATGATGATGAGCCCGGTCATGATCAGGCGGATACCCGCGCCGATGCCGTAGGTGTTGAGCATCGAGACGACCAGGAACATGAAGAGCGACGCGCCCCAGATGCCGGGCACGTTGGAATCGCCGCCTGCCACCGCGGTGCCGCCGATGACGACGACCGCGATCGACATCAGAAGATACTCCGCGCCCATGTTGAGCGCTGCGCCGCCGGAGAAGCAGGCAAGCAGGTAGCCGGCGACGGACGCAAGCACCGCGCAGAAGAGATAGGTGACGAAGCGCGCGCCATCGACCGGAATGCCGGCCATGCGGGCGGCCGCCATGCTCTGGCCGATCGCCGAGATCCAGCGGCCATAGACCGACTTTTCCAGAAGCACCCAGGCAATTAGCGAGAGGCCGAGCGCGACCAGCGCGACATTGGGCACGCCAAGCGTGCTCGACGTCGTGAAGTCGGCCAGGACGGCCGGCGGCTTGATGCGCAGCCCGCGGTTTGTCCAGATCGCCGCCGACTGCACGATGAAGCTCATCGACAGCGTGGCGATGATCGGCGGAATGCGCAGCGCCTTGATCAGCGCGTAGTTGCCGACGCCGACGGCCACCCCGATCAGCACCGCGACAAGCAGTCCCGGCACCACCATGGAGTTGTCGACATTCATCAGCTTCAGCGCCACCGTTCCGGCCAGCGTCATGGTGGCGGGCACCGAAAGGTCGATATTGCCGGGGCCGAGCGTGATGACGAACATCTGGCCGATGCCGACGATGATCGAGAAGGCGGCGAAGGTGAGCGCCGCCTGGCTGAGGCCCAGCGTGCTCGCGCCGCCGGTTACCATGATCGTCGCGAACCAGACCACGAAGGCCGCGATCCATGCCCAGATCCAGGGCTTCTTCGCCAGGCGCCCGAAGGAAATCATGGCCGCGCCCCCCGCTTTTCGACCCGGTTGAAGACAAGGCGGAGCGCCAGCACGATGATCAGGATCGCGCCCTGCGCGCCGATCTGCCAGTCGGGAGAAATCCGCAGGAACGACAGGAACGAGCCGGCCAGGGTCAGCGTCAGCGCACCGATGACGGCGCCGATCGGCGACACGCGCCCGCCGGTGAACTCGCCGCCGCCGAGGATGACGCCGGCAATCGACAGAAGTGTGTAGCGCAGCGCGATATTGGCGTCCGCCGACGTGGTCAGCCCGACGAGCGCGATGCCCGCGGCCACCGCGAACAGGCCGGCAAGCCCGTAGGCGGCGGCCCGTGCCGCAATGATCGACCAGCCCGCGCGCTCGACCGAGCGCTGGTTGCCGCCAACGCCGCGGATCAGCACGCCCAGCGACGAGCGCATGACGATGAGATGCGCGACGATGGCGATGACGATGCTGGCGACGATGGCCATCGGCATCAGCGGCGGCTTGACGGTCATCAACCAGCGCACCCAGTCGGGCGCCTGCCCGCCCGGCGCCGGCAGCATCAGCACCGCAAGCCCGGCCCAGACAAAGCTCATGCCCAGTGTCACGACGATCGAGGGCAGGTTGCGCAGGTAGATCACCACCCCGATCAGCGCATAGACGCCGACGGCGCCGGCAAGGATCAGCGTGCCGATAAGCGGCGCGTCGCGCAGGAAGGTCGCCGTCACGCAGGCGACGAAGCTGACAAAGGCGCCGATCGAGAGATCGAGATCGTTCACCGCCATCACCAGCATCTGGGCGATCGTCGCAAGCGCGATCGGCACAGCCAGGTTCAGAAGCAGGTTGAGCCCGAAATAGCTCATGGCGCGAGGCTGCAGCCAGAACACGGCCGCGAGCAGGACCGTCATCGAAAGCGCCGGGATCAGCAGACGCATCGCATCCGAGGTGAGACGCAGCTTCATGCCGCCACTCCCTCGAAGGAGGCGGCGATGATGTTGGTCTCGTTGACGTCATCGCCGACGAGTTCCGCCGTGATGACACGCTCGCGGAAAACATAGACGCGGTCGCACAGCCGCACCTCGTCCATCTCGGTCGAGTACCAGATGAAGCTGCGCCCCTTGGCGGCCTCCTGGCGGATGATCTCGTAGACTTCCTGCTTGGTGCCGACATCGACGCCGCGCATCGGATCGTCCATCAGGATCACCGGCGCCCGTGTCGCCAGCGCGCGTGCGAAAAGCACCTTCTGCTGGTTGCCGCCCGACAGCGACAGGATGCCGTTGTCCATGTCCTGCGTGCGGATTTCGATGCGGCCCTTCCAGTCGGCGCCGCGCTCCGCCTCGTCCGCGGTCCGCACGACGCCGCCCCGCGACAGATCGCCCAGCGAGGCGATGGAGAAGTTGCGAAGGATGCTCCAGAGCTCAAAAACGCCGTTGAGACGGCGGTCACCGGCGACGAAGGTCACGAGCGGATCGCGCCGCGGCCACCAGCTGTTCGATTGCGCGGCATGAAGGGCAAGCAGCAGCTCGGTCTGCCCGTGGCCGGCAAGGCCCGCGAGCCCGATGATCTCGCCCTGACGGGCGGTAAAGGGAAGTCCGGCCGCCTGATGCTTGAGCACGACCGGGGCGGCTGCGAGTTCCCGCGCGGAGCGCTGGAACGCGTCGTCATTGGCAACGCTGCCCATCGCCTCGACAAGGCGATGGTGGTCGAACTCGCCTGCCGGCCTCTCGGCGACGACTCGCCCGTCCTTCATGACGACGATGCGATCCGAGGTCTCGAGGATTTCGTGCAGGATGTGCGATATGAAGATGACCGAACCGCCGCTCGCGACGAAGCGCCGGACATGGTCGAGCATCTGGCGCGCCAGGCTCGCGTCGAGCGACGAGGTCGGCTCGTCGAGAATGACGAGACGCGGCGCAATGCCGGCATCGGAGAAGGCCATGGCGATCTCGACCATCTGGCGTTCGGCGATCGACAGGTCACCCACCGGCTGGCCGCTGTCGATGCCGTGGCCGGGAAATACGGCGTCGAGACTCTTCTCGATCACCTTGGCAGCCTTCGCGCGCCAGCCGAAGCCGCCAAGCTCATGATGCATGATGCGCGTGTTCTCGACGATGGAAAGATTGGGGCAGAGCGACAATTCCTGGAAGACGCAGCGCACCCCCCGTCCCCGCGCGATGGTGATGTTGTAGCGATCGAGCCGCTCGCCATCGCTTGCGACCGTCCCTTCCTGCGGCGTCAGGCCGCCATTGATCACGTTGACGATCGTCGACTTGCCGGCGCCGTTGTGCCCGACGAGGCCGATGCATTCACCCGGCATGACGCTCAGCGTCACTCCATCGAGCGCTTTCACGGCGCCGAAGCTAACCCGGGCGCCGTCGACCTCGATCACCGCCTTCATCATGTCTTTCGCCATGGTCGCCGTCGCGTGCTCGATCAAAGAAGGAAAAGCGCGCGGCCATTCGCGGCCGCGCGACAGGTGCCGGGAGGCTTATTTCGCGACTTCGATGACCTTTATCGCGTCTTCCTGCGAGTATTCAACATTGGCGACGCCACCGGCCTGGGTATTGGCGAGGTTTTCCTCGAGATTGTCCTGGTCGATGCGCAGGAACGGCACGACGAGATCCTTGCTGACGTCCTTGCCGTCAAGAATCTGCTGGGCCACCCAGAAGGCGAGCGTCGAGACGCCGGGTGCGATCGAGACGGACATGGTCTCGTAGCCGTTGGCGTCCTTCTGTTCCTTCCACCACTTCAGTTCGTCCTCGCGATTGCCCATCACGATGATCGGCATCTCCCGATCGGTCGCGGCGATTGCCTGGGCTGCGCCGTAGCCGTCACCGCCCTGGGTGACGACGCCGACGATTTCCGGCAGGCTCGGCAGGATGCCGGCAACGGCCTTCTGTGCAACGTCCTGCGCCCAGTCGCCATGGACGGAACCGGCGATCTTGAACTGCGGGAACTGGGCAACGCCCTCGTGGATGCCAGCCGAAATCTCGTCATCGACAAAGACGCCGGCGAGACCGCGGATTTCGAGCAGGTTGCCGCCATCGGGCAGCTTGCCCGACAGATATTCGACCTGGCTGCGCCCCATTTCCTTGAAGTCCACGGCGATGCGCCAGGCACAGGGTTCGGTGACGATGCCGTCGAAGGAGACGACGGTGACGCCGGCATCGCAGGCTTCCTTGACGGCGCCATTGAGCGCCGTCGGCGAGGCCGCGTTGATGACGATCGCATCATAGCCCTGAAGGATCATGTTCTGGATCTGCGCCGCCTGCTCGGTGGCCTGGTTTTCGGCGGTGGTGAAGGGA
>Ga0180017_100030_pt1 | contig 61590 bp, 62 predicted proteins | sample KR46_S_MetaG_FD_129674 | JGI IMG/M metagenome (GOLD analysis project Ga0180017, IMG submission 129674) | Groundwater microbial communities from the Olkiluoto Island deep subsurface site, Finland - KR46_S_MetaG | ecosystem: Environmental > Aquatic > Deep subsurface > Groundwater | place: Finland...
ATCAGCGGATACAGACGGCTTTGGATCTTGGCTGCCAAGCTCGGATTACCGGACGTATAGGCGTTAATCAGTTCCTGCATCCGGTCACCGATCAGATGCGCCACGACACTTACCACACCTCGTGCGCCAACTGAAAGTAGCGGTAGCGTCAGAGAATCGTCACCGCTGTACACCGCAAAACCTTCGGGCAGACGCCGTATCAGTTCTGTGGCTTGATCCGTACTGCCCGAGGCCTCCTTGATGGCCACGATGTTCGGAACCTCAGCCAGCTTTAGCACGGTGTCCGGCAACAGATTGACCCCGGTCCGTCCGGGGATGTTGTAGAGCATGACCGGCAGGTGAGTACTCTCGGCGATCACCCGGAAATGGTTGTAGAGACCATCCTGCGAGGGCTTATTGTAATACGGGCAGACAAGCATGATGGCATCGACTCCCACCTTGGACGCCGCTTGGGTAAGCGCGATGCTGGCTGCCGTGGAGTAAGAGCCCGTTCCGGCAACCACGGTCGCCTTACCGCCTACCTCGTCAACTACCGCCCGAAGGAGATCAATCTTTTCCTTCTCAGTCAGGGTGGGTGATTCGCCCGTAGTCCCCGAAACCACCAGTCCGTCCGATCCATGCTCTACCAAATGCCTGGCCAACTTCCGGGCAACCGGGATATTCAGATTGAGCTGGTCATCAAACGGTGTGACCATCGCAGTCAGTACACGACCGAAATCGATAGCCAAAACAACCACCTTCCTTACTTACCTATTGTTCAGCTGTAGTCGCCCAAACCAAAGGCATCATACAGTGCCCTTACGGATTTGTGCAGGTCACTCTCCCGAACAAGAACCCAGATCGTGGTGTGCGAGTCGGCCGTTTGTAGGATTTCCACATCCTGTTCATCGAGCGTCTCCACAATCCGAGCCATTACTCCGGGTACACCCGCCATTCCGGCGCCGACTACCGCCACCTTCGCGCAACCTGATTCCATTTCAAACTGGACACCCAAGGATTCCAAAACGGAGGCTACCTGCCGCCCCGCTCTCCCCTTCACCGAAAACGCCACAAGATCGGGATAATAGTTTATCAAATCCAGGCTGATCCCTGCCAAAGCCAGTGCTTTAAGAGCTTCTTTCTTGGCTTCAGCCCCCTTCTCGTGGAGCCTCACTTGCACCAGGCCGGATCGATAGGTAACCCCGGTGATAACGCGGTCACTGGGGATGTCCAGAGTACCGTGGACGGCGTCGATATGGTTGGTAATCAACGTCCCGGGTGCATCAGTAAGGGTAGACTTGATCCAGACCGGAATATTGCGCTGCATCGCGATCTCTACCGCACGCGGATGGATGACTCTGGCTCCTTCGTGGGCGAGATGGCAAACCTCATTGTAACTCAGACACTCAATCGGCTTGGCCTCAGATATAATCCGCGGATCAGCGGTCATTACCCCTTCAACATCCGTGTAGATGTCGATGGATTCGGCACTGAGCGCTACCCCTAGGGCAGCTGCGGTGGTGTCACTCCCCCCGCGCCCTAATGTGGTCACTTCGCCGTCTTCGCTGATCCCCTGGAAACCGGCAACAACCACGACATGGCCGGAACGGGAGAACCGCCTGATGGAATCGGTCTCCACACGCAGGATTCTGGCCTCACCGTGTGTCCCGTTGGTAATGATCCCGGCCTGAGAACCCGTAAGGAACACCGTGGGCCGGCCCCTCTCGCGAATCGCTCCGGCGACGATGACGCCCGATATTATTTCACCACAAGCCAGCAGCAGATCAAGATCCCGGGCGTTAACGCTACCCGTTGCCCCCCGGACAAGTTCCAACAGGCTGTCCGTAGCATAGGGGTCGGGATACCGGCCCAACGCCGACACCACTACCACTGGTTGCAGGCCGCTGTCTTTCGCTCCGACGACTTTGTCCACGACCCGGGAGCGCAGCCCAGCGTCCTTAACTGAAGTACCGCCGAATTTCTGAATGACAAACCGCACGCTGACACCTCTTTGTTGATCAGGTACGATGTCCTATACCAACCCGTACTGTGCGACCAGTTCGGCGATTTGTACTGCGTTCGTGGCTGCTCCCTTACGAATTTGGTCGGACACGACAAACATATTGATACCGTTCTCCAGAGTGTTGTCGCGGCGGATTCTGCCGACCAGGATCTCGTCTCGATCTGTTGCCTCGACCGGCATCGGATAGCGCTTGGCGGCGGGATCATCGACCACTTCCAAACCCGGGAACCCCGACAGCAGCTTGCGCACTTCCGCTGGTGTAATACTTCTTTCAGTTTCCACATTGATCGCTTCGGAATGGCTTCGGAAAACCGGAACGCGGACCGTTGTCGCCGTGATCCGCAACTCCTCATCGTGGAATATCTTACGCGTTTCCTTAACCATCTTCCACTCTTCCTTGGTGTAATCTTCTTCCATAAAGACATCAATGTGTGGAATCAGGTTAAAGGCGATTTGATGCGCAAATACCCTTGGCGGATAATCGGTTCCATCCAGGAGCGCCCTGGCCTGAGCCCGCAATTCTCCAATCCCGGCGGCACCCGCCCCGGAAACGGCCTGATAAGTGGATACGACTACCCGTTTGATACCCACTGCATCGTAGATCGGCTTCAAGGGCACCACCATAATAATCGTGGAACAGTTAGGATTAGCGATGATCCCCTTATGCCAATGCACATCATCCGGGTTTACCTCCGGTACCACCAGAGGAACCTCAGGATCCAAACGGAAAGCACTGGAATTATCAATCACCACGGCCCCGCTCCTGCGGGCCGGTTCAGCAAACTCGGTACTGGCCGCCCCTCCGGCAAACAGAGCAATGTCTACACCATCGAAGGAGGTCGCTTTGGTCTCTTCGACGGTAAACTTCTCACCTTCAAATACAATCTCTTTCCCTGCGGAACGGGCAGTGGCGCAAAGTCGCAACCCCTTAAGGGGAAACTTCCTTTCCGCCAGGACTTTTAATATCTCTTGTCCGACCGCTCCGGTAGCACCCACTATGCCAACGCTATAGGTACGCAAACACACCAACTCCCTCGGATTCTATTTAGTCATACTTCACCAACACCGGCTGAAGCTGACGCCCTTGCAGGGCGTGCTCAATCGTATCCAGCATCAGATCCATTTTGGCTACTAGAGAGTTCGGCTTTCCTTTCGGATTATCCTGCCCAAAGGGAACCATATAGATGTTTCTGGTATTTAAGAGGGTTCCCAGGTTACGGGCGTTCAGGCCGAGTCCGTCGTTGGTGGAAACGGCGATCACCACCGGCCGTTGGTTGCGCAGTTGGGCCTTGGCCGACATCAGCACCGGACCGTCGGTAATTCCGTTCGCCAGTTTGGCCAGCGTGTTGCCGGTGCAGGGCGCGAGCACGATCACATCCACGAGTTTCCCCGGCCCGATCGGTTCAGCAGCCACAATGTTGTCGATGATGGAATGACCGGTGAGCTTCTCGAGCTTGGCGCGCCATTCTTCCGCCTTGCCGTATTTGGTATCAGTCGAACCCATAGTCTGGGTCACGATCGGGTATATCTCGGCGCCTTCCTCCACCAGCTTTTCCATGTGCTTGAACACTTCACCCAGCGTGCAAAACGACGCGGTTAGAGCAAAGCCGATCTTAACGTCCTTGAGTCGCATTGGCTAGCACCTCCTGTTCACTAGAAGAGCTGCCGGGGGCTTCCTCAAGGAGCATCCGTATAATAATGCGGGCCATGATTTGGCCTGCCGTCTTGGGCGCCACCCTGCCGGGCAGCGATGGAGCCAGCATCGCCTTGATGCCGAGCTTCCTGGCGGCCTCGAAATCGGTTCCGCCTGGTGCTGAAGCCAGGTCTACAATCAGTACTTCCCGGTTCGCCAGCGACAGCAATTCTGCCGGTAGCACCATCGCTGGAACGGTGTTGAAGATAATGTCCGCCCCACCGATAATCTCCGGAAGATCGCTGAAGAATGCCGTCTCAAAGCCCATTTCGCCCGCCCGGGCGATGGTCTCGAGCCTTCTGGCCACGACTGTGGTCTTGGCACCGATGCCAGTGAGCATCCGAGCCAGAGTCGCTCCCGTACGGCCCAGTCCGACCACAAAGCTCCGGCTGCCGTGGATTGTGATCGGCAGTTGTTCCATCGCTAGTTGAATAGCACCTTCGGCCGAAGGAATCGAGTTCCAGATCGCAAACTCGTCAATGCTCGAGAGTTCCACCAGATTCAGGCCCAGTTCGGCGGCCATCTTCAGCATGTAGGCTCTGGCCACCACCGTGAAGATCGGGGTTTCCTTCCCCAATTGTCCCAGAATGGCCCCTGAAAGTTCCATAATCGCCGCACCATGCGCGTCGTTAAGTATTCCGCGGGCATCGATTCCGGGTAACGGGATGATCAGGGCATTGGCCTGACCGCAGACCTCATCAAGTGTCCGGCATACCCGGATCGTTGGAACCCGTTCCGGGTCGGGCATCGCAATGGTTCTGACCTGAGCACCGTTGGCGATGAGTTCCAGAGCCAAGTACGTAGCCCTGGCATCTCCGCCCAGGATTCCGATCCTCATTCCATTAAGCGGCTGCAAATTGAATACCTCCCCCCCAGCTACACTCCAATATATGTCCAGCGGAAAGGGGAGGTGCCTGTATGATATGGAAGTCGGAGGTCGGATGTCGGAAAGAACTGGAATCCAAGATCCGAGAACCGAAATCAACGATCAAAGACCAAAGTCGGAATGCAGAGATACCAAAGATGGGAAATCCGCAACCGGTAGGATCCTCAAAACATTGAAACTGAGAGCAAAGCGCACCGGTGGATCCAGAACCTGAAGGCAAAGGGTTAGACCGGCCTGATCAGGCTTGTTCAAACATCAGGTTATCCAAGCCGTAAACCAGCTCTTTGCTACCGATAACCCGCCGGACGGCCAGCAATACTCCGGGCATATAGGACTCCCGGGACAGTGAATCGTGCCTGATCGTCAAGGTCTGGCCGAGTCCGCCGAAGATAACCTCCTGGTGCGCTACAAGCCCTGGCAACCGTACGCTGTGAACCCGGATGCCCTGGGCAAACTCGCCGCCACGGGTGCCCTCCAATTTGATCGTCTCTTCGATCATTGAAGGCCTGTGATCACCCCGTTTAGCCGCAATTACTTCAGCCGTTTTCAACGCCGTACCCGAAGGCGCGTCCAGCTTCTGATCATGGTGAAGCTCGATGATTTCCACCGCAGGGAAGTAGCTTGCAGCCGTTTCCGCAAACCTGATCATCAGCACCGCCCCGATCGCAAAGTTCGGGGCGATCAGTCCCCCGACACCCGCCTGGCGGGCCAGTTCCTGCAGTTCCAACCGCTCTCCGGTAGACATCCCGGTAGTGCCGATGACGGGATGCACTCCCTGCTCAATGGCGGTGCGCGCATTATCAAAAACGGCACGGGGGGAGGTAAAGTCAACTACAACCTGAGCACCGGTCTCGCGCAACATCTGCCTTAGATCATTCCCGATTTCCACCCCTAGTGGGGCTACTCCGACAACTTCTCCGGCATCTTTGCCGATGTTATGGACGTCGACCGCCCCAACCAGCTCCATCCCATTTTCCCTGCTGACTGCACGAACGACTTCTTGTCCCACGCGACCGGCTGCACCACTTACCGCAACTCTAATGATCTCACTCACCTCTCTTCCTGACCGTTTTCAAAAGTTTTACAATTCTGAATATGATTATGAAGGTAGTTATATTACATCTTCCACAACTTGTCAACAATTTCCCGCCAAGCTAACGGTATTATCCGGCTAGCGGTTACTGCGAGCGCTCTGGTTTGACATCCGTCACCAGGTGCGTTCGGGAGGGAAGGACATAGGTGATGTTGTAGTGCCCGGATGGACACCCACTGTTCTCCTCGACAATGTTGTACACCGAAAACCCGGTGTTATGAACAAAACGCACCTTTCGAATCCTAAAATCCGGGTCCTTGTTCATTTAGTGCACCCTTTCACAGTCTGTGAACGCCATCCCTGATTAAGGATGTTCACGTTGTATTGCCCCTTATCTCCAAGTTCATTCCGCTCGACCTCACCCTGGAAAACAAAGACGTGCTGCCCGTGCACCGACTCAATATACCCGCCCGGAACCTCAAAAGTGGGACACAACTGCGTGACCACCTCATCCGGGTTGAAGGGAATTCCCAGTTGCAGGTTCTGGTCGTAGTTCTCAAAGAGCGCCCAGAGATCCTCCTCCAACTGCTCGTCCGCAAAAACGATGGGCAGACCGATTTCCTGTGCTGCTTCCTTCCTTGAAATCATATGGTTGTGAGCATAAAGCTTCTCTGTAAGGCTGTCCACGATTCCCTGGATCTTCTCCGATGGAAATGGGCTCTTGTGCGTCTGCAAAAGCCGCCTGGCCAGAGAACGCACCAGGAGATGGTTGCGGTGCACGTTACCCAAGGCCAGCGGGTGGATCTTGGTGGCCAGTAGTGTAAACGCCCGCGCCAGTTCGGGTTCTGAGCGCAGTCCAGCCTCATCACGCACCAGGTTCAGGTAGGAGTACACATCTTCCACATTCACCGGAATGCGGGCACCGGGATTGGAGGGATCTTGGGGGTTAAATGCATTCACGACACTGGGGTCAATCGGTCCGAGCTCACCCATTTTCCCCATCACTACCTCATCTGCCCCCAGGCAGACTAAGGTGCCCGCACTGTAAGCCCGATACGGGATCAGTACCGAGAAATGGTTAGTAAACTCCCGAATCAAATGGACCAACCGCCAAGGCGTGAGTACGTCCCCACCCCGCGTGTACAGGAAGAGATCGATTCGTTCATAGAATGAACGTTGTCGCAGATGCCGGTAGATTACCGGGAGCGCATCCGGTGCAATCCTGGTGCTGACATTCTCCCTATCCCCGGTGATGTAGGTAATTACCGTAGAATTGCGACGTGAGGCAATGCAGTTTATCAAGTTTAGTCTACGGGGAAAGCCCATGCGTACCTCCACTATTGCAAATGCCGCGCAGATACTCCGATGCGTATCAGGAGCCTACGTCCGACACTTGTAGTATAGCCGCATGGCCTGTTTTCAACCGAAAAATGAGTCAGGGAGCGGTTCGGAAACCTGTCCATCACTCTCACTGCCGAAGAACGATGAAGACCGGCCAAGGTTATAGGAAACGGCGAAGTCTGGGTGTGGTCTGATCCATCTCCACCACAATCACTTCCGAGCCTACCTTGCGCACCGCGTCCCAAGGTACAATTAGTTCCTGCTGACCTGTCCACACATTCAGGACGTTGGGGCGCCGAGGCAGCATAAGAGAGTATATTTCCCCGGAAGAGGGATCAATGGCGATATCGGACTGACCAACCACCCCAAGGCGGGATCCGTCGGCGATATTGACGATTTCTTTGCCGGCCATTTGCGATAGGCGCATTATTCTACACCACCCAACTTCGATCTAAAACCGTACACGCTTTCCAATGCCTTGAACCAAGCCGAGCACCGCCGGCTGAACGGCGGCCAGTACGATCGCGGCAGAAGCCAAAGGCTCAAGTTCCATCGTTCCCAGGGTGATCCGGGCCGGTGGATCAATACCTACGAAAGTTAACATCAGCACTACCGACAGATAGATACCCCCTGCGTTGCCGATCAGGGTACCCAGTGCTTCTGAAAACGGGGTCTTCCGGGGATCCACTTCCCACATATTCCCATTCCGATGCCCTGTCAGTGGGGTCCCCCGCTTCTCCCGGTCACGGAACCGAAGAAACATAAACAGCCCGAGCAGCGCAAAAAACACAACCGCCGTAACCATTGTCCCACCCCCTACCAATCTATGGGACAAGACCAGCGATTATGACGACAGCTCCGAGCAACCGATGATGAAAATTGTGGTGAAGGTGCTATGTGCTTTCCTGAGGGATTGCCTCCACAAACACGTACGTGACAGATGAATCTGCCCACTGCGCCGCGGGCGTCGCCGAACTCGCTCGCTACGCTCCCTCATACAGGCGGTCGACGCAGATCCGCGGCTCCACTGCGCATTTTTTGATCTATACTCCCTATCGTTTGTTCCGGCAATACCTCAGCGCACACTGCACCTACCACGGTGTTTGAATGTCTAGCGGCCTGTGGAGCCGAATCCCCCATCGCCTCTTTCGCTGGCGTCCAGTTCGGAAACAAATTCAAGACGAGCGACGGTAATCGGAACAATTACCAACTGGGCGATACGGTCTCCGGGACTAATGAGGTACGGGTTATTACCGAGGTTTATCACCGGACAGAAAATCTCGCCCGTATAGTCGGAATCGATCAGGCCGACGGCATTAACCAGCGTGATACCGTGTCGTGCCGCATTTCCGCTCCGAGGGAAGACCAAAGCAGCATAGTCCTGGCTAGGTAGTTGAATGGCGATACCGGTGCCAACCTTTAGAATGTCACCCGGAGCCAAAACCACTGGCTGATCCAGGCACGCCGCCAGATCCATACCAGCGGAACCCGGTGTCGCATACCGTGGCTCGGTAAGCGCTCCCCCGGCATCCCGTACTCTCCGGCACTTGACCGTCACTGGCCTTTCTTCCGAGTTCACAAGAGGCCCACCCTTCACGTTACTGCCATTACTTTAGCCGGGTTCGGGCCGACTCCCACCCGTTGTGATCACACCACTGACCGATAGTCGCCAGCGAAAAGCGGTCGGCATTGAACACCGTTCCGGCCACCCTCCGAATCTGGTCGTCGGTAACGGCCCGGAGCCGCTCCACAATTTCGTCCGGGGTGGTTACACGGCCCAAATACAGCTCTGATTTTCCTAAACGAGTCATCCTGGTGTTTACGTTTTCCAGGCTGAGCAGAAAGTTGCCCTTTAATTGGTCCTTGGTACGTTTCAGTTCAGCTTCACCGATGCCATTCAGCTTAAGCTCGTTCAGTTCATCCATCACAATCTCCAGCACCTGGTTGACATTGGCACTGCTCAAACCGGCGTACACACAAAAGAGGCCGGTATCATGGTACGAGCTGTGATAGGAGAAAACAGTGTAGACCAGGCCCCGATCCTCACGGATCTTCTGAAACAACCGCGAGCTTAAGCCTCCGCCCAGAACTGTATTGATTACCTGCATCACGTAAGCGTCGTCATCGCTCAGGCGCAAACCCTCGGTTCCCACGCAGAGATGTACCTGCTCGGTGTCTTTCTGACGGCAGACGGCTTCGGTGAACGGGCGCGGGGCCGCGTAGGTGCGCGGTCCGTTGGCCTTTGGGAGATGCTCAAAGGCGGCCCGAAGCTTCTCAACCACCTGTTCGTGTTTTATGTTCCCGGCACAAGAGATAACCATGTCGCCGCAAAGATACTGCTCCTCATAAAATTCCAGGAGAGTGGAACGCCCCATGTTCCTGATGATTTCTTCGCTCCCGATGATCGGGCGTCCCAGCGAGTGCGTCTGCCACATCGATCCCGTAAGTACGTCGTGCACCATTTCATCCGGTGCATCCTCGTACATCTTAATCTCCTCAGTAATCACATTCTTCTCGCGTTCCATATCTTCCTTAGCAAACAGCGAGCCAAAGAGCATATCGGCGAGAACATCGATCGCCAAATCGGTGTGTTCATCCAGGACTTTAGTGTGATAACAAGTGTATTCCTTAGTGGTGAAGGCGTTAATCTGACCACCCACTGCATCCAGGGACTCGGCAATCTCCTTGGCTGTTCGCTTTTTGGTTCCCTTGAACATCATGTGTTCGATAAAGTGTGAGATCCCATTGTTATGGTCGCCCTCGTCCCGTGAGCCGACATTGACCCAAACCCCAAGAGACACCGACCTTACGTGCGGTATCTCCTCCGTGAGTATTCTGACCCCGTTGTCTAATACAACCTTACGAACCATTATTTTACCTCCCATTGAGCATGCCTTCTATAATTCGTTTAAGTACGCCAAATTCCTGCTGTCAACGGACAGTGAAAATGTCACCCCTGTTGGGGCTTCCATCCGGTCAATGAAAAATGTGTCACCCTGTTCTTTGAAAAGCAGTCTCTCGTTTGACTATAGCGACCCTAGGTGGCTGTGCTCCTTGCGCCTGAAGTAGGTTTCCACTTGGTTGTGAAACGGTGATGTTATCCGTAGATGGCGCCACAAGATGGTCTGGTGCTGGTTTTGGAGGTTCTGCCGACTGTTTAGGTGTTCTTTTCTTGCTTTCTGCCTCAGGTTCAGGAGCGGTAAACTCCCTGAGTAAGAACGAGCTATCTTGGTTGAGGGCACTGATGGAGCCATCCAGGTGAGTCAAGACAACTACCTTGCTTCTCGGTGTCAGGGCTGCCGTACGACCCTTGGTGTCGACTAGTTGGTAAGTCCGTCCGTAGTAAGAGATTGTTGAACCTTTGGTAGCCTGCGTTAAGGCCACCGTCTTTCCCGCCAGTTCTTCCTCAATTGAGAGTTTATCCTTCTTCGGCGAGAAAAAGATGGTGTGGCGGTCGCTATAGAAACTCTTTGGCACGCCATGATGCACAACCATTTGCTTCAACGCCTGGAGATAGCCGTAGAGGTCCTCGTGCGGTCTAAAATAGAGGGCCAAGACTTTACCCGTAGCGTCATCAATAGAACCGTGGAGATCCAGTTCCGGACCCCGGTCTTCCAGCCAGGCATAGGGACTGGCATCACACTGGACCAAAAGTCCTTCCTGGGCCATCCGGTCACGGGAGCGCCGTTTCCGGCAGACCTTGCGCTTATACGCACTCCGAATACCGGCTTCGGCCAGGATACGCCTAAGCGTACGAGCCGAGATTTCGATACCATAGTACTCTCTGAGGATCTCGGCCATGTGCTCGCAGTTTGCATCCCGAAACTCGCCGGTGGCCAAAGTAAGTATCAGCTCACATGACCAACTACAGTACGCCAAATTCCTGCTAGCAACCTGGAGGCGTATCTGTCAAAATCTTACCCCGTTTTCACGGATATCATTTACGTTTTCCAATTAACTCGCTCACCGTAACCGGTTCCAAGCCCTCAATCCCGATAAAGGACAGCATTTCGGGCAATGCCTGGGCAGTGGCTTCAGTCGGATGCATCAGCAAAATCGCGCCATTGTGCATCCTCGTCTTAACCCGGTCCAAAATGGCATCCCGATTTCGGTTTTTCCAGTCCACCGTATCCAGACTCCACAGTACCACTGTGTAACCGCTGTTCTCGGCTGCGATCAGAACCGCTTTGCCGCTTTCACCGTAGGGTGGCGCATAGAGGGTTGGCCGATGACCGGTTGCCTGAAAAATGGCGTTTTCGGCACGGACGATATCGGCCCGGTTTTGCTCCACCGACAGCTGGTCGGGATGTGGATGTCCGTAACCATGGTTGCCGATCTCGTGGCCTTCATCCTTAATCTGACGGGCCAGATCTGGATGCAAATCCGCCCATCGCCCGGTGAGGAAAAACGTCAACTTGGCCTCTGAGACTCTGCAGACTTCCAGCATACCCGGGATGTATTCTTCGCCCCAGTCCACATTCACAGTAAAGGCCACCTGCTTGCTACGCTCATCGCCCTGACGCACCGGCTCCGCAACGGTAGACGCTACCCGATTCTGGGCGGCCGTGTAAAACAGCACTGACATCGGTACAGTGATAATCAAGAATAGGACGACCAACCGCTTCAGTTTGTTTCTCCTGCTTCTGCCCATCAAAAACCACCCCAGTTTAATGACTATGCCGACCGGAGCAGAAGCTTGTGGAAATTCTGGCTCTAAAATGGAAAAGCCCTCGTACGAGGGCTTTTTGCTTTATCTTCTGTCTCTGTTGAAGGGGGGGCGCGGTCGTCCGGGACGCTGGTCCGATCTGAAGTCTGGGCGTCCGCCACCACCTGGAGGGCCTTCCGGAACGTATCCTTCGGGCGGATCCATGGCTTCCTTCTTGGAGAGCTTAAGCCGTCCCTGGTTATCGTAGCCGATAGCCTTGACCAAGATCTGGTCGCCCTCCTTAACCACATCTTCCGTCTTGTTCACTCTGGTGTAAGCCAACTGGGAGATGTGAACCAGACCTTCCCTGCCTGGCAGGCCCATAATGCCGGGAACAACCTCTACAAAGCACCCAAAGTCCATCACCTTGACGACCCGTCCCAAGTAGTTCTGGCCAACGTTGACCTCTCCGGTAATGGCCTCAATGATCTGCAGAGCCTTTTCGGCCGCTTCCTTTGAAGGTGAGGTGATGAAAATCCGGCCGTCATCCTCAACATCCATACCGACACCGGCTTCCTCGGTAATCTTGCGGATGGTTTTTCCGCCCGGGCCGATGATGTCGCGGATCTTGTCCGGATCGATGATGGTCTGAATGATCCTTGGTGCTAGTGGTGAGAGTTCCGGCCTCGGTTCGGGCATTAGTTCCTGGATACAATCCAGTATGTATAGACGTGCCTGCTTGGCCTGAGTCAGGGCCCGTGCCAAAACTTCCCCGGTAACCCCGGAGATTTTAATGTCCATCTGCAGCGCGGTAATCCCTTCACGGGTACCCGCCACCTTAAAGTCCATGTCACCGAGGTGGTCTTCCATTCCTTGAATATCGGTCAGGATGGCCACCTGATCTCCGTCCTTAATCAGACCCATCGCGATGCCGGCAACCGGCGCCTTAATGGGAACACCGGCGTCCAACAGAGCCAGGGTACTGCCGCAGACACTGCCCATCGATGAGGAACCGTTGGACTCCAGCACTTCTGAGACAATGCGGATGGTGTATGGGAAGACCTCGGCGGGAGGCAATATCTCCTGAATCGCCCTTCCGGCCAGAGCCCCGTGCCCGATTTCCCTACGGCCCGGGGTGCGGATTGGCTTTGTTTCCCCGGTGCTGAAGGAAGGGAAGTTGTAGTGGTGCAGGAAGCGCCTGGTTTCCTCGGTATCAAGCCCATCCATAATCTGCTCTTCGCGACCACCACCCAGGGTCACCACGGACAGCACCTGCGTCTGACCCCGCTTAAAAAGACCCGTACCGTGTGCGCGCGGCAGAATACCGACATCCACAGTGATCTTCCGAATCTCGTCCGTCCGTCGCCCGTCGATGCGCACCTGCTCATTGAGCACCATCTTGCGGACTGCTTCTTTCTCAAGCTTATCTACGGTGTTCTTGATCGTCGAGACCTCTTCCGGATACCGCTCGACAAACTGATTCACAATCTCCACTTTGGTCTCGTGCAGAAGCCCCTCGGTAGCCAGTTTGTCCAGCTTCTGATCACGACAGTATCGGGCCGCTTCGACCAATTTCTCGTAAGAGGTGGACCGAATTTCCGCAATCAACTCCTCGTTGACCTCCGGGAGCGGTAAATCCATCTCCGGCTTGGCAAAACCGGCCTTTAGAGCCTCATCGCGGAACTCCTCGATGAAGTCGATGATCCTCCGGATCTCGTCGTGAGCTAGGGCCAGTGCTTCCAGCATCTTGTCTTCAGTGATCTCAGAGGCTCCTGCCTCCACCATGTTAATGGCTTCGCGGGTGCCGGCCACCACCAAATGCAGCGTGCTCTCCTCTTGCTGCTCCAAGTCGGGGTTGACCACCAATTCCCCGTCCACCATGCCGATGATGATCGCGCCCATCGGACCCTGAAATGGCATTCCTGAAATTGTCAGCGCAGCCGAAGCCCCGTTCATGCCACACAAAACCGGTGTACAGTCCTGATCCACAGACATCACGGTGGCCACTACCTGGACGTCCTTCTTAAAATGCTTCGGGAAGAGCGGTCTAATGGAACGGTCTGTCAATCTGGCGCAAAGGATCGCTTTTTCCCCGGGTCGGCCCTCGCGCTTCATGAAGCTGCCTGGAATCCGCCCCACAGCGTAATGGCGCTCCTCATAGTCAACCAATAGCGGGAAGAAATCTAAGCCTTCCCTAGCTTCGGCGTAGGTTGCGGTCACGAGTACCATCGTATCTCCGTATCTGGCGAAAACCGCACCGTGTGCCTGATTGGCCACGCGTCCGGTTTCCAGGCTAAAGATCCGGCCCCCAATTTCGATTTCGCGTTTAAAAACGCCCTGATCTGGCATGGATCAATCTCCTCACAAGCAGTATTTTTTCACCGGGCAAGACCAGACAAAAAGCAGGGGGTGTCCCCCCTACTTCCGCAGGCCCAATCTTTCAATCAATGTCCGATAGCGATCAAAGTCATTATTCCGAATGTAGTTCAACAGTGCCCTTCTCTGTCCCACCATCTTCAACAATCCACGGCGGGAATGAAAATCCTTCTTGTGGGTACGCAGGTGATCGGTCAGCGTAATGATGCGCTCCGTCAGAATCGCCACCTGCACCTCCGGAGAGCCTGTGTCCTGTTCGTGCAACCTGTAGTTGCTGATGATTTCTTGTTTCTTCTCGTTCCCAATCATTTTGGTTGTCCTCCATTTTGTTGTTTATTAAATCGCTGCAAGCCAAGCAGTACGCCGGAGAAGCGTTAGAGCCTAGCAGGCAGTTCATTCACTACCCGATAACGGTAATCACCAGACGCCCCTTACTGACGTCCTTAGCCACCAGGTCAAACATCCGGCCGGATCGGGCAAAGAAGCCGTGAAACCTTGTGGCTGAAGTAATCTGACCCGGAATCGAAGCCACAAAAATGTCATCCAGTGAAATATCACTCTGACGCATGTCATTTAGGCGTTTCCTGGCATGCTCGGTAATGACGACACTCATCCCCTCCACTTTTTCCACCTATTCCTTTTCCGATAAGAACCCATAAAGCGCGTCGGAAAAGGCTCTTTTTCTTCTCTTCCTCGGGTAGGTCAAGCCGCGGAAAGCCCACGGGTACACACCTCACCGCCATATTTTAGCATAATCCCACTTTGGTGTAAATGTTTAGTATCGGTTATGTATTATTCCGGAACGAGTGCTGTGTCCCCTATATCTTCCGCAAAGCACCGGCGGGCCGCCTCAATGTCCAGGTTGATCTGCGCAAGCAAATCGTGTACTGAGGCAAATTTGCACTCGTCGCGCAGCCGGCTGATCAGATGAACACGTATTTCCTGCCCATAAAGATCTCGCGCAAAGTCGAGAATGTGAACCTCGATGTTGGACTCGGTGTTGTTTTCTTTAAACGTCGGGCGCAAACCGATGTTCGCCACTCCACCATAGCATTCCCCGTGAGCCTCTACTTTAACGGCATATACGCCTCGTGCGGGAATGACCAATTCACTCCGCATGGTAAGGTTAGCCGTTGGGATACCGATGGTGCTACCGCGGCGGTCTCCCTGAATTACCATACCATCCACGAATGGGCTGTAGCCCAGGAATCGCGCGGCCTCTTCAACCCGGCCTTCCAACAGTAGGGAACGGATTAGCGTACTACTGACCACCACGTCGCCCATCATCACCGGCGGGATCACACTTACCGAGTATCCGCACAGATGCGCATACTCGGCCAGAGTATCAGGCGTCCCCTGCCCACGGTGTCCAAATGCGAAGTTGTAGCCTACGACCACCGAGCGTACCTGCATTTCACGACACAGAATTTCTTTCACAAAGTCGTAGGGGGTCAGCCGGGCAAACTCATAGTTGAAGGGCAAAGCGACAACCAACTCCACGCCCAGCCGCTCCAAAACCTCAAATTTAGCCTGTTGAGAAAGCAGAAACGGGGGGCACTGATCCGGCCGTAGCACAGCCAGGGGATGTGGATCAAAAGTGAGGATCCCCGATACATCTCCTTTTTCGTGGCTCTCCGTAACTAACCGGCGAATCAGCTTCTGGTGCCCACGATGCACACCATCAAAATTGCCCAGACCAAGAGCCACATTCTTGTACTGCTGCTTCAGACCGGCAAAATCTCTTCGGACATCCAACGGCAAGTCCCTCCCCCTAGATCCTGGATCTGACCCAAACCGGCTTGAAAGCAACCCCTTCGCCTTCGATTCCGGTTACCCGCTGAGCCACCGCCAGCAACTCGTTGTCGCTGTCACGTAGCCTTACATGTTGATCAGGCGGACACAACATCTCCCCGATACCAGGAGCGTGGAGAATCCGCCCGTTAAGTACCGCCTGACAGGCGGAATCCTTGACCAGGACTGCTGGCAAATGGGCGAGTGCACAATCCACAGAAGTCAATGCGTTCTCCTCGACGTGGCCTTCCCCGGCTTTCTCTGCCAGTTCTTCCAGCGTCATGGCCTCATTGACCGTGAACACCCCAACACGTGTCCTGAGCAGGAAGGAATTGAACGCCGGTAGCCCAACAGATCGGCCGATATCGGAACAAAGTGTGCGCACGTATGTGCCTTTGGAACAGGTGACCTCAAACAGCGCCTTGGGTCTTGCGGTTTGGAGACCATCCATACGAATCGCCCGGATCTGATATATCTCAATTTCACGGGGTTCGCGCTCCACCTCGATGCCGGCGCGGGCCAATTCGTAAAGTTTACGACCCTGGTGCCGGACCGCCGAAGCCATCGGTGGAACCTGGTGCTGTGCTCCCTTCTGCCTGTCCAAAGCCCGAAGAATATCCTCTGCGGTCAGAGGGGAGGCGTCGGCTTGCTCGATAACATCACCGGCCGCATCCTGAGTCTTCGTGCTGACGCCGAAGGTGACCTCGGCCAGGTAGCACTTGACACTGTCGGTTAGAAAGCGGCTAATCTTGGTCGCCCGTCCCACGCAGATTACGAGGAGTCCAGCGGCCAGAGGATCAAGGGTTCCGGTGTGGCCGACCCGCTTCTCACCCAGAGTGCGCCGTACATACCCGACAACGTCGTGAGAGGTCATTCCTGGAGGCTTAATCAGGCTTAGAGTTCCCTCAAGCGGACCGCCCATCGGAGTCCTCCGCCAAGCGGCGCTCCGCTACCCGGATGACCGCCTCTGTCACTTCGTTTAAAGCCCCTGATATCGTACACCCTGTGGCCCGTGGATGTCCACCTCCACCAAATTCCTGGGCCAGGGCGGAGACATCGACAAAACGCTTGGAACGCAGGCTAACCTTAAAGACCGAGGGCTCGGTCTCACGAAAAAGGGCGGCAACCTCCACCCCTTTGATCATTCTCACATAGTTGATGAGCCCTTCACCGTCCTCCCCGGTAGCCCCCACCGCCGCCTCCTGATCGATAGTAAGCGACGCCCACGCCACCAGTCCAGAGGGAGTGCGTTCCACCGATCCAAGGGTGGCGTGCAAAAGCCTGATACTCTCCAGCGACCTTTCCTCATACACTGCGGTGTTAACTTCCGACGGGGAGACACCCAGCTCGATCAACCGCGCCACACGTCGGTGGGTACCGGACGTGGTGCTATCGTACCGAAAAGATCCGGTATCCGTAAAAATGGCCGTGTACAAGCTGGCAGCCACCTCGTAGGTAATCGGCGCCCCCAACTCAAAGGACAGGTCGTAGATGATCTCTCCGACCGCTGACGCTCCAGGATCGATGTAATTGTAGTGCGCAAAAGGTCTGGTGGAAACGTGATGGTCGATATTGATGGCCGTAACGCCAGGCTTGTCCAGGTATACAGCCAAATCCGGTCCCACCCGCTCCGGATCGGAGCAGTCCAGCATTATGAAAGAGTCCGGTTCGAAACCCGCAGGAGGTACGCCTACCGAAACCCGCTCGATGGCGGGCAAGAAGCGGTATATCTGCGGCACAGGATCAGGGCTGACCGCTCTGACCGACTTGCCCTGCCCCTCCAGCATCAGGGCGAGGGCCAAAACCGATCCGATACAGTCTCCATCAGGCATAATGTGACCAGTCAGCAACGGGCGCTCACACCGCCCGATAACCTCAGCCAGTTCACGCAGGTCACTGACCATCTCGATCCCCCGGCTTCCCTTCGGTGAGGTCATCGATCAGGTCGACCAGTCGAACCCCCTCGCTGATTGAGTGGTCTAGCTTGAAGCTAACCTCAGGAGTATAGCGCAATCGGATGCGGCGCCCGATCTCAGCGCGCAAACGACCCTGCGCCTTATCCAGAACATCCATTGTAGCCTTCTGTTCCTCAGCCGATCCGAGTACACTCACGAAGACCTTGGCGTATCTTAAGTCGTTGGATACGTCCACCGAAGTTACCGTCACGAATCCGATACGGGGATCCTTCAGTTGACGCAGGAGTTCAGCGATTTCCTGCTTCAGGACCTCGCCCAGACGCTCCGGTCTGTATGCCACAGCAATGCACCCCCGGGTTACAGTTTCCGTTCAATTTCTTCGATGATGTAGAACTCCAGTTCGTCGCCCTCTTCAACATCGTTATAGCGTTCGATGGTCAGGCCACACTCGTAACCCTGTGCCACTTCCTTGGCATCATCTTTGAAACGCTTTAATGAATCGAGCTTTCCAGTGTGTACGATCTTACCGTCACGCACCACACGGATATTGGCATCCCTGGCGATTTTGCCGTCCACAACGTAGCAACCGGCAATAGTTCCGATCTTCGATGCCTTGAACACCTGTCGCACTTCAGCATGCCCCAAAACAACTTCACGGTATTCCGGATCGAGTAGTCCGCTGAGCGCGGCCTTGACGTTAGCCGTGGCATCATAGATTACCTGGTAGAGCCGAACATCCACGTGTTCCTGCTCCGTTGCTCTACGGGCATTAACATCCGGACGCACGTTAAAGCCGATAATGATCGCATTTGAAGCCGAAGCCAACATCACGTCCGTTTCCGTGATTGCGCCCACGCCCTGGTGCACGAGTTGCACTTTCACTTCCTCCGTGCTCAGTTTCTCAAGCGATTGAGACAAAGCTTCCACTGAGCCCTGGACGTCGGCCTTAATGATCAGGGGCAGTTCCTTGACTTCGCCCTCCTGGATACGCTTGAAGACATCCTCCAGAGACAGGCGTCCCGGGCCTTTAAGCTCCTCGGCCCGTTTCTGTTCCTGGCGTTTTCCGGCAATCTGCCGGGCCATTTTTTCATCTTCGATCACGTAGAAGGGTACACCAGCCTCAGGGACCTCGGAAAAACCGAGGACCTCCACCGGGGCAGAAGGACCGGCCTTGACCACCCGGCGACCCTTGTGGTCGATCATGGCCCGAACCCGGGCGAACACGCCGCCGGCCACGAGAGCATCACCGTTATTCAGGGTACCGTTCTGGACGAGCACGGTCGCCACCGGGCCGCGTCCCTTATCCAACTGTGATTCCACGATCGTACCCCGGGCCGCCCGCTTGGGGTTGGCCTGGAGCTCTGCGACTTCGGCCACAAGCAGAATCATTTCCAGCAGGTCTTCTAGGCCTTCTCTGGTTATCGCCGAGACTGGTACGAAAATGGTTTCCCCGCCCCACTCTTCGGCGACGAGTCCATGTTCGACCAGCTGTTGCTTGACCTTATCTGGATTGGCATCGGGTTTATCAATCTTATTAATAGCCACGACCATCGGCACACCAGCCGCTTTAGCGTGGTTTAGCGCTTCAATTGTTTGCGGTTTCACACCGTCGTCGGCTGCAACCACTAAGATCGCAATGTCAGTGACCCTGGCACCCCGGGCCCGCATCGCCGTGAAGGCCTCATGCCCGGGAGTATCCAAAAAGGTGATCCGCTTAGAGTTATGCCTCACCTGGTAAGCACCGATATGCTGGGTAATACCGCCCGCTTCGGTGGCGGTAACATTGGCGTCCCGGATCGCATCCAGAAGTGAAGTCTTTCCGTGGTCGACGTGGCCCATCACGGTCACAACCGGCGGTCTGGTTTCCTGGTTCTCTGGATCGATATCTTCCTCAGACTCAAACTCCAGGCGTTCTTCGATCGTAACTTCAGGCTTAAACTCGACATTGAATCCGAGATCCTCGGCAATCAAAACCGCAGTATCAGCATCAACTTCCTGATTAATCGTAGCCATGGTGCCCATCGCCATCAGCTTCTTGATGATCTCTGCAGCCTTAATACCGGCCTTCTCAGCCAAGTCCTTAACCGTAAGCGCACCGGAAACGACAATCGGCTTGCGCTCTGAAGGCGGAATATAGCGAGTATCGTGTTTGGCCGGACGGCGGTGGCGGGTACGGGTCTGTTGCTCGCGAGCGCCCTTTTTCTCCCACGGACGCCTGCGGTCGCCGCCCTTGCCCTTCTCTTTCCGATCGGCAAAACGCTGCTGACCCGCACCCTTATCCGGCTTTGTCGCTTCAAGCTGTGCCGGCGGTTTGGGTATATTCTTACTCAGAATCGGCCCACCGGTCGGTCGTCCGCCGGGTGCCGGTCGGCCACCATACTGCGGGGGTCTCCCGGGTGCTCCACCGGGCGCAGGACGCCCACCGTACTGCGGGAGTCTGCCCGGAGGCCCGCCAGGTGCCGGACGATTACCATACTGCGGGGGTCCACCAGGTGCAGGACGTCCACCGTACTGCGGAGGCCTGCCCGGAGGCCCGCCAGGTGCCGGACGATTACCATACTGCGGGGGTCCACCAGGTGCTCCACCGGGGGCGGGACGACCACCGTACTGTGGCGGTCTGCCCGGAGGCCCGCCAGGTGCCGGACGATTACCGTATTGCGGGAGTCTGCCCGGAGGCCCGCCGGGTGCCGGACGATTACCGTACTGCGGCGGTCTGCCCGGAGGCCCGCCGGGTGCCGGACGATTGCCATACTGTGGAGGCCTGCCGCCGGGGGCGGCGCCGGGTGCCGGTCGGTCTCCCTGATGCGGCCGGTGCTGTGCCGGATGCGGCGCACCCTGACCATATGGTCTGGGTTGCTGTGGGGGCCTGGTAACAGTCGGGGTCGGACGATCCGGTTCGGCCTGCGGCTGCGGTTCTGTACGTTCCGGTGCCGGTTCCGAGGCCACCGGCCGGCCTGCAGCGGGGCCAGGTTCGGCCGCCCTGGGTACCGTCTCTTGCAGCACTTCTTGCTCTGATCCAGCCCTCGGAATTGGTACCGGGATGTGCATCGGCCGGTCGACATACCGCCGATCCGGCGGACGCTGCGGAACCCGATCCACCAGTCCCGGTCCATACTGGCTGAGACGAACAGACCTTTTGGGCGCATCCGGTTTAGGTGAGGCAGGCCGCTCTGCAGCCTGCTGGCCTACCGTTTTCGCCGGAGTTGGCCGGTTGCCCGGTGCTTTACCGAGGGTCTGATACAGCTTGTCTATCTCTCCGGTCTCAACGGTGGACATGTGAGACTTGACCTCAACGCCCAAACCCGTAAGGGCCGAGATTATGTCCTTGCTGTTCAAGTCTAAATCTTTGGCTATCTCGTGTACTCGTTTTTTCCCCATTGAATCACCTCCAGTGTTTCACTAGCCTCAGTCATCCTCAGGCGTTTTAAGTTCAAGTATCCTTTTAACAAGGTTATCATCGAGTAATGCCACCACCGCCCTCGGAGACTTACCAACGGCAGTACCGAGGTCTGTCTTTGTTTCGGAAATCAGATAGGGGACGTTAAGCCTCTTGGCAAGTACGGAAAAGTCCCGTCTCGTTGAATCAGCCGCATCTGTGGCGATAATGATCAGCCTGGCCTGACGTCTCTCGAGTTTGGCCCTTACTCCTTCGTCACCAGACACCACACTACGTGCGCGCTGCCCCAGACCCAGAAGCTGTAGAATCGTTCTCATAACGTATAACCTCCTCCTGGATCCGGGATATGACGTCTGGAGTTAGGCTCCGGTGAAGGCTCTTCTCAAGGCGGCCTCCCTTTATGGCAGCATTGAGGCAGCGACTGGAAGCGCAGAGATACGCACCCCGGCCCGAACGTTTGCCGGTAAAGTCAATCTCAACCGAGCCTTCCGCTGTCCTAACCAGCCGAATCAACTCGCGCTTGGTACGCATCTCCCGGCAAGCTACACACATCCGCATCGGGAGCTTCTTCACCTTGCGCATCGGAATGCCTCCCTGGTCATATATTGAAACGCCTAAACTTGGTTAGACGGGTCATCGTTGTCCTGTAGTTGGGCTTCAGTTGCCTCAGTGTCTTCGGTTGGTTCGGTGGCTTCAGTTGCTTCAGTGTATTCTGCTTCCGGTTCAAATTCTTCTTGTCCGTAACCCTGGTCCATATACTCCTGGTAGATCTCCGCCATTTGCGATTCGTTCTTAATATCAATCTTCCAACCAGTGAGCTTGGCCGCCAACCGGGCGTTCTGGCCTTCTCTCCCAATCGCTAAGGACAACTGGTAGTCAGGGACGATCACCCGGGCGATCTTCTCTTCTTCCCAGACCTCAACAGCGATAACCTTAGCCGGACTCAAGGAATTGGCCACGAACTTCGAGGGATCGTTACTCCATTTCACGATATCAATTTTTTCGCCGTTGAGTTCATTCACAATGGATTGTACCCGGATACCCCTGGGTCCTACACAAGCCCCGACCGGGTCAATGTTTTCGTCCTTGGAGTATACTGCAATCTTGGAGCGGATTCCGGCTTCCCGGGCAATCGCCTTAAGCTCGACGATGCCATCCTGTAGTTCGGGAACTTCCATTTCAAACAAACGCTTGAGCAGACCCGGATGGGTGCGGGACACCAGAATCAAGGGACCCTTGGTGGTCTTCTTGACCTCCACGATGTAAGCCCGAACCCGTGAACCATAGCGATAGTCCTCACGGGGCATCTGCTCCTGGGGCGGTAGCACGGCTTCGGCCTTACCCAACTCAATGTAAACGCTACGCTGTTCGATACGCTGGACAATACCGTTAATGATATCCCCTTCGCGGTCGGCAAACTCCTCAAAGACCAGATTGCGTTCGGCCTCCCGGATGCGCTGAACCACCACCTGCTTCGCAGTCTGGGCCGCGATGCGCCCAAAATTTTGCGGGGTGATTTCAAATTCAACGGCGTCGCCCGGATCATATGAGGGATCCTTCTGGCGGGCTTCTTCCAAGGAGATTTCTACAATCGGATCCTCAACCTCTTCGACTACGGTTCGTCTAGCATAAACCTTAAAATAACCGGTGTCCCGGTCAATTGTAACCCTGGCATTTTGGGAAGTGCCAAAGTCCCGTCGGTATGCGGACAGCAGTGCCGCCTCGATCGCCTCGAGCAGCACCTCAACCGTAATCCCTTTTTCCTTCTCTAAATCGCGAAGGGCGGATAAAAACTCTGTATTCATCAGTTCAGGCCTCCTGAGAAACGGCTAGATTTCAAGCGCCAGCTTGGCAGCGGCCAAGTTTTCCCACGGAACAGACACATCTTCCTCAGACACGCGCAAGAGTACACCGTTGTCGTCACTGTGCTGGAGAACACCAGTAAACTTTTTGCAGCCATTAAGGGGAGTATAGGTCTTTACAGTTATCAGGTGACCCGCAAAGCGGATATAATCCTCACGATTCTTCAAGGGCCGTTCCGCCCCAGGAGAGGAAACCTCAAGGAAGTAGGTATGGGGGAAGATATCCTCGTGTGCATCCAGAATCTCGTCAATGTCTCTGGAAACAGCCTGACAGTCGTCAAGTGTGATTCCTTCGGGCTTGTCAATGTAGATTCGGAGGTACCAGTTGTCTCCCTCTTTAACATACTCGATTTCAACCGGTTCTACGTGGTGATTGTCGTATACGGCCTCAGTCAGGGTAGCCACCGTATCGGCAACCCGTTTATTGCCCACCGATGCAATTCCTCCTTGGAGTGGTGAGTATTCTAATGAGAAGGAGTGGGGCTATACCCACTCCTTCGGAAAAACAACAGAAATCTCGCGCAGGCCAGACGTATTATAACATAGAAATAATCCAAAGACAAGGTTCCAAGCATTTTCTCCCAGTCCGGATGCAAACCAGGCGCGGATTAGATATCCAGAACGGAGAAACCTGCATGCTGCACAGCATCCACCAAAGCAGAGCATGCAACACTGTCCGCTACCGAAACTCGGGCCAGACTCTGGTCAAGATCCACGTTTACCGATTGCACACCAGGAACTGCAGATAAAGCCTTCTCCACAGCCTGTCTGCAATGCGGACAACTCATCCCGCTGATCTGCAAAACGACTTCGATCATTGTCTAAAGACTACTCCATAATCCGGTTAAGCTTGCCCTCAATAACGTCCTTGGCTGTATAACCCACTTCTTGATCCACCACTTCCCCAGCCTTGAAGAAGAGCAGGGTCGGGATACCCTTAATTCCGTATTTGGTAGCCAGAGACTGATTCTCGTCAACATTCAGTTTGCCGACCTTCGCCTTACCCTGAAATTCGCTGGCGAGCTGATCGATCACCGGCGCCATACTGCGGCAGGGTCCGCACCAGGCAGCCCAAAAGTCCACCAGAACCGGCTCCTCACTCTTTAGCACTTCTGCTTCAAAATTCTTTTCGTTAAACTCCATTACCATTTATTCAGACCATCCCTTCTGCCTTATATCAGATTTTGGGACTGACCGTCCCTTTCTTACCTCCGTCAACCGCCGCCAGAAGAACCCCCGGAACCGCATCCGCCACCACGTTCTTTCTTTGGTCCCCCAAAACTAAAGGGCGAAACCACTTGTTTCACTTCTGTGCCCTTGCACTTTGGACAGCTGGCGTTATCCTTTTCGGAAACCGAACGCAACACCGTAAAACGGTGACCACAGCTGTAACACTTAAAATCGTATATCGGCATTCCCAATCACCCCTGTTGCCAATTCTGGAATTTCAATCTTCTAAATTGTAATATAGAGTAATGTCGGTGGCAATACAGATGTTCTAATTTACCGGATCAAACCTAGTTTTCGCGTGACATTTTCTGATTATGCCCACTATCTGAATTCCGTCTCCTTATTCTAATACAATCTGGTCAAGATAGCAAAATTTACTGTAGCTGTAAAGCATTAATTTGCGAGGCGATTTCACGGAAGAGGGGGGCCGCGCTTACACCGCCGCTGACTCCCTCTTCAACCAGAATAGTAATCGCATAACGGGGAGAGTCCAGGGGGAAATACCCGGCAAACCAAGCATTGATTTGCCCGGTTACTCCAGTCTCCGCAGATCCGGTCTTGCCGGCGCTCCCGCCGTCATTAAAGTAGGCCAGTACCCCTTGACCGTCCTGGGTCACCATTTCCATTAACCGGCGCATCAGCTGTGCGGTCTCCTCTTTCATTACCGGTTCTGGTTCCGCAAACGGAAACTCCAACAATACCTCTCCGCTACTTCTCTGGACTCGGGATACCAAGCGTGGAGTGTGGTAAACACCGTCATTGGCAATGGCCGCTACCAGGGCGTTAACCTGCACGGGGGAAAGCAGGACCGGTCCCTGACCCAGGCTGGCGTTTACCAGGTTGTACGGCTCCTTTATCAAGTCGAAGTTCTGTCTCATGTCTCGTTCGTACTGATAGCCGATAATGGTTTGATCGGACAGACCCAGGCTGACGGCATACTCGGCTAGAGTTTGTGCCCCAACGGCTAACCCTAGTTTCGCGAAGAAGGGGTTGCAGGATTCCGCAAAAGCTCTGGCCAAATTGATGTCCGCGTGGCCATCAGTGTGCCAGCAGGTGATCAGGGGGTCTTTTTTCCCACCGCACGTAAACGTGGTCTCCAAATCCGCGACTGCGGCTTCTAGCGCTGCCGCAGCGACTACAATCTTGAATATGGATCCGGGCTGATACAGCGCCAAGGTGCGGTCAAAGAAAATCTCTGCTTCGGCCCCCTCACCGCCGGTCGAAGCAACGGGGTCACTGGCCGCATAGTTCGGGTACGAAGCTGCAGCCACAATATCCCCAGTCTTCACATCGGACACCACCACCGCCCCGCGTTGCGGGTTCGCGGCCAGGACCTCTTCCACGGCCCGCTGGATTTCAGCATCCAGAGTGAGAATGATGTCTGCTCGTACATCGTCCCTTTGTTCCACCACCATGTCCAGACCGGGAAGGGGCCGCCCGGTCGCATCACGGTACGTCCGGACGAGTGCTGTCGGACGTTCACCGTGCAGGTACCGCTCATAGAGCCGTTCCACACCGGTCTTACCCACCCAATCGTCGAGTCGGTAACCTCTTCCTCCCGCTGTCCGCAGTTCGTGCAATTCCTGATCTGAGTAGATCTTCCCGAGGTGCCCCGTAATGTGTGGAGCTAAGGCCTGATCCCCGTAGCGCAGCATCACCGGCACGACCAGGAGTCCGCGTGAACGGAGTCCCCGGATTAAGTTGCTCTGCTCCGGTGACAATGGATAGGGTAGTACACCCGGCACCTCAAGCCGGGGCGCGACATCAGCGGCATCCACTTCAAGAATTCGGGCTAGGGTTCTTGCCATCAGTTCCGGTTCGGCAATGTAGTGCGGAACGACCACAATGCGGTCTGTACTGTAGGTGCCGGTCAGGGACTGCCCGTTTCGGTCGAGGATCCGGCCCCGGGGATACTCCTCCAAGGACACTTCGATCGAGTTCTGGGCTGAGGCGGCCAAAGCCAGATCGGCGTGTTCCCCCAGCTGTAGCATGACCAGACGGCCGCCCGTCAAAGCAGCGACCAGTATAAAACCGGCTAACATAAGGTAAACCCGCCTGTGGTGTGCCAAAACAGCCTCCCGAAAGAAAAGGGGCTAGTCCCCTTTTTTATATTTTTTCCTGAACAATCGGGGGGCATACCGGCATAGTCGCCGGTCAACGACCGGCACAATCAATGATGAAAGTTTTTGTGAAGGTGCTGTGCGCTTTCCTGAGGGATTGCCTGCACAACACGTACGTGACAGAGGAATCTACTCGTTCGCCTCGGGCGAGGAATCGGGGACAGGCGGTCGACGCTGATCCGCGGCTCACTGCGCATTTTTGATTGGACACAGTTCAATTGAGGCTTCCCTAGATTCGTAACAAAATACAAGCGTTTCAAAGTTCGAGAGCCCCGAAGGCGTGTTGTCATAACAAGTCTCCCTATCGTTTGTTCCGGCAATACCCTCAGCGCGCACTGCACCTATCGTGTGTTGGTGTTTTGAAGGGGAGCTTACTGGATGTACTTGACCTTCGCAGCGTTATGTTCGGCCAGGGTGCGTGAGAAAACGTGGCTGCCGTCAGACTTGGCCAGGTAATAGAGGTAGTTGGAGGCGGTCGGTTCGAGCGCGGCCCGGAGGGCTACCGAACCGGGATTGGCGATGGGACCCGGTGGGAGACCGAGGTGCAGATAGGTGTTGTAGGGTGACTGAATCTGCAGATCCTCATAAAGCACAACCTGCTTGGTCGGATCACCCAAGGCGTAAATCACGGTAAAGCAAATCTGTAGCGGCATACCGATATCCATTCGCTTCTGGATTACCCCGCTGATCAGTTTTCGGTCACTTTCCGTACTAGCTTCTTTCTCCAGCATCGAAGCAATCGTGACCAGCTCATGGAGGCTCATCCCAGCCTCACGCGCCTTCTCACTCAGATCCAGTTTCTTTGCCTCCCGGTTGAACCGGGTCAGCATCACCGAAATGATCTCACGGCTGGAAGCTCCCTCGTGAATCAGGTAGGTGTCAGGAAAAAGGTACCCTTCCAGGCGTCGCTCATCGCGGGGAAGGTCTTCGATATAGGCGTAAGGATATTCGCTGTCGATAACCGCAGCCCAGAACTCGTCCTCGGTGACGAGTCCCTTTGCCACAAGCAGATCGGCTATCTGCGCGGTATTGTAGCCTTCCGGTATGGTTACTGAGGAATAGCTGACTTGGCTGGTACGGAGCACATCGAGAATCTCAGCTACGGAAAGACCGCGCGGCACCGCAAAAAGTCCCGCCTGCAAGGTCCCGTCCGCACCGACATACCGGGCGTACAGGCGAAAGAGCAGCGGATTACGGATCAGTCCCTCTTCCTTAAGCACCAAGGCGATATCGGCGGTTGAAGCGTTACGCGGAATCTCGAGGTGAGCAGGATCACCATTTGCGGACGAGGCCGGTCCCAGACTGAGGCTTACGGACAGACCGACAACGGCCAACAGAACAGTTAGCAAGCCAACGAAGCCCATCACCGAACCCATTACACCTTGAGCACTGCTTCGTTCTTTTTGATCATGCGACCGATTAGACAATTGTCAAATCTCCGAACTTAATGTAATTTCTGCAAGAATTATAGCATCTGTTGACTATAATGTAAAAAACCATCTTCTCCCCACCGAAATCCCCGGGACATGCAAAAGCAGCCCCCAGAGGGCTGCCGTTTAATCGCGTAACAACTAGAAGGGCAGTATTCCGTCCGGCGGACTCGGATCATCAATCAGTTCGGACGGGATGATCACGGGGGTATCCGGCGACGGAGCAACGACTGTCGGGGGGGCTTCCTTGGTACCGACTGCGACGACCTCGTTCTGCGGGTGATAGAAACTTGGGGGGAGTTCCGTTTTCTCCACCGCCCCGTCACGCCAAACCCAGCGCTCGGCACGGGCCCGGTAACCCTTGACACCTTTTTGCTTGATGATCTCCTCGCCGATTTCCAGTAGGGCATCATCTTCGTAAACAACTCGTGGCTCAAGGGTTTCGGTAACCCAGCTGCGTACTTCCACCTTCGGCATATCCCGTGCATCGCCGAACAGCTTCATAGTCAGGGTACCGTTGCCCAGTTCCGTTTTGAGGTATAGAAAGCTATTGGTGTTGTTCCGAAACTTAAAATCGATTACCTCGTAAACTACAGTAGCATCCCGGCCGATGGGTACATAGGCCACGGGGAGCGAATGATTCTTGCGTTCGACGATCTCCAGGTTGGCCAGCAAGACTGTGTTGTAGAGGGTGGTTGACACCTGACAGACGCCGCCGCCCAAACCCTCCTGGAACTCGTTCTCAATGATAATTAGGGCACTTCTGTAGCCTGCTTCCTGGCTGCGCGGCCCCACGATCTCATTGAAGGACACTACCTCACCCGGAGTGATTAACAAGTTGCTCAAGGCTTTTGCAGAAACGGCTACGTTATAAGAGCGATCCACCAGAGAGGGATCGAAACGCGTGGTAAACCGGGACACCAGTCCGTTCAGCTGCAGGGCTTCCACTTCAGCAAGAGTATGGTTGGGAGCAACTTTATCCAACTCAACGTTAATGGTGACATGTCCGAATTGATTGACGCGAGTCAGCAGGGCTTCCTTCAAGGAGTGATAATCTACAACATAGCCCGGTTCTTCCGAGACCATTTCCACCGTGTCTTGTTCCGTGATCGTGAAGCCTGCGTCCTTGGGCGGTTTGACCACATCCCCAACCAGTTCGGAAACAGTCCGTTGAAGCTGTTCTTCAGACAGGCTAATTTGGAGCGGGATCTTGGATCCGTACTGCTCAACGCGCCGCCGTTCTATCCACTGATTAATGACGAACCCATCGCGACCGACTTGATAGGCTTGGGAAACAATAGCAGGGCTGTCTAGGGAAACCCCCAGCTGCCCCAGCTGCACCGGCCAGGTTTGGTCATTTAAGCGTAAGGTGATATTGGTATCCCTGAGGTGTTGGTCCAGCGCGGCGAGGCGTTCCAGACATCCGTCCGGATCCAAACCGCCCAACGGAACCCCGTGCACAGAAACACCGGGGAACACCCTTTGTTCCTTTGCTTCAGCGGATACCGTGCCCCAAAAAGCGAAGGCACCCGCTGCCGATATGACAAACAACAAAGCGACTGCCAACCATATCTGTCTATGCCTGGGCACCGTCTAACCTCCCCGGGGCAAATGCCGAGTCCCCCGTTCTGATGAACAGGGTCATAGAGTCTAACGTCTAATGCTCGTTGCCGACCTTTTCCTGCCATGCGTCAGCAACGCGTTCCCATTCGTCATCCTCCAGGTCAACCAGGACTTCGTTGCCTTCCTCATCCTCGGAGAACTTGAAGATGACGACCTCGTCTCCAGCTTCTCCTTCTTCCATGGGGATCAGAATCGCGTATTCGTCACCCTCTACTTCCAAAACGTCGAGGACACCGAAATCATGTTCGGCACCTTCCTCGTCGACCAACGTGATGGTCTCGTTCTCTATTGCCATAATGTCACTCCTTAGCCAAGATAACAGTATTCTATGTGCATCCCGGTCGGTCGTCAAGTGGCGCCTTACTCTTCTCGAAAGCCATGTATCCTTCCAGGATCAAGGAAGCAGCTAGTTTGTCCACGACTTCCTTGCGCCGTTTGCGCCGTACATCGGCACTAATCAATAGTCTTTCCACCTGCATCGTAGTTAAACGCTCGTCCCAGGTCACTACCCGGATCGGCAAAACCCGGACCAGTTCATCGACATAGAGCAAAACCTTCTCGGCTTGCGGTCCCAGAGTACCATTCATGTTCCGCGGCAGACCGACCACTACTGCACTGACGTCGTGGCGTTCGACCAGGTTTTTGATTGTCTCCAGTTCGGTTTGTAAATTCGAACGGTGCACCACTCCCAAGGGCTGGCTCGTAAAACCACACTCATCACTGATGGCCACCCCGATGCGCCGCTCCCCGATATCCAGACCCATATAGCGCAATTAAATCACCTTAATGCAAAAATCCGGGCACCTGGCTGCGCAGTAGCTGCACAACCGGCACCGGTCCGGGTTCACCTTGACCCGACCGTCGATCAGGCACAGCGCTTTGTTTCGGCAGGCCGCCACACACTCCCCGCACCCGTGACACCAGTCTTCGACAAGGAGGCGTCTGGGCTTTCTGGCCAGTATCTGCTGCAGCCCGTCGGGAACCCGGTCTCCGCTGAACAAGCGGACGTTGAACTCTACTTCCAGCGTACTCTGCATACCGACAGCAACGCTGGCGAACTCGTCGGTGCTGAGCACAGCCTGGATGGCGTTTTCCCATTCTCCGAGCAGATGGCCGCCACCTAGAGCCTTCATCGCGTAGATGCCCTTCCCGGCCTGGTGCGCTTCCCGTATCGCGGCCATCATCTCTTCGGGTGTACCGTCAGCGATGCCGAAGCCACGTATATTCCACAGGGGATGGATGATATCGATTTCCGGAACTGCGGCCACCGCCCGAACCCCAGCTACGTGGTGCGTAGAAACCCCAACCGCACGTACAACGCCCATCTCCCTGGCCCGGAACAGGTACTCCAGGGCTTCCCAGTGTCCGCGGAGCGTAGCCTCTGACTCCTGTTCATGGAGCAGGTAGACATCAATGTAATCCCGGTTCAGTTCCGCCAACGCCCGGTGAAGACTGGCTTCAGCCTGCCGAGCCTCGTAGGCGTAAGACTTCGTGGCCACGACAATCTCTGCCGAGCGCCCAGCCAAGGCCCGGGCGAGATGCGGATAGTTGCCGTACAATTCGGCGGTGTCGACGAAGTTGACCCCTCGGTCAAAAGCTCTGCTCAGTATACGAGCCCCCTCGGCAGGGGAAAGATCTGCCTGCAGGGGCCCGATCGTCAGTGAACCAAAACACAACCGTGAGACTCTTAATCCAGTATTCCCTAGAATCCGGTACTTCAAAAGGTTCAACCCCACAAACAAAGCCCTACTTCCTGGTAGGGCTGTGATCGGCCAAGTACTTGCGCAGGAGTTCCTCCAGGAGTTCGTCCCGCTCAAGGCGGCGCATTATACTGCGGGCGTTCTTGTGCGCGGTGATATATACCGGATCCCCGGAAAGCAGGTAACCCACCATCTGGTTAATCGGATTATAACCCTTTTCCTTCAGAGCATCGTAAACGGCGAACAGGACTTCCCGCGCCTCCTCGTCATCATCCGGCTTACGCTCAAACCGCATCGTTTCTTCGGAGAAATCGCGGTCCATCTTCAAACCCCCCGTTACCTTAAAACTCCGATCCGGTGATTTATTCGCCGTAGTGGTTTCCCTTTCCTCTTATGGTAAGGAGGGAATTTTGACACATTATATGGAAAACTAATTAATTCCTGCTAAACTGGTCGATAATCTTCAAGCGGGCTTTATCCAGCGCCTGATCCAGCTTAGAGGCGTCTTTCCCGCCAGCCTGAGCTAAGTCCGGACGCCCGCCCCCGCCGCCTCCGACCACGCCTGCCGCTTCCTTGACCAGATTCCCGGCGTGCAAACCGCGTTGGATCAGATCCTTAGAGACAGCAGCCAGGAGGCTGACCTTGTCGCCCGTAATCGCCCCCAGAACAATCACCGACGGGCCCAGGTGATCCCGCAGCAGGTCCATCAGGCCACGCATTTCAGCAATATCACCGGCCCGGACGCGCGCCGTGAGTAGGCGGACACCGTCATAGTCTTCGGCCCGGTCCAAGAGATCCTTGATTTCCGTGGCCCGGAGCCGGTCCTTAAGCGCCTCGACCTCCCGGTCTGCTTCACGCAGGTCCTCAAATAGGGCCTTCACCTTGGACACGACGTCTCTCGGGGGCGCCTTGAGAACCCTGGCCAGCTCACCGACCTGACGGTTGTTCTCTCGGAGCATCTCCAACGCCCGGCTCCCGGTGACCGCCTCAATACGACGGATTCCGGAAGCGACACTGGCTTCAGATACGATGTGCAACATACCGGCCTGAGCGGTATTGGAAAGGTGGGTTCCGCCGCATAGTTCGGCGCTGAATTCCCCGATCCGCACTACCCGAACCTCATCCCCGTACTTCTCACCAAACAGGGCGGTTACCCCGCTACTTACCGCCTCATCGTAGGAACTCTTCTCCACCTGCACCGGAAGCGCATCCAGGATGACACTGTTAACCAGCCGTTCCACACGGTCCAGTTCGTCTGCAGTCACAGCCTGAAAATGGGTAAGGTCAAAGCGTAGCCGTTCCGGAGCAACCAGCGACCCGGCCTGATTGACGTGATCACCGAGTACGGTCCGCAACGCCTTGTGCAACAGGTGGGTAGCGGTATGATTGCGGCAGGTGTCGATGCGCCGGTCCGTGTCGATGTCCACTTCCACAACCGCTGATTCCGTCAGCGTTCCCTGCTCGATTAGCACCCGGTGTACAATCAGGTTTTCAACGGGACTCTGTACCTGACTGATCTTAGCCCGCAGACCCTCACCGGTAATCCGGCCCCGGTCACTGACTTGGCCTCCGGCTTCTGCATAACAGGGGGTCACGTTCAGCACAATGTCTACTTCAGACCCGGCTTCGGCCCGTGGGAGGTGCCGCCCGTCCTCAACAATCGCTAAGACGACAGCCTGCGTCCGTGTCGCCTCATAACCAACGAACACGGTTTCACCAAGTTCATCACGCAGGTCGAGGAAGAAGGCATCATGCTCGCTAATATATTCCGTTTCCCGCCTGGCCTCCCGCGCCCGCTTACGCTGTTCCTGCATAGCCAGCTGAAACTCTTGTTCATCAATGTCGAGGTTGTGTTCATCGCATATTTCCCGCGTCAGTTCCAGAGGAAAACCGAAGGTGTCGTACAAGCGGAAGGCGTCACGACCGCTCAGCTTTGGCTCACCCTTGGCCTGGGCAGCGTTGATCAGACTGTTGAGGATCTCCGTACCCTGTACCAAGCTCCGGCGGAAGCGGGCTTCCTCGGTCTTAACGATCTTAATGATGGTATCGTGGAGCTGCTCCAGGTTCGGATAGGTATCACCCATCTGGCGAATCACAGCCTCACTGACCTCGCTCAAAAACGGCTCTTCCTTACCTAACAGCAATCCGTAGCGGATCGCCCGCCTCAGCAGGCGGCGCACCACGTAGCCGCGCCCCTCGTTCGAGGGAAGCGCCCCGTCCCCGATGGCGAAGGTTGTGGCCCGAGCGTGATCGGCGATCACCTTCAGGGCGATATCCGTGTCCCGGTCGGCGCCGTAGCTCACCCCTAGGACTGTGGCGGTGGCGTCAATGATTTCCTGGAAGAGGTCGGTGTCAAAGTTGCTTTCCACACCCTGCAGGACCGCGGCTACGCGCTCCAGACCCATGCCCGTATCGATGCCCTTCTTTTCAAGCGGGCTGTACTCCCCTTCTTCATTGCGGAAGAACTGGATGAAGACCAGGTTCCAGATCTCCAGGTAGCGGTCGCATTCACAGCCCACTCTGCACTCCGGATCCGCGCAACTCCGTTCCGGACCTAGATCATAGTAAATCTCCGAGCATGGGCCACAAGGTCCGACCCCGATCTCCCAAAAGTTGGTATCCTTGCCCAAGCGCACGATGCGATCCGGGGCAACCCCGGTCTGCGTCCAGATGTCATAAGCCTCGTCGTCATCAGTGTAGACTGAGATCCAGAGCCTCACCGGATCGAGCCCCAGCTTCTCTGTAACGAACTCCCAGGCCCAACCGATCGCTTCATTCTTAAAGTAATCTCCGAAGGAGAAGTTTCCGAGCATTTCAAAAAACGTATGATGGCGGGCCGTTCGCCCAACCATCTCGATATCCGGGGTACGCAGGCATTTCTGGCAGGTGGTCGCCCGCCGGTGTTCAGGCGTGGCTGCACCCGTGAAGAAGGGTTTAAACGGTACCATCCCAGCCGCCGTCCACAGGATACTGAGATCCTGTGCGGGAATTAGCGACGCACTCGGCAGAATCTTATGTCCCTTGGTAACAAAATAATCGAGAAACAGTTTTCTTAAATCGCTTCCCCGCATCAGATTTTGTCAGCTCCCCATTATTGAAGGGGTTCCAGCGAACCCCCGAATTACGTCATTTATTATACTTTACGACATTAGATTATACAAACAATTCCCGCGCATGGTCAAGAAATCCTTAGGAGCGGGCAGGCCGCAGAAAATTGCCTAGTAATATCATTAATAAAGTCGGAAATCGGAGAAATGTATTGACACGTCATATCTCTACTGCTAGACTGATAACAATTTTATATGACTTGCAAGCTCTTATCGAGAGTGGTGGAGGGACTGGCCCGATGAAGCCCGGCAACCAGTCGGCACTTATGTGCCGACCGTGGTGCTAAGTCCTGCAGGAGGAGAAATCGTTCTTCTGGCAGATAAGAGAGGCCGTTGTACCTAAGTGGCCTCTTCTTTACAATAGGAGAGGCCTTTTTGATCTCGCCGGAGCTCAAGTCTATGGAGGTGTTGTTATGGGTGTTCAGAAAACCTACGCCGAGATCAACGAACGGATTCGGCAAGGAAAGGCGGTGGTCGTCACCGCCGAGGAAGTTATCCAACTAGTGAAAACGGAAGGGCTTACCGAGACCGCCCGCAAGGTCGATGTGGTCACCACCGGGACATTTAGTCCGATGTGCTCTTCGGGCGTGTATCTGAACTTCGGTCATAGCGCCCCACGGATCCGCGGCCACAAGGTTTGGCTAAACGGCGTTCCGGCCTACGGCGGCATCGCCGCGGTCGACACCTATCTAGGCGCCACCGCCCTGCCAGACGATGATCCACTGAACTCGAGCTTTCCGGGTGAATTCCGGTATGGCGGGGGGCACGTTATTCACGAACTGGTGGCCGGTAAGCCGGTGACGCTCAAGGTGTGGAGCTACGGGACGGACTGCTACCCGCGGCGCGAAATCGAGACTGAAGTCACCCTGGACCAGCTCAATGAAGCAGTACTGTTCAATCCCCGAAATGCTTATCAGAACTACAACGTGGCGGTGAACTGCGGGTCACGTACCATATACACCTATATGGGAATGCTGAAACCCCATATGGCTAACATTCACTACTCTACCAGCGGCCAGTTGAGCCCGCTCCTTAAGGATCCGCATTTTAGAACCATCGGTGTGGGTACAAAAATCTTCCTGGGCGGGGGCGAAGGGTACGTTGCCTGGAACGGCACCCAGCACTTCCCCTCGGTACAGTCGGGACCCGCCGAAAACTCGATTCTGGCGGCTGGCGGAACGCTGACCGTGCTGGGCGACCTGAAGGGGATGTCTCCGAAGTGGCTGCTTGGGGCCAGCTTTATCGGATACGGGGCCACCATGGTAGTCGGAATCGGGATCCCAATCCCGATCCTGGACGAAGAGGTACTTCGGTACGCGGCCCTATCCGATGCCGACCTCTATGCTCCGGTGGTGGACTACAGTGACGCCTATCCGAACCGCAAACCGGAGTCACTCGGCCTGCTCAGCTATGCCGAGCTTAAATCCGGTTGGGTGACCATCAAAGGCAAGGAGATCCCGTCGGCCCCGCTATCCAGCTACAGCAAGGCCAAGGAGATCGCCGAGATTTTGAAGGACTGGATCCAGGGCGGGAAATTTGAGCTTACGGTACCGGTTAAGACACTGCCAACTCCGGCCGACGGCGTCGTCGGGAAACCAATGCCGGACAAAGGCACATCAGGGGTGAAATAGAATGAAATCAAAAAAGATCGTACTGCGGTTTCCGGCCACATCTGCCGACCAGCCGCTCATCTATTATCTGGTCAAGGACTACGACCTGGTGGTCAACATCATCAAGGCTAATATCAATCCCCACAAGGAAGGGACCCTGATCATGGAGCTGAGTGGGGCAAACTATGAACAGGGAATCGAGTACATCCGATCCTGCGGCGTTCAGGTTCAGCCTCTAACCGAGGAAATCGTGCGTAACCACGACCGCTGTATCAGCTGTGGTGCTTGTACCGCAGTATGTCCCTCGGGTGCGTTGTACATTGAACGTCCGGAGATGAATGTGGTTTTCGACGGTGAGCAGTGTATCGTCTGCCAGCTATGTACCAGAGCCTGTCCCGTCCGGGCGATGGAGGCGAGATTCTAGACCTTGTCCAATACTGACCGTACCTACCGTTTGGGGTTGCGTGAAAACGATCTCACTTACTTTCAGGTAGTGTATAAAGAAACCGACCTGCACATTGGTGTGCGCACTGACCGCTTTTCACCGGAACTGGCGGAACGCACTGATTTCCTGGTCCGGGAACTGCGCGGTGCTCTGGAACGGTATATCAGTGAGGATCCTCTGTTTCTGCGCTCCCTGGAACCATTCACGCCGGCAACCGCTGCACCTGAGATCGCTCACGAAATGGCAGCGGCGGCCCGGCTGGCCGGTGTCGGCCCCATGGCTGCCGTCGCCGGTGCCTTTGCCGCCCGGGTCGGACGGGAACTAGGCCGTTTTTCGAAAGAGGTGCTGGTCGAAAACGGTGGTGACATTTACCTGAAGAGCACACGAAGGCGTCTGATCGGCATCTTCGCCGCCGATTCGCCGTTCACCGGCCGGATCGCCTTGGAGATTCCGGCCAACATTACACCGCTCGGAATCTGTACCTCATCGGGGGTAGTCGGCCACTCCCTAAGTTTGGGCAAGGCTGACGCCGTAGTGGTTTTGGCCGCGTCCACCGCCCTGGCCGACGCCACGGCCACTGCCGCGGCCAACCTGGTGACCACTCCGGCAGAGGTCGACCGGGCTACCGACTTCGCCTCGCAGATCCCGGGCATCCTCGGGGTTCTGTCGATCAAGGGTGACCGTCTAGCCGCCTGGGGCCAAGTCAAACTAATACCCATCACCCCTTAAGAACCATTGCTAGTGACGGCGAGTTCCCTTCTCCGCCAGCTCGCGCTGGTAAGCCTTCCAGCCGGGACAAATCTTGGTATGCAACCGCCAAAACCACGCCGAAAACGTCTTCGGATTCTGGCGGGCCGCGAGGCCCCTCAGTCCATCAGGTCGTGAACGGCGCCCCTAATCTCACGCATCATGCGGCTAGCCCGTTTCTTCATTTTGGGTTCCTGAACCATGGAAAGCGCGTGACGGGTCTTTGTGTCCGACATCAGCATTATCGCCGCCGCCCCGACGACAGTCCCGACGGCCAACCCACGCCAAAAGGTCATTTTTGCACGAGCCTCCTCTCAGATTCAATACATCAATTCGTTCGCCGGGTCAAAGGCGACCAGCGAACCATCCTCGTCCAGGTCGAAAATCTGGACTCCTTCCTTACTGATCCGGTACTCAACGCAACAGTCCCAGCAAAAATACTGCTCTACGCCTACCTTGCCGGTGGCTCTTCCGCTGCAAATCGGGCACTGCACCTTGATGCCTCCAGTCTAAGGGTTCTTGGTTTGCTTAAACTATTATGCCCAGTTGCTCAAAAATCATAAAAGCGGTCAGCCAAAAAGCGACCGCAATTGCTTTGTTTTTCCTATTTACTCATCAGCGGGTATTTGCGCGCCTAATACGATCCACGACATCGCGGAGGATCTCCAGGGTGAAGTCCAGTTCCTCGGCGGTATTCTCCTTGCCGAGCGTAAACCGTACTGCGGACAGCGCCAATGACAGGGGCAGGCCGATCGCTGTTAAGACGTGTGAGGCCTGACAGGAACCGCTTGCACAGGCAGACGCGCCAGAGGCACAAATGCCTTGCTGATCCAGTGCCTCCAGCAGACTCCGGCTCAGTACTCCCTCAAAGGAGAAGTGTGCGTTTCCCGGGATGCGCTTGGCCCGGTCACCGTTCAACCGGCTTCCGGGAATACTGTTGAGCACCCCGTCCACCAGCCGCTCGCGCATCATTAGAATCTTTTCCGAAGCATCCTTCAGCTGCCGCACGGCCATCTCGGCCGCCGCACCCAGACCAATCACCCCAGGTACGTTTTCCGTTCCCGGACGTCTGGCACCCTCCTGACCGCCGCCGAAATTAACTGGCTCCCACGGAGTACCCTCCCGGATATACAGAGCACCGGCACCCTTTGGGCCATGAATTTTATGGGATGAAACCGTCAGGAGGTCAACTCCCAGCTCGTTTACATCAACCGCGATTTTCCCAAAACTCTGTACCGCATCAGTATGCACCAGGATACCGTGCTTGTGCGCCAGCGTCGCTATCTCGCGAACTGGCTGCACGGTCCCGATCTCGTTATTGGCATGCATTACCGACAACAGAAACGTCTCGGGACGAATCTCCCGCTGCACCGCAACCGGGTCAATGATCCCGTCTTCGCCGATTGAAACCAGAGACAGAGTGAAGCCTTTTCGCTCCAGGGCCAGGCACGTATCCAGCACCGCGTGGTGCTCAAAGGCCGAAATGATGATGTGGCCCTGCCTTTTCCCCAGTGCCCTGATTGTACCGCGGATGGCCAGATAGTCCGCTTCACTGCCCCCGCTGGTGAATACGATCTCCTGCGAACCGGCACCAAGCGCCCCGGCCAGTCTTTGACGGGCTATCTCCACCCCTGCCCGGGCTTGCCTCCCTAGGTGGTGTCCACTGGAGGGATTACCGTAGCGGTTTTTTAGGTAGGGAATCATTTCTTCAATGACCAGGGGATCCGGAGCCGTGGTTGCTCCGTGATCAAGGTAGATTGTACGCATGTCAGAGCCCTCCCTGATCATGTTATTGTACCCCCAATGGCTTAGAGACAACAATCCAACATTTTCCTCAGGAAATAACTAAATCCGAACGTCTTAAACGTCCGGATCAAATCAGAAAACCCCACCGTAGCCGTAACCCCTATGAAGTTCCCCGAACCCTGCGCATAACAGGCGGGTGCCCTCCTGAATACTTTTCGCTTCCACTCCAGGGAGGCCTGCGAGCTATACCCAGAGTCGAGCTCCCAATGTATCGGTGTTGGTTCGGAACTTCATCGACGGTCACGGGCCCAGTAGGGTTTACTTATCTTTACACATACTATCATAGGGTATCTTTTTGTGCAAGCTTGCCCCATAAACTGTCATTAACCCGGCTGACGCTTGACTATTTATCTTCCTTTTTGACATCCAACCCGATATGCAGCTCCCGCAACTGCCCCCGCGAGACTGTATCCGGGGCTCCAGTCATCAGATCCGCTGCGTTTTGCGTCTTCGGGAAAGCCATGACCTCGCGGATGCTTTGGCGCCCCGCCAACAGCATCACCAGGCGGTCGAATCCGAAAGCGATCCCGCCGTGGGGCGGTGTGCCGTAGTCGAATGCTTCTAACAAGAACCCAAACTTCTCCAAAGCTTCGTCCGCGCTCATCCCGATCGCCGTGAACACCTGCTCCTGTAGGTCACGGCGGTGGATTCTGATACTGCCTCCGCCGAGTTCCACCCCGTTCAGGACAAGGTCGTAGGCCTGGGCGCGAACTCTCCCCGGTTCTTCGGCCAGAAGGGGGAGGTCATCGGTACGGGGTGAAGTGAACATATGGTGCACTGCCACATACCGCCCCTCATCCGCATCGAACTCCAGGAGGGGGAAATCCACAACCCAGGAAAAGCGATAGTCCGCATTATCCGTCAGGCCCAGTCTCTCCCCGAGCATTTTTCTCAAGGCACCCAGAGCGGCATAGACCACCGAAGGCTGATCGGCCACAAACAGAATTAAGTCGCCCGGTCGGGCACCGAACCGGGTCTGAATGGTCGCCAGTTCTTCCTTGGTGAAGAACTTGGTAATCGGTGCCTTCAGCCCTTCCTCGGTGACAATAAAGTAGGCCAGACCTTTCGCCTTGTAGGTCAGGGCATACTGGGTCAGTTCGTCGATCTCCTTACGAGAATACCCGCCGCATCCCGTTGCCAGAATTCCCTTGACCAATCCCCCGGCCTGAACAGCGCTTCGGAAGACTTTGAATCCGCATCCGGCGGCCAGGTCACTGACGTCTACGAGTTCGAGCCCGAAACGTAGGTCGGGCTTGTCCGTACCGAAACGGTTCAGAGCATCCTGGTAGGTCAGACGCGGGAAGGGCACCGTCACCTCCAGTCCGGTGGTCTGCTGGCAGATCTCGGCAATCATTGATTCCGTCACTTCCATTACGTCCTCGGCAGTGACGAAGGACATCTCCATGTCGATCTGGGTAAACTCCGGCTGGCGATCCGCCCGCAAGTCCTCATCTCGGAAACAACGCACTATCTGGAAGTACCGGTCAATCCCGGACACCATTAAAATCTGTTTGAATAACTGCGGCGACTGCGGCAGCGCGTAGAAGCTGCCAGGATTTACCCGGCTGGGAACAAGGTAGTCACGAGCCCCTTCCGGTGTACTCTTGGTAAGCATCGGGGTTTCCACCTCGATGAACCCACGTCCGTCGAGAAAATCCCGGGTCGCCTTAGCCGCCCGATGGCGCAACTGCAAGGCACGCTGCATCTCTGGACGGCGTAAATCAAGATAGCGGTACCGGAGGCGAATGTTCTCGTCAACCTCGACCTCGTCCTCGATGTAAAAGGGCGGTGTCTTGGCCGCATTCAGAATCCGCGCCTCGGCTACATGAACCTCAATTGCACCCGTGGGCAGATTTGGGTTGTCCGTTCCTTCCGGGCGCTTCTCCACCCGGCCTACGACCGCAATCACGTATTCCGAACGGATCCGTTCCGCTTTTTTCAGCGCTTCTTCCGAATAGTCCGGATTGAAGACCACCTGAACCAACCCCCAGCGGTCCCGGAGATCCACAAAAATCAGTCCCCCGTGGTCGCGCCGCTTCTGTACCCAACCCATGAGCACGACTTCACGTCCCACGTCCGCCTCGGTCAACACACCGCACATATGTGTACGACGAAGATCATTTGCCAATTCCGCAGCGTAACTCAATCTATTAATACCCCCACGCATTATTATCTCCCGGACAATGTCCGGACTCTCTCGGCCACCATTTCGATCGGAACCTCGGTTTGTTCCCCGGTGGTCATCATCCTGACCACCGCCACTCCACGGGCAGCCTCGTCCTCACCGGTGATGACTACCAGAGGTACCTGGGTCTTTCCGGCATACTTCATCTGCGCCTTCAAGCTGCGCCCGGCGTAGTCCCGGTCGGCTGCCAAACCCTCTTTGCGAAGATCAGCCAGAATCCGGGTGGCCAACTGCTCGGTGTCTCCGGCCACGGCCACAAACGCCTCGAGGCCCACACTCGTATCCAGTGAAACATCCTGCCTGTCCAGCAGCAGCAACACTCGTTCCAGACCGATCGCAAAGCCTACGGCCGGGACAGAGGCACCGCCGATCGTTTCCATCAGGCCGTCGTACCGACCCCCGCCGCCAACGGCGTTCTGGGCTCCCGACTCGGTAAACAGAATCTCAAAGGCGGTCCGGGTGTAGTAGTCCAGGCCGCGCACCAAGCGCGGGTTGACTACGCACTCGATTCCTAATATGTCCAGTTGTCTCCGTACCTGTTCGAAGTGTTCCGTACAGGCCGTACAGAGACAGTCCAGCGGGGTAGGTGCTTCCCGGCCGATATCCCGACACTTCCCATTCTTGCAGTCCAACACCCGCAACGGGTTCCGGTCGATCCGGGTACGACAGTCACCGCAGAGATCTCCGACCTCCCCGGAAAAATAAGTCCGTAGCTTTTCCGGCAGAACCTGCCGGCACTGAGGGCACCCCACGCTGTTGATGTGAAGTTGGAGATTCTTCAAACCCAGGCGCGCCAGGAAATCCATCGCCAGCACGATGATCTCCGCATCCGCACCCGGCCCCTCCGCCCCGATGACCTCTACGTCGAACTGGTGAAACTGGCGTAGCCGTCCCGCCTGCGGGCGGTCATACCGGAACATCGGGCCTGCGCAGTAAAGCTTAATCGGCTGGGGCTGGGCAAACATCTTGTTCTCCAGGTAGGCACGGGCTATCGCTGCCGTTCCTTCGGGGCGTAGGGTAATGCTCCGGCCGCCCTTGTCCAGGAAGGTGTACATTTCCTTTTCCACGATGTCCGTAGTTTCGCCGACACCGCGCAGGAACAGCTCGGTATGCTCAAAGATGGGGGTTCTGATCTCCCTGTAGGCGTATTCCCGGCAGATTTGATGCATGGTTTGTTCCATAGCCTGCCACTTTTCGGTCGTTCCCGGGAGAATGTCACTCGTTCCACGCACTCGCGAAATTTGCATTATACGGTTACTCCTGAATCCAGGCATCCCACGTGCCTTCAATTAAAAGTCATGAAAAGTAAACACCCGCCCCTGCTATGCGGGAACGGGAGCTTCTTTCGCAAGTTTATGCAAATTTGGGATTCCTGTCAAGAAGAACGGCTTGTGCTGTTACCGGTGATACGCTGAATGTGATCGATGATCGAGTCAGCGACTTCGGCCGTATTTGGGATGATGAGGGTCTCGGAGTTCTCCCCGTAGCGGCGGAAACGGATGTGACGCCCGCGCTTGTTCACCCCGAAGAAACCGGCATCGGTCAAGGTTTTGATCACCGTAGCCGGCAGGCTGATCGGGAGATCGTCAAAATAGAGCGCCATCGCCTCCCGGAGGTTCTCCAGCGTCTCTTCGCGCGTTTCACCCTGAGCAAAGACCGGATACCCCTTACAGGTGGCAACGAAATGCTTACCGTCTCCGGTAACGATGACCTCGTATTCAGCATCGGCGTCTGGTGTTATCCTAGAATGACCGGCCATGGATCTCAACCCTTTCATCCTACCATTCGGTGTGCAAATAGGGATTGTCCACACGTTCCGCACCGATCGTCGTTTCCGGGCCATGGCCGGGGTAAACCGTAGTGTCGTCGGGTAAATTCAGCAACTTGTTCTTAATGGAAGATACTAGGGTGGGCATACTCCCGCCAGGGAAATCAGTACGACCGACACCACCGCAGAAGAGGGTGTCTCCGCTGAAAACCAGGCCGTCGCCCACCAGGCTGATCCCGCCTCGGGTGTGGCCCGGAGTGTGTAGCACTTTGAGACCTTTGGAGCCGACCGAGATCTCCTCCCCGTCTGACAACTCCCGGATTCCGTCTTCAATGGAGAAGGAATGGCCAAGATAGGCCGATAGGTTCTGTTGGGCGTCCTTGAGCAAAGGAGCGTCTTCACGGTGCACCAGGATCTCAGCCCCGGTGGCTGCCCTTAGTTCGGGCGCACCCATGATGTGGTCTCCGTGCCCGTGGGTAAGGATGATCGCCGTAAGCTGATAGCCTTTGGCACCCACTTCACGCTTAATCCGCTGGGCCTCATCCCCCGGATCAATGACCACAGCCTGTCCAGTATCAGGGCATCCGTAAAGATAACAGTTCGTCTGCAACGCTCCCACCATCATCCGGGCAATTAACACTCAACCAACCTCCTTATCCACATAAGGGGACAGGCTACTTTTTACCCCTTTAATGGAGAAATTAAAACCATTAAAGCCCCGACCCCAGAAGCAGGGTGACTGGGCCGTCGTTGTGGATCTCTACGAGCATGTGGGCACCGAAGCGACCGCGGCTTACGGTGATGCCGAACCCGGCCAGGTGCTCGCAATAGAGTTCGTAGAGTGTGACCGCTTCCGGCCCGGAAGCAGCCTCGCTGAACCCAGGGCGGCGGCCTTTGCGGCAGTCCCCATATAGCGTGAACTGTGATACCACCAGGGCACCTCCCCCGACGTCCTGGAGCGACAAATTAAGCTTGCCCTCTGAGTCCTCAAATATCCTCAGATTGGCCGTCTTTTCCGCCAGGTAGCAGGCGTCTTCCGGAGCATCACCCCGTCCCACACCTAACAGAACGGCGACACCCTTATCAGTCTGCGCAATTGTTTCTCCGTCCACCCGAACCGAAGCCCGGGTTACACGCTGAATAACGGCCCGCATCGTTAGAGAACCCGCCTGACCTCAAACACATCCTTGACCCGGGTGATGCGTTGAGTAAGATAGTTTAACTGTTCCAAGTTGCGAATCTCCACGGTCAGTTCCACTACGGCACCCTTCTGCTTAACGCTCCGGGCCTTAACCCAGTTGGCACTGATCTTCATTTCGGTGAGGCAGTTCATCACGTCCAGGAGTAAGCCATGACGGTCCATACCGGAAATCTCGAGCCTGATCTGGAAAGAATCATCGAAGTTTTGGTCCCACATGACTTCCACCAGACGTTCCTTTTCCTTCTCAATCCAGGAGATGACATTTCGGCAGTCTCCGCGGTGCACGGATACTCCGCGCCCTCGGGTGATGTACCCTATGATGAAGTCGCCGGGCGCGGGATTACAGCAGTGTGCCAGCCGAACCAACACATCCCCGACGTCCTTAACCATGATCCCCCTGGTACTCTTAGACCACTGCTTCCGGTCCGGCACAATCTCTGTGACAGGCGGCACTTTAACCTGTTCCCTGAGCCTCGCCACCAGGCCGTGTGCGGCGATGACGCCCAACCCGACAGCGGCGTAGAGATCATCGATTGATTGGTAGCTGTAGCGGCGCCCCATCTCCATCATCTTATCACCGCGCAGCAGTTCAAAATCCACACCGAGCTTCTTAGCTTCACGCTCCAGTGATTCTCTGCCGCGTACGATGTTTTCGTCACGCTGCTCCTTCTTGAACCAGTTGCGAATCTTGGTCTTCGCCTGGGAAGTCTGCACCACGGACAGCCAGTCCCGGCTGGGGCTCGGGTGCTTGCTCTTGACGATCTCGATGATGTCACCATTCTCCAGGCGATAATCAAGCGGAACGAGTTTTCCGTTCACCTTGGCCCCGATACAGCGGTGACCGATATCGGTATGGATGCGGTAAGCGAAATCCAGCGGCACTGATCCAGCCGGCAGTTCCAAGACATCTCCCCGGGGAGTAAATACAAATACCACATCCTCGAAGAGGTCAATCTTTAAGGTCTCCATAAACTCGCGGGGTTCTCGCAGTTCCTTCTGCCAGTCCAGCATCTGTCTCAGCCAGGCCAGCTTCTCGTCGAAGTGTTTATCCCCGCGCAGGCTGCCAGCCTTATAGCGCCAATGCGCAGCAATCCCGTACTCGCCGGTGCGATGCATTTCCCAGGTCCGGATCTGGATCTCCAGGAGCTTGCCTTCCGGCCCGACGACCGTGGTATGCAGGGACTGGTACATATTGGACTTGGGCATCGCGACAAAATCCTTGAAGCGGCCGGGGATCGGTTTCCACTCATTGTGAACGGCGCCCAGGGTCGCGTAACAGTCTCTGACGGAATTGACGATAATTCGGACGCCCATGGCGTCGAATATCTCAGCGAGATCTTTCTCCTGCTTGACCATTTTCCCGTAGATGCTGTACAGGTGTTTGGCCCGCCCCTGGATGTCGGCCTCGATGCCCGTCGCCCCGAGCTTCTCATCCAGGATGCGCATCGCAGTGTAAATATAGCGTTCCCGGACCTCTCGCGTCTGTTGTAGCTGACGCGCCAGATCATAGTACTTCTCAGGCTCTAGATGGCGAAAAGCCTCGTCTTCGAGTTCCCACTTGAGATGGTAAATTCCGAGACGGTGGGCGAGCGGGGCAAAAATCTCCAGAGTCTCTAAGGCAATCTCCTTCTGCTTGTTCTCGGAATGATATTTTAAGGTGCGCATGTTATGTAGTCGGTCGGCCAGTTTAATCAGTACCACACGGATGTCTTTGGCCATGGCGAGGAGCATCTTACGCATGTTTTCCGCCTGCTGCTCTTCCTTAGTATGAAAAGCGAGCCGGTGAAGCTTAGTGACACCGTCCACCAGAAGAGCGATTTCCTCGCCGAACTCGCAGCGGAGGGCGCACAGTTCCAAGCCGACATCCTCAACAACATCGTGCAAAAGGGCAGCCGCAATGGTTTCCTGGTCCATCTCAAGTTCGGCCAGGATCAACGCGACCGCCACCGGATGACTGATGAAGTCGTCACCCGAATGACGTTTCTGCTTGCAGTGGGCGTCCGAGGCGAACTCATAGGCCCGGTGCAGCAGATCCAGGTCGGCATTCTGGTTGTAAAGCCTTACTTTTTGGATTACTTCATCAATCGTCATTTTTATAGTTCACCCGGAGCAATTATACCACAGCCGAAGTGGGTCGCTAAAGCAACGGCCGGAGCGCGCAAATAGTGGCGCTGCAACATTGCTGACTCGCGTTTCAGCTTATGGACGTCCTGAAAGGCTGGAGACTTAACCAGTAAGCGCTTCTGGGGTATCCGAAGGGTCCGTACATACCCGTCCCGCTCCTCAACAAGTCCCAGTTCCACAAATATCTTGATCCCGGTGTCAACCGTCCAGGGCCCGAGGTCGGGGATACCAGCCTCATTAAGCAGTTCGAAAAGCGTTTCAGCGGTTACAGGGCCTTTCATTCTCACCAGTTGAAAAATGAGCCCCAGAACCCGCCGGTTCGGTGCGAACGAACGAAGTACCGACCAGTTCCGTTGGAAATCCCCTTCACCATACGCCAGCACCAGTCGTTCTCCCAGACCTGAAAGCAGTCGCCACTCTGCCTCTGTATAGGGAAGACTCCAGACCAGGACGTCATCGGCTTTATCGGCCAGTGTTTCCGGCGTTCCTACCAGAAGGCTCAGATCGCCTGAATTGAAGCCCTGCCGGCATTCTGCCAATTCATCTTGGTTTAACAAACGGTGCATAAACCCGGCCTGCCGTCCGGTGTCCTTTAGCCGCTGTCTTAGGTAAGCCCATACAGTTACGGCCTCACTCGGATTACCGACCGCCACTAATACTCTTCGTCCCGCGTTCAAAACTTTCAACAGCACCTCGCATCGCCCCCCAAGCCCGCGGCAGTCTGCCACCAGTTGAAGCCGTCGACCCAAAACGGGGTCAGGAACGCTGATGCCGCCTCGTGTTCCTTCCAATCCTTCCGGGATCACCGGCCTGCCCTCCATAATACGCAGCGCAGCTGTGCGCAGAACCTCTCCCGGTTCATCTCCGACACCCTTTTCAAACCGCGCGGCGGGTCTCCAGTCCAGCATCTTGGCTTCAATACTTTTTCTCCCGTTCCACTCATTGACGGTGGGAGTGAAGGCTAAGTCCAACAGTTTCGGTTCCTGCATGTCATCTTTCATCTCGGCGGCACCAAAGGCAATGCCCCCTAAAACCCGGCCCCGGTGGGACAATTTCAGTTTCAGGTGCCCCCCGTTCTTACCGACTTCGCGGCACTCCCGAAGTGATACTCCCTGTACCAGCAGCACTGGTTCCCGGTTGCCTGAGCCCCAGGGTTCCAGGCTTTCAATCTCTGCCATCAATTCCGGGGTAAGGTCTTCAAAAGCCACCGCCGTCTCCAGTTCCAGTACCCCTAACCCTGATTCCTGGGCGACTGCAACCTGTTCGTTGATCAGGCGAATAAACTCCGGAAGCGTCTCCCGAAGCATGCTAAAGCCGACCGCCTGTTTATGGCCGCCATAATCGGTAAAAAGATGTGCTCCCTGCTTGAAGACCTGAAAAAGATCGACCGCCGGCACGCTGCGGGCGGAACCGCGGATAATATCCCCGTCTGTGCTCAGGAAGGCAAGGGGTCGATCAAGACGCTGCGCAAAGCGTGAGGCTAGAACTCCCAAAATCCCGACGTGCCAACCCTCTCCGCAAAACACAGGGAAACTGGGGGTTTCACGCCAGGTGGCCATTTCGGCCAGCACCTCGGAGGCGATGGTGTTCTCCAGATCCTTCCGGTAAGTATTCAAACCGGCCAACTCAGAGGCCATATCAGCGGCTTCATCCGGCCCGGCCATGAGCAGTTCCACTCCCAGGCGGGCCTGCCCGACCCGTCCGGCCGCGTTCAAACGCGGAGCCAACACAAAAGAAAGATCCCGAACCGTGAGTTCCCGGTTCACCCGGGCATTTTCCACCAGGGCGTTCAACCCAGGATTTAGGCGCAGATTTTCCAATCCATGGCGTACATAAATTCGATTTTCACTGATTAACGGGACAACATCAGCCACCGTTCCCAGGCAAACCAGACCAAGCAGTTCCTTATCCAGGCTTGACCCCGCCAGTCCGGGACAAATGGCCTGCGCTAGTTTGTAAGCCACGCCCACCCCGGCCAGTTCTTTGAAAGGGTAGGGGCAGTCCGGGCGCTTGGGATTGACCACCGGTACCTTCGGCAACCCGCCGTTGGGCTCGTGGTGATCCGTTACAACCACGTCCAGGCCCAATTCCCGGGCCAGGCGAATCTCCGCCGTAGCCGTGACTCCGGTGTCCACGGTTATCAATAGACGATAGCCTTCATCTACGGCTTGGCGGATGCTAGACTCCTTTAATCCGTAACCGTCCACCCGTTCCGGAACAAAATAGCCGACTTGTCCGCCTAGGCTGCGCAGCACTTTAATCATGAGCGCAGTGGCGGTCATCCCGTCGACGTCGTAATCACCATATACTAAAATCTTATCCTGGCGTTCCAGCGCTCCCGAAATTAACCCGGCTGCCTCCGCCACCCCGCGCAGCAGGGTCGGACTGTGCAAGTCGGCCAGACTGCCGGAGATGAAGCGGCGTGCGTCCTCAGCCGTAAGAACGCCCCGATTGACTAAAAGACGCGCCATGATCCCTGAACAGCCAAACTCCTGGCGCAGAATGCGTTCCAGGAGCAGGCTGCCCGGCATTAGCCGCCAGATTCTTCTGTCTTGCAACTAGTTACTCCAATTCTACAATTTAGTCAATTATAAAACAGTAACCATCCTGCGCACAATAGAAGCGGGCCACGTCGGACCCGCTCTACTGGATGATCCGATCGTCCTTTAGGGCGACGAATTCCCAGCCAAGTCTGGTCAGGCTGCAGATCTTGCTCTTGCCTTCAGCTGTGACATCAACGAGGCCCAAGGCGTACAACTGCATGATGATGTGGTCGAGGACTGCTCTTTTAACCCGGGAGGTCAGGGACAGTTCTTCCTTGTTCATCCTTCCCTGGTCTCCAAGTGCTCTGAGCACACGGGTGGCTTCCTCCGGTAAACGGTGATCCACCTGGAGAAAATACTCGGTAAGGGTTGCCGGACTGCTGATCATATTATCCCTCCTCTGGAGTTTTTTGTTAGAAACTAGTATGTACAGAAACAAGTCCATTAATAACTAGATAACTACAATTATATTTTTTCCCAATACAGACGCCTTCTATTCAAAAGCGCACAGCCCAGATATTGCATCAGTATCTCCTGATAATTTGACAACTGGTGGTTATACTACGCTACAAGGGTTCGTAATGGCCGAGCCAAGACTGCTACCGGGTCATTAAGGCTCGGTAGTAGTCGGCCAAAGGTTGATATCGGGTCTAAGTTAAGGCTCGATATCGGCCAGCGGGAAGAGCAATATGTTTCTTGGCAGGCTCAGGAGCAGTCGAAAGATTGTTTCTGGGTCGTAAGAGAGGCATATTGTTCGAGCTAAGATCAAAGTGGTTGCCGGAGCTTTGTTTATACGAGGTTAGGGTTACTGGCAGTCGAAAGATTGTCAGTGGCTCTCAAGGTAGCTGCTTTGGTCGAGCAAAGGTTGTCATAGGTTTCGTAATGGTCTGTGGCAGTCGAAAGATTGTCATAGGCTACGCAGAAATCTGTGGTAGCCGGAGCGAAGGTCATTACGGGCTCCTTAACATAGAAACCCTTCTCTCTGAGAAGGGTTTCTTGTTAGAACCCGGGAGACCGTGAATAACAAGTCCTCTGCGAGGATAAACCGCGCGCGGAAGACGAGCACTCTTCGAACACCCTCTGCGAGGACACGCAAGCAGCGGTCTCCTAGATGATGATGCAGATAAGACCACCACTACCGTCGTTCACAATCCGCTGCAAAGTCTCCTGCAGTTTAACCTGGGCGTTTTCCGGCATCCGGTGCAGCTTATTCTGAATCCCTTCGCGGACCAGGTCATGCAAAGTCTTGCCGAAAATCTGGGAGTTCCAAATCTGCTTGGGATTGTCTTCAAACTCGTTGAGTATATAACGGACCAGTTCCTCGCACTGTTTCTCGGTTCCGATAATGGGCGTGATTTCCGTCGTGATGTCGGCCCTGATGACGTGGAGCGACGGTGCACTGGCCTTGAGGCGGACACCGAACCGGTTGCCCTGTCTGATCAGTTCCGGCTCCTCCAGGTTCATCTCCTCAAGCTTGGGCGTAACCACTCCGTAACCGGTCTCACGAACTTCAGCCAGCGCCGAAGCGACTTTGTCGTATTCACGCTTGGCCACTGCCAAGTCCGCAATCAATCTGAAGAGGTCGTGCTCTCCGGTAATCTCGAAACCGGTGTGCTCCTTGATCACCTGGTAGAACAGTCCCCCTTTGGCCTTGATGTCCACGGTGGCGGTACCGGTACCCAGATCGACTTCCAACAGGCTGACCTCTTCCACAAAGTCGTTCTCGGCGAGCATTTCTGTGGCCGGGCCGATGTCCCGGACACGGTGCACCCGGCGGATGGCGTCGCGTACGGCGGATTCAAACTTGTCGCGGAGCCAGTGGCTGACGTTCAGTTCCTGGATCCAGCGCGGGACATCGATCTTAACCTCGGTAACACCGAACTCAAGCAGGACCTCTTCGAGGATGTTCATAATGTCCGCCTGGCCAAGTTCGGCGCAGTCCAGCGGAAGAACCGGAATGTCATACTTCTGCTGCAGATCCTGGGCCAGTTCCAACGTGCTCGGTGCGGTAGGGTGCGTTGAGTTTAAGACTATGATAAATGGCTTATTGATTTCCTTAAGTTCACTGACTACCCGCTCCTCAGCTTGGACGTAGTTTTCGCGCGGGATGTCCGTGATGCTGCCGTCCGTCGTGATCACCAGGCCGATGCTGGAATGCTCAGTAATCACCTTACGGGTTCCGAATTCCGCGGCCTCTTCAAACGGAATCGGCTCCTCAAACCAAGGGGTGGATACCATTCTCGGGAATTCCTCTTCCTCGTACCCGATCGCCCCTTCTACTCTGTACCCGACGTTATCAACCAAGCGAACCTTCAGTTTGAGGTTCTGGTTCACCAGGATTTCGACGGCCTCATTGGGTACAAACTTCGGCTCCGTGGTCATCACGGTACGGCCCGCACCGCTCTGAGGGAGCTCATCCTTGGCTCTTTCCTTGTCGTGGACGTTCTTGATGTTGGGTATAACCAGCAATTCCATGAACCTTTTTATGAATGTCGACTTGCCGGTCCGTACCCCCCCGACCACTCCGATATAGATATCCCCGCCCGTGCGTTCCGCAATGTCGCGAAAGATGTCGAGCTGTTCCATCTGACTAACTTCCCCCCTTTAGTTTTCAAGGTTTTGATCCGTATAGGTATCCGACCCAAAGCTCTAAACGTTTACGCATCCCCCCCGGGACAATCCCCTTGGGATGAATTTTTTTCCATAGGTGGACATTAACACTATATATATATGAACTCCGGCATTTAATATACCGACTCGGAAAATAAAAAAATCCCACCCATTTCGCGGGTGGGATGGTTATTTGCGAGAGCTTGTCAGGCTCGTAGCCGCTCCAGAATCGCTTCCCAGCGACAGTACTGCTCAATGTTCTCCAAGGCCATGGCGATAGCCTTGCTGTCCTTAGGCTTAATCCGGCGCGTCACTTCTGAGATTCGCTCCACCGTAGTCACCGTATCGTAGTGTACCAGAATTACCGGCACACCCTTTTCTTCCGCCCGGGCGATAACCCGGATATTCGGATACAAGCCCCCGGTCAGGATCAACACCGAGGTGCTGGTTTCCAGGGCGGCCAGAGCGTAGTCTGATCGGTCGCCGCCGATGATCACCGCCTTGTTCAGGGCGCGCCGCAGGGTATCCAGGGCGCTCTCGATCGTCATTGCCCCGACCAGTACGTCTTCGACCAGCAGATCCAGATGTTCCTCACCAGCCAGGACCTCCCCGTTCAGCGCTTCCTGATACTCGGCCACGGTCGGTGAATAGATCTCGCGCCGGCTCGGAATGGCCCCCAGGAACTCGTAACCGAATCCGGTCAGGAGCTGGGAATACACGCCTTCGGTCTTAGCCAGCATCTGGCGGGGGATGTTATTGAAGATCGTGCCGACCACCGCCACTCCTCGGGACTCGGCGTGCCGGTTGAAGAAGAGGGCCTCGTCAAAGTCGAAGTCGTTCTCCACCTGGATCGTGCACAGGATACCGGCTCCCAATTCCGCAGCCAGGGTGATCGCGTCCAGTCCAAAGCTGGCCATAACCCAGGGGAAGCTGGTTCCGTCAATAATCACGACCTCATACTTGGCGGCGATCCGGTTGTAGCACTGCAAAACCCGTTCACGGCACTTATCCGGGTGCTTAAAGTTCGAAATATAGAAATTCGCCACCGTGAAGGGCACAATGGTCTCCAGATCCTCATCCATCCCGAGCACCTTCTGCATTAACACTCCGTCGTCGTCGTGCTTACCCAGAACGCCCGCTGTGGTTCCCACCGGTTTGAAGTACCCGGCATTAACCCCCTCCTTGCGCAGTTTCAGCGCCAGTCCCAGGGCCACCGCCGTTTTCCCACTACCTGGAGCACCGATAAGGTAGAGGCTCTTCATAGTTTTACACCTCACGATATGGTTATTTTCACATCAAGGGCGCTTGCCCCCGAAGGATAGGCAAACACCGGGTTGATATCCATCTCGGTAATCTCGGGAAAGTCCAGAACCAGCCTGGCTACCCGGGTAATAATATCCACCAGGGCCGGAATGTCACTTGGCTTTTGCCCGCGATACCCCCTGAGCAATGTGTACGCCTTGGTTTCCACGATCATCTCTTGGATCTCGGCCGGGGTGAGCACGTGCGCCAGTCTGAAGGACACGTCTTTAAGCAGGTTCACATAGATACCGCCAAGCCCAAAGGCGATCAGCGGCCCAAAATGCACGTCGCGGGACATCCCGATGATAATCTCCTGCCCCTTGGGCGACATTTTCTGAACGTCAATGCCGTGGGGAATCACGTTCGGCAGGGAACGCTGGACGTTGGACATCACTGCCCAGAACCCGGCCATCACTTCACCGGGCGTCTCCAGTCCCATGCGCACGCCCCCGATATCGGTCTTATGGATAATCTTCGGCGAAGCTACCTTGAGCACAATCGGATAGCCGAGTTCCTCCGCGAAGGCAACCGCCTCCTCGGCCCGAGTGGCCAAACGCGTTGGTGCCGCCGGGATGCCGTAGGCTTCAGCTACGGTGGCCCCTTCACTGCCCAGCAAAACCACCCTCCCGTCGGCCTTCGCTTCGTCAAAGACGCGCCGTACGGTATCCTTGTCTAGCCCCTCCAACTCCGGCAGTGACTCCGACACACTGCGCTCCTTAATCCTGCGGTACCGGGCCATTCCGGCTAACGCCGAAACCGCCGTCTCGGGGAAAACAAACGACGGAATCTCTGCCTGGGTCAGAAACTGGGCCCCCGATTCCAGGGTCGGCCCGCCCATATAGACCCCAAAGACCGGTTTCTCCGGATGAGCTTTAGCCACGGCCACAATCGCTTCGGCCGTCTCCAGCGGCTCAGAGGTCGCCGTTGGGCAAACCAGAACCACCATGGCGTCCACATTCGGATCGGCCATAACCGTTTCCATGGCAAAGCGGAAGCGCTCGTGACGGGCGTCACCTAGGACATCCACCGGGTTGTAGATGTTAGCCTCCCGGGGAAGGTTCCCAGCCAGTGCGTCCAGAGTGTCTTTATTAAAACGTGCCATCGTCAGCCCCTGCGCCTCAGTGGTGTCCGTGGCCACAATACCAGGCCCCCCCGAATTGGTGACGATCGCCAGACGGTCGCCTTTCGGAATCGGCTGTTTTGCAAATGCCGTGGCCAGATCAAAGAGTTCAGACATGTTCCGAGCCCGGATAATCCCAGTTTGCCCGAAGGCGGTGTCATAAGCCAAGTCGCTGCCGGCCAAGGCGCCGGTGTGCGAGGACGCCGCCTGAGCGCCGGCCTGACTGGCACCCGACTTCAGAATGATCACGGGCTTAATCCTGCTCACTCGCTTGGCGACCTCAAGGAACCGTTCGCCGTTGGATACGTCTTCGATGTAGCACAGGATCACCTTAGTGGTGGGGTCATCGGCCGCATCCAGGATGAAGTCCGCTTCGTCCAGGTCGGCTTTATTTCCGAGGCTGATGAACTTGCTGAAACCAAGACCGCTGCCCAGGCTCCAGTCTAGAATAGCCACCAGCATCGCGCCGCTCTGAGAGATGAAGGCAATTTCTCCGCGCTGGGGAAACCCGGCCGCGAAGGAGGCATTGAACGGGGTGTGCGTATCCATCACGCCGACACAGTTCGGCCCCAAGATGCGCATTCCGTATTTCCGACCGACAGCAAGCAATTCCTTTTCCCTGGCCAGACCCTCGGTACCGATCTCCTTAAACCCGGCACTGATTACCACGGCGTGTTTAACACCCGATTGGCCGCAGCTTTCGATGACCGGTATAACAAGCGGTGCCGGAACAGACACCACAGCCAGTTCAACCGCGCCCGGAATTTCATCGATCGACCGGAAAACAGGGTAACCCTCGATTTCAGTTTCCTTTGGATTAACTGGATATATCTTACCTTCGTAACCGCTCTCAATCACGTTACGGAGGATAATGTTGCCAATCTTCCCACGCGCCTTGGAGGCACCGATAACGGCCACCGATTGCGGGCTAAAAAAGGAAGTCAGTCGACCCAATACCCGTCACCCTCTTACCTGTTATGGCTACAAGATATCCTGTGCTGTGCCGCCGCTTTTTATCAGCTATTCGCTAAACAATCATAATCTCCTGTCAAAAGTCAGGAAAAAAGCGCCAATAAGGCGCTATTTAAATTAATTCAATGTTCCAACTACTATTCCCTATATTTTGGTGGCAAAGACATGGTTGCCGATCTCCGTCACGACCGGAAGCGTTCGGATCCACGTATCCTGAGCTTTGACCGGATTGTAGAAAAACAGGGCTCCGTTGGTCGGATCTTGACCCATCAGGGCCATCCGTGCCGCCTCAAAGGCTCTGTCATCCGGTACCAGATTGATCGTGCCGTCCCCGACCGGCGAAAACTGATACACGTTGTTTTGGGTTCTCTGGTAAATGATCTCCTCAAGCCGGGACGGGAAATCCGGGCTGGCCAGCCGGTTTAGAATCACTGCACCCACCGCCACCTGTCCGACAATGCATTCTCCGCGAGCCTCGGCGTGGATGACCCGGGCCAACAGTTCAAGGTCGTCCGGAGTGACATTCCCACGCCGAAGGCTTAGCTGGTCCGGTACAATAAGCGTCTGCCCCGGGAAAATGAGCGAACTCCGGAGTGAATTGGCCACCGTAACCGCACCTATCGAAACACCGTATTGTTCGGCAAGGCCGTAGAGGGTATCTCCTTCACTGACCGTGTAGTAAACCGGCTGACTTCCGAAAGCCGTCCCCATGCTCAGCCACATACAGACCAGGGTAGAAAGCAAAATCACCTTAATTCTTGTCGCCATGGCATTCATTGGTCTCCTCCTTAATTAGCACAGAGTCTATTTTGTATGAAGAAACCGATAATTATTCAAAAAATTTTTTAATAAAGCCCAAAAAGGCCCGCCCATGGTTAATAAGGGCAAAAAATTAGGAAGTTCGTCTGGTGCGCTCGGATTCTTTGCGCTTGATGAGGCGGATGTCCATCTCGACCCCGAGATGCCATAGCTGACACACCTGCATCAGGCGGGAGACGGTGCGTTCGCCGAGGTGGTCGTAGAGGGCGGTAAGGTCGGTGATGTTGGTGGTCACAATCACCGGCAGTTGGTGATTGACCCTATAGTTGATCAGGGAGTAGATTTTCTGCCGCGACCAGTCGGTGTACTGGTGGGCACCAAGGTCATCCAGGATTAGCAGGGGAACGTCACGGGCACTTTCCATCAGATCACTTTCACTGGTTCCACTGCCGTTCACATCGTATGAAGACCGGATTTGATCCAGAAAGTCCGGCACGATCAGAAACAGCACCTGGTGACCGTCCTCTAGCAGGCGGTTGGCAACGGAGCAGGCCAGGAAGGTCTTCCCGCTGCCGACGCCACCCTGAATCAGCATCCCTTCGGCATAGCCGTCCTTCCCGTAGCGCTCACAGAACTCCAGCGCCGCCCGGTGGGCACGTTTGGCCGCCTCCAGGTATGAATACTTACGGTTCGGTGTCGCCTGGGAAGAGTAGTAATTAAATGAAAAGCGGTTAAAGGTAAGGGTTTGCAGCATGGGGGTCAGATGGGAAAGGGTCAGTCGCTTCACCAGTTTGCGCTGCTGGATGCACTCACACGGCCTGGCTAGGTCGTTCTCCAGAATCAACCCGCTGTTATTACAGAATGGACAATCAACCACGTTTCCGTGCTCTCCTTAGCTCATGTACAGTGTCTTAATCAGCGCTATCTCTTTATCACGGTTATTCACGGTTGTCTTGCGGGGGGCCTTCTTATTGTTCCGGCGCTGTTGGAAGTCTTTTTCGTAAGCAGTGATCTCCTCCAGTGTCAGCAACCGGTTCTTCTGCCACTCCAGTATAATGCTATCGATGTACCTAAAGTTGTACTTACCGAGGAGCACCGACCGGCGCAACGCCTCGCGGGCCAGGATCGGGCCGACTTTACTGTGCCACTGGTCGATCTGATCAACCTCGATCGGCGAAAGCGGGCGCCCAAACTCCCCTGCAAACGCCTCGTACAGCTTCCCTAATTCGGGATTCTCCAGCTCGCCGTCCTCTTTTTCCAGTGCGTCCTTTGCGCGTTCGATCTCTGAAACCTTACTGCAGGCCCAAAGCTCCGACAGTCGCTCGAAGAGAACCTCAAAGTCATAACCCTCGGTGACGGTTTTTTTGTCTTCAAGATAGTAGTCAGTAACCGCGAGAATTTTCTTCTCACGAAGACGGGCGAGATCTCGGTCTACCTGCTCCACGCCTCCGGAAAGGCATTCTCCGAGTTCCTCCCGGGAGGGATACAGGTTCTTGTCCTGCGCCCGCATCCGGAGCAGATGAATCAGGAGCATGACCTCAGACTCGTCAAGCCCCATCCGGGGATAAAACTCCAGAAGCATATTGGGGACAAAGGTGATTCCGTGGATAAAGAGGTCGGTTCCAAACGCCGCCGTGATGTTTCCCTCACGGTATTTCCGCAGTACCACACCGTTACCGTCAACCAAGGAACTCCCCTCCTCCGAAACCTATTTTACGCTCCGGAGGTAAAACTTGTCCAACAGCATATTGTTCCTTCCCATCAAAGTAGCTTACCCTAGCTTACCGATATCCTTTGTCTCTACCCCTGTGGTATTCGCACCGGAAAGAAGGGCTTCTGACCCGGTCTAAGTCCTGAAAAAAGGCGATAGCCGACTGCGGTCGGCTAAAACGATGGTACTTGCGTCTAGAAAATTATTTCCTATTCAATACGGGCACCGAGTACGTCCGTCATTTGCTGCAGGGCCCAGGTATGCGCTTCCTCATCAAAGCTCGCCATGCCCTGACGGTACACGACCGTGGCCAGATCGCGATTCCGCAGTTCCTCCACTGTGTAGAGGACACAGATATTTGTGCACACCCCGACCACGTGAATTTCGTCGGGGGCAAGGGTCTCCAGAATCTCGCCCAGATTAGTTTCAAAGAACCCGCTGTAGCGTCTCTTTTCGATGGTATAGACCCGGTCACGCCGGCTGTTACCGGGCTGCACGTCCGGAATCAGGCCGGCCCCCTCTGACCCGGCCACACAATGCCGGGGAAAGCGTGCGAACTCCAGGTCATCCTCGGCGTGAGCATCATTGATATAGATAATCGGCTCATCAGCATGCTCAAACTCACGTACCTTGTCCCGGACAAAAGGGATAATCCTCTGTGCCGCCTCGCCACAAAAGAGTGCCCCTTGCGGCGAAACGAAATCGTGCAGCATATCAATTACCAGAAGGACTCTTCTACCCACTGACGGTCACTCCTATTCCCAATTGCGCAGGTCGACGACCTTCCGCTTATTATCCCCAAAGGAGTCTGCCGTTACTATCTCCACGGCCGAAGTCAGCCGCAGACAGGCCTTGGCCTCGCGGGCCACTTTTCCCTTCAGCGCATCTGGGTCGATCCCGTCTACACTGTCCACCTTCAGGGTCAGGACGTCACGAAAATCGGATGTGGTCACCACCGCCTGACAGAACCGGATCTCCGGAATGCGATCCTCAAGAGCTTCGATCTGATGCGGGTACAGGAACAGCCCACGCACCTTGACCCCGTCCGCCGTCCGTCCGAAAATACCGGCCAAACGCCTGGCTGGACGTCCGCAGGAGCAAGGATCGGTAAGCATCATCCCCAGATCGCCGGTTCCGAAACGAATCAACGGGTACAGCGGTTCCATTACCGTGACCACCACCTCGCCGGGCTCACCGTCAGGGAGGTTATCCCCGGTTTCCGGATCCAGGATCTCCACAATTACACTCAGTGCCAGGTGAAAGCCGCGCCGCTCGGTACATTCATAGGCAACGCACCCGAGGTCCGCCGTACCGTATCCCTGGTAGGTCGCGCATAACGTTGACCTGAATCTCGGTATTCCCCACACCGGCGGGCACCACCGTACAACCCAAGGCGCGCAGGGCACTGTCAAACATCATTCCGGCCGGAGTAAGATGGTACGAAAACGTGTTTTGAACAACATCACCGGGGACAAAACCGGCCGATTCCATGGCCGCTCCCCAGCGCCAATAGTCGGGGTTTTTCCCCTGCGGGTCGTAGATCGCGGTAGTTCTTCATCCCCTTGTCGTCGTAGAAGACGACCTTCTCTACCTTCGGCATCTCATCCTTGATCTCGAGCATCTTGTCGACCTGCTCCTGGTCTTCAACCACGGCTGCTTGCGGATACTCTGGATCTCGAGGAAGTCGATGATCTCCTCTACGCGGCGACGGTGTTTCACTTCCTCGCGCTGCGCCCGGCCCCAGTACAGTCCGCTGCAGATCAGGCCGGACTTAAGGTGAATATGCCGGCCCAGCATCAGGTTCTCGAGCACGGTCATATGTTTGAACAGCTCAATATTCTGGAAGGTACGTCCGATCCCCAAGCGTGCCCGCTGGTACGGTGCCATACCGGTGATTTCCCGTTCTTCGAAGGCGATCTTGCCATCACTCGGCCGGTACAGGCCGCTGATGCAGTTTAAGAGACTGGTCTTGCCGGCCCCGTTCGGGCCGATCACGGCCAGGATCTCACCCCGCGTGATCTCGAGGTAGATTCCGGTAAGGGCAGTAACGCCCCCGAAATGTAAGGTCAGACCTTTGATAGTCAGTTGGGGAGTCAACTGATTAATACATCCCTTCCTTTATAAAAAGCCCGAACCGGTAGTGCCGGCTAAGGCATAAAAATTCCCTCTTCCACAGAGAAGCGCCAAAATCCTCTGTTTTCTGGCAATCTATTTTTTCACATTACTTCCATATGTGAACTGATTACAGTTACCGCTGGCTGGGACTCTACGAAACGCATCACTTCCGACAGCATCTCGTGCACGTGCGGCGTACTGTTGCTGATCACCGCCACCCCAATTTCGGCCCGTTGCCACATCTCACTTTCCCCTGATTCGGCCACAGAAACGTTATAACGGTTCCCGAGCCGGGCCAGCAGGCTTTTCAGGATGCGTCTCCGATCCTTCAAACTCCGGGCTTCGCTGAAATGGAGGTCTATGGTTAACAATCCGACGCGTACCGTCCTTCACCTCTTTGTTCCTTGCCGCCCAAGGCCTTCATCAGTCGCAAATACGGCAAGTATAGCTTCGCGATTATCCATGGGACACACCTTTTGGTTGGTCGGAAGACAAATCCTTATGGTAAACCTGAATCCGTGACCCAAATAATGACAAAGCACTAGAAATTAAGCGTAATTCCCTGTATAATAGAGATAATGAAGGATAATCAGGTCTTCATAATCTCACCTGCGGGGTGAACGCATGAACGTGAAATTTATCATTGAGCAGTCCAACGAATTCCTGACGCCACATTCTGGGTTGGCGCTAGTGGGTGCATTGTTGAGCAAGACCGATTTGAACCTATTTGGGCCAGGAAGGTTACTGTGTCAATGCACAATTACGTTGCGGAAAAGACCATTGCCAAAAAGGAACCCCCGAGTTTTTGCAAGAAACGTTCCAATACACCCGCCGGATCACCAAACTGCCTCTTTTGGTACGCTTGGACTCCGGAAATGACAGCGCCGACAACATTCGTATCTGTGAAGCAAATCAAACCGACTACCTTGTCAAGCGTAATCTGCGAATAGAATCTCTGGAAACCTGGCTGGCTACGGCAAAAGAGTATGGGCCGGGATGCATAAAACGTGAAGGCAAGATAGTTTACATGGGCAGTGTCATGCGTAGGCCCAAAGGATTCGATAAAGAACGGCATTTGGTGTACAGGGTTGTAGAAAGAAACATCCTGGCCAACGGTCAAATCTTACTTACTCCGGAGATTGAAGTAGATACCTATTGGACTTCGCTGCCGGATCCGGCACACACCATCGTTGAATTGTATCACGATCACGGAACAAGCGAACAGTTTCACAGTGAAATCAAAACAGATCTGGATCTGGAACGGTTACCCACCGGAAAGTTTGAAACCAACGCCCTGATTCTCCTTCTGGGGGTTCTGGCTTACAATATTCTGCGCATCATGCGTCAAATGACCGTACAACTTGGTCACAAGGTAGTGCCCTTGAGAAACAAGGCACAGCGCCGGCGAATCCGAACGGTCATCAAAAATTTGATTACAATAGCGTCTCGAAGGAACAAAGTGTTATTAGCGACAATATTATCCATTTAGGCGCTTTGTGCTATCTATCGTCACGGATTCAGGGTAAAATAAGTGAGGTACTCTTTCCGAATCGGAAGGTGGTTGTCTGTTTGTCTACGCTGGCCGTAGGTATTGCCGTTCTGTTCTTCGCGGTGGGGGCTATCGGAATCGTGTTCCCGATCATCCCGGGTATCGCCCTGATCTGGCTGGGAATGCTGGTGTACGGCTTCCTCACCGGGTTCGAGACCCTCACCCTCGCCTTTTTCCTGGGGCAGGCGGTCGGCGTGGCGCTCGCCTTCGTCGTTGATTATGCGGCTAATGTCTGGGGTGTCAAGCGGTTCGGTGGTTCCAAAGCTGCCCTCTGGGGTAGCGTGATCGGGATCCTCTTCGGTGTTCTGCTGCTCGGCCCCTTTGGCGTCATCGTCGGGCCGTTTGCCGGGGCCCTGGCCGGAGAACTCCTGGCTGGAGGCTCACCCTCCCGCGCCGTGCAGGTCGGGATCGGCACCCTGATCGGTTTCCTCGGCGGCACCGTCCTGAAGTTCGGCATCGCCACCGTAATGATCATCTGGTTCTTCACCGTTATCCTTTAATACTGGATCAGAAAAGGGGACAGTCGCCCCATTCCGTCCAACGACCGGCACCACGAATGATGAAAACTTTTGTCTGGTGCTGTGCGCTTTCCTGAGGGATTGCCTACACAAACACGTACGTGACAGCGGAATCTGCTCAGGGCGGGAATCGGGGACAGGCTACTTTTTCTCGTATGTAAGACACATCCCCGTTCTAAGCCTTCTATGATACAAAACGACAGGTGGTGGGGTAGATTACGTCGTGAAATAGTGTCGAGTAGAAGCGGGACTCTTTGAACCTCTGCGTGTACGAATTGTCCCAGCCCCCCTCACAGAACCGTACTAGCCCAACTAAGGCATACGGCTCTTCACATCACCATTTACATAATATA
>Ga0180017_100031_pt1 | contig 59548 bp, 58 predicted proteins | sample KR46_S_MetaG_FD_129674 | JGI IMG/M metagenome (GOLD analysis project Ga0180017, IMG submission 129674) | Groundwater microbial communities from the Olkiluoto Island deep subsurface site, Finland - KR46_S_MetaG | ecosystem: Environmental > Aquatic > Deep subsurface > Groundwater | place: Finland...
CCCCCTATTTCTGTGGATAACCCGGGGAATCGGGGACAGGCTGGTTTTTTCTAGGCAACGATGCTCTTATTCTGCTGGCCTACTATAGTGTTCAAGGATTAGGTTTATGGTAAGTGTTAATAGGGAAAAAGTAGCCTGTCCCTGTTTGTGGATATGTCCCTGTTTGTGGATAACTAGTCTAGTTGGACGCCGCGTTCTTTTAGCTCTTGGAGCTTTTTCTCCGAGCAATCGGAGCAGCGGAATTCGGGGTGCTTATCCCGGGTTTTATCGTAGTTCTTGGTGCGGACCAGGCGAAAGCCCTTGGCCATCTGGCTGCAGTCTACACACTCCACTTTCTCTTTTATCTCCCACTGCGGCGACAGGATCGGCGACGTGAAGATGAACCGGTCCACCCAGAAGAAGATGAGACCGCCGATCAGATTGGCCACGACGGTGGCGAAAGTAACACTGAAGTTGCTTAGCCAGAGCAGGACCACCGCCAGGACCGGCGTGGATAGTTGCCACCGTAGCAGATACAAAAGATACCTCTTCAGCACCGGCATCCACTCCCCCAAAATCTATATTCCAGGAACCCCACGACTAGGATGGAAACCGTCCGGGAAAACATAGGGCATAGGAAGTATAACATAAACGCCAGAGGGGTGCTTGCAATGAACAGACCTGGTGAGCCGCTTGTGGTGGAGGCGACTATTGAGATCCCGCGGGGCAGTTCGAACAAATACGAGTACGACCGTCATACCGGTGACTTCAGACTGGACCGGGTGCTCTACTCCCCCATCCACTACCCGACCGACTACGGTTTTATCCCGCACACTCTCACCGAAGACGGTGATGAACTGGACATAATGGTGATGATTTCGAAATCCACCTTCCCCGGATGCCGGGTGCAGGCAAGGGTTTTAGGTGCCCTGGAGATGACCGATGAGAAGGGCAAAGATATAAAGATCCTGGCTGCGGCCGTCCGTGACCCGCGCATGGATCGCTACAGCGACATCGGCGATGTGGGGCGGCACACCCTGAAGGAGATTGAGTACTTCTTTAACATCTATAAGGATCTGGAAGAGAAGAAAACGATCGTAAACGGCTGGCGCGACCGGGCCTTCGCAGAATCAGCAGTGCTGGAGAGCAGGCTTCAACCGGCTATCCATGAGGCGGTAGACTTGTCACCACAACCTGAAGATATCCACGAACTGCCACACTAGGGAGACCCTTACAGCATCAACATATGCACTCTTCGATGGCTTCCTCAGTAGGTACACTCCCCTGGAGAGAGTTAGGACTGGCCGGTGATGCGGCATAGTTGCACGGCCAATGCAAAATCATCCTAAGCTGTGTATTTTGTACGGTTTTGGACCTCATTCCGTTAAGTGGCAAGCCCGGATACAATTCACCAATGATCAGCGCAAATTCCCGATAAACGTGCAAAAAGACCCAAAACACCGGTGGAATTATAGAGGATATCCCCCCGTAACATAGAAATAGTATAGCACTAACTAACAGGGGGGAGAACATTGACCAAGAAAATCACCCTGAGCGTCATCAAGGCTGACGTAGGTGGATTTATAGGGCATTCCAGTGTCCACCCGGAGCTTATTGAAAGGGCTCGGGGGCTTCTGGCCGGAAGTTCCTTGCTGATTGATTTCCGTGTAACCAGTGTCGGGGATGACATTAACCTGATTCTTACCCACGAACTCGGGCGGAACAACGGCGAGATCCACCAACTCACCTGGGACACCTTCATCTCCTGCACGGATGTGGCCAAGAAACTGAAGCTGTACGGAGCCGGACAGGACCTCCTGGGTGACGCCTTCTCAGGCAACATCAAGGGCCTGGGGCCGGGTGTGGCTGAGATCGAGATTGAAGAGCGGAAGAGCGAGCCCGTAATCGTGTTCATGGCGGATAAGACCGAACCCGGTGCCTGGAATTTCCCGCTGTACAAGATGTTTGCCGACCCCTTCAACACCTCTGGCCTGGTCATTGACCCGAGCATGCATGGCGGGTTCACCTTCGAGATCCGTGACATGATCGAGAACAAGAAGGTCTTGTTCAATATGCCTGAGGACATGTATGATATGCTGGTCTTCATCGGTGCCCCCGGTCGGTATGCGATCAAGCGCATTTTCCACCGGGCCAACGGACAGATCGCGGCGGCATCCAGCACGCAGCGCCTGAACCTGATGGCCGGTCGCTACGTCGGTAAGGATGACCCGGTCTGCATCGTGCGTTGCCAGAGCGGCTTCCCGGCCGTCGGTGAAGCCATCGAGCCCTTCGCCTTCCCGCACATTGTTTCGGGCTGGATGCGCGGCTCCCACCACGGACCAATCATGCCCGTGGCCCAGCATCAGTCTACCCCGACCCGGTTCGACGGCCCGCCGCGCGTTTGCGCACTCGGATTCCAGCTGGCTGAAGGCAAGCTGATCGGCCCGCAGGATCTGTTTGACGACCCGGCCTTCGACAACGCCCGGAAGATGGCCCTGGACGTAGCTGATTATCTACGCCGCTTGGGACCGTTTGAGCCGCACCGGCTACCCCTGGATGAGATGGAGTACACCACGCTGCCGATGGTAATGGAGAAGCTTAAGGATCGCTTCATCAGCCTGCGGACCAGAAAATAGGAATGGGCAACTCCCAGCCGAAATCGAGCGGCGGGGAACCGGTCCTTGAACATTGAATGGAAGCTTTGCCAAACAAGGAGGGAGCGATGACCGCTCCCTCCTTTAATATTTCACGGTGCCTGACGACTGGCTACCCCAACACCAGCTTCTGAAACTCCTCCAGGCCCACCCGGTCCAAGGTGGTGCCTAGGCGCTCACCCTTAGTGCCGAGCTTCTTGTAGGCGTCCATCGTTTTGTAAAGGAGGCCCACCACTTCCTCGGAGCTGACATCTTCAGCGATCTTGTCACCCAGACGCGGACGCAGGCCGCCCTGACCACCCACGACCACGGTCCAGCCCTTCTTGCGTCCAAACGCTCCAAAGTCGCGCATCCAAGCCTCACAGCAGTTCATGGGGCAACCGGAAATCCCGATTTTAAACTTCGAGGTAAACTCACCATAGCCCAGCAGCTTCTCATCCAACTCGGTGCCGAGGCCGAGGGCGTCCTGCTGACCATAGCGGCAGACCACCGTGCCCGGGCAAGCGTTAACATAATGCACGCAGGGTCCGACCGCCGGAGCGGGCTCTCTGCCCAGCGCCTTCCATACCGGTTCTACGTCTTCCGGCTTCAGGCCGACCATGGCGATGCGCTGCGCACCAGTTATCTTCATAATCGGAATCTGGTACTGCTCCGCTACGTCCGCAATCAGCCTCAGGGTCGCCACATCCAGCAGTCCGCATGGGGCCAGACGGGGTACAATTGCGTAGGTCTCCTTGTCGCGTTGCAGAATAGCGCCTCTCGGTACATTATCAGCCATCGGGTCATTACCTCCTTCGTGCTATTTTCCCTCGAGCAAGGTGCCTGTTATCCGGTGCCTGGTTACAACTCACCTATGGCCTCACGGGCCAGGGCATCAGCCCGGTTGTTGAGTTCGTCGTTAGAGTGTCCTTTCGTCTTCACAAACCTTACCTTGTGCTGCTGGGCTAGCCTGATTAGAGCCTCCCAAAGGTCGCGGTTTTGCACCGGCTGCTTCTTGGCGTTGACCCAGCCATTCCGGTGCCAGCGCTCGTACCAACGATCCCGAAAACAGTTCACCAGATAGGCGGAATCACTGACCAGGGTGACCTGGTCGTATGGCCCATCCAGTGCTTTCAAGGCCTCGACCGCAGCCTGCAGTTCCATGCGCTGGTTCGTGGTCTGCTTCTCAGAACCAAATACTTCACGGCGCCGGTTCCCTTCGATGATAACGGCTCCCCAGCCTCCAGGCCCAGGGTTGCCCGAGCAGGCGCCGTCCGTGTAAATGAGTGCTTCTTTCAAATTCGATGGTCACCCTTTCAGATTAACGGTGCTCCGCTAGCTTAGCCTTTTCCTCCAGGTGGTAAACCCACGCGATGACCTGGGCCACAACCTCGTAAAGGGCAGGCGGGATTTCCCGATCGATGCCGAGTCCGGTGAGCGTCCAGGCCAGTTCCTCGTTCCGATACACCGGAACCCCGGTCTCCAGGGCGCGCTCCTCGATCAGCTCGGCCAGCCTCCCCCGGCCGGTGGCCAACACCCGTGGGGCCGCGGCGAGGCCCTGGTCGTAGGCCAGCGCTGCGGCCGCCTTCGGCCGGGTTACGGGGGTCTTTTCGTCACCGGGTTTCTTTTCACTCACTGGACCGCTCTCCCCGAAATTCTCTTTATTACACCCTAATATCCAAAGGCATGTAGGACTCGTCTTTTGGATCCACGCCGAGAAGGTCAGCCACAGAACCGATGCTTCCCGTCTGGACCGTCAAACCGTGCACAGTAAACCCGACCTCCCGCAACCGTCGCTCCAAGTCCCCCAAGAAACTTCGGAAGATTCTGAGGAACCGGTCATCCGGCAGTATGATTTTGCCGGTCATCTGCCCATCCAGGAGTTCCAGCAGCACCCAGAAGGCCCCGAAGGTCGGCGTCTCTAGGTCCAGCACCAGTCGCGCCGGATCACTTCCCATTTCGGAACCCTTCGCTCCGGGCAAAACCAGATACAGGCTTCCCTGAAAACGTTCGCCCCCATTTAGCGAAAAGGCATACAGATTGCCCACTTCCGGATGCTTGGTGGGTGCCCGGTTCAGCAGTTCCTGCCCGCCGGGATCGGCATTTGGGCGGCCTAGAAGGTAGGCCAGCATCCGGTTCACAGCCGAAGATTGATCCGGCAGAGCCAAAGTCATCAGCCAGACACGGGCGGTGAGGTAGGCTGCTCGTTCGCCCTCCGGCAAAGCCCGCATTTCGGACAGGATGCTTTGAATAGTCTCCCGGGATACCGGGAGGTTCCAGCGCAGTAGCTCGCGCAGCACCGCCCCGGTCTGTCCGGCATCAGGCAGTCCAAGCGCCCGGGCCAGGTCGGGCAGAGCTACTCCCCTGCTGCCAGCCGTGGCTGGGGACACGTGCCGTACCCGGATTTGATCCTTGTTGATCTGTTCGATAATCGCCCAGAAAAGCTCTCCTGGGCGTGAAGGCAAGACGCCCGTCGCCCGGAACAGATTGCCGTTAAGGCTGACAATCCCACTACCGGTCCCAAATTCCATCAGCTGGAGGCGTACGACCTGTCCCGGCAACAGAGATTGTCCCGCCAACCGCAGCCCGTCCATCACCACTGGCTGTATCGGACCGATCCCCACAACCACCACACCAATCTTAACCTGGTTTTCCAATTGCCCCTGCAATCATTATAAGGCAGAAACCCGGAGCTAACAAATGCTCTGGGCTACTTGTAGAAAAAGACCCAAAATTGATCATTATCTTCTGACCGGCCTTGGACACTCCGCATGGTATAATGCACCTAGACGATGGACAAGTCATCAGAGACAATAAGAGAGGGGGTGGACAATAGTGGAAGATGTTTTTAAACTCATTCTCTCCAGGCTGGAATCCCTGGATAACGGGCAGAGGGTTCTTCAGGACGGAATGAAAGCGCTTCAGGACGGACAGAAGGAGCTTTTCGGTGGACAGAAGGAGCTTTTCGGTGGACAGAAGGCACTTTCAGAACGGCAAACCTCACTTGAAGAAGGACAACAGGCACTTGTTGTAGGACAAAAAGCCATCTGGGAGAAGCTCACTGAGCACGACGGAGTTTTGGGAACGCTCCTGGAGCGTGCCTCAAATGCGGAGACTCACCTTGGGAACATCGAAGTCCACCTTGGGAACGTGGAAAACCGACTTGAAACTGTGGAAAACAACCAAGCCCGGCTTGAAATGCGTATGGAAAACGAGGTTATCGATAAGGTCAGGGCCCTTTTCGACGATCGGGAGGTCCAGAATATCCGGTTCGACAAGCTGGAAAACCAGCTTGAAGCCCTTTCCATCGACCTGAGCTTCCTTGTAACCCGGGTTATCAGGCTGGAGCAGGTTGCTAAGTAGCCGCATCTAACCTGGATGCTTAATTTTGCTAAAGGCCGCCCAAACATCTTGCCTCTCTTCCCCACCAGCTGAAACAATATCTACTACATCCAAAGCACCGGCTCATGCTGCTGACACAATGCGGTCGTTGACAAGGGCGGATTCCCTTGCTATTATCGTATATGTGGGTAATTTGTGCCCACCTTTGTGCTGATGTGGCTCAGTTGGTAGAGCAGCGCACTCGTAATGCGCAGGTCGCCGGTTCGAATCCGGCCATCAGCTCCACAAGCAAACAAACCCCTGCAAAGATTTGCGGGGGTTCTTTATTTTTCTCCCTCACAACCGGAGGCTTTTCCGGCCGGCGGCGGTGATTGACCAGACGATGCCGTCGTGGGCGACGAGGTCGGCTTCGCGCAGGCGTTCCAGTTCCCTGCGGGCGATGTACTCCGCCGGGAGGTCGGAGAAATCTGGGGGCACCAGGAGCAGTTCATAGCGCCGGAGTTCTAGGCACAGGGCTACGTCGCCCTCCTCGGAAGATCCGACCAGTTCCAGGAATTGCAGGATATCAAGTTGGCGATCCGTGATCTCCCTATCTTCACCCATCTTACTTCACAACGATGTTTACCAGTTTCTTGGGCACGACAACCACCTTGACCACGGTCTTGCCTTCGAGGAGGCTCTGCACGCGGGACTGCTCCATTGCCATCTGCTTGACCGCTTCATCAGAGGCTTGAGCGGACACCACTATCCGGTCACGCACTTTCCCGTTGACCTGCACCACCACCGTGGCCTGATCCTCGACCAGCAGGTCGGGCCGGTATTCAGGCCAGGCTTCCTTGTGCACGCTGCCGGTATGCCCGGTCCGACCCCACAGTTCGTCCGCCATAAAAGGTGCGAACGGGGCCAACAGGCGGATCAGGTTCTCCACCGCCTCCCGGCGCACAGCCGGTTCCTGGTCGGGCTCCGCTACCCGGGCACTGTAGTGGTACATCCCGTTGACCATTTCCATAATCGCGCTAATCGCGGTGTTGAAGTTAAACCGGGTTTCGACGTCCTCGGTGACCTTCTTGATCGTCAGGTGGGTCAATCGGCGCATCTCGCGGTTCACGCCGACCAGGCCCTCCGGGGCCACAGTCGGTGCCTTAGCCACTGTACCCGCGAGCGGTGTAACCAAGCGCCAGACCCGGGTCAGGAAGCGGAAGCAACCCTCCACACCCTGATCGGACCACTCCAGGTCACGTTCCGGGGGGGCCGCAAAGAGGACGAAGAGCCGCGTGGTGTCGGCACCGTAACGGTTCAAGATCTCCTCCGGGCTGACCACGTTCCCCTTGGACTTGGACATCTTGGTCCCGTCTTTCAACACCATCCCCTGGGTAAGGAGATTGGTAAACGGCTCCTCCACCTTGGTCAGCTTCAGGTCGAACAACACCTTCGTGAAAAAGCGCGAGTACATTAGATGCAAAATGGCGTGTTCCACGCCGCCGATATACTGGTCCACGGCCATCCAGCGGTCTACCTTGTCCAAATCCCAGGGACCGTTTTCGTTACGCGGGCTGGTATACCGGAAGTAGTACCAGGACGAACACATGAAGGTGTCCATAGTGTCCGTCTCACGCCGGGCAGCACCGCCACACGACGGACATTTAGTGTGTACGAATTCCGGGGCCTCGACCAGCGGAGACTGGCCTGTAGGTTTAAATGAAACATTCTCGGGCAGCAGCACCGGCAGGTCTTCGTCCGGCACCGGAACGGCCCCACAATGGTCGCAGTAGACAATCGGAATCGGTGCACCCCAGTAACGCTGGCGTGAAATCAGCCAGTCGCGCAGGCGATAGGCGACCTTCGCCCGGCCGAGCCCCTGTTCATTGAGGTAGGCATTAATCGCCGGAATCGCTTCCCGCTTCTTTAACCCATTGAAGGATCCGGAATTAACCAGGTAGCCTTCTCCAGGGTAAGCCTCGGCCATGGTATCGGAATCCAGAGCTTCGCCCTTAGGCTGGATGACCACCCGGATCGGCAGGTGATACTTGCGTGCAAACTCGAAGTCGCGCTGGTCATGCGCCGGGACACCCATCACGCAGCCGGTGCCGTACTCCAGTAGCACGTAGTTGGCGATCATAATCGGCACTTCTTCGCCGGTCAGGGGGTTAAGGCAGTATGACCCAAGCAGGAGGCCCTCTTTTTCGGCCTCTCCGACCGTACGGTCAAGCTCACTGAGACTACGGGCCCGCTGGATAAACTGCTCCACTTCCGGCCAGCGCTCCGGGCTGGTCAGGCTCGGCACCAGCGGGTGCTCGGGTGCGAGCACCATATAGGTCACGCCGAAGAGCGTGTCCGGGCGGGTCGTGAACACGGTGATCTGGTCCTCGCGCCCCACAATCGGGAACTCGATCTCACCGCCGCTGGAGCGGCCGATCCAGTTCTCCTGCATCATCTTGACCTTGTCGGGCCAGCCGGGAAGCTTGTTCAGGTCTTGCAGCAGCCGGTCGGCATAGTCCGTGATCTTAAAAAACCACTGCTCCAGTTCCTTACGCTGCACCTCGGTTTTACACCGTTCACACTCACCCGCGACCACCTGTTCGTTAGCGAGTACGGTGGCACATGACGGACACCAGTTCACCGGTGCCTTGCGCTTGTAAGCCAGGCCGTGCTTGTAGAAAAGCAGAAAAAGCCACTGCGTCCAGCGATAGTACCCGGGGTGGCAGGTGGCCACTTCCCGGCTCCAGTCGTAGCTGACACCCAGTAGCTTCAGTTGTTCGCGCATTGCGGCGATGTTGTTCCAGGTCCACTCCGCGGGAGGCACCCCGTGCTTGATCGCTGCATTCTCAGCCGGCAGGCCGAAGGCGTCCCAGCCCATGGGGTGTAGCACGTCGTAGCCGCGCATGGTCTTGAATCGCGCCACCACGTCCCCGATCGCGTAGTTCCGGACGTGTCCCATATGCAGCTTGCCGGAGGGATAAGGAAACATCTCCAGGCAATAGTACTTGGGACGCTCAGAGAAGTCCGGAACCCGGTAGATCTCACCCTCGGCCCAGCGCTTACGGGCCTGCTCTTCGATCTGATGGAAGTTATATCTCTCTTCCACTCCGGATACCCCCACGTATAAATTAAAGCCCCCATCCCCACCAGGATGAAAGGCTTTTCAAGTCGTTCATGATGGTGGAGCTGGCGGGGATTGAACCCGCGGCCTCTTCCATGCCAAGGAAGCGCGCTCCCACTGCGCCACAGCCCCATCACACTTACGTATTATAGAATACGGGTCATGAAAAGTCAACTTGAATCTAATAACCACGAAATCGCAGTTACGGCCTGTGGACTACGGTTTCCAGGTCACATTCACGCCCATGTGCAGGAGAAGGTTCTCCGGGGGACTGTCTCAGACCAGGGTGCTGTGTGCGCCACTCGGGTGCTAGAGCGCTGATCCCGATGCTCGGTTGTCAGGCTTGGACGCCGGCCCGCACATCAACTACCGGGGCATCGCCCCAGAGCCGCTCCAGGTTATAGAATGCGCGTTCCTCATCCAGGAAGACATGGACTACCAGATGGTTATAGTCCAACAGTATCCACCGGCCTTCCTTCTGCCCCTCCCGGCGCAGCGGATAAACGCCCTCAGCCTCGAGTTCTTCCATAACATGCTCGCTGATGGCCTTCACGTGTGTTGTCGAGCGTCCGCTGACGATCAGGAAATAGTCGCTTATCACCGTTAGTTTATGAATGTCCAGGACGACCTGGTCGTACCCCTTCACGTTCTCAGCCGCCTGTACTGCGCGTTGCACGATCGCATCAACGGTAATGAGCCTCGCCCTCCTTCCGAACGATAGACGTCCGTTGTCTAACCTCTAACCTAGGGTTTCATCTTATTACTGTTCATATCCATAGCATACCATACCGGAAAAATCATTGGCAAATCCTGGCCCCGAAAAAGAAAAAAAGGACGATCCGAAACCGTCCTTGACCCCTAAGAACCGTTGTGTTCAAAGAAACTTAACATGCTCGTGACTGGACGCGTCCCGATCTGAAGACCGAAATCTTCAAGGTCTCCTCGAATCCGTAATGCACGAGAAACCGGAAGGCAATCTGTAACTGTTTACGGCCAACGCCAATCCTTCTTGGCCGTGTCTTCCGTTGACTACCAGCGCGGGTTGTTCTCAGTCCGAGCCCGTGCTTCGTTTACGGTAATCACCCGGCCACTCATCTCGGCGCCGTTCAAGGCGCTGATCATGGACTCTGCGTCCTCGTCCTTCACCTCAACGAAACCGAAGCCACGCGAGCGTCCGGTCTGCCTGTCGGTGATGATCCGGCTGGAGACGACTTCACCGTACTCGGCGAAGGCCCGTTCCAGATCTTCCGCCTGAGTCGACCAAGGGAGGTTACCAACGTATAAGGTCCGTGCTATGCTAATCACCTCATTTCCTTTTTGAGTATTATTTGCAAAGGTTATCGGCCTAATGCAAATCTTGTTGATACAACCCATGGATATTGATGTACTCTTCAACCACTTCTGGTAACAGGTACTTTATCGGCTTGCCGTTTTGCACCCGCCGCCTGATGTCCGAAGATGAAATCGCCAGCGCCGGCACCTCAAGCGGCACGATCCTGGCCGTTAAATGGGCCGGTAGCATCTCAAGGCGTCCTTTTAGGCTGTTCAAGTCGTGTCCCGGGCGGGTGGCCGCAATAACACAGCATTTATTAAGCAGGTCCTGTACCCGGTGCCAGGACAGGATCTCCAACACAGCGTCGGCACCGGTAATGAAGAAGACCTCTTCAGGCCGATAACGCCGATAGACCTCTTGCACTGTGTCAAAAGTGTAAGAGGGTCCGGGGCGGTTTATCTCCAGATCCGAAACCTCAATACAGGGGTTGGAGGCGACGGCAAGCGTGGTCATGGCCAGGCGGTGCTTGGCTTCGGAGATGCGTTGATCGGTTTTGTGGGGCGGTCGACCAGCTGGGATGAAAACCACCTTTTCCAACTGAAACTCGTGACGGACACCCTCCGCAGCAACGAGATGGCCGTAATGGACTGGATCAAAGGTACCGCCCATTACCGCAAGCTTCCTCAAATGCATGAACCTTCCTGTCGATGGATTGACCAAATTATACTGCCAATATCCCCAGGAAGCAAGTAATTTCCGGATTGTCTGACTTATCGGCGTCCGAAAACCGGTCGGATCCTCACTTCAGCATATGACTGTTTCCGTCTGAAGGTGAGCTTCGTGACTGAGTGTGAACCGCCCATTTTCTATGTGGAAGACGACCCGGCGGGATGCTCCTCGCCTTCTCCTTCCATGGCTTTTCTGATCTTCCCGTAGGTTGCTTCCAGGCCCTCAGAGATCACCTTCACGTCTCCGAGTACGGGCATAAAATTGGTATCCCCGTTCCAGCGCGGAACGATGTGAATGTGGAAATGTCCCGGAATGCCGGCCCCAGCGACCCGTCCGACGTTGACTCCGATGTTGAACCCGTCCGGATTGAAGGCCCGGCGCAGAACCCTGACCATCCAGCGCGTGACTTGGAACAGCTCCAGCATCTCGGTCTCTTCCAATTGCTCAATGTCACCCACGTGCCGCTGGGGGGCAACCAGCAGGTGGCCGTTGTTGTAAGGATAGAGGTTCATCAGCACGAAACAGTTCTCGGTTCTGACGACGAGAAGATTCTCAGCGTCGTTGGCGGGGTCATCGTTCAGTTTATGGCAGAAGATGCATTCCGGATCAGGTTCGCTAGCGGCGCTCGTAACGTACACGCTGCGCCAAGGTGCCCATAGTTTGTCCATTGCACTCACCTCTGTCGAAAGTGTTGTCTGGTGCAGAGAAAAAAGGGGACTGTCCCCTTTTTTGGGGATTAGAGTTCAAGGACCATGTTGTTGCGGTGGACGATTTCCTCGTTGCGCTTGCAACCCAGGATTTTGGTGATCTGGCCGGTTTTACAGCCCTTAATCCGCTCCACCTCTTCCGAGGAGAAGTTGGTCAGGCCGCGGGCCAGTTCGTGACCCTCGGGGTTTACGATGCTCACCGTACTGCCCATTTCAAAGACCCCGTCCACGCCCACGACGCCGGAAGGCAGGAGGCTCTTTCCGTTCTCCAGTAGCGCTCGCGCCGCGCCCTCGTCTACCACGATTCGGCCGCGCACGGTCGTGCTATAGGCAATCCACTGTTTCCGGTTCTCCATTTTAGTCGTGACCGGCCAAAAGACGGTTCCGATCTCCTCGCCGGACAAGACCCTGCGCAGTACGTTATCCTCAGTGGCGCGGGCGATCACCGCCGTGATGCCGGAATGTGTCGCCACCCGTACGGCGTGCAGTTTGCTGACCATGCCCCCTGTACCCAGGCGACTGCCTGCCGCACCGGCTAGCTGTTCAATATCCGGAGTGATCTCGTCCACGGAAGATAGGAGACGGGCCTCAGGATCCAGGCGGGGGTTGGCCGTGTACAGGCCGTCGGTATCGGTGAGCATTACCAGCAGCTCGAAGTCGATAAGCCCCGCCACGAGGGCGGATAGATTGTCGTTGTCACCAAGTTTGATCTCGTCGACCGCGACGGTGTCGTTTTCGTTAATGATGGGCAATACGCCGAAACGCAACAACGCGCGTAACGTATTGCGCGCGTTCAGAAACCGGCGGCGGTCGGCAAAGTCTTCCCGTGTCAGCAGGACTTGGCCGACGGTGATGCCGTACTCTGAGAATATCTTCTCGTACATATGCAGGAGCATCCCCTGCCCCACAGCGGCACAGGCCTGCTTCTCAGGTATCGTCCGCGGGCGGGACTTGAGCCCGATTTTCCCGGCACCAGCCCCGATCGCACCAGAGGTAACCAGGATCACTTTCCGGCCCTGATTGTGCAGATCGGCCATCTGGCGCACCAGATTCTCGATGCAGGCCAGGTTCAATTTACCTGAGTCATAGGCCAAGGAGCTTGTGCCTACCTTGACCACAATATGGTTATAGCTGTTCAATACGGATCTCGAAGCTTGTTCCATTGTACAAAACCTTAATCTCAATTACTTAAATTATCCACTACAATACCACAAAAAGGGCATCCCTGGTAGGAGGGTCAGACTTAAAAAGTTAAGTTTTTTGCTTTTCCTCCAAAAAACTTAACTTTTTAAGTCTGACCCCTATTCGAATTCTTGGTAATTGAATTCGAAGTTGCGGATGACCACGGTGTCTCCTTCTTTAATGCCTTTGGCCTTCAGCGCGTCCTCGAGACCCATTTTAAGAATGGTCTGTTGTAGTCGGAACAGGGCCTCGGGGTTATCCAGGTCGGTCATCGCCACCACTCGCTCAATGTCTTTGCCGGAGACCACGTAGTAGTCCTCGACGGTGTGTACCTCAAAGGGCGGCTCCCAGACCTCCAGTTCATCCTCCGCCTCCGGCTCCCACGGCTCCGGCTCGGGGATGGCCTCCAGCAGGGCGGCAGTACGGTACATCAAGGGGGGTAAACCTTCACCGGTCAGCGCGGAAATCGGGAAAACCTCGTAGTCTTCTCCGATGCTCGACTTAAGCCGCTCCAGATTCTCAGCTGCCCCGGGGTGATCCATCTTGTTGGCAGCCACAATCTGTGGCCGTGCCGCCAACTCGGGGCTGTACCGTTCCAGTTCCCGGTTGATCACCGCAAAGTCCTCGACCGGATCTCGTTGGTCGATGCCGGCCACGTCCACGACGTGGATCAGCAGGCGGTTGCGCTCCACGTGGCGAAGGAATCGGTGGCCGAGCCCGGTGCCTTCGTGAGCACCTTCAATCAAACCCGGAATGTCCGCCACCACAAATGATCTCTCCTCATCTAGACGGACGACGCCTAGGTTCGGCTGGATGGTGGTAAAGGGGTAGTCCGCAATCTTTGGCCTGGCGGCCGAGATCTTGGAGATGAGCGTAGACTTGCCGGCATTCGGAAACCCGACCAGACCGACGTCTGCAATCAGTTTCAACTCCAGTTCGACCCAGAACTCCTCTCCTGGTTCACCCTTCTCGGCGAACTTCGGAGCCTTGTGCTTAGCTGTGGCAAAACGGGCGTTCCCCCGCCCTCCGTGGCCCCCGCGGACCAACCGGGTTTCCTGCCCGTGCCGGATCAGGTCGGCCAGGATCCGAGTGCTATCCACCGGCCGCACCGTGGTTCCCACGGGCACCCGCACAATCAGGTCTTCGCCGCCCTTCCCGTGCATGTTCTTACCCATCCCGTGTTGTCCCCGCTCACCCTTGTAATGCTGCCGATAGCGGAAATCGATCAGGGTCCTGAGCCCCTCGTCCGCGCGAAAGATAATGTCCCCACCGCGACCGCCGTCACCGCCGGAGGGCCCTCCGAAGGGAACATACTTCTCTCGTCGGAAAGCCACGCAGCCGTTACCGCCGTCACCGGCCTTCAGGTTGATCTTGGCGTAATCATAAAACAATCGTCTATTCCTCCCAGCGGGGCAAGGTTAGAAAAATGCGGGCGTCATCCCCCGCAATCATTAGGCTGGCGCGTCCGCCGATGGTGCGCATCAGTTCATCCACCCCGGACACCATACCATCCAGCCCATCAACTGATTCGCCGAGTTCAGCGGGCATCTCCAGTCGGATGATATACCTGGCCTCTGAGGTCACCACCGTGATTTGAAGAGCCTCGCCAGATCCTTCCAGGGGCGGCAGGAGGGTCGCGGCAAACCGGTCAAAAACCTCGCCCAAAACCCTTTCCAGTTCCTCGTCCGAGGCTACGAACTGGTCCAGTCTGGTCTTGATATCGAACAGCAAGTCAATCCCATAGCGCGCGGTCTGCTGGCGGAAGACTAGGAGTGCGGCGGCGATGGCCTCTTTGGGCACGTTGGCGATCTTATGCACTTCGCGGATCTGACCGGTCACCTCACTGATATATTCCCGAATCCGTTGCGGGTTGTTCAACTGCGCCAGTCCGGAAATGACCTGCAGGTGGTTTAGGAAGTCATGTCCAAAGACACTGATAAACTGCAGGAGTTCTCTGCGTACAGCCATACTGCTTGTACTTCTCCTCTCCCTGTTACGGATACTGTTGTCTCCAAGGCCGACCCCGTACTAACACAGCATAACACTGGGAATCGCTCCCGGCAAATCATCCTGGTCCAACACCTTCCAGTCAGGGCAGGAAACGGGGACTGTCCCCGATTCCCGCCCTGAGCAGATTCATCTGTCACGTACGTGTTTGCGCAGGCAATCCCTCAGGAAAGCGCACAGCACCACACAACAATTTTCATGGTTCGTGGTGCCAGTCTTGTTCGACCGACGACCGTTAGAACCGCGCCCAGGTTACCTCCGACATCTCAAAGGCCTGGGCAAAGTCCGGGCTGACCGGCCGTACCCGTACACCGTAACCGAATGTGCCTTGGGGAAGCGTCATCCAACCGGTAAAGCGGTAGTTCTCTTCCGCAGGCTGGTCCGCAAAGGCAAGTGGCACGGCGAGTGGGTTTTTCAGTCCTTGCTCGGACGGTTCGCCGTAGACCACCTCCACCTGTACGTCCCCGTGCCAGATCGGACCGAGGTGCACCACCGCATCGAACTCCAGCTGGTTTCCGGCCTTCAAGCCCCGGGTGTCACCGGTGCTCACGGATACGAAGTGAACCTTAGACCAGTTATCGTGGACAAAACGCTTAAAGGCCTGCACCCGTTCCGCCACCTCCGAGCCGTTGGCGGCGAAGATGCGGCCCCGGGCGCCGGTAGGCAGGTAATAGCGCTCCGCGTATTCGGTGACCATCCGCTCCGTGCTGAAAATCGGTGCAATGGTCCGAATCGAAGACTTCATCATCTGCACCCAATCACTGGGCAAACCGTTGTCCCGGCGGTAGTAGGTGGGAATAACCTGATTCTCCAGGGTGGCGTACAGTGAATGGGCGTCATCGGCGTCTTGTAGCCCCCAGTCGGTATAGTCCTTCGCTTCCCCGATGGCGAAGCCGTTGGTACCGTCGTAGGCCTCGGGCCACCAGCCGTCCAGGATGCTGAAATTCAAGACTCCGTTCAAGGCGGCCTTCATCCCGCTGGTTCCGCTGGCCTCGTAGGGGCGGCGCGGGGTATTCAGCCAAACGTCGCAGCCGTGCAACAACAGCCGGGCCATAGCCATATCGTATCCTTCAATGAACAGGATTTTCCCCCGGAAGCGGTCGTCATGCGCCAGTTCGTGCACCTCTTTGATGAATTCCTGCCCCTGCCGGTCGCGAGGGTGTGCTTTTCCGGCAAACAGGAACTGCACCGGCCGTGCTGGGTCATTGACCATCCGGTTCAGCCGGTCACGGTCACGCAAAAACATTGTAGCCCGCTTATAGGTGGCGAAGCGACGGGCAAAACCGATGGTCAGGGTCTGGGGGGTAAGGTACTGGTCAACCTCCTGGATATAGGATAGCGGCTCACCATTCCTGCGGCGCTGGTGTTTGACCCGCTCCCGGACCCGCTCGATCATGTCTTCCTTGAGCAGCTGATGGACCTCCCAGAGCCTCTTGTCTGGTATCCGATCCACCGCCTGCCACTGGGCCGTATCTCCGATGTGCTCATCCCAGTCGGGCCCGAGATGCTCTACCAACAGTTCGCGTAGCGGAGGCGCAACCCAAGTGGGCGTGTGAATACCGTTGGTCACCGCGCCAATCGGGACTTCCTCTTCCGGTACCGACGGGAAAATCCAGTTACACATCCGACGTGTGACTTCCCCGTGAAGCTGGCTGACCCCGTTCACAAAAGCGGCCATCCGCATCGCCAGCACCGTCATGTTGAACCCCTGACGGCCCGGGTCCCACCCTAGGGCGATAAACTCGTCACGCGACAGGTTGACCTGGGGATAGATCCGGTGAAAATAGTGATCGATCTGCTCGGGTGAAAAGACGTCATGTCCGGCCGGAACCGGGGTATGTGTGGTGAACACCGTGGATGACCGTACGACCTCAATCGCGGTCTGGGGGGAGAGCCCCGCGCTGACCATTTCCCGCATCCGTTCGATGCCTGAAAACGCCGCGTGCCCCTCGTTGATATGGTAGACGTCCGGCTTGATGCCCAATGCCCGCAAGGCGCGTACGCCTCCGATGCCGAGCAATATTTCCTGCCCGATCCGGGTATCGCAGTCACCGCCGTACAGCTGGCCGGTGAGGCGGCAAAACTCCTCACGGTTCCCTTCAACATCAGTGTCCATTAGGTAAATCGGAATCCGGCCGACCTGCATCTTCCAAATCTGGACGCGGGCGGTGCCGTCCGGCATTTCAATATCCACAAAGAGGTCGTTGCCGTTTTCGTCCGGCACGGGATGCAGGGGTAGTTCGTCGAAGTTCAGATCCGGGTAGTGCGGCACCTGCCAGCCCTCACGGTTGATCTGCTGCTCGAAGTAACCGTGTCGATATAGGAGTCCGACCCCCACAAAGGGGATTCCCCGGTCACTGGCCGCCTTACAGTGGTCGCCAGCGAGCACCCCCAAACCGCCCGAGTAAACCGGGTGAGACTCGTGGACTCCGAATTCGGCCGAAAAGTAGGCCACCTGACGATCCTTGGCCCCCGGAAACTGCTTATCATACCAGCTCTGCCTGGACATGTAATCGTCATATTTGGCAAACAGGTAGTCATAGGCCGTGAGGTAATCGGCATCCGCCGCCGCGTCCACCAACTCAGCCTGCTTTACATTCAGGAGAAAACGCACCGGATTGTGGGCCACCGCATCCCATAGTTTGTAATCTATCCGGCGGAAGAGGTCCTGGGCATCGGGATTCCAGCTAAACCACATGTTATAGGAGAGTTCGGACAGTCTCTTAATTCTCTCAGGTAAAACAGGCATAACCGATATTTTATTAAAACAGATCAAAGAGTTCATCCTCTCAAGAAAGATACGGGATCATACTATGTTTAACTTGTCTCGAACCGTACTTTTCAATGCTTGTGCCAAAATTAATATTTCCGGTTTCAGCCTTTAGATGAGCGTCCTGACGTAAACGTCCTTGGTCCGCTCCGAGATGTAGCGCCAGTCGTAAAGCGTGAGCACCTTCTGCCAACCCTTTCGGGCCATCTGCAGGGAAACCCCGGGAGCAGTAATGATCTGGGTCAGGTAATAGGCCATCAGGTCCGGACGGTTAGGCGGGATCTTAAACCCGTCGACCCCGTGTTCTATCACTTCGCCCAGACCGCCGGTATCGGACACGATCACCGGAACCTGTGCGGCCAGGGCCTCGAGCGCCACAATGCCAAACGGCTCATACAGGCTGGGAAATACTGCCACCGCCGCCCCTCGAAATAACTCGTTCCGTTCAGATCCATCCACAAACCCGGCGAAGGTCACGTGCCGGTTCAACTCCAGGCTTTCGGAGAGTTGCTGCAGTTCCTCCATGTGGGGCCCGATTCCCGCCACCACCAGTTTCAGTTCCGGGAACTGCGGCCGTAACAGGGCCAGGGCCTGGAGGAGTACCTGCACTCCTTTCTCCGGTACCAGCCGCCCAATGTACAAGATGTACCCGCCGTCAGCCGGAGTCTGAATGTCCCCCGTCCAGCCGCGTATCCCCAGAGAAATCGGCTCGACCCCGTTTGGAATCACGCTGATCTTCTGCGCCGGGATCTCGAACAGCCGCTCTATTTCCCGGGCCATGTACTTGCTGCAACAGATCAGAGCCGCGGCGTCATGCGCCAGCTGCTTTTCCTCACCGTGAATTTGTTGCTGAAGCTCACCATGCAGTCCACGGTGTCGCCCGTGCTCAGTGGCATGGATCGTCGCCACCAGGGGAATGCCGAAGGCCCGGGAGATCTCCGCTCCCGCCGCCCCCACCAACCAGTCATGCGCGTGGATCACGTCGAATTGCTGTCCCTGTTCGCGCAGGGACTCGGCGACTTCAATCATACCCAGGTTTAATTCGTGTACCCAGGTCAGAAAATCGCGCGCCCGAATCCGGTCTTCGGGGAAACGGTGCACCCGAACCCCGGCCACCCACTCATACTGGTTCAGGTTCGGGGCCGGCGCGGTGACAACGTGTACCTGGTCACCCTGTGAGGCCATCGCTGAGGAAAGGTCGTAGACGTGCCGACCAAGCCCTCCCACCGTCAACGGCGGGAACTCCCACGAAAGCATGAGGATGCGGAACTTGCGCCGGTTAAGCGACGATCCGCTCCGATAATGGTGACTATAGACCCTAAAGTCGATGTTCGGAAAGATGTTGTCCTGGGACTCCAGCTCTTCCAGCTTCGGCTTGTGCGGCAGTCCCTGGTCCAGACCGTCGACCAGGGTGTTGAAGCGGTTAATGTGGCGGGAGAGCCTCCGGTTGGCGTACTCCACTGCTGTACCCATTTTAATAATGAATGCCCAGTCACTGGACTGCGCCAGCAGAATCTCTCGGGCGGCCTGATTTAGAACCCGGCGTACCAGGCCCCTGGCACCGTAATGCAGATCCGCGAGTTCCCCCATTCTGGTTTCCATCAGGTGGGTGTGGCGGTAAATCCAGTCGTTGGTCTCGTTCAGCCACACCTCGTTGTAGCCGCCCGCCCCCCAGCTGGAAAGGGAAAGTTCTACCACCTCGTTTTCCGGGTACCGCTCCAGGTACCGGCTGGGTGTGGTCATTTCGATGCTTTCATGCCCTTCGGCCGCACGGCGGCAAACCGCCTCAATCCATTTCGGCCCCTCATACCACCAGTGTCCGAACAATTCGGCGTCGTACGGTGCCACCATTAGCGGGATCCGATCCATCTGCTCACTCAGATGTTCCGCCTGGAGTTGGCGAGACTGCAGGAAATGGCGGGCGTGGGAACGAGCCTTCCCCTCCGCGATCTCCGGCTGGTAGATCTGCTTCTCGCTGTTCGGGGCCGTGATGCGGTAGTACTTGAACCCGGTATCGGTAGGAACCCCCTCGGCCGGGGTGTATGGGGCCAAGTAGTCCCAGTCTAGTTCGTAGCCGATGTCCCGGTAGTATTCACGGTAATAAGGATCGCCAGGGTACCCCACCAGACGGTCCCATACCTGCCTAGAACTCTCGGGATCGCGTGCAAAGGCTGCCACGCCGGAGGGGCAGTAGACCGGAGCATAGACGCCGGATTGGGGATGTGGACGGGCAAAAGTCAGTCCGTGCGTTTCCGTAAAGAAGTAGCGAACCCCGTTGTCACGCAGCAGTGCGTCCACGCCTGGAATGTAGGCGCACTCCGGTAGCCAGAAACCCTTGGGCAGGCACTCAAAATGCCTGGTGAAGGTCTCCACACCGATCTGGATCTGAGCCCGACGGGCTTCGTGGGTACGCATCAGGGGCAGGTACCCGTGGGTAGCCGCCGTGGTAATCAGTTCCACTGATCCGCGATCCTGAAAGCCCCGGAAAGCCCCGACCAGGTTCGAGTCAAAACGGCGGAAGAAAGCCCGTGTCTCTTCCAGGCGGTTACCGTACATTTCGGCCAGAGCACGGAAATCCGGCTGGTCGGCCAGCCGGCGTTTTTCAAGATCCGCCAGGATCAACAACCGTTCCAGGTACTTTAGATACCGTTCCTGCATCAGGGTATCCGTGAACATGGAGATCAAGGGAGGTGACAGGGAAACAGTCAACTGAAACTGGACTTCGTCCCGGTAAAGGGCTTCGAGGCTCTGAATCAGCGGAATGTAGCACTCCGTAAGCGCCTGGTAGTACCAGTGCTCCTCCAGGTGCCGCGGGGCCTCTGGATGGCGCACAAAGGGCAGGTGGGCGTGCAATACCAGGGCCAGGTATCCCTTTGTCATAGGCTAGCCTTCTCCTTCCGGACCGAAACCAGACGAACCGGCTTGATCTTCCTTCCTGGGCACCATAAACGGTGCAGCTCCCTTACTCCTCAGCCGCTTCGCAGTGCCGGTCACATTGCCGACCGGTGCGGCCACATCCTCGGCCCGCAGAGCCGCGCCCTCAGGCGGACCAGCCATAACCTCGGACGGGGTAGCCACGACTTCGGAACTCAGGTAGGAGTAGTAACTGCTATTCTCCCAGCGGCCTAATTCGCAGCGGTACTCCACCCCGTCGTTTACACCGCGGAAATACCAGTTCCCGGTGCGCCGCTCGGGCGACACCTCCTCCAGCAGGACGACCCCGTCGGAGCCGACCTCATAGAGGCGCAAGGCATACTCGCCACCCGATGTCAACAGATCCCAAAAGTCCGGTGATAGTTCCCAATACACGTAGACCACGCCTGGGCCCTGTACGAGGGCCACCAGCGTGTTCTCGCCGTAGCTGGGTGGCAGCGGTAATGTTCCGTTGGTATGGTTCATTAGCGGATCCCCCTCTCGGTATCGAATGGCAATATAGGACGCGTCGTCATGCGGCACGTCCGATGATTTCGCGTAAATACCCTCCGGCTCACGTCATATAGGTTAGATGATGAAAGTTTCAGCGTGGGTACAGCTACGGTGTCAGGAAGGTGCAGGTGACGTAAGTCTTGATCAGTATGCTAGTTTTTATGAGTGGTATTGGACTGCTCCTGATTGGTCTTCGTCTGCTACAGGCTGGTCTGGAACAGGCCGCTAAACCAAAAATCAAAACGGTTCTTCTGCGTCTGGCCGGTAACCCACTGCGAGCCATGTTCACCGGAACTGCCGTTACGGCTCTGGTCCAGAGTAGCACCGCCGTTACCGTGCTCAGCATCGGATTTGTGAATACCAGCCTGATGACCCTGCCCCAAGCCATCGGGATCATCCTGGGTGCCAACATCGGCACTTGCCTGACCATTCAACTGATGACCCTTGACCTGGGAAGCCTGGCTCCGGTACTGATTGCGCTTGGTCTGATCCTGTGGCGCACCGGCGGGCGTCTCGGCCCCCTAGGTCAGAGTCTGGCCGGATTCGGATCCATCTTCCTGGCTCTGGAATTAATGTCGCTATCCCTGTCGCCTTTGGCTGAGAGTTCCTGGTTTCAGGAGATCTGCTCCGCGCTGACCGGGAACTACCTGACTGCGGCCGTTGCCGGGGCTCTGCTAACAGGGCTCCTCCATTCTTCAGCCATCAGCACCGGGGTGGTCATCGCCCTCGCCCGTGAGGGCCTGATCGGGCTCCCGGAAGCGGTGGCGCTGATCCTCGGCAACAATGTGGGGACCTGCTTCACGGCCCTGATCGCCAGCCTAGCCGGATCGACTGCCGGCAAACGGGTGGCTGTGGCCCACCTCCTGATCAACCTGGCCGGGGCAGTTATTCTCCTTCCGGTAGTACCCGCGCTGGCCGCCCTGCTGCCCCTGCTCGGGTCCGGGATCGACCACCAGGTTGCTAATGCGCACACCGTCTTCAACGTGGTGTCTTCGCTGGTGATCCTGCCCTTTATCTACCCTTTCACGCGCTTACTCTACCGTATCGTTCCCGACAACGGCTACCGGCGCATGCGCTGACCGGATCTCACGGTTCGCACCACAAATCGGGTGGCGAGGATAAACAGGACCAGAGCCCCCAGCACCACTCCCACCCAGAAATACCAGATGGTCTGGATGGGCCGGCCAACATCGTTGCCCGCCAAAACCGGCACGGTGGCCAGTTCTTTTCCATTATAAGTTAATACGAGGTCTCCTACCGAATCTCCTTCACGGATTGGCGCCTTCAGTTCTTCATTAAGCACGATTTCGCTTCGGATCACGGGGTCGGGGTTCCGAACCGGAAAAACCCAGTGGAAGGGTTCCCCGGCGATCAGGGCCAGATCAGTGTTTCCAACCACCACCGGAACCTGACCCACCTTCAGTCCCGCTGAAATGACCTCGGTGGACACAAATTCATTAAAACCATAGTTCAAAAGACTGGTCGTGTCGCTCCAGACGCTCTGCTCTTCGTTTTTTAGCACCACCGTCAGCAGTTCACGCCCGTCTCTTTCGGCCGTCCCGACCAGGCAACGCTTCGCCTTATCGGTATAGCCGGTCTTAATGCCGCTGGCACCCTCGTAGGTCCACAATAGCCGATTAGTGTTCCACAGGTCGGTGACGACCTCCGGATCTTCGCGCGGGATGGTTCCGGTCCGGGTGGCAATCAGTTCCCTAAAACGCTGATCCTTGATCGCCTCGCGTGCAATCAGGGACAAGTCCCGGGCCGTGGAATAATGGTTGTCTGCATGCAGGCCGTTTGGATTGACGAAATGGGAATTAACCGCACCGATACGCCGGGCCTCGTCGTTCATCATTAGGGCAAAGCTCTCCACAGAACCCCCGACGTGTTCGGCGATGGCCACTGCGGCATCGTTAGCTGAGTTCAGCATCATGGCCCGAACCAGATCGTCCAGCACGAGTTCCTCTCCCTCCACGAGGTAGATCGAGGTTCCGGCCGTACCGCGCACTCCGGGGCCGATGGTCACCATGTCTTCCAGGTTACCGTATTTCAGGGCCAACAAGGCCGTCAACATCTTGGTCGTGCTGGCCGGGTACATCTGCTCGTCAGCATTCTTTTCGTAAAGACATTGTCCGGTGGACAGATCGATGAGAATTGCGCCCTCCCCCGCCAACCGGGGCTCGGCTGCATAGGCCTCTCCAGTCAGGGAAATAAGCAGGACTAGGATTACGAAAAGGCTAAAGATCCTGGCGCGTGTCATTCTGCTCCTCATTTACTAGACTAGACAGGATTCAAAATTCAGAATAGGTGGCGACGATGAACTGTTCTCCCATTCTGACTCCTGACTCCTGACTCCTAACTCCTAACTCCTAATTCCTAATTCATTATAACGGAAAGCTCGGTAGGTTTGTACCTGAATCTGCCTAATCGACAATAAGAAGATATATGCCGGAGCGCATGGAGACAGAATTCAGAATGAGTCGAGATGATAAAACGTTCTCTCATTCTGGCTCCTGACTACTGACTCCTGACTACTGGGGTTTCTCGCCCAAAACCACCTTCAGGGTAATTGTTTTCCCGTCCCGGTGCAGTGTCGCCTCCAGTTCAGTCCCGACCCGGTTTTGGCGGATCACGTGAATTACGTTCTCACTGTTCTTCGTCTTCTCCCCCCCGAGCTTGAGCAGGACATCTCCCGGTTTGACACCGGCGCGGGCGGCAGGGCTGTTCACCTCAACCGAGTGGATCAAAACACCGTCGATCTGTTTCAGACCAAGGTAGCTGGCCAGATCGGGGGTCAGCATCTGTAGCCGAACACCTAGCCAGGGATGCGTGATCCTCCCGGTCTCAACCAGTTCCTCCAACACCGGTTTTAGAACGTTCGAGGGAATCGCAAACCCGATTCCCTGGGCCTGCGCATTTACCGCAGTATTGATCCCGATCACCTCACCCTTTAGATTCAGTAGCGGACCGCCGCTGTTGCCCGGGTTAATGGAGGCATCGGTCTGCAAGAGGTTATCGTAGTAACGATCCTCAATGGTCACTGGACGGCTCTTGGCACTGATCACACCCAGGGTAACGGTGTGGTCTAGACCATAGGGGTTACCGATGGCGATCACCCACTCCCCGACCCGGGCCTTCTCAGAATCCCCAAGCTTAAGAAAAGGCAGCGACTTCGAAGCGTCAATCTTGAGCGTCGCCAAGTCCAGGTCGTGGTCGGAACCAATCACCTTCGCCGGTAGCCGCTCTTCATAACCGGTCAGGGTCACCCAAACCTCGGTGGCACCCTGGATCACGTGCTGATTCGTCAGGATGTATCCGTCCTTAGAGAACAAAAAACCGGAACCCATTCCCTGGCGGGGCTGGGGGGTCATTCCCGGGGGGCGCCCGAAGAACTCCCGGAAGAAGGGGTCGTTCCAGAGCGGGCTCCACTCCATATCGTTCGAGGAGGCGACCACAGTGTCAATTTTAACTACTGCCGGACCGACCTGGGCCACGATATCCGCAACGGATTCCAACTGGCCCATATCAATATGGGCTGCTCCCGCCTGACCACTCTCGACGCTCGGCTGGACCGCCACATCCCGCACCAACGCATTTCCCGCCGCAAACATAGCCCCGGCCACGAAGGCACAGAATGCAACCAGAGCCACAAATCTCATCGTACTCATTTCAGCTGGCGCCCCCTCCCGAGAGGATTTTGAGCATATTATAGCAGTAATCTATTTCCCTGGGAAGCGTGCCCCTGCCAAAGACATGGCATTCACAGGTCACTTAACCACATCCTGCGTGATCTCTCCAACCATCTCCCGTTGCCCCAAGCGGCAAATTCTTCTTCTCATCGATAAACGACTACTCTTGAATTGCGCGTCAGAACACGGTATGATCGTTCAATACGGTTATAATGAGGAACATGCACTCAGACTGCGGATCGTACTTGAATTCGCTGTGTGCTCAGCCGCCAGAATGTTGTCATTTGTTGTTATTTTGTCGAAACTGCAGGATTTCTTTCTATGGCTGTAGTAATAGTCAACTATAAAACTAAGGTGTTGAAAATCTGTGTTTTTTCGTAAGGTGGTAACGCGCCGTCACGGGCGCGCCTATACCTATCTCAAGCTAATTGAGAATTACCGTGAAGCTGGAAAGATCAAGCAACGGGTCATTGCCAACCTGGGCAATATCAACTCCTTTTCCTCAGAGCAGATACAGGCACTGATCGCTGGCCTGGCCCGCATCTATGACGATGCGATGATGGAAAACGAAGTGGTGAACAGCGCCCGTTTTGATGATCACCTCATCGACCACGAAGTCATCCGTGGCCTTTGGCGCGGGCTGGGGCTGAGCGATCTGGCCCGGGCGGCGATCAGAGACCGGGACGGGTTGGAGACTTACCTGGTCGAGGCCGCCGTGCTGCATGAGGTTTTGCATCCTAAAGGCAACCATGCCCTGAGTGCCTGTTACGCCTCCACCGTTCCTGAGCTGGAAGGGCAGGAGGTCTCCGCCGTGCACTTCCACAATGCCCTTAGCCGGTTTAGCTACGCCATCTCCCCGGTCGAGGTTCTAATGCTGGAACGGCTGCACAAGGCCGGTCTGGTTTCCGACACCAAAACCATCATAATTAAACTAATCAGCAGTAACTTCACTGGTTTCCAATGTACCCTTTCCCCGTCCGGCCTGCTCTACGCCGTCCAGCCGTACCGCCGGCCCATCGAACTGGCCGTTGTGTCTTCGTCCAACGGGCTGCCCCTGAGCTGCCGGGTCGGGCTGACCCCTTTTAGCGGGCAGGACATTGTAAACCTGGTGGCCAACGTGAAGAATAACCTCAACCCGACCCACTGTATTGTTTCGGACGTTCGTCCGATCCAGAGCAACGGCCTGGACGAACTGCCTCTGGAGTACCTGTCCATTGTTCCACCTTCCGCGTTTGGCAAGGTCCCAATCGACTTGGACGATGTATGGAACGGGCGGACGACGACCCCGATGTGCGGACGTTGGGTTCAGAATTCGGACACCGGGAAGGCCCGGTATATCGCCTGCTATAACCCGAGATCGGAAGCCGTAACCGACCATCTGATCGACGATTCGGTAATCCAGGCTGTATTGGAACTGGAACGTCTGGCCAGTGCCGTCCAAAAGGGTCGCATTCGGCGCCGGCGCACCGTACTGCGCCAACTCACCGAAATCCTGGAAAGACATAACGCTCTGCCTTATTTCGATTATGATCTGGGTTCGGGTCCCCCGGACATCCGGCTCGATTTTACGCTGCGGTCGGAGAGCATTCAACGGGATAAAACCCTCCGGCGAACCCGTGTGTTCAAGACCAACCTGTTCGATGTTCCCGTCTACAAAGTCGTAGCGCTGTTCCAAAACACTAAGAGCGTGGAGGCCAACCTGGGTTTGATCCGCGATCACACCAAGGTTCCGATCGTACCGTCCCTGACCGACTCCCTGCACTCCATCGATTTCATTGCCGGGCAGGCTTTGGTGCACGTCCTGGGTGAGACCCTCCGCCGGTTGGAAGACCAGTACGGCCCGAAGATCTTGGAACGCCTCCAGCAGGCATAAAAATAGCGTCCCGTTTGGGACGCCTTAAAATAAGAGATTGAGGGCGTCTCAGCTGAGACGCCCTCTCTTTTCCTATTTCACGCCGTAGGCAGCAAGCTTGCTGCCGGGTGCCATCACATTGTAGCTGAATCCCAGATCCTTCGCCTTCAGGTCAAAGGCAATTCCCATGAGCTGTGTAATGAATAATACCGGCATATTGTACTTCGTGCCAGTGACCTTGTTGATCTTCTTCTGGTAGACGTCAGTATTCATGTGGCACATCGGACACGGGGTCACGATAATGTCGGCACCAGCCTGGTGCGCACTTTCCAGAACATTGCCCGTGCAATGGAGCACCAGTTCCAGGTTCGTGAACTGCTGACCACCGCCGCAACAACGGGCCGCCATGGGGAAGGGCACTGCGGTAGCCCCGAGCGCCTCCACCACCTTGTCCATCATCTGCGGGTATTCGACGTCGTCAAAGTCCGGACGACGCAGTGCACGTACCGTCTGGCAACCGGAATAGCAGGCTACCTTTAAGCCGGTAAGCGGCTTGATGGTGCGGGCCTTGATCTTGTCGAGCCCGACATCATTGACCAGAACGTCAATCAGCTGGCGGACGTTGAGGGTCATGTCATACTTCAGACCGGCCGCACCCAGAGCCTCATTAATCTGCGCTGCGAAAGCCGGTTCGAGCGTCATGCGCTCTTGGACCCAGGCCAGATTCAGGTAACAGGAACTGCAGCCGACCAGCACATCGAGCCCGGCGGGTTCTGCCAAGGCCAGGTTCCGGGCGGCAATGGCTAACTGCGGCAGGTCGCCAGTGAAGTTGGCGGTAATGGAAGCGCCACAGCAGTTCCAGTCCGGAATCTCTTTGGCATGGAGTTCGAGTGCTTTTTCGACGGCTTCAAAGGAGACTAGATAGGCTTTGCCCGTTGCCTCCATGGAGCAGCCCGGGTAAAAACTATACGCCATCCTTATGTGCCTCCTTTTGTAGGGCCGCAGCCTTGTTATAAATCTTCTTGAGCTGACCGGCGCCTTTGATCTTCTTCGGCGGGAAAAACGGCAGACGCTTGTGCTTCACCATATCTAAAGCGCAGTCCTGCTGTTTCAGGGTCACCTTTAGGGCTTTGGGCGGGCCGAGGCCCATCATGAAACCGTTGGTGAAGCCCAGTTCGAATAATCGGCCGCGCTTCATGAAGGTCTTGAAGAATACCTTGGATAGTAAAGCTACCCCGTCCTTACTGGATTTCTGGGCGAGTTCATGCTTCAGGCCGTGCATCACATCAACAATCGGAATGCCGCGCGGGCAACGCACGGTGCACAGGTAGCAGGACGTGCAGAGCCATGGGGTGTTGGCCTTCATTACCTTCTCTTTTTCCCCAGCGTGGATCAGCTTGAAAAACGCACGGGGCGTGTAGTCCATCATTTCGCGGGACGGACAAGTGACGGCGCACAACCCACACTGCATACACTGACTGGCGTACTCACCGTTTTCAATCTTGCGGAACTCCTGGTGGAAATCCGGCGCGTACCTCGGAGTCGCCTGTTCTTTATCGGCGGACATCTTGTTCTACCCCCTCCAGACTGGCACAGATTTTAAAATCTATTGAAATCCAAGACTATTCAGGTGGTACCCGGACTATGCCAGGCATGGCCCGGGTACCACTCAGAGATTGGATTAGAAGCCCTTCATCGGGTTCGGGCCGAGTTCGTCTATCTTCTGCGCAAAATCGTCGAGGATAGACGGGATCAGGGTGTAGTCCATGATGTTGATCGCCTTGAACCGGACCCGTTCGGATTCCAGACCCAGGCGGTCGAGCGTCTCGGAAACCTTGGAGAGGCGGATCTCTGCCAGCTCGCTGCCCTTCATAAAGTGGCACTGGTAATCATCGCCGTGCTTGCAGCCTAACAGCATTACACCGTCAAAGCCCTTGGACATCGCATCCGCGATCCAGACCAGGTTCAGCGAACCCAGGCAGCGAACCGGAATCACGCGCACCCAAGCGTTGTACTGCAGACGACCTAAGCCAGCCATATCCAGCGCCGGGATAGCATCGTTCTCGCAGGCGAAAATCAGAATTCTCGGTTTCTCTTCGTCCTCGTCGGGTACCTCAATGGCCTTAGCCATGTTGCCGATCATACCTACCGAGTAGTTCTTGAAGGAGATAATCCGCTCGGGGCAGGCACCCATGCAGGTACCACACCTTCTGCAGCGGGTAAGCTCGGGCAACGGATTGCCCTTCTCGTCCTCGTTGATCGCGCCGAAGGGACACTCCTCAGTACAACGCTTGCACTGGGTGCAACGCTGCATTGCGAACTCGGGGTAAGACTCGTCGCCGCTACGCGGGTGCAGAGCCTTTCCGGCCGCGCAACCCTCGATGCACTGGATCGCCTTCATCGCCCCGCCGGTAGCGTCCTCAATCGCCGCCCCTACGTGCATCGGGTTCCGAACGGTGCCTACGGCGTAGATACCGGTCCGGCGCGACTCGTACGGGAAGCATACAAAGTGTGAATCCGGGAAGCCGTACTTCAGGGTCGGGAGTTCCGGGCCCTGGCGGTAATTCAGGTTCAGGAGGTCGGACTTCAGGATGACATCCTTCGGAATGTCGTCCTCTTCGGTCTTCTCCTTGGCCGTAGCCGCTTCCGCCTCGGCTTCAGTCTGTCCGGGCTCGGTGCCGAAAGCGGTGCTCGGAACCATACCGTTGGCCAGGACCACATAGTCCAAGCTCTGGACGGCAACCTTTTCACCCAGGATGGCGTCGTCGATCTCCACGGTCAGCTTGCCGCCGTCACCGGCGATGTTGGCAACCTCACCCTTGATGAAGACCGTTCCGTCAGCCTGGACCTGCTTGTAGAGGTACTCGTACTTGCCGACCGCCCGGAGATCCTTATAGAAGACATAGGCCTGCCCGGCCGGGTTCTGTTCCTTAAGGTAGCGGGCCTGCTTCAGGGATTCCACACAGCAGGCTGCGGAACAATAGGAAAGGAAATGAGAGTCACGGGAACCGGCACACTGGATAAAGCCGACCCGTTCCACATTCTTGAGTTTGCCGTCGATCGCCAGCTGCTCAAAGTCGGTCTGGGTGATCACCTGCGGGAACTTGCCGTATCCCAGGTGGCCCAGTTTGGCCGCCTCAAACGGTACCGAACCGGTGGCCAGGATGACTGCGCCCGCACGCGCGTCTGCGCCACCACTGATCTTAACATCGAAGGTGCCCGGACCGCCGGAAATGCTCTCCACCGTGGCTCCGGTGTAGACCGTAACATTCGGGTTGTCTTCCAACGCCTTGGTCAGCGCCGGTACCGGATTATCGGGCAGTACATCATAAGGAGCCTTGGTCGGGGCGACCTTGTACATCTTACCGACATATCCGCCCAGAGCCGGTCCCTTCTCCACGATCGTAACCTTGTAGCCAGCCTTGGCCGACTCCATGGCTGCGGTCATACCGGCAATACCGCCACCGACTACCAGCACGTCCTTGGACAGGTTCTCGACCTGCCAGGGTTCCGGAAGCTCGGTGAGTTTTACCTTGGTCATGGCCATCCGCATCAGGTCCTCGCCCAGCATCTGGGTATCTTCGTCGTCGACTTCGTGCGTCCAGGCCGCCTGCTCACGAAGGTTTACCCGTTCCACGATGATACCGGGGCCGAAGCGGAACTCCTCGTACTTCGCACGGGAGGAACAGGCCGGGATCACGAGGGTGTTTACGCCGTCGGCGATGTCGGCCTTGATCGTGTCGATTCCTTCCTTGCTGCAGAGGAATGGATGGTTCTTGCAGTTCTGCTGTTTGAATTCGCTCTTCGCAACCTTAGCCAGAGCATCGATATCCAGAGCATCACCGATACCGCAGCCGGTGCAGAAGTATACGCCCCACTTCTTATCCATTCTAGTTGCCACCCCCTACCGTACCCTGAATAGCCTGTAACGCTGCAGCGGTAGCGTCCCGAACGGATCCGGAAACCTCAGACGGTTTCTTGGCACAGCCAGCGCCACTGATACCGACCTCAGCCGCGTTGCTAACCACAAAGCCATCCTGGTCGGTAACCTCAAAGCCGACCGGAACCCCGGTGTCTCTCGTAGGCGGCGCCATACCAGTCGCCAACACTACCAGGTCGGCCTTTTGCTTAATAATCTTGCCGGCATACTGATCCTCGACCTCGAGTTCCAGGGTGCCCGAAGCATCCTCTGTGATCTCACCGACTTTACCCTTGATGAAGACCACGTTTTCATCCTTCTGCACATTAACGTAAAAGTCTTCGTACTTACCCATCGCCCGGATGTCGATGTAGAAAATATAAATCTTGGCATCCGGATACTGTTCACGGATGTAGGTGGTCTGCTTCAGGGTAGCCATACAGCAGACTTGTGAGCAGTACGGCTGGTGGTTTTCGTCACGCGATCCGGCGCACTGGACAAAAGCGATAGTTTCCGGAGCCTTGCCGTCAGACGGGCGCACAATCTTGCCCCCGGTCGGACCGGCCTCCACGGCCATCCGCTCGAGCATCACGTTGGTAATCATGTTCTTGTTCCGGCCATACCCGTAGTAACCGATCTTGGAGGCGTCATAGGGGTTCCAGCCGGTTGCCCATACGACCGCACCTACGTTCAGGCTGAGCGTCTCCAACTGCATGCCTAAATCGATAGCCTTGTACTCACAGGCCTCGACGCACTTGCCGCAGGACGCGCCCGGACAGGCCGCGGTATCAATCGTAAACTTTAAGGGAAAAGCAAATTGGTGCGGCAGGTGGGCAGCTTTGGTCTTATCCAAGCCATAGTTGAAGGCGTTGGGGATTTCCACGGGGCAAACTTCAGCGCACTTGCCGCAGGCAGTACAGTTAGCATTAATGAAAGTCGGATTCAGATTAACCTTAACGGTAAAATTACCTTTTTCTCCGGTGATGGACTCCACTTCCGCAGAAGTATAAACCTTGATGCTTGAGTTCTCACGAAGCCTCTTAAAGTTGATTTCCAGTCCACAGTTCGGGGGGCAAAGTTTCGGGAAGTACTGGTGCAACTGGGTGACCCGGCCACCCAAGTAGGGGTTCTTCTCAACCAGAACGACTTCGCGTCCGGCCTCGGCTGCTTCTAGTGCCGCCGAAAGACCACTGATTCCCCCCCCGACCACCAGGATCGTTTTGTTTGCCATCTTTCCACACCCTACGTGCAATTTTAAATACGGGGGAGGTCTTGGCTTCCGTCTCCAGCTGCCGTCAGACCTCCTCAGCATACATTCCTATGGATTCCGGACAGCCTGCAGGCGCATGGCGGTCACAGGCTGTATCAAGATTAAAGTAAGCGGGCGGGCGAAATCGATTGATTTCGCCCGCGAACCGCTTATTGTTGGATCTACAGTCTGATGATGGGCTTCTTGAAGACTTCCCAGTTGCCGGTCGCGGCGTCGTACTTACAGTTTACGAACACTTCCCAGTTGTCATCAATGGCGGGAGTGTCGCAACGGAAGTAGTAGCCGGGCCAACGGGTCTCTTCCCGGAACAGGACGCTGACCAGGTGAGCTTCGGCCTGGTAGGTACGGTGATAGTTCTCCCAAACTCTCATGAGTTCGTGGAGGTCTCTCGCCGCCAGCTTGTCGGAGTCTTCCTTCAGAAGCTGGAGGTACTCCATGCCTTTCTCCAGGAGGGACTTACTGGTCAAGAAGTTGGAGGTGTAACCACCAGCGTACTCGTCCATAAGCTTCTGGAGACGGAACATGTACTGCCTCGGCAGGATGTAGTTCGGGTTGATTTCGGGAGTCGTGCCGTATCCGCTGAACTCTTCGAAACGAACCATCGGAGCCACGATCTTGGCCGAAAGGGCTTCGACTTCTGCGGCATCAATGTTCGGGAGTTCGGTGTTCTCAAGGGCGTACTTGCAAGCCGATTTACCGGCGATGCGGCCTTCCGCGTGGGAGCCGGAGGAGAACTTGTGCGAGGAGGCGCCAGAGGCGTCACCAGCGGCGAACAGACCCTTAACGGTGGTCATATTCGCATAGCCCCAGAAATAGTCGTCCGGAGCAAGGTCAGCAGCACCGGAAACCCAGGCGCCGGAGGCACCGGAGTGCGAGCCGATGAAGTAAGGCTCAGCAGCAGCGATCTCGGAGGCCTTCTTCTCGGGTTCGATGTCGCAGGCGGCCCACAGGAGAGCCTGAGCGATCGTCATATCGAGGAAGTCTTCCCAAGCTTCTGCTTCCAGATGCTTCATCTTCTTCTTGAAGGCCTTCTCGTCGCCTTCGTACTTCTTCGCGAGGTTCTGGATGGCTTCCGCGGTCTGCATGTAGATCGGGCCCTTACCAGCGGAGATGTCCATCATACCGAGCCAGTTACGCAGGTTGGCAGGGATCGGCTTCACAGCGCCGAAGCGGCCCCACTTCGCCAGTTCGTCTCTGTTGGTGACCATGTATACTTCGCCAGCAGCGTTAGTCGCAGTGGACTTGAAGAGCAGGAACCAGGCGCCGACCGGGCCGTAAGCATCCTTAAAGCGGACCGGGATGAAGCGGACTTCCTGACAGGTCATTTCCGCGCCAGCCTTAATGGTAAAGTAAGCGCTGGAACCAGTGGAGAACGGCGGGTACCAGGAACGGCCGAGGCCTTCACCGTTGGAACGGGGACGGAACACGCCGACGGTACCACCCATCGCGCAGAGGACAGCCTTCGCGCGGAACACATAGATCTTGTTTTCACGGGTGCTGAAGCCGATCGCGCCAGCAATTCTGTCGCCATCCATCAGCGGGTCTACGATGAATACACGCTCATAGATGTTGTCTTTGCCGAGGGCGTTCTTTGCGGCTTCTGCGACGATGATCTTGTAAGATTCACCGTTGATCATGAGCTGCCAGCGGCCGCTCTCACGGAGATATACGCCATCTTCTGATTTCCAGATCGGTAGGCCCCACTTCTCAAATAGGTGCACGCTGGAGTCAACGTGACGGGCAATGTCGTATACAAGGTCGTCACGGGCGATACCCATAAGGTCGTTGCGGACGTACTCGATGTAGTTCTCGCAGGTGTTCTGGCCTTCGGCCAGACCGAGGTACAGGTTGATTGCGGAGAGACCCATCGCCACGGCGCCGGAACGATCCATAGCAGCCTTGTCAACGAGAGTTACCTTAAGTCCATGTTTCTTGGCCCAGTGTGCGGCTTCAACAGCTGCGCCGCAGTTGGCCATACCACCACCGATAAGTAGCACATCAGTAGTGACTTCTACAGTTTCAAAATTCGGCATTACCTTAACCTCCTTCGTTAGTTATTTAAGTTTCGGGATATCCGCACCAGTGTTCAAGAAGTCGTGCGAAGCGGGCTCGGTGAACAGGTAGGTCGGGTTGTTGATGTCGTCTACACCTGCGCCAAATCCGCCGTCCGGAGCAGCCGAACCTTCGTCGTTGGTGCGGATGGGGAACTTAAAGCGCTTCAAGACGCCGTTTCTGAACTTGATGGTCCACATGATGTCCTGGGAGCCACGGAGCGGGACACAGCTGGCGCCCATCGGAACGAAGTCAGCATAGCCTCTAAGGTCAATGGCCTGCTGCGGGCAAATCTTGGCGCAACATAGGCATTCCCAGCAAGCATCGTATTCCTGGTTATAAGCCTTCATTGCTTCTTTGTCGAGCTTCATCAGATCGTTTGGACAGATGTACATGCAAGCGGTTTTATCCTGCCCCTTGCAGCCGTCGCACTTTTCCGCGATTACAAATGCCGGCATTTAGTTAAACCTCCTAATTTAAGTTTTGTAGCTTGGGAACCACAAAAGAGTCTTCAGCAAAGATCCTCCTGGCATCACTCTGAGCCTGCTTCTACCACTCCCTTTCCACAGATTGATCGTTGAGTGTCCGTGGACAAGCTCCCCTCCAGTACGACCTCCAGCCGGATCCTCTGATTGAGATCGATATAACAGATACTAAAGGAGGCCCAGACCCTGGGGGTAGTTCCACTTGACTGGAATAACCACACGGAGCTGTACACAATTGCCCTTCGGCTCCGCAAGATTAACCTGAGAATCACCACTCCTGTCCCGGATGCTGCTGCAAATCAGTTCAGGTGCGACATCCTCGGGCAAGATTGGGCGTATTCCAAGTTGGAAAACTGTTTCGACGCCGATGTATGCTTTTCCTGCAAAGAATTCTAAAAAACCAATCATTTCCTGGATAATTCCTTGTCAGGGTTCAGTTACCTACGGCTTTCAGATCAGAATATTGTGAAGTTCTGCACATATCGCGTTATACGTAATAAGCCTTTCGGCCGCATGTACGATAGAGTTCAGGAGGTATTCAGCCCTACCTTGGGAATTTGAACGTAAATCGATAGCGGGTTAATTAGCTAGACTATAACATAAGTTTCCGGGAGTGACAAGCCTTTAAGGGATAAAGCCGCGGGCACTCTCCCCGCTCCCGGACCGCCTAGCGATTCCCCAAACAATCTCATTCTATGTATGTAAACGAGGGGCTGCAACAACCGTTATCATCCGAGCCTGAACCACTATTGCAAAATTAATCACATATTCTGTACTGCAAATTCTTTCCCGTGATATAATACTACTGTTCAATAAGCAAATTTTTGGCAACCATTTTTACCGTGAACAGGAGGTATGATCATTGTCTCAGGAAGTAATGACCAAGGCTGCTGAGTTAGGCCGCGCCATCAGCGAATCACCCGAGTCGCAACTCGTAAGAGAACGTCAAGGCAAAATGTTTGATAACACCGAGGCTTTGGAAATGCTCAAAACCTTTCAGGTAATGCAAAACCAGTGCCGGATCAAGCAGGAGAAGGGTGAGGAAGTCACCCAGGACGAGGCCAAGGCTTTGGAAGCGATGGAGCTGAAGATGCAGGAACACCGTCTCATCCGTGAGTTCTTTGAAGCTCAGAACGCGCTGCAGGAAATGCTGAAGAAGGCGATGCAGATCGTGGTTCGCTACGACAAGGAAACGCAGTAGTCAGGCGTCAGGAGACGGGGGTCGGGGGTCGGAACATGAAGAAGGGATTGGCTATAATAGCCAATCCCTGAACATTTCCAAATTACACCCTCTATTCTTCTTCGTCCTCGTCCCCGGCCAACGTCTTCATTACGAAACGCTCCACGTTCCCGTGACAGTCGATCAGCGTCCAGGTCACACTGTGTGTCCCAACCAGCGGGATTAACTTCCCGGGAAAGAACGCGCTTTGGTACTGTAACCGGGTCTGGATCGCCTGTCGCGGACAGGACTTCGTGCAGTTCATGCAGTCCCAGCAGTCCCCTACATTGCGGCACACGGCCTTATTTACGGACTGGTCGAGCATCATCAGGTCACCGGGACAAACCTGTTCGCACAAGGGTTCTGGCTCACCCTGACACCCGTCACATTTCTCCGGAATGACCATAGGCGGCATTGAATCGTCCCCCCCCCTTTGTTCATGACCGCTGCGCCCTCTTTTGAGGGTTGATAAACTTCGCCTAGCAAAAAGGAAGTCGGATGCCGGAAGTCAGACTTGATGAAATCAACCGGGCTTCGCCTTCCTCGCTATGCTCGTTTCTGAACCCCCGACGAGGGCACAGCGGTCTATGTACACTTATACGCACTCTGTACTCTGTCGATCAGATTGATTCCTTGTTCCGGTCGCCCGGCACGATCTGCACATACGGTTCCTTCTCGAAGTGGAACTCATCCGTTTCGGGATCCCAGACCGAGGTGATGAAACAGTCGAAGTTCTCGTTGTCCACGTTCGGATAATCTGTCCGGTTCACGTAACCGGGGTAACGGGTCTCCTTACGGTAGTCGATATGCTCAATAACCAAATGGCAGACGTCCAGGCGGTTAATTACATCCCAGGCGAGCTGCAGGTCGTGAAGATCCTTGGTCACCAGGTATTTCAGCTGGTCGTGGCGCATCCGGTTGATCAACTTGCGCGCCAGGGTCAGGTACGATTCGCTGACGTGGAACCAGTGGGAACGACCCCCGCAATACTCCTCCATGATATACTGCATCCGCCATTCCATCTCTTCCGGGGTGACTCCCTCGATCGGTTTCCCGTTGGTGTAGAAAGTGCACTTCTGGTACCGGTCGAGCGGTTCGAAGGTGTGCGCTTCCAGACGATCCAGGTCGTCCGGATTGATCTCCAGATACTGTGGATCGACCCGTTCGATGTAATAAAGCATAGACCGTGCCGCCAGGCGTCCGCAGGCCCACGTTCCGGAAATGAAGCGTGAAGGCGCGGCACCCAAAGCATCCCCTGAGACAAAGAGCCGTTCAAGGGTAGTCATCCGGGAAGTGCCGATCGTCCAGGCCCCGGATAATCCGGCGTGGGAACCGACCAGTGACGGATCGGCGGCGTCGATTTCGATCGGATCCATTGAGGGGTTAATGTCATTGCAGCCCCAGTACAAAACCAGGGCCGGGGACATGTCGAGATACTGCCCCTTTAGACCGGCTACGCGCTCCGGATCGCCCCGCCTCGTATCCATCATTATGGGACCGCGGTGATTGAGGGTTTCCTGGCATAAGGCCCAGGCCCGGGTCGGTGTAGGCGCGGTGTGACCGCCCAATTTCACATATTCCGGCCGCTCATGCATGAACGCCTCGCCCAGGGCGTTAATCATCGGTGCCCCCATACCGATGGCCAGAGTCCCGGTCGGACTGTAAGTATCCTTGGTGCGAACGGGAACCAGACGGTGGTCAAAGCCGACCATTTTTACCCCGACCCGTTTACACATCGCATAGGCTCCGCCGGCATTAAACGGGAAGTACCAGATGCGGTGATGCGCATCGTCGTGCCCGCGCGGTCTCCAGAGGCCGGCACATCCGCCTGCGGCCAGCAAAACGGCTTTGCCCCTAGCAATGTAGAACTTACCGTCACGGACGCCGAAGCCCACACAGCCGGCCACCTTACCGTCAATATTCATAAGCTCGGTTACGTACACCCGGTTGTAAATCTCGGCTCCGGCCTGAATCGCCATGCTTGCGGTTATCGGCTTCAATAGAGAGCCGTTGATTTCGACATTCCACTTGCCGCGGTTAAGGTAGCGGCCGTTCGGTTTCTTCTTGATGGGGAGGCCTTCGGCTTCCAAAAGAGCCACCGTTTCGTTGACCACTTCCGCCACGCTCAAGATGATGTCCTCACGAATCGGTGCTCCGCACATGTCGTACCTGGTGTAAGACACGTAATCCTCAGGCGTACCTTGGTTAATGTACATGTTAAGTGCGTTCATGCCGGCGGACAGGCAACCGCTGTTGCGGATGAAGGCCTTTTCAAGGATGACGATTTTCAGATCTTCGCCGCCTCGCTGTCTTGCCTCCCAGGCTGCCAGGCAGCCCGCCGTGCCGCCTCCGATGATTAGCAAGTCGGCATCAATGTATACCCTTTCCCTGACCACGCTGCTCCCCCCCCCGTCGCATATTTACAAAGCCGGATCAGGCTTGACCCCAGGAACACCGAATTTCGTCGTGTCTTCTGTTAATAGAGAATTCAACAAGGATCCTTTGATTCCTGCAAAATGAGAGGTGGGAAGTGAGAAGTTGGAGGTGTGAAATGGAACGGGGATAGCGATCTGAGATGTGGAATGTGAGAAGTTGGTGAGAAGGGTGTTGAAAACAAAACTTGCTGCTTCTTGGCTGCCTACCCGCGGGGAAGGCGTGTTTTCATCATCCACAGAACCAGCAGGGAGACAAGAACCACGGCCAGGCTGAAGGCTTGACCGGTAGTAAGACCGGCCAGTCCGGTTTCGGGAGAAACACGCCAGAAGTCGATTACAAAACGGTAGGCACCGTACAGGACGAGGTACAGCATCATCAGGTAGCCGTCAAAGGGTTTACGCTTCCGGCTCAACCAGAGCACCACAAAGATTAAGATCCCGAAGCCGGCTGAGTAAAGTTGCGTGGGATGACGCAGGACGTGGTCAAAGGGAACGCTGACACCCCACCAGCCGGTGGTGACCTGACCGTGGCAGCAGCCGTTTAGGAAACAGCCGATCCGCCCAAAGGGGTATCCGGCGGCCACCCCCAAAGCGAGGAGATCACCGAGGTGGGTCAACCGGATCCGCTTACGCTTGGCGTACCAGGCCGCCACGACCAGGCACAGCGCCAAGGCGCCAAAAAAGGAGAGCCCACCCTCCCAGACATGAAAAACAGCCAGCGGGGCAGCCACAAAGTCGGCCCAGGTCCACTCCAGTAATATGTAGGCCAGACGGCTCCCAACCACTCCGGCGACAGACATATAGAGCGCCAGATCCAGGATCGTGTCGACATCGTAGCCCAGCCTTTTCCCTTCACGGAGCACCACCGCCGTCCCAGCGATAATGCCCATGGCGGCCATAAAGCCGTAAGCCGTTACCGGGAAAGGGCCGACATAAAACAGTATCGGATGCAAGTTCTAGCTTTCCACCTTAACCGGTTGCGCGCACTCGCCGGTACGCCCGGTGAGGATTTCCAGACCGTGGGGCAGGATCGGCAGGATCACTTCCAGGCACTCCCTGGCCCCCTTGGGACTGCCCGGCAGGTTTACGATCAGGGTCCGCTTGCGGATGCCAGCCACCGCTCGGCTCAGGAAGGCCCTTGAGGTAATCTTGCTGCTCTCCAGCCGCATGGCCTCGGCCAGTCCCGGCACCTGGCGTTCCATGACTGCCAATGTCGCCTCCGGGGTGTTGTCCCGGGCGGCAAAGCCGGTACCGCCGGTAGTCAAAATCAGTTCGACCTGCTGGTCGCACAGACCGACCAGGGTCTCGATAATCACTTCAATGTCGTCCGGAACCAACTCCGTAGCCGCGACCTCCCAGCCCTGCTCGCGCACCACCTTGGTCAGAACCGCTCCGGCCGCATCTTCCCTTTCGCCCCGTGACCCCTTATCACTGACGGTGACGATCGCTACCTTAAACATCTTTCACGACCTCAATAGCGTCCCCGACTTTGATCGTACCGTCCTGGAGCACCTTTATGAAGATCCCCTCCCGGGGCATGATACAGTCGCCGACCTCTTTGAATACGGCGCAGCCCACGTGACACTTCTTACCGATCTGGGACACTTCCCCGACGACTTCGCCTCCGATCGCCAGTTTGGTTCCGACCGGCAGCGTGTGCAGTTCCAGACCCTCGGTGGTCAGGTTTTCCGCGAAGTCACCGGGTCCCACTTTGAGGCCCTTGCCGCGCATCCGTTCGATGCTTTCCATGGCCAGCAGGCTGACCTGCCTGTGCCAGGGACCGGCGTGCGCATCGCCAACCATTCCGTGTTCGGTTTGAAACACTGCTTCGCCTACATTTTCCTTGCGAACACCTTTGGTCTCACTCGTGCAGACGGCTAGAACACGTCCTGCCACTCGGCCCCCCCCTCTCTAGTAAAACGCCCGCTCCGGCCTCCGGACTTCTCCACCAGCCGGATGTCGCCGATCACCATTTCCTTGTCCACGGCTTTGCACATATCGTAGATGGTCAGGGCCGCCACGCTGACCGCGGTCAGCGCTTCCATCTCCACCCCGGTCTGACCGGCGGTTTTGACCCGGGCCTGGATTTCGAGCATCCCTGCCTCCGACCCGTCACGGAAATCAATATGGACTCCGGTGAGCATCAGTGGATGGCAGAGCGGAATCAGGCGCGACGTCTCTTTAGCGGCCATTATCCCCGCCGTCCGCGCCACGGCCAGCACCTCGCCCTTGGCCACCGTGCCGGAGTGGATCCGTTCCAGGGTTGACGGACGCATCCGCACCGTGCCCCTGGCTACCGCCTCTCGGACCGTGACCGCCTTTTCCGTAACCTCCACCATTTTCACCCGGCCTTGGGCGTCCAGGTGCGTAAACTCCGCCACGATAATTCACCTCAGCAATTCCGACTTCGCGCTCGTCGCGTAAAATCCTGCCGTCTCTTATCGAATCGTGTACTTGACACTCTAATGACCAGCACCACCAATGATCAAAGTTGTTGTCTGGTGCACTGCGCTCTCCTGAGGGATTGCCTCCACAAACACGTACGTGACAGAGGACTCTGCTCGCTACGCTCCCTCAAACAGGCGGCCGACGCTGATCCACGGCTCCACTGCGCATTTTTGATCTATACCACCTATCGTTTGTTCCGGCAATACCCTCAGCGCGCACTGCACCTTCCAAGTGTTAGTACTTTCAAGAGGGTCTCCATCCCGGTCTAATGATCGGTTTCTCCGTTAGACTCCCACATGACCCGGCCGCAGTCACGCAGGTCGTACCCGCCGAGGGCCTCGACCGCCTTCTGAAATTCGTCGTTTTCGATCACTTCCAACGCCCTTCGGACAACGGGCTGATCCCAGAACTTCCGGGGGATACAGAGATCATAGCGTTCCTCGGTGACGGGAACGAAATCCAGCCCTAAGGCCTGAGCTGCGGCGCGGATGCCGAGCCCGCAGTCGGCTGTGCCAGAGGCCACCGCAGCGGCGACGGCCATGTGGGTGTACTCCTCCCGGCCATAGCCATTGACCTGGTCGGGACTCATGCCCTGCTGTTTAAGGTTGAAATCGGTGAGCACCCTTGTCCCCGCTCCACGCTGACGGTTTACGAAGCGTACTTCATCCCGGGCCAGATCACCGAAGTTCTGAATCTGCTTCGGGTTTCCAGGGGCAACGATAAAACCCTGCTCCCGGTAGGTGAGGTTGATCAGCACCATCGGACGCCCGGGCAGGTACTTTTTGATATCGAAAACGTTGTATCCGCCGGTCTCCTCGTCCAATAGGTGCGTACCGGCCATATGGGCCTCACCGCGTTTCAGGGCGAGCAGTCCACCCAGGCTTCCGGCGTGGGCGGACGACAGGCTGGACCGGGGGTATTGGATCTTGAGGTAATTGGCCAGGACGTCTAGGGCGATGTCGTGACTGCCGATGACCACAGTGGTTTCGGCGATCTCCTCCCGGGTGCGCAGGAGTTCAACCGAAACCCGCTGACCGGCTTCAAACCCCTCGGTGAAACGCGGCACCACCAGGATCCCGTCGGCCCGGATCATGGTCAGAATCAGGCCGGCCCCGCGCCCCAAGGGGGTCACGATCACGTTGTCTCCCACCTGCCCAAGTTTCACCCGCACAAACTCATCCACGCCCATCGGCGAGACCACCCGCCGGGATAGAACCGCTTCGATCTTCTCCCGGCCCGCGACCGCCCGTCCCAACTTCCGGTAGATCACCGGCTTCGCGAACAGTTCCAGAGTCAGCGCCGCTGAGACCGGATAGCCGGGAATGCCGAACACAGGCTTACCTTTAATTACACCCAGAACCACCGGTTTGCCGGGTTTAATCGCTACCCCGTGGTTTACGACCTGTCCAAGTTCGCGAATCAGGGCCGCACTGAAGTCTTCCCGCCCGGCCGATGCCCCGGCATTGATGATCACGGCGTCACTCACTGCCACTGACTCAGCAAGTGCCTCCCGCAGTATTTCGTAGACGTCGGGCACGATTTGGTGCCGGACGGCCTCGGCCCCCCATTCCGTCAGAAAGGAGCCGAGCACCCGGGAATTGTACTCCACGATATCGCCCGGATGCAGGTCGCCCCCCGGTTCAACCACTTCGGTCCCGGTCGGGATGATCGTTACCCGGGGGCGCGGGTGCACCTTGATGGTGGTCACACCACCCGCCAGCATCCCACCGATGTCCACCGGCCGCACCACCTGATTGGACGGGATGATCATCTCGGTGGCCACAATGTCCTCTCCGATCACCCGCACATGCTGCCATGGAAAGGCCGGAGAAATGATCTCGATCTCGTCCTCGGACACCTGGTGCACGTCCTCAACCATGATCACCGCATCGCAACCTTCGGGCAAGGGATCACCGGTGTCCACCACAAATGCCTTTTCGTCAACCTTCAGCCGGAGAAGGGTCAGTTCGGTTGCCCCGAAGGTATCCCGAGCACGCAAGGCGAACCCGTCCATGGCCGAGGCATTGAAGTGCGGCGAAGAGGTTCGAGCGAAGACCGGAGACGCGGTAACCCGCCCGAGCGCTTCGGTGGTAGGAATCTCTTCGGGCTCAGCCGGGGCCAGTGCCCCCTCGCCCTCCAGTACGGCCAGGTATTCTTCCAGCGCCTCTTCCCAGGGTTTTTCGGAAAGATAAATGTTTCGCTTCACGGAATCTCCACCTTCGTTTTCGATGTCGTCTGGTGCTGTGTCGCTTTCCTGAGGGATTGCCTACACAAACACGTACGTGACAGAGGAATCTGCTCGGGTGTGAAACGGGGACAGGCGGTCGACGCTGATCCGCGGCTCACTGCGCATTTTTAATTGGACACAGTCCAATTGAGACGTCTCTAGATTCGTAACAAAAAACAAGCACTTCAAAGTTCGAAAGCCCTGAAGGCGCACTGTCATTACAAGTCCCCCTATCGTTTGTTCCGGCAATACCCTCAGCGCGCACTGCACCTTCTAGGTGTTGGTATTTTTAAGTTAAGCATCTAAAACGGAATTACTTCGACTTCATCCCCCGCCGACACCCCTTGGCTTTCCAGGGGTATCCGGGCTAGGCCGTCAGAACGAACCATGGTCACAATCAGGCCGGACTTACCCAGGATCGGCTCCGCAGTCAGCACCCCGTCCACGTTCGACAGGGCTACACGGACGTAGTCCTCCTTGCCGGGCGGGGAGGAAAGGGAGCGGGTAATCCTGGCCCGCAGCGTCAGCCTGAAGGCCTTCGGGTTGATCAGCGGTTTCACGATCAGTTCGAACACGACCATCGCCGATACCGGGTGTCCGGGTAGGCCGATCAGGGGCTTGCCGTCCACAACCGCACCGATGGTCGGTTTGCCCGGACGCACTGCCAGCCCGTGGAAGAGCACCCCGGGCTCACCCATACTGTTGATCACCTCGGCACTGAAGTCCCTTTTCCCGACCGAACTTCCCCCGGAAATGACCACGGCATCGTTTTCGTCCAGAGCCCGGCGCACCGCCGCAGAAAGAAGCTCAAAGTCGTCACCAACCACGCCGTAGCGCCGGGCGATCCCGCCGTTTACTTCCACCAGTGCCCCGTTGGTATAGGAATTGACATCCCTGACCTGACCGGGAGCCAGCGCCGCATCGACGGGGATCACCTCGTCCCCGCTGGTGATCACTCCCACCCGAGGCTGCCGCGCCACCGAAACCCTGCTTACACCGGTCGCCGCCAGCAGCCCGATGTCCTGGGGCCGCAACCGGTGCCCGGCGTCTAAGAGTACAGCATCGCGGGAAAGGTCATCCCCGCGCCGTACGGTATTATCTCCGGGAGCCACCGGACGGGTAACCCCGATGGTCCGCTCGTCCAGTTGCTCAGTGTATTCAACCATTACTACGGCATCAGCACCGGCCGGAATCATTCCGCCTGTGGCGATACGATAGGTTTGCCCGAGACCGACGCGGCCCCCGGGAGCCGATCCCATCAGCACTTCCCCGGTGATCTCCAGATAGGCCGGAAGCCCCTCCGTGGCACCGAAGGTATCCTGGGCCCGAACGGCAAAACCGTCCATTGTAGACCGGTCAAAACCCGGGACGTCCTCGGGCGCGACCACATCCCGGTCGAGTACCCGTCCGAGCGCCTTCACCAGTCCAACCTCTTCCGATTCCGGCGTCCAGCGAATATGCGTACGCAGGACTGCGAGTGCCTCTTCAATAGTCAGAACGCGAAACAGATCCACACCCATAACCTCCGTCAATCTCGCTCTAATACCTAATCCTACCATAGCCCTTCCTCGACCGCAAAAACCCGTTATCCACAAATGGGGTCATATCCACACAAATGGGGTCAGACACAAATCAGAAGAAAGTTAAGCCCCGACCCCGCTAGTAGACGGTGTCGCCTCGGACGAAGGCGGCGGTGCGCTCGTCACGGGGGTTGGCCAGGATCTCCGGCGTGGGGCCTTCCTCGATCAGCTTGCCCTCATAGAGAAAGGAGAGCCAGTCGGTCAGGCGGCGGGCCTGGAAGATGTTGTGGGTCACCAGAACCACTGAGAAGCCCCGCTCGCGGCTGACGGAACGGACCATAGCCTCAATCAGGGCTGCGTTGTGGGGGTCAAGGTTGGAGGTGGGCTCGTCCAGGAAAAGCACCTCCGGATCGGTGACCAGGACGCGGGCTAATGCTACCCGCTGCGCTTCCCCGCCGGAGAGGGTCCGTGCCGCTTGGTTCTCCAGTTGCTCCAAACCCAGGGTCTTCAACTCGGCCCGTACCCGGTCCCGCAGGGCGGGACCCCTCAGGCCGCGCACCTTAAGCCCGTAGGCCACGTTTTCAAAGACGGTGGTGTTGAACATCACCGGTTTCTGAAAGACCATGGCCATGCGCCGCTGAACCGCCAACCGGCCATTGTTCAGGGAAATGTCTTGTCCGTGGAAGAAAACCCGTCCGGCAGAGGGTTTCTCAATCAGGTTCAATATGCGTAACAGGGTGCTCTTCCCGGACCCGCTCGGACCGATAATGCCGTGAATGCGCCCTTTCTGAAAAACCAGCCGCTCCACCTGCAGTACATCGCGGGAGCCAAAGCGTTTAACCAGAGAGTCCAGTTCAAGAATGGCTTCGTTCAATTGCGTGGCACCCCCTGCAGCCGATACAGGCACGAATTAATGATGAAGGCCAGCACCAGCAACACAATCCCCAGGCCGATGGCCATTTCAAAATTGCCCCGGCGGGTCTCCAGGACGATGGCGCTGGTCATCACTCGGGTCTTGCCCTCGATATTCCCGCCGACCATCATTACCGCCCCGACCTCCGCCATCAGGCGACCAAGCCCCGTGACCACAGCGCCCACGATCGCCAGACGCGCCTCCCGCACAATAGTCAGGGCGGACTGCCAGGCACTGGCCCCCAGGGAAACGGCGGTGTCCCGAATTTCCTTGTCCTTGCTGCGCACGGCGATCATAGTCAACCCGGTCACAATCGGGAAGGCCAGCACCGTCTGGGCAACAACCATGGCCCAAGGGGTGTACAGCAGTTTTAAGACACCGAAGGGGCCGCTGGAGGACAACAAAAGGTAGATCAGGAGGCCGGCCAACACTGGGGGCAGGCCCATCAAGGTGTATATAATCTGTGCCGCCCACCGGACCCGGTGAGCCGGCAATAGGCCAAGCCACGTTCCCAGCGGGATACCCAGCGCTGAAGCCAAAAATACCGATATCCCGGACACAAACAGCGACATCCAGATGATGTGCATCATGGCCGGGTCTCGGGAGATGATTAATGCTAAAGCTTGTACCGTACCTTCCCAGATTCGAATCAACCCCTTGTAATTATAAGGGAGGGATGAGAGGAGACACCTCTCATCCCCTCCCCGCTTAACGAGACTGCTCAGGGGGGTCCTGAGGCTCGCAAAGAGACTCTACTGTGCGTTGGGGTAAAAAAGCTGCTCACCGTTTAGTTGGAAACCGGCAATCACTTCTTGACCTTCGTCGCTGATGAAGTATTCTATCAAGGCTGTAGCGCCTTCAAAATCAATGTTCGGATGCTGATCCGGATTCGGAGCCATAATCCCGTACTGGTTGAACAGGGCCTGGTCACCCTCGACAATCGCTTCCAGGTTCAAGCTATCCCGGAGGGCAATGAAAGTACCCCGGTCGGTCAGGGTGTATCCCTTCTGTTCCGAAGTCATACGCAGGACGTCTCCCATGCCCTGCCCCACGGACTGGTACCAGTTTCCCTTTGGCTCGATCTCAGCCTTCTTCCAAATCGACTTCTCCTTGGAATGGGTGCCGGAGTCATCGCCACGAGACACGAAGATGGCCTGTTTTTCCGCGATCAGCGCGAAGGCGGCGGCGGCATCCTTTCCGCCTTTAATCCCAACCGGGTCGTCCGCCGGGCCAACAATGACGAAGTCGTTGTACATTACGTCGTGCCGATCCACGAAGAACCCTTCCTGCACCATTTGCAGTTCCGTAGCTTTGGCGTGCACCAATACCACATCGGCATCGCCGCGCTTTCCGGCTTCAAGGGCCGCACCGGTACCCATGGAGATCACGGAAACCTTGTAGTTGAACTTCGCTTCAAATGCCGGCAGGAACACATCCAACAGTCCACTGTCGTGAGTACTGGTAGTAGTTGCCAATTTAAGCTCGGTGGGTGCCGGTTTCTGCTCCTCAGGCGGGGTACCGGTACCGGTGTTGCTCTGCCCGCAGGCGGCGGCGAAAACGGCAAGCACCAGCAGGACGGCCAGGAAAACAATAAACTGTGCTTTTAGTTTCATTGAGCAAATCCTCCTCATATGGTGTGTAGTACACATTCATCCGGTTAAGTGGTCAGTAAAGAGCAGTTAAGCTTCCCGCTTACCCCATTTCCGCCCCAAAATCATGACCCGGCCAGCCCAAAGGAAGCCAGCCGGAATCATGGTCCGGATGACGGCTCCTTTCCGCAATGGGAGGCACGTCCGTTTCCAAGCGTACCCTACCGGCCCTGTAACCTTGGGATTTAAAACCTGTAGGTCATAGGGCTCGGAGCTACCATATGCCATTGGCCAAATAAAAGCCGGGTCCGCGGAAAAGCGAACCCGGCTTATCAGTGCCTTACGAGCACAACAAACCGCATTCTCTCCTTTCCGCAACGGGAGGCGCGTTCGTTTCCAAGCGCACCCTGTCGATCAGCCGCCATAATCCTGATGATCACAGGCGGTCAGATTCGGAGATACTGGGGTGACATATTCGCCCCTAAATAACCCGATTCCTGCCGAATTTCCATAAGGTTTCTAATTTTTTCGAAAGCCGATGTTCTTTGTTGGCAAATCATTTTCACTTTGTTCACAGTTTCGTCACAACAAATGTTCATACTAGAAGACAAGAACATAAGAGAAGGAGGTCAATCGTGAAGAGCAAAGTAGTGATCCTTGTGCTGACCTTGGTGTTCGCCTTCGGCGCAGTTCAGACCGCAGCAGCCGGGTGGGGCGGAAAGCAGATGAACGCCGTGCCACCGGTAAACATGGCCGACGAGCTTGGGCTCACCGCCGAACAAGCGGCCAAGATCCGCGGACTCCAGGAATCCCACCAGAAGGAGATGAATGCACTACAGGACAACATCCGGGAGCTTCGTCTGCAGTCTTGGCAGTTAAGCTTCACGCCGGGCACCGACCAGAAGCTTCTGGAAGCCAAATCCCTGGAAGTACGGAAGCTGCACGAAAAGAAAATGGAACTGATGCAGAAACACCGTGAAGAAGTGCGTGCCATTCTCACGGATGAGCAACAGGCCCGCTGGTCCGAGGTTCGAAACGGCAGACCCTGCCCCAACCCGGACGGCCCCATGCGCGGTCCAAAAGGTGCTCGGGGGGCTGGCGGCGGCATGTTCTGCCCCTTTGGCCAGACCCCTTAGAGGACACGTTCTCAGAACGGGTCGCGGATTGGCGCGGCCCGTTTTTACGTTTCAGGAGAATGCTAATCGTTTAAAATGAGTGTATAGTTTACTTTAGAGAACCTGTCCCGGTAGAAGGAGGCGAGGACGATGTTCACAGGCACCATTTTGGTCGTTGACGACGAGCAGGCCGTGCGTGACCTGGCCCGTCTGTACCTGGAACGAGAGGGGTTCCGGGTGGAGACGGCCGCCGACGGCGAGGAAGCCCTCGCCCGGGTCGCGGATTTGCGCCCGGACCTGATCGTGCTGGACATCATGCTGCCGAAAATGGATGGTTGGGCAGTCTGCCGGGAAATACGCCGGGAACTGGTCACGCCGATCATCTTCCTGTCGGCTAAGGGTGAGGAATACGACCGCATCCTCGGGCTCGAACTGGGTGCCGATGACTACCTGACCAAACCCTTCAGCCCGCGTGAACTGGTAGCCCGGGTGAAGGCGGTGCTGCGCCGCGGCAGTGCCGGATCCGGCGGCAAGACCCTACGCTACCCCGGAATCGTGATCGATGGGGCGGCCCGTACTGTGGAAGCCGATGGGCAGAACCTCGTCCTGGCCCCCCGGGAGTTTGAACTGCTGTGGTTCCTGGCCCTGCACCCCGGACAGGTGTTCAGCCGCGACCAGCTCTTGACCAACGTCTGGGGCTACAGCTACCCCGGTGACCAGCGCACCGTAGACACGCATGTCAAGCGGCTGCGTGAGAAGATGCCTGATAAGAGCGCTTCCTACCTGAAGACCGTCTGGGGCCGGGGCTATAAATTTGAGGTGACCTCCTGATGGCCAACTCTCTGCTGGGCAAGATGCTCCTCGCTTTCCTGCTGGTGGTGCTGCTCACCCTGTCCATTACCGTGCTGGCCACCACGCATCTCTTCGGCAGCTATTATGTGGCTGAGAAGCAGCGCGAAATGACCGACCGGGGGCAATACATCGCCGGCGCCATCGCCTCCGAATTGGAGAGCAAACCGGTAGCCGGGTTGCTCCCCATCGCGCAGGATCTCTCCGGCTATTTCGGAGAGCGCGTCCTGGTCCTTGACCGGCGCGGGTTGGCTTTGACCGGCGCGCACCAACACGGAATGGGGATGGGCAGGCGTCAGACCGTACTCGCGGAAAATGATATGAGTCGGGTGCTGTTGGGAGAAATCGTATCGCACACCGGGTTTGATGCGCGGCTCAGCACCAATGTGCTGGCGGTCGCGGTTCCGATTATGGTGGGCACTCAGGCCGAGGGAGCTGTTCTGATGGTCGCCCCTCTGGCCGATATTGAAGCCACGGTCTCGGCCGTGCGCCGGATTTCACTGTACACGGCGGGGTTGGCCTTGGTGCTGGCCGGGGGTATCGGCTTCTTGTTCTCCCGCTCCATTACCAGACCGATCACCGAGATTAGTCAGGCTACCGAACTGATGGCCAAGGGTGATTTCCAGACTCGTATCGAAAACGATTCCCCGGACGAAATCGGCCGGCTGGGCCGTAACTTCAATAAACTGGCCGCCAACCTTGACCATACCATAAGCGCCTTGAACCGGGAGAAAGGGAAGATTCAAAAGATGGAGCGACAGCGGCGGGACTTTGTGGCCGATGTGTCACACGAGCTGCGCACCCCGCTCACCTCCGTACACGGGATTCTCGAGGGGATGATGGACGGGGTGATCGACGAAACGCAGGCGCGGGAACAATACCTGCCTCTGGCACACCGTGAGACCTCTCGGATGAACCGCCTGATCCAAAACCTGCTCGACCTTGCACGGCTGGAAGCCGGAAACCACACCTGGGAGATCCACGCTGTGGATCTCGGCCAGGCGGTGACCCGTGTCCTCTCCCGCCTCCAGCCTCAGATTGCGGAGGCTGGAGTCACGGTGAGGGCGGAGATCCCGGCGGAACTGCCTCCGATCCCGGCCAACGAAGAGCGCTTGGAGCAGGTTCTGACCAACCTGATTGCTAACGCCATTCGCTACTCCCCCCCGTCCGAAGACATCACGGTAGACACCAAGATACAGCCCGGGGAAAGGATTACCATCTCGATCCGGGACAAGGGTCCGGGAATTCCGGAAAAAGACCTGCCGCATATTTGGGAGCGGTTCTACCGGGTGGATAAGTCCCGCTCCCGCAGTGCCGGCGGAACGGGCCTCGGCCTGGCGATCGTGAAGGAAATCATTGAAGCCCACGGCGGTACTGTGGAGGTTGATTCAGCACCAGGACAGGGCTCGACCTTCAGTTTCACCCTGCCCCTGCACCGGGAAACAGACAACCCTGGGACCGAACAAACGGGCTTGGCATAGAGTAGGAAACACTCAGCTTACAGGAGAAATACGAGGCTGATCAGTTGCCCGGGTTACGCGATCTCCATTGGCTGGTAACCAATCTCTAGTGTGTTAGTGTGTGTTACCCACTGAAAAAAGCAAGGGATGCAATTCATAGGAATTTGCACCCCAAAGGTCTGCTGATTCAAAATATCTGCCCTAAAACCGGGTTATGTCACGCCCCCCGAGGGTCATCGGTTCAAAACTTCAAAGCGTTCTTGGGCCTGCTCCAACAGGATTTCACGGGTGTGATCCAGGATCTTGAAGGCCGCATCCTGCCGCACCCAGTACATCATCTTCATTCCGTCCTTGCGTGAGCCCAGGACACCCGCCTTCTTCAACACGGCCAGGTGCTGGGAAACGTTTGACTGCTCCAGTTCGAGTTCCGCCATGATCTCACACACACAGCGTTCCCCGCCTCTTAACCCATCCACGATCCGTACCCGCGTGGGATGAGCGATGGCTTTGAATATTTCGGCCTGCATTACCCAGATGTCTGAAGCCAAACACCACACCTCGCGATCATGATAAGGATATACTAATATCTCCAATCTAACCGCTGAATGCCCAAATGTCAAGCCGTCAAAGGGCTTAGCTATTTCCCGGGGATGATCCGCTTGGACGGGAACACTCCCCCGTGGATCGTCCTGGCATCGGTAATGTGGAAGAAAATTTCCGGATCGCACTTCTTAAGGATACTGCAGGCTCGGTTCACATGCTTACGTTTACTGAGAATGTAGAGCACCTTACGCGGGCCGTCCCGTCCCTCGCCGGTGACCACCGTCACCCCATAACCAGCGTGTCGCAACATCACGGTCAACTCCGGCACCAGATCCAGCGGCGGGAAGACCTGAAGGGAGATGAACCCCATCGCCAGACGTTCCTCAATCAGACTCCCGATGTAGTTTCCGGTCGCAAATCCGAGCGCGTAGGCCAGGATTTTCCCCGGATCGTTGAGTCCATCCTGTAGTACGAAGTTGAGAATTACAATAAAGATACAGACCTCAAAGAAGCCGACCACAGCCGCCCACATCCGGCGGCCGCGGGTAAGCAGGAGCACGCGCAGGACGTCAAGAGACATGTCCCCGACCCGCGCGATAAAGATCACTAGGTAACCGATGAGCATTGCTACCCAAGCTGCATCCATCTTCTCCACCCATTTCAACGGGGCACACTTAAAGGCAGCTCGAAGCGGAAAAGCTGCCTGTGGCTGGGGGTACAAGTAGTCAGAATTCAGGATTCAGAATGAACAAGGAAGGAGAATCTACTGACTACTGAATCCTGAATCCTGATTACTGACCACTGACCACTGACTACTAGTATAAGACCGACAGACATAATGTCAACCCGCGTTATTCGGTAGACAACCTATCTCAAAGGGACATCTAAGACTGGATACTCCCACCAGTCCGGACTGTCAAAGTGCCACCATTCGTGAATAATGGGCGTAAAGCCCTCCGCGGTCATCGCCGCGTGCAGTAATTCTCGATTGTGGCGGGACTCGGCACTCCCGCCCTGGTAATAGCGGTGGGCCCGTATGGAGAACTCGTCAAAGCCCGTGGGCATCTCCACTTCTTGACCGTCAAGGGTCACCAAGGTCACATCAACCGCCGCCCCCCGGTTATGGTGCGAACCACCGTTGGGCGGTGCTACATAGCGGCGGTCTGGCACCACGTCCCAGAGCAACTGCTGCGCCGAGGCCGGGCGGTAGGCGTCCCACACCTTGAGCCGGTAGCCCTGCTCATACAGGCGGACGTTGACCCGAACCAAGCGCTCAGCTACCGGCAGGGGCAGATAGGCGCGCGCGGCATCATAGATCTGTCGGCCGGTGAAATTGTTCGTAGTGGCGTAGCGGATGTCGGTCACGATAGTTGGGTCTAAGGCATTGATTTCCACCAAGGGGATCTCAATGAAGTCATCAAACAGGTAGAAGTCCTGAATCCGGTAAACCAAGACGGTTGCCTTCCGGAGCGTACTCTCCGGGTACACACGGACGATATCGGCGGGATCGAGAGCCTCAGCCGCCGCCAGTACCTCTTCCGGTTTCGTTGAGCGACCCAAGCTTGGATGTTCTGCCGAAAGCAGCGCCTCCGTGCGCAGAATGCGATCCCCCTCACCCCAGGAGTTACCGGGATCTGGTATCCCGTAGAAGACCGCGCCTACGTTCCGGACATCGGGCCGCGGGTTTTCGAGTCCACGGACTTCTCGTGCATAAACATTTTCAAAAGACCCGACACCCAGTACGGCAAACTTCCCCGAATAGCTGATGCGCAGGGTCTCGTACAGTTCAGCGAGGGCGACCGGGGGGTTCCCTGAGTTCAGCCTGAATACCGCCACCGGCCGGTTGCCCTGTTCCAAACCGAGCAGGTAAACTGAGTTAATAAACGATCCTGTGGAATCGAGCCCGCCCCGGTAATCCGCCGGTCGGGTGTAGGCCCTGCCATTCAGCACAAAGAGCTTTCCGGGGGAATCGGAAATGTGCAAACTGCCCGAGCCGAAAGCGAAAAGGATATCCTGCACCGCATGTTGCCTGGTGCTACGGTCGGACGGAGTCCCGATCAGAAAGGCGTTTGCGTTTTCCCAAAAGTCCGCTGCTTTCCAATACTCCCGGGTAGTATCGCTCAGGGGGGGATACAACAGGGCAATTATCGCCGCCAGGGCCAACGGCAGCAGAAATCTGATCAAGCCTTTCCGTTTGCCCCTACGGGACTGCACCATCAACACCCCCCTTCCCAGGTACCCCATCTATCATACTAACGTTTACTTAGCTCAATCAACTTCGCTGGATCCAGTACTCAGAATTCAGGATTCAGAATGAACAAGGAACGAGAATCTACGAATCCAGGTACTCAGAATTCTGAATTCTGAATCCTGCCCCAACTCCCTTTAATATATTTATACATCCAGCCTAGCAGGAAATGTATTCCATTAATCGAATTCACTATGATATTACCTTCTCTCTTGAAAGAAGGGCATCATCATTGAACACAAAACTCTATGATCACAAGCCAGCCCAACAGGAAAAATTAGCTGCTATTGGTCTGCAGGCGGCCGGGATGGCTCACGAACTGAAGAATCCCCTGACCTGTATCCGGGGTTTCACGCAGTTGCTTAACGAGCGCCTGGGAGAGGGACACGAGCGTACCTATCTCCGCTACATCGTGGACGAGATAGACCGGATGAACAGCATCATCGGGGATTTCTTGCGCTTGGCCCGCCCCAGCGCCCCGGATGTAAACCGCGTCAACCTGAACAACCTGATCAGCAACACCCTGGCTCTGCTGAAAAGCGAATGTGAGGTGGCGGAGATCACTCTGGATAAGCGCCTTACATCTCTTCCCGAAATCCGTTGCGATGGTGACGGGATCAAGCAGGTGCTACTGAACCTGATCCACAACGCGATGGATGCCGTGGCCTGTTCTGAGACGAAGATGGTCCGAGTGGAGGCCGAAGTTCTAAATGCTGACGAAGGGGACAACGGTGTAATCCTGATCCGGGTGAGCGATACTGGGGAAGGGATTTCGGAAGAAAACCTCGGACAACTCGGTGAGCTTTTCTTTTCCACCAAGCCGCACGGCACCGGTCTCGGCCTGGCCATCTCCTACGACATCGTTAAACAAAATGGCGGCCAAATCGACGTTCACAGTAGAGTCGGCGAAGGCACCACCTTCACTCTCCACATCCCGGTCCACCACACGGTAGAAGTGGGATGAATCAAGAGGGTGCTAGGGGGAGCATTTGGCGCATATGGAGCGGAACAACGTAGTGCTCAGGTAACGGTCGCCCCGGTCGGGGAGGATGGTGACGATGGTGCCGCGGTCTATTTCCCTCGCGATGCGGAGGGCTCCGGCAACGGCGGCCCCGCTGGACATGCCGAGGAAAATGCCCTGTTGCGTGGCCAAGGCCCGAGTCATCTCAAAGGCTTCATTATCTTCAACGGTGATCTTCTCGTCGAGGAGTTCCGGACGGTAAATGCGGGGGACAATGGCCTCCCCCATGTTCTTAAGCCCCTGGATGGCGTGGCCCTTTACGGGTTCGACTCCGACGATCCTGACTCCCGGTTTCTTCTCCTTCAGATACATCGCCACCCCCATCAGAGTTCCGGTAGTACCCATACCCGCGACAAACACATCCACCTCGCCCCCGGTCTGAGCCAGGATTTCCGGACCGGTGCTTTCGTAGTGGGCCAGGGCGTTGTGCTCATTCTCAAACTGGTTCAGCATGTAATAGCGATCCGGGTCTGCCCCCACGATCAGGTGTGCCTTGCGGATGGCTCCATCTGTACCTTCCTTGGCCGGGGTGAGCACTACCTCCGCCCCATAAGCCTCCAGCACGCGATGCCTTTCACTGCTTACGCAACCAGGCACCACCAGTTTCACATCGTAGCCCAGGGCCGCGCCGATCATGGCTAGGGCGATGCCGGTATTTCCTGAGGTCGGCTCCAGGATTACCTTCCCCCGGGTCAGGAGTCCGGCTTCTTCCGCCTTCCGCACCATGTAGTAGGCCGGACGGTCTTTTACAGAGCCGCCGGGATTAGATCCTTCCAGCTTGCCGAAAATCCTCACCCTCGAACCCAAGTCCGGATTGCGGATTTCGATCAGGGGTGTGTTTCCGATTGCGGCCAATATATCCATGCAGCAAAGACCTCCACGGGTTATCAATCATCACATTATCCGAAAAAGCATTCGTCCGTAGGCATCGAAAAACCTGCCACCGGAGAAAAGAATTATACCCCTGTTGCTGTTGTCCACACTAGGCATAACTTACACCGGGCGGAAGCAATACTAAGAAAACACACTAAGACGTTATGCCGGGAGGCTGGGAAATCAATGCATGAACCAGGACATCACGAAGGCGACGAGGGAATTAAAAGCCGCAACAAACTGGATCGGGTGGACAGCCGCTGGTGGCTGCTGACGATCGCGGGAGCAGTCTCCCTAGCTTTCTTGCTGGGCTTATTCGCTGGCCCGGCACTCAGGGGCGAACCCCAGGCCCGGCCCCCACTGCCTGAGGCGAGGCCCGCTCCCCAGGAGGAACGCCAACTTACCCAGCGCGAGGTTTTGGATTGGCTCTCGGCCGAAGATAACCGAATGGAAACTGCTCAGATACTTAGTTCTTCACGGATGCGCCTGCCCATGATCGAAGCCTTCTCCACCCCCCAGATGCAGGCTGTTCTTTCCGATATGATTACCGACCCCCAAGTACAGGCCGCCTTTGTGCGCGTACTAGGCAGTTCTAACGGCATTCAGGCTATGGGCCATCAAATGAACCGGCCCCGCACCCAAGATATCATGGCTGCAATTCTCAGCCAGCCCCAAGGGCGGAGCGGGGTACTGGAGATGATGACCCAGCCTGAAATGCGTTCCGTGATCCGGGACATGGCCCGAGACCCACGGTTAAGGCCACTGCTGCTGGCTGAGTTCAGTAACGTGGCCAACGACCGGACCCCGCCCGGAATCGAGATCATCACGGACTGAGTCGGGGACTTCCGACAGGCCGTTCAAAGCAACTCAATCAAACCCGGAACAATGCTAATGGCATCCGTCTTCCAGGCGGCTGCTACGGAAGGAATGAATGAGGTATGGATTTAGGCGCATTGGCCATGTTTATGATCGCCGCCGCCGGAGCAGGCGTACTGTATCTCATCTTACGGACTCTGAGGCGACTAAACATTCCTTAAGGAATCTGGAGGAAAATGGAACAGGGGAGGAAATCCATCCGAGGTATTATACCCGCAAGGGAAAGGGGATCCTCCCCTGTTTTTTTCGCCACCCCGCAGGCTGACGGCACCCTTTACGTGGACCTCAAAAAGGACAGCCTGGACTATGTACAACGGATCGAGGACTAAGTATCGGCCTGCTGATTCACCTGCAGCCGCACGTAGTAGGGCAGCAGGATCGCGTATACCTGCATGACCAGTTGCGGATCCAGGTCTCTGCGTTCCGCCAGCCGCTTCAGACGCTCCATGATCTCCGCCTCCCGCTTCGGATCCCGCACCGCGGCCCCGGCCTTGAGTGCCCCAATCTGCCGCACCAGAGCCGCCCTTTTGGCCATCAGTTCCACCAACAAATCGTCCAGTAGGTCGATATCCCGGCGCACGTCGCTGATACCCGCGACCCGGCTACCCTCTTCCGTGTCCCCTGCTGAACCGCTGTCAGCCGGATAAGAACCGAGTACGCGGATAAAACCGCAGTGGGCAATCAGCCCGGCTAAGGCCTCCTGCACCTCCGGTTGATCCACGCTGCCGATCAGGTCAACGAAGAAGATGTAGCGTCCCAGGCGGGTTCTGGCCGGCCGCGACTCGATCCGGCTCAGGCTGATCCCCCGGCGGGCAAACTCACCAAGCATCAGGTACAGTGACCCCGGATGGTCGCTCCCGGACAACACCAAAGAAGTCTTCTCCGGCCTCCCCGTGCGGCATCCCTTGGCTCCCAACACCAAAAACCGGGTCTCATTGCTGCGGAGATCGGCGATATCGCGACCCAGCACCTTAAGCCCATAAATCTCCGCCGCCAGTTCCGTACCGATCGCCGCCATCCCCGGTTCAGAATCAGCCACGATCCGGGCCGCGTCCGCCGTGCTGACCACTTCTCGGAAGGCCGCCCCCCGATAGCCTTCGGCCAGGTAAGCCCGGCACTGCGCCAACGCCTGCGGGTGAGACACAACGGTGTGCACCTCTCCCGCCTCAGTCTCCGGACGGGCCAGCAGGTGATGCCGAATCGGCAGAACCAACTCCGCGCATATCTCCAGGCCATCGCTGTGGAAAGCGAGAAGGTCGAGGGTAAGCGCCACCGACCCCTCACCGGAGTTCTCCACCGGCAGCACCCCCCGGTCCAAACGTCCGTCTTGGATCGCCTGCACCACGTCTACCAGGGATTCCAGCGGAACCAGGCGTGCTTCATCGGCCCTCGCCAGGCGCCGCGCGGCCTGTTCCGAAAATGTGCCTTTGGGTCCCAGATACCCGATCCGCATCATCTTCCATCCTCTCTCTCTCTCCCTCTTCCCAGTTTACCGCGTAGCGCCTATTCCCTTCCCATCGCGCGGGAAATGACCTCCAGCCCACTCATCAAATCAGCGAAGGCTTCCGGAGTCAGTGACTGCTTTCCGTCACACAGCGCCTCGGACGGACATGGATGCACCTCCACGATAATCCCATCCGCTCCGGCGGCCACTGCGGCCCGCGACATCGGGGCGATCAGCCGCGGATCACCGGTGGCGTGGCTGGGATCGACGATCACCGGTAGGTGGCTGAGGCTCTTAACCAATGGAACCGCGCTCAGGTCCAGCGTGTTCCGCGTCATTTGCTCAAAGGTGCGGATGCCACGTTCGCACAGAACGACGTTACCGTTTCCTTCGGACATTATGTACTCGGCGGCCATCAGCCATTCCTCAATCGTGGACGACATTCCCCGTTTCAAAAGCACCGGTTTCGTGGTCTGACCAACCGCCCGGAGCAAGTCGAAGTTCTGCATGTTCCGGGAGCCGATCTGGAGCATGTCAACGTACTGGGCGGCGATCTCTAGGCTGGAGGCGTTAATCACCTCCGTCACGGTCGCCAAACCATAGGTGCGACCGGCTTCCGCCAGCAGGGCGACCCCTTCTTCTTCCATTCCCTGGAAACTGTAGGGCGAAGTGCGCGGTTTGAAGGCACCCCCACGCAGGATGCGCGCCCCGCTCCTCGCCACCGACTCCGCCGCCGCCATCATCTGGGGCCGGCTCTCCACCGCACAGGGACCGGCGATCACGGTCGTTCTCCCCCCGCCGAGGACCGCGTCTCCCACCTGTACAACGGTATCATCAGCCTGTACGGCACGGCTGGCCAGTTTGTATGGAACCGATACGTCTACCACCCGTTCAACGCCCGGGCACCCGTTTAGGTTCAGATCTGCGAGCGCCACGCTACCGGCAGACCGGATCACAATCGGCCCGGAAGCCCCAGAGCGATGCAGTCGAAACCCGTGGCGCTCCAGCATGGAACTGACTTCGGCCACCTGCTTGTTGGAAGCACCTCTTGCCATCACAACGACCACCACAAACCCCTCCTGCTGCTTGGTTTAAATATAGAAAAGCCCGGACTCCCCCCATACTTGGGACGAAGTCCGGGCTCCGCGTTACCACCCAAATTGGCCCTTGTAAGGGCCCAACTCTGCCGGGTACGGGAACACCAATCCCTCCAAACAAAAAACCCTTCGCCCTTAGAGGGACGAAAGGCATTGCTTCCGCGGTACCACCCTGATTGGCCGTATGAAACGACCCACTCGGCGAAGGGTACGGGATGATCTCCGATACCCCTCCCTGCTAACGGCGGGAGATTCCGGCACGGCCTACACAGCGCGGGGCGCTTTCAGCCAGCGACTCCGGGGAGAACTTCAATCCGTCCGCACTTGGAAACGCTCTCAGTCGGTGGCGCTTCCTCCCTGGAAAGCCGGTCACGGTCTACTTTTCCCCTTCACAGTCTTTAACCTTTTGTAGCTATATCAGGAATTGTACCAGAGGGGACAACCCGTTGTCAACAGGGTTAACCCCCCATTAATAGTTAGCGTGTTCTGGTGTATCTCAGGTCTCCGTCATGCCCGGTGGCGATGACCACTTCCCAACCGTCGGTGCAGCGCACCACACACTGGTCGACACTGGCGGACACGATCACTCCCCCCTCCATGATACTGGATAGCACCTGGTCAATGAGCGAAGCTTTGAAAAGAATCTCTTTGGGGCTGATTTGTCCGGACATGTGGCCACCTCCAACAACCCGAAACCCTACAGGGGTATGCAGAACCTAGCTTGCGCAGATTTGCATCCCTTTAACCATCTATGATATGCTGAGCGCAAATAAGATGATCGTTCCTTTGCATACTTTTATTTGCGGTTCGCTGGAACGGCATGGAGGGAGGAAAAGGGTTTGAGTAACCGAAAGATTAAGGAACCGTGTCCCCACTGCAAAACCGGCCGGGTGATCAAGGTCGGCCAGTTCGACAAGTTTATGTACTGGGGTTTCGGCGGCACAATAGTGATGGCCCTCGGCGGATTCCTCGTAATGCCTGGATTCTACACGATTATGCCCCTGTGGTGGTTCCTGTGCCTGTTTGTATACCTGTCCCGGCCGCTTTACACCTGTGATGAATGTAACACCACCTGGGATCCGCGCAAGGAAGACGGTCCCAAGCCGGTCGCCACTGAGACGAAATAGCGACTAACTAACCCGTTGTTGCAAAATCGACGGAGGGGATGCCATTGTTCTGGGACGTTGCCGTAATTTTTGCAATCCTGATAACGGCTCTCGCCGTGTTTAACGCCTATCGCCACGGAGTCCAACGAA